>Ga0325400_1000098_pt1 | contig 52231 bp, 47 predicted proteins | sample PopdelMetagenome_2_FD_205662 | JGI IMG/M metagenome (GOLD analysis project Ga0325400, IMG submission 205662) | Populus deltoides microbial communities from Bellville, Georgia, United States - Xylem-PdKOR-R1 | ecosystem: Host-associated > Plants > Phyllosphere > Stem > Wood/Secondary xylem... | reverse complement strand
CATCCAGCTGCCCTTGAAGCCGGTATGGCCGGTCAGGAACACGCGCTTGCCCGCCCAGAAGGCGGGATCGACAGTGCCGGTCTTGGAAACGGTCACGCCGCTCACCAGACGCGCCAGGGCGCCTTGCCGCTGCTCCAAAGGGCTTCGAGGTGGTGTTTGTCGCGCAGCGTGTCCATCGGCTGCCAGAAGCCGTGATGCTCGTACGCCATCAACTGGCCATCGGCGGCGAGAGTGCGCAACGGCTCCTGTTCCCAAGTCGTGTGGTCACCCTCGATCCGGTCGATCACCTTGGGGGAGAGGACGAAGAAGCCGCCGTTGATCATGCCGCCGTCGCCCTGAGGCTTTTCAGTAAAATCGGTGACCTGGCCAGCCTCCATGTTGAGCGCGCCGAAGCGGCCCGGCGGGTAGGTGGCGGTGAGCGTCGCGTCCTTGCCGTGCGCGCGGTGAAAGGCGGCCGACGCGGTGATGTCGATATCGCCCACGCCATCGCCATAGGTAAAGAAGAAGAACTCCTCGTCCTTCACATGGTCGGCGACGCGCTTGAGGCGTCCGCCGGTCAGGCTGTCTTCGCCGGTGTCGACCAGGGTCACGCGCCAGGGCTCGGCACGCTTCTGGTGCACGATCATCTCGTTGTGGCCCATGTCAAACGTCACGTCCGACATGTGCAGGAAGTAGTTCGCGAAATACTCTTTGATGACATAGCCCTTGTAGCCGCAACAGATGATGAAGTCATTCACGCCATGCGCGGAATAGATCTTCAGGATGTGCCACAGGATCGGGCGCCCGCCGATCTCGATCATCGGCTTGGGACGAAGGCTCGTCTCTTCGGCGAAGCGCGTGCCGAGACCACCGGCGAGAATAACTGCCTTCATGCGTGAAACCTCAGTTCGAGCTGACGAATGCGTCGGAAAAGAAGCGTTTGGCCGACAGGCCGATCGCGACAAGTTTTTCCCGGGCCGAGGCGATCATCGCCGTGGAGCCGCATGCATAGACCACGGTATCGCCGGGATCGATCCCGGCATGAACCGCTGCGTCCTGCACATACCCCCGCGTGCCGCTCCAGCTTGTATCCGCGCCCGATAGCAGGTGATGGAAGCCGACGTCGAGCCCCAGATCGACCGGGTCCCAGCAGAAGTTCTCCCGCTCGCGATTGCCCCAGAACACGCTGAGCCGGTGCCGCGCGGCGCGGACGGGATCGGCCGCCAGCTCCTCCAGCAGCGCCTTGACGGGCGCGATGCCGGTGCCGGTTGCCAGGAACACGATGTTGGTCGGACCTTCTTCCCGCAGGAAGAAGGTGCCGAACGGCCCTTCGATGCGCAGGAGGTCGTTCACCTTGGCGCGTTCGAACCAGAAGCCGCTGAGATGCCCGCCGGGATAGCGCTTGATGATGAGTTCCAGCAGCCCGTCGGCACGCGGCGCATTGGCCAGCGAATAGCTGCGGCGCATGCCATCGGCGATCACATCGACATACTGGCCGGGCAGGAAGCGCAAGGGAGAGGCGGGCGGGGTCTTGAGCACCACCTTGACGATTTCGGGCGCCAGCCGCTCGATGGAGACGATGCGCGCGGGGATGGTCTTGATCTCGATGTCCGCCAGCCGGTCGAGCGGCTCGACATCCAGCGCCACGTCGCCGGTTGCCGCACGGCAGCAGGTGAGGATCAGACCCTGTGCGGCCTCCTCGGGCGACAGGCTTTCGGCCTCAGGCCGCAGGATCGCGGTGTCGCCTGTAGCCGGCGCCTTGCAGATTCCGCAACGTCCCGTGCGGCAGCTATATTCGAGCGTGACGCCGGCATTGCGCGCGGCATCCAGGATGGACACGGCCGGGTCCGCCTCGAACGCGCGGCCGGTATTGAGGGTGACAACAGACATGCCGGGCCGCTGATAGAGGATTACTTAGGACAGTCCAGCGCTTGGACTATGTTGGTGCACCTGCCATGGTCTATGCGGCCCACGTATCCTCTTGTCGCTAGATCACGTCGGCCCAGAGACCGTTGAAGACGAAACTTGCTTCATGCGCCTGCACTAGATCGACAATCATAAAAAAGTGGGTTGCCCAGGGAGGTGCGCTGCGTTGCGTGCGTGAAGCGGTGGGGGAGACGAGCACGAAGTGGTCGGTCGGCACCTTGAGCGTCTGCGTACCTACCCTTTCTACTCGCACCGTGACCGGTAGCCGGTTCGCGTCTTGTCCGTCGATCCGGGCCCAGCCAGGTGAGACGAACAATGTGCCATCCGTACCCGATCGGGCCGGGTCGCGACGGACGCGAAAGCCTGCCAGCACGGCGTCACCATCCCGCACGGGCAGGGCAATAAGCACAAAGGCGGCCGAAGACGTGGCGCCATACGCTTTGGCCGCGATTAAACCGTGTTCGCCCCCCGCCTGCCCCTTGGTAAGCTGTAGATTGGCGCCTGGTTGTGTATGGCGGTCGGTGATCGGCTGAAGCGTGTCGGCGGTGCGCCACACCATGTCTTGCCATTCCGCCGCCCGGAAATCGGGATCGGACAGGAGGGTGCGCCCGTCCTGTAAGCGGGGCGGCAGCGCGCCAAGATCGAAACTCTGCGTGCCGCGCACGCTGAGCACGCCCTTTCCTGTTCCCCAGCTGACTGGCCGAGAAGGTTCACTGGCCGTCAGCAGGAAATTGTGCACGGTTATGTCCGTCAGGTGGATGGCCGATCCTTGACCTACATCCACCAAGTTGCGCGCGCCCCAATCCTTTGCCTGATTGAGGATCCATCCACCGTTCAGCCGCACGAAGCCATTGTCGCCCGAGCAGCGAATTGGCCTGTCCTCCCACCCGTTGCTTTCATGATGGCAGGACGTTGCCAGTACCGATCCGGCTCTCACGTCGTATAGAACGGCCGTATAATCGAGCGAGCAGCCGTAAAGCTGAAGCGAGCCGCTGCTGTTCGCCATCCGCACTGCAACGCGTGAATTATAGAGAGTGCAGCCGATCAGAGTGTTGCGCTCTCCGTTGTCGTCCGCCGCTGGATAATCGACGCAAATGTTGCAATTGAACGCTTCGCAATGAATGAGGAGGCTGTTGTACGCGTGTGCGCCGAAACGGAAACCCGTGCCGCAAGCGTAAACCGAAAGGTTCTCGATCAGCATCTGCGCCGAAATGGCCACGTTTGGTGAATCGAAATCCACTCCGATGCTGCATGTATCCTGGCCCGCGCCCTTGATACGGATCGCGCCGGAAATCATGCCCTTGTGACCGAAATTGTTGTCAGCCCCCTTGCCGCGGACAGCGACGGATGTTGCCGTCACGCGCAGATAACGGCCTTGCCAGGTGCTGAAATCCAGCAAAGCCGTGCCGGTAAGCGAAACGTGCGAGGCATCGAGAGACAGTCCCGAGTTGCAGCGATAGGCAACCGACGCTCCGAGCAGCAATATGCCGCCCTGCGGCCGCTCGGCGAGTGCGTCCAGCGCGCGCTGGAGAGCAGGCGCATCGTCCGCCACGCCGTCCCCAATGGCGCCAAACTGTTCGGGTGTAATCGTGATGGCGCCGGCAGGGAAAGTGGCAGAAGGGCGGGCGGCTGCATCGGAACTCGCGTTCAACGGCGCAGCGGCCAGCAGGCCAAGCACGCTCCGGCGTGACGCGGGCAGGGGATGGCGGATAGGGGTCTCCCGGTAAATCGTGACAATTGTACGCTCGGAGCGGATCGCCGTTCCAGCCAATCCGGCGCGCAAACATTGGCCTGCTGTGAAAGTGCGACTATGGCCGCGAGTTGAAGGTGGGGGCATCCGGCTCCTGCGCGAGTTCGTGGGTGATCATGCAGCAAGGCAGCCGCTCGGGCGCGACCCGGCGCCGAGAAACGGGAGGAGGGCGTCGTCGGACGCAACAACGTTCCCGGTTCGCCGGCAAGGGCGAGTTCCTTGGGGCGGCCGCTTATTTCGTGATCGCCAGCCTGTTCGGAGGAGGGCTGATCGATTGGACCCTCGGCGCCATCGTGGTGGTGCTGGCCTCCCTAGTGCTTTGTGTTGCCCTGGCTTGGCGTGACGGCGCGGCCGCGCTTGCCGGCGCGCCGCTGGCTGGGCGGATCGCGCTGGCCGGCATCGCCGCGCTGCCTTTGGTGCAGCTGGTGCCGCTGCCGCCTGCTTTGTGGCACACATTGCCGGGACAGGAATTGCGCCTTGCGACGCTTGGATTGGCCGGACTGGCGGAAAGCTGGCAGCCATTGACGGTAGAGCCGGGAAGCACCGCTCCCATCGCGTTGATGGCGATCGGCTTTGTTGCCTTCACCGGCTGGCTGCTGCAGCTGTCTGAGGACGATTTCCGGCGCCTTTTCCTGGTAGCGATGGGCGTGGTGCTGCTGGGTATCCTGGTCGGCCTGCTCCAGGTCGTCAGCGACGGGCAGTTTCCGCAGCTCCAGGCCGACAACATGGGTGCCACGCTGCTCGGCTTCTTTGCCAACAAGAACCACATGGCACTGGTGCTCGCCTGTTCGATCCTGCTGTTCGGCCTGGTGGTCAGCCGGCAGATCAAGGGGCAGGGCCAGCCGGCCGCGGTGCAGGGAAGGCGCCGGCTGATGGTAGCGGGCTATACGATGTTTGCGCTGGTGGCGATCGTCGTCACCAACAGCCGCGCCGGGCTGGGTCTCGGCGCCTTGGCGGCGCTGATCGTGCTGCTCGACCTGGCGCGCGGCGTGGCCTTGCACTGGCGGATCGCGGCGGTTGTCGCGGTTGTGGCCTTGGTTGGGGTGGTGATGTCCTCGTCGGCCTTCGAGGCCGTGGCCGGCCGCGTCGACGATGTGGGGGACGATCTGCGCTGGCGCTTTCTCGGCTGGTCGTGGCCGCTGGCCGAGCAATATGGCTGGCTGGGCAGCGGCTTTGGTTCCTTTCGCACCCTGTTCATCACGCAGGAGCAGCTGGCCTGGGTGAAGCCCACGGTGGTGAACGCCGTGCACAATGACTACCTGCAGCTGCTGATCGAAGGCGGGGTGCCGGCAATGGCTCTGCTGGTGCTGCTCCTTTTGTCGCTGGTCCCGCGGATCGCCGCGCTGAGCCGCCTGTCGCGCCGCGCGCCGGAGCGGCACCAACTGGTCGCGGGCCTTTTCATCGTCGCCCTGTTCGCGTTGCACAGTCTGGTGGACTATCCCTTGCGCCGGCCGGCGGCTTGGATCTTCTTCGCGCTGGCGCTGGCGGCGATCTATCGCGGTGCCGCTGCCGGCCGGGGTGGCGTGGCAGAAAGCCCGCAAATTGAAGCAGCTTGATGGATAACGGACGCTGCTGCTAACAGGCGCGGGGATCCAGAGGGCCGGCTAGGCCCCCGTTCCACCTTCTCGTTGTACAAGGGTAAAGCGTTGCGCCTGAAATTTGCACCGGTCCTGGCGATCGCCGGCATGCTTTCGGCCTGCGGAGGTGGTTCTCGCATTCCCATGGCCGCCGAGTTGCCGCCGGCCGAGCGCGGCGGGATCGTCACGCCGGTCGCTGCCCAGGATTATCGCCTGGGCCCGCTCGACACGTTGTCGATCAAGGTGTTCCGCGAGCCCGAACTGTCGTTCGACAGCCTGCCGGTCTCGCTCAGCGGCAAGATCTCTTATCCCCTGCTGGGCGAGCTGCCCGTCGCCGGCAAGTCCACGGCGGAGATCGCACGCCAGCTGACCACCCAGCTGAACGCCCGCTATCTGCGCAACGCCAGCGTATCGGTTTCGCTGGACCGTGCCGCGAACTTCACCGTGACGCTGGACGGAGAGGTGCGCAAGCCGGGCGTCTACCAAATCCCCGGCGCGCGCCTGTCGCTGCTCCAGGCGATCGCGCTGGGCGAAGGGCTGACGGAGAACGCCAAGAGTGACGAGATCGTCGTCATTCGCGAGGTGGAGGGCAAGCGCTACATCGCCCGGTTCGACCTGCGCGAGATCCGCGCCGGGCGCTCGCCCGATCCGCAAATCCAGCAGACGGACGTCATCGTCATCGGGTACTCGCAGTTCAGTTCCCTCCTCAAGCTGACGCTTGCGGCCCTGCCGGGTGTCGCCGGCCTCTTCATCGCGCTCAATCAGTAAGGCGGCCGGACGACATGCAGTTTCCGTTCAACGGCGAAGCGACATCGCCGGCACCCGCCACCAATCTCCCGGCGCTGATCCCCGACGGACAGGAGCCGGCCGCCGGCTCGACCCATGCGCTGCGCGAGATCTGGGCCGCGGCCTACCGCTCCCGCTTCTGGATCATCGGCATCTTTGCCGCGTGCATCGCGCTGGCAATCGTCGCCGCGCTGCTGACCACGCGCCTTTATCAGGCAACCGCGTCCGTTGAGGTGCGCCAGGAAGCGGCCAAGGTGCTGGGCACCGAAGCCGACCAGGAACAATCGGCCAGCACCGACGCCGAGCGTTTCCTGCAGACCCAGCTCGACATCGTGCGCAGCCGCGGCGTCGCCGAGGCGGTCGCCGAGCGCGAAGGGCTGTTCAACGGCGATGGGTTCCTGAAGTCGATGGGCGTCGACGAGGAGGATGCTGCGGTGCCCGCGGGGATGACCCCGCGCGAGGCGCATCGCGACCGCGTGCTCAAGCTGCTACGGGCCGGCATGTCGGTGCGCTACACCGGCACCACGCGCATCGCGACCATCGCCTTCACCAGCCCGGATCCGCGTCTGTCCGCCCGCATCGCCAATGCCTTTGCCGACGCTTATATCCGCAGCAACTTGTCGCGAAAGGCGGGCGCGTCGGTCTATGCGCTCGACTTCCTGCGCGGGCAACTGAACGAGGCGCAGGCGCGCCTTGCCAAGTCGGAGCAGGCGGTGGTCGATTATGGCCGGCGCACGCGCATCGTGGATGCCGGCAACGCGGCCGGCTCGGCGAGTTCCAGCGACAATGCGGCGCGCCCGCAATCGCTCATCACCGCGCAGCTGGTGCAGCTCAACCAGGCCTATTCCACCGCCATTGCCGATCGCATCCAGGCGCAGCAGAAATGGGATCAGATTTCCAAGCTGCCGGCGCTGAGCACCCCGGACGTGCTGACCAACAATGCGGTGCAGCTCCTCCTGGAGAAGCGCGCGGACATCCAGGGCCAGTATCAGCAGCAGCTGACCACGCGGCAGGAGGACTATCCGACCGTTGCCGCGGCCAAGGCGCAGCTGCGCGAGCTCGACCGGCAGATCGGTGCGCTCGCCGGCAACATCCGCAACGGCATCCGCAACGCCTATCAGATCGCGCGGGCGCGCGAGCAGCAGCTGTCGGGCGAGATCGACAAGCTGAAGAACAGCACCTTGTCCGAGCAGAACCAGGGCATCGAGCTGTCGATCCTGCGCCGCGAGGCGGACACCAACCGGCAGCAATATGAGGCGCTGCTGCGCCGCTTCAATTCGCTGAACGCCGAGTCCGGCATCCAGACCAACAACCTGTCGATCGTCGATCGCGCCAACATCCCCGATCGCTCCTCCTGGCCCAAGCTGTCGCTCAACCTGGCGCTGGCGCTGATCCTGGGCATGCTGCTGTCGGCCTTGTTCGTCTTCCTGCGCGAGCAGCTGTTCAGGGCGATCCGCACGCCCGACGAGGTGCGCTCCGCCACGGGGCTGGCGATCCTGGGCGTGGTGCCTTCGTCCGATACGCCGGACGAGGATCTGGACGATCCCAAGTCGTTCCAGAGCGATGCCTACAGCTCGGTGCGGACCAGCCTGTCGCTGCTCTCGCCCAACGGCGTACCGGCGACGATGATGTTCACCAGCACGCAGCAGGGCGAGGGCAAGTCCACCGCCTGCCGTGCGCTGGCGCTCAGCTTGTCGCGGCTCGGCCGGCGCGTGGTGGTGATCGACGCCGATCTGCGGCGTCCCAACATCCACCGCCTGTTCGGTCAGCCGAACCGCCAGGGCTTGAGCAACCTGCTGTCCGGGCAGGTCGCGAAGGAGCAGGCAATCCGCAGCAGCGCGGACGGCCGCATCGACTTCATCGTCGCCGGCGACATCCCGCCCAATCCCACCGAGCTCATCAACAGCCCGCAGATGATGGCGCTGCTGCGCGAACTGCGCGAAGCCTATGACGTGGTGCTGGTCGACTCCGCGCCGGTTCTGGGCCTGGCCGATGCCGTGATCCTGTCGAGCGAGGTCGAGGCCACGGTTTATGTCATTGAATCCGGGCGCAACCCGGTGCGGCAGGTGCAGGCGTCGCTGTCCCGCCTGGCGCAGGGCGGCGGCACGATCGCCGGTGCGGTGCTGGTAAAGTTCGATCCGGGCCGGTTCGGCTATGGCTACGGCACGGAATATGGCTACAGCTACGATTATGCCGACCGCAGCAAGTAAGCCGTCCGTCGCCCGGCGCGCGATCGCCGCCGGGCTGACGGGAGCGGTATTGCTGGCGGTGATGGCCTATACCGCCGTCGCCGAGAACGCTCTGGCCCGGGTCCGCAGCGCACGATCGGGCGCCTTGCTGGCGGATTTGAAGGCGGAGCCCGCCGCAGCGCTCGACCGGTTGAGCGACAAAACGGTGCGCACCGCCATAGCCGCGGCGCCGCTGGAGCAGCGCTTAGTGAACGTCGCCATGGCGCGCGACGCGCGCCTGCATGGCGGAGCGCGGACGCCGGCTTGGCTGGCGGCACTATCGCGGCTCGGCTGGCGCGACACCGTGACGTTGCAGAACCGCTTATATGCGGCGGCGCTGCGCAATGACTTGGCCGGCATCCTGAACATCACCGATGCGATGCTCCGTCGCCGCCAGCTCAGCGACCAGATCATTCCCGTGGTGACGCTGCTGGAAGACGACGCGACGTTGCGGCTGACGCTTGTTCGGCGGCTGGCGGGGCGTCCCAGCTGGCGCGGCCCCTATCTCGGGGCGACCGGCCATCTCACGACGCGCGAACAGCTGCTCTCGCGCGTCGAGTTGCTGAACGGGCTGGCACGACGGGGTCCGCTCGACCTGGGCGAGACGGTGCCCAGCATTAACGCGCTCGACCGTGCCGGGCTGGCGCCCCAGGCCTTCTCCCTGTGGCAGCGGGTGCAGCCGGGCGTGACGCGCCCGCTGGATGACCAGCATTTCGACCGGGCAAGCCGCAGCTTCGAGGCGGGTCACGAGCCGGTATCGTTTCAGTGGCAGATGATGACCGGTGAGGGGTTCAGCGCGGATGCCACGCGAAACGGTGCGCAAGCGGCGCTGACGATCGACTGGAGCGGACGCGGCGTGCCGGTGTTCGCCCAGCAGCGCACCTCCGCCATGCCGGGCCGCTATGCGCTGGACTTGGAGGCGCCCGCCGAAGGGAAGGCCGAACTGCCGGCCTTTTCCTTCCGCTTGGCCTGTGGGGACACCGCAGTTCCCTTTGCGGCGGCGGGTGTGGACCCGACGCGCCTGCGCACGGCAGCGGTGGTGCCCTGCGCTTTCCCGCTGCTTCAAATCGCGGGCAACCTGCAATCCTCGACGGCGGCACACCAGGTGACGATCAACCGCATCGCGATGCGTGCGTTGGGCACCATGCCCGGGACGAACTGAAATGGCGACGCGGCTTGCAGGTGTGTACCACCCGCCGGCTGCTCCGGCGCGGCGCGCTTCCCTCTACGACTGGGTGCCCGACGGTTTCATCAACGGCCTGTTCTTCCGCGTGCTGCTGCTGGTCGCCCCGATTCAGAGCGTGCTGCTGACCCCGGTGCAGGGGAGCACCGCGGCGTTTCTCCTGGTATTGGCGGCGCCGATGATCTTGGTCAGCAACGACCGGCGCTACCTGCGCCTGCTGGCGTTCTATGTCGGCTTCGTGCTGCTGTATTCGATCTACATGGGGCTGAGCCTGTCGGGTTACCTGATCGACATGCCAGACATGAGCAGGCTGACCGTCATCCGGGAAATCTACATTTTCGGGCAGCTCAAACAGACACACATTACGCAAGGCGTCTATCTGTTCGCTGCGGCGGTTTTCACATTTCTGGTGTACCAGTATTTCCAGGAATCATTCGTTAAATATGCCTTCATAGGAATTGTCTCGTTAGCGGCTTATGGCTTCTACGAGTTTCTGTTCTACGCGCTTTTCCATGTCAACGGCGACTTCTTGTCCAATCGCAATTTCGGTGATCTGGAAACTGCTGCTGCCGGTGCTGGACGGGGCAGTTTCGCAAGCGGCAGCATGGTGCAGCAATCCAATCTCTTCGGCACCGGGTTTATGCGATTGAAGAGCCTGGTTGGCGAACCATCCATGTATGCGCTGACCGTTACGCCTTTCGCCATTTATGCATATGGAAGGCGTTGGTGGATCCTGTTCGTTTTTCTGCTTTTCTCTCTCGTGTTATCGACGTCAACAACTGCGGTAATCGGCCTTTTGGTCGGCATGTCATATGCGGAAGTCCGCCGGCGTCCTGAGGCGATCTTGTACGTCGCGGCAGCGGTGGTGGTGATCGCCCTGCTGTATGCCACGGCGGCATCGGTGCAGCAGGCGATCAACACGCTGTTGTTCGACAAGTTGGACACGATATCGGGCAACGAGCGGCTGGAATCCTTCTTTTCTCATTTGGTTGTGCCGTTTGACGGCAATCCCGTTCGGGCGTTGTTCGGCTTGGGCTTCGGCAGCGTGCGCGCAACGGACATGCTGTCCAACCTGATGGCCAATGTCGGAATCGTGGGTTTCCTCCTGTACTCCGCCGTTCTGATGGCGCCGTGCTTCCTGCTGCGCGGAAGCCCGGATCGCCATGCGCTGGTGGCAACCCTGCTCGCCATCTACTTCATGGAAATGCTGACGGTTTCCGAATATGCTTATCTGCCGCCGTGGTTCATGGTCGCGCTGGGATATGTCCGCCTGCGGCAGCAACGACTGGCACTGACGGGACCAGGACAATGAAGCTTGTTCTCAACGGCCGGTTCTTTAATCGGCCCGTAACGGGCGTGGAGCGGCTCGCACTGGAATTGAGCCGGAGCCTGCGCGGGCTGCTGGCCGATCGGAAAGAACCCGATCTCGAAGTGGTTGTGCCAACGGGTACTCCCGTTGACGACAACATCCAGCGCCTCGGTGTGCCAGCGCCGGAGATACACGTGGTCGGGCGTCTTCATGGCCATGCCTGGGAGCAGGCGGAGCTGGCGCGGACGATGCCAAGGGCTTGGCTTCTCAACCTGTGCAATACCGGGCCGCTGACGAGGCGCCGGCAGGCGATAGTCATCTGCGATGCGCAAGTTATGCTGCACCCAGAATCCTATTCGCGCGGGTTTCGCTGGTGGTATCGGGTAATGACGACGCTCGCGAGCCGGCGGGCAGCGGTGGTGTTCACCATTTCTGAATTCTCTAAAACCCAGCTCGAGCGATTTGGCTTGGTGCCACGGGGCAAGGCACAGGTGCTGCGTTTAGGCATCGACCATCTTGACGCCGTGGTTCCCGATGCCACGATATTGGAGCGTCATGAATTGCAGGCACGGCCTTACCTTCTCGCGATTGGGTCACTGGCGCGGCACAAGAATCTGGCGATGCTCATTGAGGCCTTTGCCGAGGCCGACTTGCCGGGGGTGGACCTGGTGATTGCTGGCGGCGGCAATCCGCGTGTCTTTCAGGGTGCAGGGCTGCGCGAGGCGCCAAACATACGCTTCCTCGGGCGGGTGTCCGACGAGGAACTGAAGGCGCTCTATGGGGGCGCGCATGCCTTTGCCTGCCCGTCGCTGTCCGAAGGATTCGGCTTCACCCCGCTGGAAGCGATGCGCATGGGTTGCCCGGTTGTGGCGACCACGGGCGGCGCGGTGCCGGAGGTGTGCGGCGATGCGGCGCTGTACGCCGATCCCCGCGATCGCGCGGCCTGGTCCGACGGGCTGCGTCGGATCGTGGAGGACAGGGCCTTGCGCGCACAGCTGGCGGCGCGGGCCGGTGAGCGTGCGGCAATGTTTACCTGGCAGGAAACGGCAAGGCAGGTGCTGGACGCCGTCGTCGAGCAGGAGGGGATGGGCGCAAGGGCACGTTGAGCGGGTCGCGCCCCGACGTTGCTATTGTTATCCTCGATACATCCAGGCCAGCGTGTCGGCCAGGTCGCGCGGGCGCCAGTCGGGGAGGGTGGCCTGAAGCCGGCCGGGGTCACCGCCCAGCACCGGCACGTCGTCCGCGCGCACAAAGGCGGGGTTCACCGTCACGTCCGGACGATAGCCGCTGAGGCCCGCCAGCACGTCCAGGATCTCGTCGATCGAGCGCACCGTGCCGGTCGCGATGTTGAGCGTTTGGGGTGGCGCCGCTTCGGCCAGCGCCAGGCCGACATAAGCGTCCGCAACCGCGCGCACGTCGCCGAAATCGCGCTTCACCCACAGGTTGCCGAGTTCGATCACGGCTGCGCGGCGGCGGAAATGGTCGACGATCTTGGGGATCAGATACTCCGTTCCCTGGCCGATCCCGGTATAGTTGAACGGCCGCGTGGCGACGATCTCCAGCCGGTCGGCCCAGCGCCGCGCGCCCCATTCCATCGCCAGCTTGCTGACGGCGTAATGATTGGCCGGATTGGTCACCGCGTCCTCGGCGATCAGCCCTTCGGCGCCGGGGCCGTAGACCTGGGCGCTGCTCGCCAGCACGCAGCGCGTGCCTGGACGATGCCGCGCAACCGCCTCGAGCAGGTGAAACGTGCCGAGCTGGTTGACCGTGTAGAAGGCTTCCCAGTCGCTGGCGTTGACGAACGCCTTGGCGGCCAGGTGGATCACCCGGTCGAACCAGATTTCCGCTACGGCGCGCTCGACCGCCGCGGCGTCCGTCAGGTCCGCCTCCAGCGGCACGCAGGTCGCGCCCGCCCGGGCCAGCGCCTCGGCGACGAAGCGCCCGGTGAAGCCGCTGGCGCCGGTCAGCGCGACGCGCATCAGAAGGACCAGCCAGCCTGGTTGCGGCGCATGTCGGCCTCCACCATCAGCCGTGCGAGCTCCTCCAGCTGCACCGTGGGTTCCCAGCCGAGATCGGCCTTGGCCTTGGCCGGATCGCCGATCAGCAGCTCCACCTCGGCCGGGCGGTAGAATTGCGGATTGACGCGCACCAGCAGCTTGCCCGTCTTGGCGTCCGTGCCGGTCTCGCTTTCTTCCTTGCCCGACCAGACGATCTCGATACCCACCTGCTTGAACGCCAACGACACGAAATCACGCACCGTTTCGGTGCGGCTGGTGGCCAGCACATAGGTGTCGGGCGTGTCGTGCTGCAGCATCAGCCGCATGCCCTCGACATAATCCTTGGCATAGCCCCAGTCGCGCTTGGCATCGAGGTTGCCCAGCTCCAGCAGCTCCGCCTTGCCCAGCGCGATCTTGGCGACCGTGTCGGTGATCTTGCGCGTCACGAATTCGCGCCCGCGCAAGGGGGACTCATGGTTGAACAGGATGCCGCTGGTGCCGAAGATGCCGAAGCTTTCGCGATAGTTGACGGTCAGCCAGTGGGCATAAAGCTTGGCCACGCCGTACGGACTGCGCGGGTAGAAGGGCGTGTCCTCCGTCTGCGGGATCGCCTGCACCTTGCCGAACATCTCGGAAGTGGACGCCTGGTAGAAGCGGATGTCGCGATTGACCGTGCGGATCGCTTCCAGAAGGTAGGCGGCGCCCAGGCCCGTGATCGCGCCGGTCGTGATCGGCTGGTCGAACGATACGCCGACAAAGCTCTGCGCGGCCAGGTTGTACACCTCCGTCGCCTCCGACGTCTCGATCAGGCGGATCGCCGAGCCCATGTCGGTGAGATCATATTCGACCAGCTTCAGCTGCGGGTGCTGGCCGATGCCGAGCTCGTCGATGCGCCAGAAATTGACCGAGCTGGTGCGGCGATAGGTGCCATAAACGATGTAGCCGCGGCCAAGCAGGTTTTCGGCGAGATAGGCGCCATCCTGGCCGCTGATCCCGGTGACGATGGCGGTCTTGGTCACGTGTTTCCCCGTTCTTTCACGAATGCGTCCGGATCCCACGATCTAGGTGAAAGGGGACCGGAAGTCCTCTAGGGAGGCTTGTTCCGGATATCCAGAGATGCGGAAAACAGGAACGCCATGGTGAATGCGTGACGGGTGGAAAGGGAGCATGGCCATCCTGAGGCGCTCAGCATACTGCACCGCCGTCTACCGGCATCCAGAAGATGAGTACACGATGAAGATCTTGCATGTTGCTCAGATGATCAAGGGTGGTCCTGCAAGCTACCTTCAGGAGGTGCTTCCGTTTCAAGTGAAAAGATATGGCGGTAACAATGTTGTCGTTCTGGTCTCTGAAGAGGAAAAGAAGTATCTTTCAGGCATAAACACGCTTTGCATAATTGGCTTCAGAAGCGGCGGCAGGGGGGTTGTGGGCCTATCCAGGTTTGCGAAGGCGATCTATGACACAATTCTAACTCAGAAACCCGATATAGTTCATCTACATAGCAGTTTTGCGGGAGCGATTGGCAGGATCGTGGGCGCACTGCCCAGCAATGCTAAACCAAAGATAGTATATTGTGCTCATGGCTGGTCCTTCAACATGAAGGTCTCGAAGAGCAAGAGGCTTGCGTACCAGTATCTGGAGAGACTATTCGAGTTGAAAAGTGATGCCATTGTCTGCATCTCACAATTTGAATATCAAGAAGCTGTGAAAAGGGGCTTCTCTCCCGATCGCCTGCATCTGGTGCCGAACGGCGTGCACGACATCGAAATCGATGAAATCGAACAGCAGGTGCTGAGTGGAGAAACGCTGAACCTCCTGTATGTCGGCCGACAGGATCGGCAAAAAGGCTTTGATGTACTGGCCGAAGCCATGCGGAACCTGCAATCCCTGCCAATCGCGCTGCACGTGCTGGGCGAGGCGGTGGTTTCCCGCAACAGACCGGTCGTGAGACTGCCCAACATCCGGTATCACGGGTGGAAGTCGCGCGAAGAAGTCAGATCTTTCATGGCTGGTGCCGATGCTTTGGTCATGCCATCGCGCTGGGAGGGCTTTGGCCTTGCCGCCGTTGAGGCGATGCGGCAGCAGCTTCCCGTTTGCGCGAGTGCCGTTGATGCGCTGCCCGAACTTGTCGTCGAGGGTGTTTCCGGATATCTTTTCCCACCTGACAACAGTCCGGCTCTCGCGCGGTTGCTGGCAGGCCTGGACCGACCGAAACTGCGCGCGCTTGGTGGCTCCGCAAGGCAATGGTTCCTTGATAATTATACTTCCGACCGGATGAACAACGGCTTGGCTCAAGTGTATGATCGTGTGATGGCGATCAGGAAGTGATCGGAATGCAAAGGAACAGCGATGGGCAGGCACTTGCTAACCATGATCGCCCTTGGCGCGTGGAGCATGACGACGCAGGCACAGGCACAGGCCCCTTCCACGCCACCCGCTGCTGAAGTCGCGCTTCCTGCACCGGCTGCCGAGAATCCCGAGGATCGGGTTACTCCGCTTGCTGCTTCGCGTCAGTCCGGTCGCATCTTGAGCAAGAACGAAGCGTACAATCTGGGCCGTCTGGCAGAAGGTCGGCTGGGGGCGCGGTTGGGCAACGACATGAGTTACCGCGTCACCGGCAACTAGGCTCAGGATTCAATCGCGCCGTAAAGTGAGGACTGCAGCTAGAAGACTGCGGCGAAAAGGGTGCTGGCTATGTAATTGGCGGCGAGCCTTGATAGCGGGTGGCGGTGCGCGCCAGCCGTTGAGCCGCGTCAGGGGCAACGACCTGCCCGGCGCCGCTACCCAGGCATGGAGCCGCGTTTTGGCGACAACGGGTTCGCAACGGCCGTGTCCATCGTTCCGGACCTTGGCTCTCCGCCGCCGGGGCGGGCCGCCATAACGTCGGCATAGCCGCCGCAATGCCGCTTGCCGGGCGTGTCGCCCAGCACCTGCCCGCAATAATCTCGCGCGCGCAAGGCCACGTTGCGCAGCACCAGCACGCGCCCGCCCTGCAATTCCACCGTAATCTGTCCGTCCGGCCCTACCCGCACAAACGCCGTGGACAATATCTTGCGTCCGCGCGCTTCGGCGGGCGTGTCCGTCGCCGGCGTGGCGGGGAAAGGGGCGGGATTCGCCGCCGCCGACACCGCCGTCGGGACCGGCCCTTGGGCCGCCTGCGCGACGGCGTTGCCGGGGGCCGCACCGTGGTTGGGCATGGCCGATCCCTGGGCCGGAATGCCTGCGGCAAGCGCCGTCAGCAATGGTGGCAGGATGCGAACCATGAACGCTCCGTACGCCACGCGCGGCGTCGAGTCACGCGACCCGGGCTGTCATGTTTTCCGCGCTTCGGCGACGGCCCGAGTAAGGCGGTTGCTGCGTGCAGGACGGCGCGCGCCTTGGGCAAGGTGTTGGAGACTCCGCCGCAAGTACAGGGATATAGCCCTTATCTGATAATTCTTGGCAATTGTGGTGGCGCCCTCTCGATGGCGCTTGACTGCCGTCGAACATCGTGAACAAATTGTGACAATTGGCCGCTTCAGGGGCCTGCGCAGTTACGCTCCAAAGGGGGTGGGTGCGGGGTTCGGCGGTTACGGGGAGACAATCGATGAGCGATTCCGAACTCGGCTACAATGCGAGCGGCGACACGGGCGGGGGCACCTGGGACACGTTGTCCGAGATCAACCACGTGGCCGTGGTGGCAGGCTGCGACTGCGCCTTCTGCCAGGGAGCGCAACAGGCGACCGTCGAGAAGGGCGACAGGCCCACGGACATCAACGAGGCGAACCCCGACGGCCAGAACATCGGCACGCTGCTGAACCTCGTCACCAATCCGGACGGCAGCCGCTCGTTCACCGGCATCCGCAACGTCGATGCGGCGCTGATCGGCTCCAAGTGGGGCACCACCGACCTCACCTACAGCTTCCCGACGTCCGGTTCGAATTATAACGGCGCAACCTTCGATCCGAACGGCGTCAGCCTCTACCATGTCGATCTCGGCACGCAGCAGCAGGCCGCGGCCCGTGCGGCCTTTGCCCAGCTCGCTGCAGCGACCGGCCTCACTTTCCGCGAGATCACCGACACCGACACGGTGCACGCCAACATCCGCATCTCGCAGAGCGCGGACAACGACGTGACTTCCGCCTACGGCAACTTCCCGTCCGACACTAAGGCGGTCGCCGGTGACATCTGGTTCGGCCGCACCAGCCAGCCTTATTACGATCTCGCGGTGAAGGGCACGTGGGGCTACGCCACCATGATGCACGAGATCGGCCACACCATGGGCCTGAAGCACGGGCACCAGGATTACACCAATTCCGACCTGTCCTTCTATTTCGGCGGCGCGCCGCGCTACGGCACCCAGTCGCTGACCCCGGATCGCGATGGCCAGGCCTGGTCGCTGATGACCTACACCCCGGCGCCGTTCACCAACAGCAACTTCGCCGGCGAGAAGATCAACCAGCCGCAGACGTACATGCAGTACGATCTTGCCGCGCTCCAGTACCTCTACGGCGCCAACTACAACACCAATGCCGGCGACAGCGTCTACACCTTCAGCCAGACCACCGGTGAGATGTTCATCAACGGCGTCGGCCAGGGCGCGCCGTCGGGCAACAAGATCTTCCTGACGATCTGGGACGGCGGCGGCAACGACACGATCGACGTCAGCAATTATGCCAACGGCGTCACCGTTGACCTGCGCCCGGGCGAGTTCTCCACCGTCGACCAAGCGCAGCTGGCCAACAACCTGGCTTATCAGAACCTCGTCAACCTGGCGCCGGGCAACTTCGCCATGTCGCTGCTCTACAACAACGACGCGCGCTCCCTGATCGAGAACGTGCGCGGCGGCGCGGGCAACGACGTGTTCGTCGGCAACAGCGCCAACAACGTGCTCGACGGCGGCGCGGGCAGCGACACGGTGATCTTCACCGGCCAGACCGGCATCAACGTGACGCTCAACGACACCGGCGCGGACGTGATCGTCACCCATGACGGCGAGACGGACACGCTGCGCTCGATCGAGAACATCCAGGGCACGACCGGCAACGACGTGCTGATCGGCAACAGCTTCAACAACACGCTGTCGGGCGGCGCCAGCGGCGCCGATACGCTGTCGGGCGGGGCGGGCGACGACCGGCTGATCGGCGGCGGCTTCACCACGGTGAACACCGCCATTATCACTAAGGCGCAGACCGACACCAACACCGCGATCTCCTCGGCAATCAACGCGCAGGCTCGCAACGCCTATACGCTGGTGTCCGATGCCAACATCGCCAACTCCACCACGCTGCCGCATGCCACGATCAACGCCACGGCGGCCGGCGGCGGGCTAGAATATTATCGGGTGGACGTGACCGCCGGCGCGACGGCGATCTTTGACATCGACTTCAGCAGCATCGACACCTGGATCGAGCTGGTCGACGCCAACGGCACGATCATCGCCGACAATGACGACAACGGCTCGGATGCGGGCAGCGGCTCGGCGACCAACAGCCTCATCAGCTACACCTTCGCGAATGCGGGCACCTATTACCTGCGCGTCGGGCGCTGGACCTCTGGCGCCGACACCCAGGCGCAGGCGCTGGCTGGCGGCACCACCTACACGCTGCACATCTCGCTGAGCTCGGCAACGGTAAACACCGCGCCTTTCACCGTCAGCAATGCCAGCAGCGTCACCGCGGATGGCGGTGACGGCAACGACTTCCTCCAGGGCACGTTCGGCAATGACGTACTGGCGGGCGGCACGGGCAATGACACCGCCTCGTTCGCCACCGCGTTCAGCAACAACGCAACCGGCGTCACTGTTGATCTCAACCTGCAGGGCGCGGCCCAGAACACCGTTGCAGCCGGCCTAGACACGCTGACCGGGATCGAGAATCTGGTCGGCTCCAGTTACAATGACACGTTGATCGGCAATGCCGATGCCAACGTGCTCGAGGGCGGGCTTGGCGACGATATCCTGGCCGGCGGCGCAGGCAACGATACCGCCTCCTATGCCGGCGCCTCGGCCGGCGTGACGGTGAGCCTCGCACTGCAGGGTACCGCGCAGAACACCGGCGTCACCGGTTTCGACACGCTGACCAGCATTCAGAACCTGCTGGGCTCCGCTTTCAACGACACGCTGACCGGAGACACGGCCGAGAATTTACTTTACGGCGGTGACGGCAACGACACGCTCAACCCGGGCGCGAACACCGCTGGCAGCGTCGATCTTCTGGACGGCGGCAATGGAACGGACACCGCATCCTTCGCCGGCTATGCCGCGGGCGTGACCGCCACGCTGAACGGCGCACGCGATGGTTCCGCCAGCATTGCCGGATCGCAGATCGCGGCCCTGCGCAGCATCGAGAACCTCACCGGCGGCAATGGCAACGACATCCTGACGGGCGACGCCAACGCCAACACGATCGAGGGCGGTCTGGGTGACGACTTCCTTGATGGCGGTGCCGGCGTGGACACCATTGCCTTTACCGGTTCGACTGGCGTGACGGTTAACCTGTCGATTACCACCACGCAGAACACCGGCCTCGGCAACGACACCATCATCGGGTTTGAGAACGTGCGCACCGGATCGGGCGCAGACCAGATCACCGGCGATGCGGGCGACAACACCTTCTTCGACGGAGGCGGCGCCGACACGTATAACGGTGCTGCGGGCAGCGACACCGTCGACTATACCAACATCACCGCCGCGTTGACGGTGAACCTCAACACGACCACGGCGCAGTCGGCCTCGACCGGGGGCGACATCCTGTCGAACATCGAGAACGTGACGGGCTCGTTGACCGCCGCCAACAACCTGACGGGCGGCAATACCACGTCGAACCGCCTGGTGGGCGGCGCTCTGGCCGACTTCATCATCGGTGGGGGCCTGGGCGACACGCTGGTCGGCGGTGCCGGCAATGACGTGATCTTCGGCGATTACGTCAACACCTTCAGCACCACGGCCGAGACGGCCGACGGCAACGACGTGCTGGAAGGCGGCGCGGGCAGCGACAGCCTGATCGGCGGCCTGGGCAACGACATTCTGCGCGGCGGCGACGGCGACGACATCCTGGTCGGCGGCATCGCCAACGGCACGTCGCTCGGTCTTTCCACCGTCTACACCAACGATGGCGGCGACGACACGTTTGACGGCGGCGACGGCACCGACACCGCTTATGCCTATTACACCGACCATACCGGCGCGATCCGCTTTGACCTCGCCAATCTGGCGGGCAACAGCGCGATCACGGTGGATGGCGTGCAGCGCGGCGAGTTCATCAGCGTTGAGCGCGTGATCTTCCGTGGCGGCAGCGCTGGCGACGTCGTGCGAGGCGGCGGCACGCTGGACACGCTGGTCGGCAATGCCGGCGACGACGTGCTGGATGGCTGGTACGGCAACGATACGCTCTCGGGCGGCCTGGGCAACGACACGCTGATCGGCGGCGAAGGCCTCGACACCGCGACCTACGTGAACTCCACGGCGGGCGTGAACGTCGACCTGCGGCTTGAGGGCGTGGCGCAGGACACCGGCGGCGAGGGCATCGATACCCTGTTCGGCATCGAGTACCTGACTGGCTCCAGCTTCGGCGACACGCTGCGCGGCAACGACGATTTCAACCTGATCGTCGACAATGCGGTTGCCGCCTCGGCGACCCCGTTCAGCCAGACGGACTCGCTGTACGGTTATGGCGGCAACGACAGCATCCTGGTGACGCGCGCCGCGGCCAATCCCGGCACCGTTATCAACATGGATGGCGGTGACGGCGACGACTTCCTGGAACTGCGGGGCGGTACGCTGTCGTCCGCGCTGGCGGCGAACGCGGCGGGTCTGTCGGGCAGCACCTACCTGGCGGCAGGGGCCACGTCCAACGACCGCAACCTGGATGTGGTGACGGTGGATGGCGGTGCGGGCAACGACCGCATCATCCTGACCGGCGTGGCCAGCGGCACGATCAACGCCGGCTCCGGCAACGATCTCGTCAGCATCAGCATGCGCGGCGGCTTTGGCGTCAACAACTACCAGATTTCGCTCGGCGCCGGTGCGGACATCATCCAGTTCGGTGTGGGAGCAAATGCTGCCGCGTCGACGGACGTCGCGACCACCGCGCGCCTGAACCGCGTTACCGACTTCGAGGTCGGCAATGCGGGTGACAAGTTCGAGATGACGAACTTCCTGAACCTGGGCCTGACCGGCTATACGGCGAACAGCAATGCCTTTGCCAGCGGTCACCTGCGCCTGGTCCAGTCGGGCACCGACCTGCTGCTGCAGGTCGATCGCGACGGCGTGGGGGCAATCAATGGCTTCACGACCGTGTTTGCGATCAGCAACGGCTATACCGGCGGGTTCACGGCCTATAATTTCGACGGCTTCATCGGCGACCTGAACCTGACCGGCTTTGCCGGCGCGGAGACCATCACCGGCGCGACGGGCAACGATGTCCTCAACGGCGGCGGCGGCAACGACGTGCTGATCGGCCTCGGCGGCAACGACACGCTGAACGGCGGCGCGGGCATCGACCAGGCAAGTTACTCCGGTCTGTTCCGGACATATGGCGCGACGACCGTAGCGGGTGTGACTACGCTGAATGGTGGCGCAGTCGAGGGCATCGATACGCTGACAAGCGTTGAACACATTCTGTTCGCGGATGGCAAGTTTAGCTCTGACCCGGACAGCGCCGGGGCACAAATCATCAGGCTGTATGATGCGGCGTTGGGCCGTGGTGCCGATCCGCTGGGCCTGGATTTCTGGGTCGACCAGATCGAGGATCGTGGTGCAACCGTCGTTACTGCCGCCAACTCGTTCGTTTCCAGCACCGAGTTCCTGTCAGTTGCCGGTAATCTGTCGAACGCGCAGTTCATTGATTACATCTACCAGCAGGCCTTGGGCCGAGCCGCCGATAGTGATGGCAAGGCATTCTGGACGGGGCAGCTGGATAGCGGCCTGACGCGCGGTGAGTTCGTGGTCGGGATCTCAGAAAGCTCGGAGCATCGCGGGCTGACCGCCGCAACGGTAGCACAAGGTTATTTCCAGACGAATGATAGCTATCAGGCTGTCGCCCTGCTTTATGACACGTTCGCCAATCGACTGCCGGATGCCTCGGGCCTGACCTTCTGGGCCGAGCAGGTAAAGTCGGGAGATGCGACGGTGAGCCAGGTTGCCAATGCATTTGCTGCTTCCGCCGAGTTCACCGCGGTAACCCAAGGGTTGAGCAACGCACAACTGGTCGACCTTGTTTACCAAAACGCTCTGGACCGTGTGCCGGATGCCAATGGCCGAGTATTCTGGACCAGCCAGCTCGATAGCGGCCTGAGCAAGGGAGAGTTCTTGTATAGCATCTCGGCGTCCGACGAGCATGTCGCCTTGATGACCGCAAACATCATCGGTGGCATCGCCGTCTAAAAAGGACAGAATAACCAGCATGCGGAGGGCCTGAACGCTGTTCGGGCCCTCCATTGCGTTCTGGGGCGCCGCCTCGTTCTCGTGCGCGGCAATCAACAGAGCAGTCCGTGGTTGCACCTTCGCTGCCTGTTCGAACAAGATTGCCCCACGCGTAAGGACGAACGCCCATCATCCGACATGCTGGGCGGTGCTGTCTCTCCAGCAACAGAACTCCTCCAAAGTATGATAATGTCCTTTATCGAAGCTGCGGGGCGGCAATTTGGCGATGCTATCGGCCAGTTTCCCAGCAGGCCGGCAGCCGCGTGAGCCCGCTTGCCGCTCGACCTCTTCATTGCCCGACCCTTGAGACGGCCGTCAGGACGAGACCGCGCTTCCACCATGCTGAGGGACGGCAGGTCTGGACGCGCGGCAGTGACGGTGATCGGCCTGTTCGCCGCTATGGGTGGGATGTCCTCATGTGCCCGCTCTGCCGAACAGAACGAAACAGGGTGCTGCATCGCGGACCCGGCCACGTGGAGCCGAACTCTTCAAACCAAAGGGTCTGGTTGGAAAAGCCGAGCGTCAGGCAACGCTCGTCACGCACCTTCCAGGTTGCCTTGACCAAAAACAGCCAAGCCCCGCGCACTCGATTTCAGAACGCGTTGCGGTGCAGCAGCACGCGGAACGTCAGCACGATGATCTTGATGTCGCGCCAGATCGACCAGTTCTCGAGATACTCAAGGTCGGCCTGCAGCCGGTTGCGCAGGTCCGCTTCCTCGATCGTCGCGCCGCGAAAGCCGCGCACCTGGGCGAGGCCCGTGAGCCCCGGCTTGGTCGCGTGGCGGTGCCAGTAGCGCTGGTCGACCTCCCAGAACAGCTTGTCCGCCGCACGGCTGCCCAGCGCGTGCGGACGCGGGCCGACGATGCTCATGTCGCCGCGCAGCACGTTGAGCAGTTGCGGCAGTTCGTCGATGCTGGTGGAGCGGATGACGCGGCCGACCCGGGTGATGCGATCGTCCTCGCGCGCGGCGGAACGATGACCCGCGCCATCGGCCAGCTCGGCACGCATGCTGCGGAACTTCAGCACCTTGAACATCTCGTTGCCGCGGCCGATCCGGGTCTGCTTGAACAGCACCGGCCCGCGACTGTCGAGCTTCACCGCGATGGCGACCAGCAGGAGCAGCGGGGCGAGCACCACCACCGCGCCACCCGCCAGCACGATGTCGAACGCCCGCTTCAGCGCGCGATCGAACCAGTCGAGCGCCCCGGTCGCCACCACCATGGTCGGCGTTTCGCCGTGATGCCCGATGCCCAGCGGCTTCAATTCGGTCAGTTCCGTGATCACGATCTCGCCCTGCAGGCCGGCGCCCTTCAGCGCATGGGCCCAGGCCAGCCGGCGCTCCACGGTGCAGGCGACCACCACCCGGTCCGCGCCCTGCAGCACCTTGGCCAGCCGGTCGTACATCATTGGGTCGTGCGCCTCGGGATCGAGATAGGCGTCGGCGGCCATCATCACGGAGAAGCGGCCCGGCGGGATCGGCTGCTCGCCGTCGCAGATCAGCACCACGCTGAACGGATTGCCGCCAACGATCGCTTCCAGATGGCGGACAAAGAAATAGCGGCTGATCGTCATCAGCCCGATCGCGAAGAACAGGCCCACGGCGAGCACCAGGCGCGGGAAATTGTCGTTGGCCTTGAAGGCAAAGGCGATGAACACGACGGCGGCAACCGAGATCAGCAGCGATTGCAGCCCGCGCCGGATCGCGGCGAACGGATCCTGCAGCACCACGCTGGCAAAGGCATGCGCATTGAACGCGGTGATGGCGTAGATGGGCAGCGTGACCGGGATCAGCAGCAGCCATTGCGATGCGCCGAGCAGGCTTTCGCGCAACAGTGCCCCGGCCACAAAGCCAAGCGCGATGCACAGCAGATCAAGGGCGAGCAGATAGCTGACGCAGCGGACGCGCAGGGCTGCCGCACGCGGGCGCCAGTTGCTGCGGGCCGAGGATGTGGCCCGTGGAAGCTTCAAGGCAGCCGCTTCGACGTTCATTGCGTTTCCCGTCTCGTCGCCTCCCGCTTGCGGCACGGGGCCGTCATAGTGGTTCTTTCCGGTCGGGTAACCGTTTTTCTTTTGCATTGCAGCATTACCGTTGCGGTGTCTGCCCTGCCCACCCCGAATGCGCCGGGTGTCTTCATCGGCACGGCAGCATCCGCAAACTGCGGCACTCCCTGACGCGAAGCAATCGCGGGCGCCCGACGATCGCTACTCTATCGGGCCTTGCATAAAGCAGCGGCAAGCGTTGCACCATAGCCGGGTAGCAGGAAGCGGCGTGCTCCGGCGGGACGTCAGGCGCTGGGACGTCAAGCGGCGGGGATTAGGTGGTGGGGATCAGGAGCGGGCTTGCCGCCGGCGGTCGCCCTGGCGGCGCTCGACGTCCGACGGGGGCTCCGGCATGTCCTTCACCGCGGCAAGGATCGCGCGGCCATAGGCGGTCTTGTTCAGCGGCTGCCCGTGTTCGATCGCCGCTTCGCGCGAGATAAAGCCCTGCAGAAAGGCGATCTTTTCCAGGCAAGCGACCTGGATACCCTGGCGGTGCTGGATCGTGCGCACGAACTCGGCCGCTTCCAACAGGCTGTCATGTGTGCCGGTGTCGAGCCAGGCATAGCCGCGGCCCATCGGCTCCACCGTGAGCGTGCCGGTGTCGAGATGGCAGCGCGCGAGGTCGGTGATCTCCAGCTCCCCGCGTGGCGAGGGCGTGAGGGCGGCGGCATGGTCGCACACCTGGCCGTCGAAGAAATACAGGCCGGTGATCGCGTGGCTGGAGCGCGGCACCGCCGGCTTTTCCTCGATCGACATCGCCCGGCCCTCGCCGTCGAACTCGACCACGCCATAGCGTTCGGGATCGTCCACGCGGTAGGAAAAGATCGTCGCGCCCTCCGTCCGCCCGGCCGCGCGGCGCAGCAGCGAGACAAGGCCGTTGCCGAAGAACAGGTTGTCGCCCAGCACCAGCGCGACGGGCTCGCCGGCGATCCGATCGCGTCCGATGGTGAAGGCCTGCGGCAGACCCTCGGGCCGTGCCTATTTCGCATAGGAGATGGAAAGGCCGAGCGCGGAGCCGTTGCCGAACAGCCGCTGGTAGTTGGGCAGGAATTTGGGCGCGGAGATGATCAGGATCTCGCGGATGCCCGCCAGCATCAGCACCGACAGCGGATAATAGATCATCGGCTTGTCGTAGACGGGCAGCAGCTGCTTGTTCACGGCCAGTGTCGCCGGATGCAGCCGCGTGCCGGTGCCGCCCGCCAGGATGATGCCCTTCATGGATCGGGCTTGTAGCGGCGAAGGCTTGCCGAAGGTTAGCTGGCCAAGACATTGCCCTCAATGGCAGTATTTGACATACCCTCACCAGGAGAAGCAACTATGGCAAGCATGAACATCTCCCTGCCCGATCCCCTGCGCAGCTACGTTCAGGGCAGAATCGACAGCGGGCATTATGCCAGCATCAGCGACTATGTCCGCGACCTGATCCGGCGCGACCAGGGGCAGGTCGAAGACGAGAGACGATGGCTGAGCGCGCTCGACGCCTCGATCACCGAGAGCCGCGCCGAGATGGAGACAGGCGGCGGGCAGGAGCTTGATGAAGCGTGCGCCTCGGTCCTTCGGGCGCTGGAAGCAGCGGACGGCCCTGGACGTCCGTGAAGGTCGTCCTGTCCTCGCATGCCTTGGCCGACCTCGAGCGGATCGGCCGGTTCATCGCGCGCGACAATCCGGCACGCGCCGTCACCTTTGTTGAGGAAATGCGCGACACGGCCCGGCGTCTAGCGGACCTGCCGCAGGGCTTTCCCCTGGTGCCACGATACGAACGATACGGCATTCGCCGGCGATCGTGGAAGGGCTATGGCATCCTCTATTCGGTGCAGCCAGACCGGATCTTCATCCATCGCATTCTCGGGCCCGGGCAAGACCACGACCGGGTGCTGGGTCTGCGCTGAGCCCTTACGCTGCCAGCCCGCGCCGCGTGTCGGCCGCCTGCGCCACCAGCGGGCGCCACCAGGCCTCGTTGTCGAGATACCAGCGTACCGTCGCCGCCAGCCCGATTTCGAAGCTTTCCTGCGGTGCCCAGCCGAGTTCGGCGCGGATGCGGGCGGCATCGATCGCATAGCGCAGGTCGTGGCCGGGGCGGTCGGCCACGAAGCCGATCTACTCGGCATAGGAGCGACCGTCGCCGCGCGGGCGCAGGCGATCAAGGATCGCGCACAGCGTGCGCACCACGTCGATGTTGCGGCGCTCGGCATCGCCGCCGATGGCATAGCGCCGGCCGGGCTCTCCCCGCTCGAACACCGCGGTGAGCGCGCGGACATGATCCTCGACGAACAGCCAGTCCCGCACGTTCTCGCCGCGCCCGTAGACGGGCAACGTCTCGCCGGCCAGCGCCTTGACGATCATCAGCGGGATCATCTTTTCGGGAAAGTGATAAGGTCCGTAATTGTTGGAACAGTTGGTGACGAGCACCGGCAGGCCATAGGTGTGGCCAGGCGCTCACCAGATGGTCGCTGCCCGCCTTCGACGCCGAATAAGGCGAGCGCGGATCGTAAGGCGTGTCCTCGTCGAACCGGCCGGTCGCCCCCAGCGAGCCGAACACCTCGTCGGTCGAGATATGGTGGAAGTGGAAGGCCGCGCGCGTCCGCCTCCAGCCCGCGCCAATGATCGAGCGCGGCGGCAGCATCGTATAGGTGCCGACGAGATTGGTTTGGATAAACATGCCAGGGCCATCGATCGAGCGATCCACATGGCTTTCGGCGGCCAGATGCGTGACCACATCGGGCCGGAAGCCGGCGATCGCCGCCTCCACGGCCGCGCGGTCGCAGATGTCGGCCCGAACGAAGCGGTAGCGCGGGCTGTCCGCGATCGGCGCCAGGGTGGACAGGTTGCCGGCATAGGTCAGCATGTCGAGGTTCAGCACCTCGTGATCCGTCTCGCGGATCAGGTGGCGAACCAGGGCCGAGCCGATAAAGCCTGCCCCTCCGGTGACGAGGATGCGCATGGGTGCGCCTTCTAGCAGAAGGGGGTTAACAAGCCCCCGTCCCCATCCCCCGCCCCTCGTTCCCTCGCCCCGCCCTTTCGGCCATGCGCAGGCAGGTAGGGCACGCCCAGCCGCCGCAGCGCCCGCGCGCGCACCCCGATCAGGACAACGACATAGCGCCGCGCCTCGGCTTCCTCGGCGAAACTGCGCACCAGCGTGCGGCCGGCCGCGCCGATCCGGCCCCAGCTCGTCTCCACTCGCCAGCGCCCGAACAGGTCGCGCGCGGCGACCACGCGCCAGCGCCGGCGGATGTTGCGCAACGGATCGATCGCGTAGAGCTCGAGCGGATCGAGGGGCAGCGTGTTCATGCCTGTTTTTCTACAGCGGTGCCGCCGCACCGTCCGACGGATTGTCTGAATCACCACGGGCAGAATGAGTCAGTCGGACGATCAGTGTCGGCGTGTCGACATGTCGGCGCATAGACCGGCTTGCCTTTCGCCGCCTATCCGTCTCTCCCCGATGCCATGTCCCTGCCTCCCAGAGCCAACAGGGGGATTCTTTCTACGCCGCTCCGTGCTAGGCTTCCGACCCGTGAACGCTCTCGCGCCTCTTGCCCCTGCCCTCCTCCTGCCGGCGATCATCGCCAAGGCCGAGCCGCACGCGCAGGCGCGGTTCCTGGAGTTCTTCGCCGCCACCATCCGCAACCCGCACACCCGCCGCGCCTATGCGCGCGGGGCAAGCGACTTCCTCGCCTGGTGCGCCGAACGCGGCGTCACCGCCCTGCCCCAGATCGAGCCGTTGCACGTTGCCGCCTGGGTGGAGGTGCTCGGCCGCGAGGTCTCGATCCCCACCGTGAAGCAGCGGCTCGCCGGCATCCGCCACCTGTTCGACTGGCTGGTGCGCACCCAGGTGGTGCCGCAGAACCCGGCCGTGTCGGTGCGCGGGCCGGCCTATAGCCAGCGGCGCGGCAAGACGCCGGTGCTCGATCCTCAGGAAGCGCGCACCCTGCTAGACAGCATCGACGTCTCCACCCCCGCCGGCCTTCGCGACCGCGCGCTGATCGCACTGATGACCTACAGCTTCGCCCGCGTCGGCGCGGCGCTGGCGATGCGCGTGGAGGACGTGTTCGTGCAGAACCGGCGGCTGTGGGTGCGGCTGCACGAAAAGGGCGGCAAGCGGCATGAGATGCCCTGCCACCACCTGCTCGACGAATATCTCCACGCTTATATCGACGGCTGTGGGCTGGCGAGCGACCGCAAGGGGCCGCTGTTCCGCACCATGGGGCGCGGCACCGGGCAACTCAGCCAGACCGCCCTGCCCCAGCCCAATGCCTATCAGATGGTGCGCCGGCGCGCGGCCGCGGCCGGGATTGACACGCAGATCGGCAATCACTCGTTCCGCGCGACGGGGATCACCGCCTATCTCAAGAACGGCGGCACGCTGGAACGCGCCGCGGCGATGGCCAATCACGCCTCCACCCGCACCACGCAGCTCTATGACCGGCGTCCGGACGAGGTGACGCTGTCCGAGGTCGAGCGGGTGATGATCTGACGTGTCGAGGTGTCGGCACGTCGGCGTGGCGCTCGCATTGCTGCTCGCCGGCTGCGGGGGCGGCCGATATCGCCCGGTGGCCGACTGGCCGGTGCGCGTCGGGCCGCCTTATGCGGTGCGGGGCGTCACCTATGTGCCCGCGGCCGACCCGACCTACGACATGCTTGGCCTTGCCAGCTGGTACGGCAACGAGAGCGGCAACCGCACGGCGAACGGCGAGAAGTTCAGGGCCAAGGCGATCACCGGCGCGCACGCCACCCTGCCGCTGCCGTCCTATGTGGAGGTAACGGCGCTCGGCACCGGCCACACGATCCTGGTCCGCGTCAACGATCGCGGCCCGTTCGTGCGCAGTCGCATCCTCGACCTGTCGCGCGGCGCGGCCGAGGAACTGGGCGTGCGGGCGGCTGGTCCGGCACAGGTAGGTCCGCGTCTGGCTGGTCGATGCGCCGGAGGCCGACCGCGCGCGTCTGCGCCACGGCAAGCCCGCCGCGCCTCGTCCGGATGCGCCCGCCTCGCTTGCCTTCTGGCGCGGGCAACTGGCCGCAGCGGGGCAGTAGCTACTCCCGGAACGCATCCTCGCGCAGGCGGGTGAAGGGCGACAGGATATAGGCCATCACCGAACGCTTGTCGCCGATCAGGTTGACGTCCGCCGTCATGCCCGGGCCGATCACCAGCCGCTGGCCGCTCGGGCCCCGGAAGTTCTGCGCGTCGGCGCGCACGCGCACGATGTAGAAGCTCTCGCCCGTCCGCTCGTCCACCGTGGCATCGGGGGAGATGGTGACGACGTTGCCGTCCATTCCGCCATAGATGCCGGACTCATAGGCGGTGATGTTGACCCGCGCATGCTGGCCGATGCGCACGGAAGCGATGTCCTTGGGGCTGACCTTGGCCTCCACGGTGAGCGCGTCGGCCGAGGGCACCACCTCGACGATCGGCTGGCCGGCGCCGATGCTGGCGCCGACGGTGGAAACGAGCACGCGGTTGATGCGCCCGTTCACCGGCGAGGCGACGGTCGCGCGGCCGAGCCGTGCGGCGAGCGCCGGCACCGCCTGGCGACGCGCGGCGAGTTCTCCCTGCGCGGTCGCGAGTTCGGTGCCCGCCTGCGCCCGCCAGCCCCCGCGCACCTGCGCCAGGGAGGCGCGCGCCTCCGCGACCGACGCCTGCGCCCGCGCGATGCCGGCGGCGGCCTGGGCGGCGTCCGTGGTGGCGACCGCGGCAGAATTCTCCAGCTGGATAAGGGTCAGCTGCGGCTCGATCCCGCGCTCCACCAGGGGGCGCATCATGTCGAGCTGGCGCCGTGCGCTGTCGCGGGCCGACACGCGCGACTGATAAGCGGCCTGCGCCTCGGCAACGGCGCGGATCGCCTGCGCCTCGCGCGCCGCCGCGGCCGAGCTGAGGCTGGCCAGATCGCTCATCCTGGCGGCGTGAAGCGAGCGCTCGATGCCGATCTGCTCGGCGATCTCGGAGCTGGAAGCGGCGGGATAAACAGGATTGTGCCCGGCGATCTCCGCCTGCAACCGCGCGATCTTGGCGGACAGCGCGCCGACCGTCGCTTCCGAGCTGCCGAGATCGGCGTCCGCCTGCGTCCGGTCGAGCCGGACAAGCGCCTGGCCGCGGCGCACCGTGTCGCCCGCGCGCACCAGGATTGCCGAAACGATGCCGCCTTCCAGATTGCTCAGCACCTGCAACCGGCTCGACGGCACCACCCGGCCCTGACCGTGCACGGTGCGGTCGAGCTTAACCACGCTCGCCCAGATCACGAAGATCGCGACAAAGCCGAGGATCAGCCACAGGAGCAGGTTGGAAACGGCCTTCGGCTTGATCCGATCGGCCAGGTCTTCGAGATGGGTGTGGTGCGTGTCGGTCATGCCATGGGTCTTCTGGATGGGGCTCAGGCCACGGCGCGGGGGCGCTGGAGTTCCTTCAGCACGGCGTCGCGCGGGCCGTCCTGCACCACGCGGCCGCCCTCGACCACCACGATCCGCTCGACCAGTGCGAGCAAGGCGGGGCGGTGCGTGATGAGCACAAAGGTACGGCCCTTCAGCTCGGCCGCCAGCCGCGCGATCAGCTGCGCCTCGCTGCCCTGGTCCATCGCGCTGGTCGGCTCGTCGAAGACCACGATCTGCGGCCGGCCGGCGAGCGCGCGGGCAAGGCTGATCGCCTGGCGCTGCCCGCCCGACAGCCCCTCGCCGCGATCGGCGAGCTGGAGGTCGTAGCCATTGGCGATCCGCCCCATGAAGCCGTGCGTGCCGGACAGTTCGGCCACGCGCAGCATCTCGGCATCGTCCACCCCCTCGCGCGCGAGCACGATGTTCTCGCGCACGCTGCCGGACAGCAGCACGGGTTCCTGCAGCGCGGTGCCGATCAGCCCGCGCATCACCCATGGATCGTACTGGCGGATATCGGTGCCGTCGATCATCACCAGGCCTTCCTGCGGCGGGTAAAGGCCGAGGATCAGGCGCGCGATGGTCGACTTGCCCGATCCGATCCGGCCGAGCAGCGCCACGCGCTGGCCAGCGGGGATGACGAGGTTGAGGCCGTCCAGCGTCTTTTCCGCCGCACCCGGATAGCGGAACTCGACGCCGCGCAGCTCGATCCGGCCGTCGAACCTGGTCGGCCTGAGTGCGCCCTCGCCCGGCTCCTCCGATCCCGTTTTCATCATGGCGTTGATCTGCTTGTAGGCGGTGCGCGTCGCCGACAGGCGCGACAGCAGCGTGGCGATCGTCGCCAGCGGCTGCACCGCGCGGCCCGACAGGATCGAGCAGGCGACCAGCGCGCCCGTGGTCAGCCGATGGTCGGCGATCAGGAACACGCCGGCGACCACGGTGCCGGCATAGGAAAGTGTGTTGGCCGAGGCGGAAACGGTGACGGCGATGGTCGACACCAGCCGCTGGCGCGTGGAGCTGTCGCCATGCGCGATGTTCGCCTTGCTCCAGCGGCGCGCGAGCAGACGTGCCGCCCCGGAGGTCTTGACCATCTCCAGCGCGCCGACCGTCTCGACCAGCACGCTCTGCTTGGACAGGCCCTGGCTCATCGACTTGGCCGACAGGCGATCGAGCGCGGGCCGGGTCAGCCAGCCGGCGCCGATCACGATCGGGATCGCGGCCAGCGGCACCCAGACGAGCGGCCCGCCCAGGATCGCGATGAACACGAGCGTCACGAGGATGAACGGCACGTCGACCAGGGCGGTCATGGTGGCCGAGGCGAAGAAGTCGCGCAGCGTTTCCAGCTCGCGCATCATGCCGGTGAGCGCGCCGGTCGAGCCCTTTTTCTGGTCCAGCCGGATCGCCACCAGCCGGCCGAACACCCGCCCGCCGATGTCATGGTCGATATCGGCACCGGCGAGATCGGTGAAATAGGCGCGCAGGATGCGCAGCAGGAAATCGAACACCACCACCACCAGCAGCCCGATCGACAGCGCGGTGAGCGAGGTGAAGGCGTTGTTGGGGACAACGCGGTCATACACCGTCATGGTGAAGAGGGAGGTGATGAGCCCGAACACGTTGACCATCGCCGCGGCCAGCGCGACCTTCAGGTAGGTCGCCTTGTTGCGCAGCATCGGCTCGACCAGCCACGGCGCGAAGCGCGGGCGCGGATGCTCGATCAGATCGGGGGCGGTCATCGGAGGTCCAGGCTCATCGGGGATCCAGCGTCTGGGGGTCGATGCCCAGCGCCGGCAGCAGGCGGCCGGTGCGGGCAAGAAGGGCGTAGCGCGCGCTGTCCAGCTCGATCACCGTCTGGATCAGTCGCGCCGCGACGCCGAAATAGTTGTTCTCGGCGCTGAGCAGGTCGAACAGCGTGCCGCGCGCCACGCGGAACCGCTCGGCCAGCACGTCGCGCGAGCGGCGGCTGGCGAGATAGTTGCTCTCGATCGCGGTGCGCGCCGCCTCCAGCGCGCCGACATCGGCCAGCGCGATCTCGGCGTCGCGCTGCGCATCGATCCGCGTGCGGCGCAGGCGCGCCTCGGCGCCGCTGGCGCGCGCCACGCCCTGCCGCGCCCGCTCCGCCCCGCCCCCGCCCAGCCGCATGGAAAGCGTGACGCTGCCGCGAATGTCATAATCGCGGCCGGGCCCGTTCTCGAACAAACCGTAGCGCCCCGCATCGATCGCCGTTGACAGCTGAGGCAGCCGGTCGGCGCGCAGCGCGCGGGCATCGAACCGCGCCGCACTCGCGCCCTGTTGCGCGGCGCGCACATTTGGCAGGCGATCCACGTCGCCCGACAGGCTCGCGGGTGCGATCCCGTCCAGCGCGGGTACCGGTGCGCGGCCGAGATCGGCGGGGGCGGGCGATCCGATCACCGCCTGGTATTGCGCTTGCGCGCTCGTGAGCTGGCGGCGGAAATCGGCAACCTGCGCCTCGGCCGAGGCGATGTAGCTGTCCACCTGCGCGACGTCGGCGGGTGCGGCGGCCCCTTGGCGGACCCGGTCCTGCAGGGCGGTGCGCAGGTCGCGCTGGTTGGCGGTGAACGCCTCGGCCAGGCGCACCAGCACGCGGTAGCCATAGACCTGGTACCAGGTCGACACCGCGCGCAGCGCGATCTGGGTGCCGGCATCCTCGACGCCGGCGCGCGCCGCCTCCAGCCGCGCTCGGCCGGCGCGCACGCGGTTGAGGCCCGATCCCCAGTCGAACACCGGCTGCTGCACGCGCAGGATGTCGTCGGTGCGGTTGCGCGGGCGCGAGCGTTCCAGCACGTTGCCGGGATCGTTGGAAAACTCGCGGCTCAGCACCTTGAAGCTGGAGATCGAGATGTCCGCGGTCGGCAGGCGTCGCGCGACCGCCTCGTCGCGCACGGCATCCGCCTCGTCGACCTGTGCCGTCGCCTCGTCGATCGCCGGATTGCGCCGCACCGCCTCGCCGATCGCCGCCTGGAACGGCGCGGCATCGGTGGACCTACGCGCGAGGCGCAGCACCGGATCGCTTGCGGGATCGATATGCAAGGGATCGCCGCCGGGCGCCGGTAGGCCGCCCTCGGCCCGGCGCTGCGGCAGCGGGAGCGGCTGGGGCGCGATCGCGGGCGTGTCGACGGGGCGAGCGGGGCCAGTGGTGGCGGGCACCGACAGGAGGGGCCCTTGCGGGGACGGCGTCGTCGGCGGGGGCACCGGGCTTACCGGCGCGGTCGAGGACGGCAGGGTCGGCGACGGCGGCAACGGCCGCGGCGTGGCGCCCTGCTGCGGATCGACCTGCAGCGAGCCAGGCGGCACCTGGGCGGCGGCAGGCACGGCCACGATCGCCAGCCCGCCGAGCAGCGCGGCGCGTTTAGCCCGAGCTCTGCTGGTGGAGACAAGGATCATGCCGGCGCCCTGAAGGTCATGAATGGCCGCTCTCGGCCGCAGACAAGAGAGCCGTGCACAAACCATATGCACAGGGGCGGCGTTGAAGCCGCTCCGCCTCGAGTCGACCGGTGCCCATTTCAGCTGGCGAGACATGCGGATATCGGCGCTCTTTTGATCGCGCCTGTACTCGGCGCGTGCCCCCACACCCGCCGCATCGTCCACCCGGTCATTCCATTCCCCGACTTGAACGACGATAGCTATCCGTCTGATTTCATTCTGTCGAGCATGGTGTGTGACCGGATCGTCCGGAACCTGCCGCGCTGCCTCGCGGCATGGCCCGGCTCGACTTGGCCGCTATTGCGGCCTGAGCCGCACCAGCTTGCCGCCGGCGCCGTTCCCCAGGACCCAGATCGAGCCGTCCGGCCCCTCCTCCACCCCGCGTATGCGGGTGCCCAGCGAAACCCGTGCGGCCTCGGCGGCGGTGCTGCCCGTTACACGGACGCGGATAATGCCTTGTTGCATCAGAGCCTTGCTTCGTCAGGCCCGCCAGGATGACGTCACCGGTCCAGCCGCTGAACAGCGTGCCGCGATGCTGGATGATGCCGCCCGGCGCGATCACCGGAGGCCAGCTGACGAGCGGGCGCGTGTAGGCCGGGTTGGTCGCACGGCGCAGGATGGCTGTGCCGTCGTAATTGTCGCCCTCCGAGACATTTGACCAGACACGTCGGCGAGTGAACCTGTCGGCATGTCGACAGTCAGACGGGAGCAGTCGGGTGATGAACGCCCGCATCAGAAGCAAACCTCGCGAGCTGCCGTTCCACTCGCGCAACGAGGCACCTCTGCCCGCCCGCTGGTGGCGGCGTTGTTCCTGACCGGGTGGCAGACTCTGACCGAGCAGCGCGGGGCGGAGGGCTGGGAAGTCGTAGATCGACATGTCGACAAGTCGACATGTCGAAACAGGTTGCCGCGTCAGGCTCCGCATTGAACGCGTTTGCACGGAACTGTCGCACAAATGTCGTTGCCGCTCATCGCCGCCTGCACCAAGTCTCCGGCCTGCGTCGGCATGGGCTGACGCCACGCCCGGCAGCATCGAGCGTCGTTACACAGTCAATCTACGTTGGCGGGGCGTGAACATACAGGCCGACACACAGACAGGTAGGTGTGTCGACAAATCGACGTGACGTACCGGCGATCCGATGTTCGGTGATCGTCGTGCGGGCGATGATCGCGTCCGTCAGCTTCTCCGGCGCGGGGCCGCCATTGGCGATATCGTACTTGGTGCCGGAAGCGCCGTGCGGGCCGCCCGGATTGTGGCTGGCCGACAGAATGGGCCCGCCACACGCCTGCCGCTTGCGGATGAAATTGTAGGCCGCAGGCGTCGCGAGCAGGCCCCCTGCCCCACCACCACCCACCCGAAGCCGTTGGATGCGGCTATGCGGATCGCGGTCTGGATCACGGTAGTGTTGTGAAGGCGTCCGTCGCCGATCACCAGGTCGCGCCGGTTGGCGTTTCCGTGGCTTGCGGGAAGTTCTCGGCATGATGCGGCTGCTGGAACACGCCCCTTTGCACAGGCCCGCCGTGCCGCGTTTCTGGTCGGGGAACGGCGTGGCCGCGCTCGTCGGCAAGGCCCGTCCTTTCGTCCGGGCAGCCGTTCTGGGGCGCGTTCGGTGACAGTCGCAAGGGTGTCGGGCAGGGCATCAACATGTCTCCACGTCGACATGTAAATACGTGGGTTCGCGGCACGTACCGTATCCGACGGCTCCGACAGCGGTATGCCCGCGGAGGGGGAGCGAACATGTATATTCCAGTAACTGCTCTTCCTGGAAAAAGAGCAGGTAATAACCCGACATGTAGGCACATCGACATAGCAACGTCGCTGGCGGCCTGTGTTCCGCGGCCCAACGTCATCTCGCCCGCGGCCGCCTCACCTCGAGGAGCGAAGTGGTGCGCCGGCTTGCACACTCGCCAGCGTCCCGCGACGGGGAGCGGCGCGTGACGGTCTGGCGCTGGGTCTGCGGACAATGGAGTCCGAGCGCCGGCTGGTGATCGCCTGTGGCGTGAACGGCGACCTGGTCGACATCGTGCGGATTATCAACGGCAAGAAAGGTGGCACGATTGCTTGGGGAACCGATGCACTGACCTGTTCGACATGTCGACAAATCGACTCCGGGTGAAACGAGCGGCCGCAATCGCGGCGGTCGCCAATTCCTACTCGAAAGCACGAACTCGGAGGCCTTTTCGCTTCTTTTCCCTGTGCCTGCCCTCCGGTCCCTCCCCAAAGTTCGTGCTTTCGAGTAGGAAATACCCATGACCCGCACGCCATCCTCTTCGCGGCGCAAGGAAGCCCGGCCGGTGCCCCAGCGCGACCTGTTTCAGCTCGACAGCCCGCTAACCGGCGAGATCCGCGGCGAGCGCTCGCTGATGGCGTTTCCGTTCTTCGCGCTGTCCAAGAACGCCTGGATGAAGCCGCTGACCTATGATCACAAGGCGGTGTCGATCGAGGTGCGGCCCAGCGCCAACGGTGTCGCCACCATCTATGACAAGGAGATCGTGCTCTACATCGCCAGCCTGATGGCGGCCAAGGTTGAGGCGGGGGAGGACGTGGCACAGGATTTCGTGTTCACCGCGCACGACCTGTTCTCCGTCACCGGCTCCAACCATTCGGCGCGATCCTATGCCCGGCTGTCCGAGGCGTTGGAGCGGCTGCAGGGCACGCAGATCAAGACCAACATCGAGGCCGGCGGGGAAGGGGAGGAGGGCTTCTTCTCCTGGCTGTCCGAGGCGCGGCTCCATTATTCCAAGACCAAGACGGGCGAACGCCGGCTGAAGGCGGTAAAGGTGCGGCTGTGCGACTGGCTTTTCCGCGCGATCCTGCGCGATCGCCAGGTGCTCGATTATGCCGCGGCTTATTTCCAGCTGGGGCCGATTGAGCGGCGCATCTACGAGGTTGCGCGCTCCACCTGCGAGGCGGGCGAGGACGGCGAGGCGGAGCGGCTGGAAGTGGACCTTGCCACCTTTCGCCTCCAGATCGGCTATCAGAACCCCTTGTCCAATTTCCGCACCGCGCTGAAGGCGATTGCGGGGACGGGCACGATCCCCGACTATGATCTCGAGCTGGTCGAGGACGAGGAGGCGGAAGCGCCGGCCGGCGGAGAAAGCCGGGGAAGGGGGCGCAAGGCGGCGCCGATGCGGGTGATCCTCACCCGGCGCGCGCGCACCGCGCAGGACGACGCCAACCGGAGCGGCGAGCGGCTCTCCATCTCGGAGCGATTCGAATCAGAACCGGCGGCAACCGACGCGAACGCCTGATTTCCTATCCGAAAGCACGAACTTGCGCGCTATTTCCTACTCGATAGCACGAACGCGCCGGCTAATTCCTACTCGAAAGCACGAACCGGGCGGGTTAATTCCTACCCGAAAGCACGAACTTTGCGCGGCTATTTTCCAACAAAGTTAATTCCTACTCGAAAGCACGAACCGAGAACACTTGTCGGGGATGGCAAAAGGTTGCCACATGGCCTCGCGAGCGGCCCGGCAGGCGGGCGCTCGGGAACGGAGCGGCTGTGACCAGATAAAGGAAAGCCCGGCACGAAGGCCGGGCATCCCAGAGATAAGTGGAGCGACCTCGCCAAAGGTCGGGACCCCCAAACAGTGTCCCCCTCTTATCCCTAACCGAGCACCGGTGCAAGGATGCGCGTTTCGCGCCACGCCCTCTTTTTGTCTTTTCGGTCCCAGCCCCCGCGAGAACGGGGGACGGAAGATGACGGCGTTTACCTTCGGCCAGGCGGCGGTTCAGGTGCTGGGCGGCATGACACGCCGTGCGCCGGGCAAGTCGGGTGGCCTGCACCGGACCGGCGCGCTGGTGCTGCGCGGCAGCGTGGAGGCGGGGACGTTCGAGGAGCTGTTCTTTGCCATACCCGCCAAGGGTGAGTGCGATCGCCTTGTGCGCACGGCGCGCGCGGCGCTCGATGCCGGGCGCCGGCTGAAGCGCAGCGCGCGGGGGGAGGGAAGGGTGCTGTCCGTCGCCGAGCGTCAGCTGGCCGGACTCAGCGCCGGCGCGGTGCGCGTTTATGAGGAATTGTGCACCCTTGCGCGGCTTAACCGTGGCCGCGTCTATCCCAGCTACGACCATCTTGCCGCCGCAACCGCGCTCGGCCGTGCGACCGTGGCGCGGGCGATCGCCGCGCTGGAGCGCGCCGGCTTCCTTGTCCGCCAGCGCCGCTTCGCGCGCGTGGAGGGGGAAGGGCCGGGGCCGCGCTATGCGCAGACCTCCAACGCCTACCGCCCGACTCTGCCGCAGCGGCTGCTCGGTTTCCTGCCGCGCTGGTGCCGGCCGGCGCCGATCCCCGCCGATGCCGCGCAGGCCCTGGCGGATCGCGCGGAGGACGTGGCGGCGATGCAGGCCACCCTGCCCTGCCGCGAACTGGCCCAGGCGACCGTCGGCGGGGCGCTCGGGCGGGTGCTGGCCAAGCTTGGCGCGGCGCTCGATGCCCGGGAGCAGGTTCCCGAGCGTGAGTCTCACGACGATCCGCAACCACTACCCAACTTCTATGTTCAGGAAACGAAAGCATTGATCTAGTCGGCCAACACGTCTCGCCTGACGGTACTCACGCAGGAAATTTCGCAACTTCCACCACCCACAGCTTCATACGCCGATGAGAAGACGCCGGCTTCGCCGTCGCAGTGCTCCCTAACGGAGCATGTGGTTTCCGGCTTGGCCCGAACAACGGGCAGCATGGGCGTTGAAGGGCAGAGAAGGTGACGGCTAGACATGTCGATCTGTCGACAACGGTGATTGTCTCTGGTGGGTAGCAGCAACCCAGCCGGCCCATCGACATGTTGCCTTGTCGACACGCCGACAGCTAGAAGGCTTTCATGCCGACGATCGCGATCATCAGCCAGAAGGGCGGGGCGGGAAAAACCACGCTGGCGCTTCACCTCGCCGCCGTCGCGCAGGAGGCAGGCGCCGTCTCGCTCGTCATCGATACCGATCCGCAGGCGACCGCCAGCCAATGGGCCGCCTGGCGCGGTGACCTTCCGCCCGAGGTGATCGACAGCCCGCCACCGCGCCTCGCCGCCAAGGTCGAGGCGGCAAAGGGGCAGGGCGCCGACCTCATCGTGATCGACACGCCCCCGCACGCCGACAGCGCCGCGCGCGCCGCGGTCGAAGTCGCCGACCTGGTGCTGATACCGTGCCGCCCGTCCGCGTTCGACCTGTCGGCGATCCAGACCACGGCCAAGCTCGTGCAACTGCTGCGCAAGCCCGCTTTCGTCGTCTTCACCGCCGGCAGTCCCAATGCGCCGCGCGTCTACGAGGAGGCTGGCGAGCTGGTCGAGAATTATGGCACGCCGCCTGCGCCCGTGATCCTGCCCGACCGTGCCGCCTATCGTCACGCATCGGCGCAAGGCGCGACCGTCACCGAGACCGAGCCCGTCGGCAAGGCCGCGGAAGAGGTCCGCGAATTCTACAGGTGGACATGTCGACAGCTAGGACTCCCTGTTCCCCGCTTCAGAAAGGCCCGATCATGAGCCGCAAGCCGAGCTTCGCCAACCTGAAGACCGCCGCGGCGCCGGCGCCCGTCGTTGCCCCCGGACCGCGTGCTGCCGCGAAGCCGGAAGCAGGCGAGGGCGCCGACACCGTCCCCACTCGCCCGGTCAGCCGCGAAGGTCGCAAGCAGATCGCCGGCTTCTTCACGCCCGAAATGAGCTTCGCCATGCACATGCTGGCCAGACGCCAGGGCAGGAGCCTCCAGGCGCTAATGGCCGAAGCGTTCAACGACGTGCTGCGCAAGCACGGCGAAAGCCCGATCGGAGAGTAGGCTTTCGACGTGTCGGCATGTCGACACGTAGGAATTTAGACAATCGTCGCGTGCAGCGTCGGCGTGTCGGCGTCCTCGTCATGGGCGCGGGTCGTCACGCGGTACACGGTGCCGTTCTGCTCAAACGTCAGATTGATCTGCGGCTCGCCATCGAACTCGTGGGTGAAGCCGGCGTCCTGGCCTTCGACGATCACGCGATACTGGGTCATGGTGTCTCCTTTCCCCGCAACAACGTACAGTCCTTGTTCGGGATGCATCGCCGTTCTCCGTGACCCGCGCGCCTCCCTGTGGCATGGGACGCCGCATGCCTGCCGTCCGTGATCCCGACCGGTCCCACCTCCGCCCGGCCGCCTTCTTCGATCGCGACGGCGTGCTCAACATCGACCATGGCTATATCGACCGTCCCGAGCGGTTCGACCTGGTCGAGAACGCCGCGGCCGCGGTGCGCGCCTGCCACGAGGCGGGGCTGCTGGTGTTCGTTGTCACCAACCAGTCGGGCATCGCGCGTGGCTATTTCGACGAGGCAGCGCTGGACCGGGTGCACGATCACATGCGCGGGCTGCTGGCACGGGAAGGCGCGGCGATCGACGACTTGCGCTTCTGCCCGCATCACGAAGACGCGATGTTGCCGCACTACCGGCGCGCCTGCGACTGGCGCAAGCCGGGGCCGGGCATGATCCTGGACTTGGCGCAGGCCTGGCCGGTCGATCTGTCGCGCTCGTTCCTGGTCGGCGACAAGGACACCGACATGGAAGCGGCCGCGGCGGCCGGCATCGCCGGTTTTCGTTTCGGCGGCGGCGATCTGCTTGCCTTTGTCCGCCCGATCCTCAACGGATTGCGTGTCGATTGACCTCCTGATCAAGGATGCTTCCTACGTGACGAACGCTCCCTCCCGCGTCCGCCAATGGCTCACCGATGCCGCGCTGCCCTTGTGGTCGACAACCGGCGTGGATGGGGAGATGGGCGGCTTTTTCGAGCGGCTGACGTTGGACGGTACGCCGGACCTCGCGGCGGCCAAGCGGGTGCGCGTGCAGGCGCGACAGATCTATGTCTTTTCCCATGCCAAGCTCCTCGGGCTGATGCCGGAGAGCGACCGGATCGCCGCCCAGGGCGTCGATTTCGTGATGCGCCACGGTTTTCCGGACGGCATCGCGCGCGGCGTGGTGCACTCCTTCGAACGCGACGGCACCGTGCGGGATTCCGGGCGCGACACCTATGACCATGCTTTTCTGCTGTTCGCGCTGAGCTGGTATCATCGCGCAACCGGCGACGCTGCGGTCCGCGAGACGATCCTGGCGCTGGGGGATGCGATCTGGGCGATCCTACGCCATCCGGGTGGCGCGGGCTTCGTGGTGGATGACAGCGGCACGGACGAGTTCCACCAGAACCCGCACATGCACCTGTTCGAGGCGGTGCTGGCCGCGTTCGACGCGACGGGCGAGGCGGTGTTCCTTGATCGGGCGCGCGAGCTGTTCGAACTGTTCCGCACCCGCATGTTCGATCCGGAACTGGGCGTGCTGCGCGAATTCTACGATGCCCGCTGGCAGCCGGCCGCGGGCGACAAGGGACGGATCGTCGAGCCGGGCCATCATGCCGAATGGGTGTGGCTGCTCAAATGCTATGCCGATCGTGTCGACGAACCGCTGTGCGCGGAAGCAGCGCGCTTGCACCATTTCGCCCAAGCACGTGGCCGGCTGGGGGCGGGCGTGCTGCTGTGCGACGAATTGTGGACGGATGGCAGCGTGAAAAAGGCGAGCACCCGTTCCTGGCCGCAGACGGAGGCGATCAAGGCCGAGGTGGCGATGGCCGAGGTGCGGGGCGAGCTGCTCGGCACCTACGCCGATGCGTTGGTCGATGCCCTGTTCGACACGTTTCTCGACAAGACGGTGCCGGGCGCGTGGATCGACTGGGTCGACCCGCACGGCGCACCCTTGGTGCAGGCGATCCCGGCCAGCACCTTTTACCACGTGTTCCTGGGCTTCTCGGAATACCTCCGGGCACGTGGCGCATGATCCTGCCCCTGGCCGACATGGAGCCGATCGGCCCCTTCGCCGAACCGCGGCCCAGCATGCGCGGGCGATACCTGATCCGCGATGCGAAAAAGGCCGTGGCGATGGCCCTGATCGATGCCGGGCTTTCGCTGCTGCCCCGGCGCGCAGGGCCGATGCCGACAAGCCCCAAGCGCATCCTACTGGCTGACTGGGGCCATCTTGGTGACGTACTGACCACCATGGGAGCGATCCGTGCGCTTCGCGAGCGCTACCCGGCAGCAACAATCGGCATGATCGTGGGCAGTTGGGGGCGGCCGGCAATCGCGGCGACGGGACTGGTGGATGAACTGCACATCGTCGATCACTGGCGAATTAATCGTTCGGTTCTGTCCATTGAAGAAAAGCATAAACGTCACCGTGAAACGCAAGCTGCCGCACTGACCGAAATACGCCTTGCCGGCTACGATCTAGCAATCGACTTCTACCCGTTCTTTCCCGCTGCCCATCCCTTGTTCTGGCAGGCAGGCGTGAGAGCGCGGATTGGCTACACGAGTGCAGGCTTCGGTTCATTGCTTACGCATCCGGTTCGCTGGCCTGATGAGCCAGCACCGTTTGCCGATCAGTATCGTGTGCTGCTCGATCGGGTAGATCCCTTGCACCCCTTCGCACCGGGCACGCTGCGTCCGGTGCGCGCGCGTGACACTCTGGTGCCGCTTCCGGAGGATTTGCGCAAAGGGACGGAGGATCAAAGATATGTCGTCTTCCATCCCGGTGCCGGAGCTGCCTACAAGGATTGGGGCGTTGAAAAATGGCGCGCCCTGCTCAAGCGGCTTAGCGCTTCGCATCCGCAACTACGCCTGGTGCTGACCGGAGCTGGCGCGGGAGAAATGGCGATCGCTGGCGATCTTGCGACTTCCGCGTCCGGTATTCTGTCGCTCGCTGGAAAGGTTAACTGGGAAGAGTTCATTTCCGTGATCGCCGGTGCCGATCTGGTCATATGTCCCGATACGGCGACCGGACATGCGGCGGCTCTTTTCAATGTGCCGATAGTGAGCATTTTCACCGGGACGAACAGCGCCGCGCAGTGGGCACCCTATGGCAAGCGGGTAGAAGTGCTGCTCCGTCCGATGGTTTGTGCTCCCTGCAATCGTGCCGGCTGCGCGGCGATGGCCTGCGTGCGTGAGGTCGAGGTAGAGGCGGTTTGGCAGGCAGCGGTGCGGCAGCTGACCCGGTCGCTTACCTATACGGATCCTCACGGCTGAGATAGCCGCGCACGTAATCCGCGACGCCCTCCTCCAGCGAAGTGAAAGGCGCATCGTAGCCGGCTGCGCGCAACCGTCCCATTTCGGCCTGCGTATAATATTGGTATTTGCCGCGCAGCTGCTCGGGCATGTCGATGAATTCGATCGCCTCGAGCAGATCGAGGGCGGCAAAGAGGCTGCGACCGAGATCAAGCCAAGAGCGCGCCTGACCGGTGCCGAGATTAAACAGCCCGGATACTTGCGGGTTGGCCAGCAGCCACGCGACAACACGGGCGCAGTCCTTCACGTAGATGAAGTCGCGGACCTGCCCACCATCACCGTAATCGGGATGATAGCTGCGGAACAGGCGCAGCGGTTCGCCAGCGGCAACGCGGGCGGAATTATGCGCCACCACACTCTTCATCGAGCCTTTGTGATATTCGTTGGGGCCGTAGACGTTGAAAAATTTCAACCCTACCCATTGTGGCGGGGTGGGTGCGCCATCAGCGATCAGCCGTGCAATCCGGCGATCAATGAAATGCTTGCTCCAGCCATAGGCATTAAGCGGCAACAGCTTCGCCAGCGCCTCGCGTGAGGCATCGTCGTCGAATCCGGCCGAACCGTCGCCATAGGTTGCGGCTGACGAAGCGAAGATCAGCGGCACATGATTGGCCGAACACCAGTTCCACAGATCCAGCGTCAGGCGGATGTTGTTCTGCACGATTGCATCGACGTCGGTTTCCGTGGTCGCACTGATGGCCCCCATATGCACGATCCCGAGCACGCGATCGCCGTGCGCCGCCAGCCAGACGGGCAGCGCCTCGGGCACGATCACGTCGGCCACGTCGTGCTTGGCGAGGTTGCGCCAGCGCTCGTCCTGGCTCAGCCAGTCACAGACCACCACTTCGTGTCCGGCAGCCGACAGTTCGGCGACAATGTTGGAGCCGATCATCCCGGCCCCGCCCGTAACGAGATACATCAGGCGGCATTCCTTGTCAGACGGGCGATGATGTCGGTGGTGCTGTGCCCGGGCGCTAGATCGGCCAGGAATACCTCGCCTCCGTAACTCAGTACCAGCTGCGATCCGACTACCTGCTCGACGGTATAATCCTTGCCCTTGATGAGCACGTCGGGGTGGATCGCCTCGATCAGTCGCATCGGCGTGTCGTCGTCAAACAGGATGACGAGATCGACCGACTGAAGTGAGGCGAGCACGATCGCGCGTGCATTTTCCTGCTGCACGGGCCGCGATGGACCTTTCAGCCGCTGGATCGAGCCGTCGGTGTTGAGGCCGACGATCAGATGGTCGCAGGTCCCGCGCGCCTGGGCGAGCTGCGAGACATGGCCGGGATGGATCAGGTCGAAGCACCCGTTGGTGAAGCCGACCCGCTCGCCGCGCGCGCGCCAGCCGGCGACGATCGCGACCGCTTCCTCCAGGCTGACGATCTTGCGATCGGTCGATTGCACGCGCTCTTGGCGCAGTTCGTGCGCAAGCTCGTCGGCAGTGACGACAGCGGTGCCCGGCTTGCTAACGGCAAGACCCGCCGCGACATTGGCGAGCTCGGTTGCTTGCGCAACCGGCAGGCCGGCCGCGAGTCCCAGCGCCAGCGTGGCGATCACCGTGTCGCCCGCGCCCGACACGTCGAACACCTCGCGCGCGAGGGCCGGCAGATGCAGCACGTCTTGGCCGCGCTCAGCCAGTGTCATGCCGCGCGGACCGCGGGTGATGAGCAGGGCGGGGGAGACGGGCATGCGCTCCAGCAGCCGCTCGGCTGCGATTGTCACTTCCGCATCGTCGCCATCGCAGGCGATGCCCGCGGCCGCCCCCGCTTCGCCGGCATTGGGCGTCATCAGCGTGACGCCGTCATAGCGTGCGACATCCGTGCTCTTAGGGTCGGCGATCACCGGCACGCCGGCGGTCCGCGCCGCATCAATCACTTCGCGGAGCAGAGCAGGGGTCAGCACGCCCTTGGCATAATCGGACAGGATCACCGCATCGGCGCGCGGCAGCTGCCGCAGGAAGGCGGCGAGCAGCGGCGCCGGGTCGGCCGCATGCACCTGTTCGGTGTCGACCCGCAGCATCTGCTGCTGCGCGGCGACAAAGCGCGTCTTCTGCGTGGTGGGGCGGCCATCGCCGACCAGGTCCGCCTCGATCCCCGGCTCGGCGGCTACCTTGGCGCGTAGGCCGGCACCTGCGATGTCGTCGCCCACGATGCCGATCAGCACCGCCTCGCCACCCAGTGCCGTGATGTTGCGCGCGACATTGCCTGCCCCGCCCAACATCACGTCCTCGCGTTCATGCCGCACCACCGGGATCGGCGCCTCCGGCGAGATCCGCGCGCAATGGCCATAAACAAAGGTGTCGAGCATCACGTCGCCGAGCACGAGAATGCGGCGACCGGTCAGGTGCTGGACATGGTGGAGCGTAGACATGGGATCCGTGTGTCCGAATGGGTGATGGCGAAGCTCAGGCGGCTCGCTTCAAGGTGCGGCGATATCCCCAGCGTACGGCGCGCAGGACCCGCGACGGAACGAGAAACACCGGCGCCGTGTGCGTCCAAAAGGCCGGGTACCGCCAGTATTGACGCACCAGAACCGGCGCAGCCTTCTGGAAAAAGGAAGATGGCGAGGCGTTCAGCTTGGCGCCCATGATCGCATAACGGACATGCACCGAGGCTACGGTGCGATTGATGTCGTGGTAGGCGGAACTCTTGCTGCCGAACAGGCCGCGGGCGATCTTCTCGTAACCCAGAACGTCGATCATCATGCGCTTGAACGCACCTTCCGACAGGAAGGAATCATTGCCCGACCGCCAGCCCACACAAGGCTTGCTGACATAGAACCAGGCTGGCCGGCGCTGCACCATCTTGCCGATGATGAAGATGTGCACATAAGCGTTGAAATAATCGGTGATGTTGTCCCTGCCGACCGACTCATTCCACAGATCGCGCCGTACCACCTGTCCGGACAGGTATCCGAAGTACTCGCCCAGCTTGGAAAAGATCGTTTCCGCGCCCTCGATCAGTTCGTCACCCGCGAAAACGCCGCCCGCGACGGGCCGTTCCGAGATCCGCTTGTCCATTTCGTAGGTATAGGCATTGCGGTTCAGCGACAGACCGGCGATCTCCGGATGGGCGCGGCAATGCTTTTCGATCTCGGCAACGCTTCCGGGCTCCAGCTTGTCGTCGCTGCCCATCAGCCAACAGAAATCGCCGCTCGCGAGTTCGACCACTTTCAGGAAATTGCGGTCAGCACCCATGTTCTCGGCTGCGCGGTAATAGACCAAGTTCGCGATCCGGTCGCGATAGCTGTTAATCACCTCCTCGGTCTGATCTGTGGAGGCGTTGTCGCTGACGATGACCTCCAACTCGCATCCATAGCTCAACTGCGCGAGGATGCTGTCCAGCAGCTCCCCGATGAACGGGCCACGATTGTACGTTGGGATGCAGATCGAGAGACGCATAACAGTCCTGTCACGATGTAGCGGCGTAGCGTGCATGGGAAAGGCAACGCAGGGGAAGTATCCACGCAACGGTTAGCACGAAGCACGCAGTCAGACCAAGGATCATCCCCGGCAGGCCGAACCAGCGTGCCCCCAGGGTCTGCAATCCGATGCTGAGTAAGGATTGGGCGGGCACGGCGATCCAAAGAATCTTCAAATCGTTCATGCTTTGAACGATCATCGCGAACGTATCCGTCCAGATGCGGACCATGATGTACACGGTCAGCAACGCGATCACCATGAGCGGCAGGGGGCTCGCCAGCGATGGTGCGATGATGCGCACCATCCATGGATTGAACAACGCGATGCCCGCGCCGCATGCCAGTGTGAAGCCGACACCCAAGGCAATGTAGCGGCGTATCATCGAAAAAATCCTCGGCCATTCGCCGCGGGCGATCGCTTCGCTGCATACCGGCCAGAGCGCCAGCAGAAGCGCATTGTAGACGAAGAACACCAACTGAAAAACTTTGCTGGCGACATTGTAGACCACAATGTCTCGCGCGGGCAGCACTTGTGCCATGATGATGTAATCCACTTGCAGCACCGCCGCAGCGAGAACACCGAAAATCCAGAACCGAAAGGCACGGTCCAGCAGCGGACGCACGAGATCGCGGCGGAAATGATGTCGGCGCGTGCGCTGGGCGATCCACAATAGGGCGGCCAAGGGCAGCAGCGCCAAAGGTCCGTAATAGACGAGAATGGTCCAGGGTAGCAGGTTCACCGGTTGTGCGTGCACCGTTGCCCATACTGCCAGTGTGCCAAGCACGGTGCCGGCGGCCGGCATCAGGTTCGACAGATAGCCGCGGTGCTGGGCAAACCAGATCTTGTAGGCAACGCTCCCCAAAGCGGTGCCGAGGCCGGGAAAGGCCACTGCGTAGAAGGCAAGCGTTCGCGCGTGGGGCGAGAGGTGAAACTCGTCGAGCAGCAGATGCGATAACCATGGGCCCAGCATCAGGACGACCGCCGCGAATATTCCGGTCGCCGCTGCGGACAGGAGTGTTGCGGTGAAGATGATATCTTCTGCATCCCGCTCGCTCGCGCGACGTTCCGAGATGTGGTTCTGAAGGCTAATGGCGATGCTGAAATCACTTAGCGCGAACCAGCCGGCCAGGCTGCTCAGCACGGCGAAGATACCGTAACCGGTCGTGCCGAGACCGTCGGTCAGAATACGGATCGCCGCGAGCTGGGCGATCACCTGAAGACCCCGGCCGATCCAGCCGCCTCCGGCGACCAGCCAAACTTGCGGAATGCGCGGCATGCCGGTTCCTTGATCGCGGGCGGAGAGCCTTCTGCCCTGCGATGTTCTAGCGGTTCGCACCCAGCGACTGCCGCGCCCAATCCACGGCATTGCCGATGCCCTCGCGTGCACCGACCTGCGGCGTCCAGTCGAGCAGCGCCTGCGCCCTGGCGAGGTCGGCGACGAAGATGCGCTGGTCGCTGAAGCGGGCGGGCGTCTTCTCGTACTGAAGCGGCGTGCCGGTCAGCTCTTCCAGCATGGCGAACAGTTCCAGGAGCGACAGGCTGTTGTCCATGCCGCCGCCCACGTTCAGAACCTGGCCCTTGGCGCGCTCGATATGTTCGACGCCGGCGAAATACAGCCGCGACATGTCGCGCGCTTCCAGCACGTCGCGCACCTGCTTGCCGTTGCCCGCGATCGTGAAGGGGGCGTTCAGCAGGCCCTTGCTCTGCTTCACCGCCTGCGAACAGAACCAGGCGATCCAGCCTTGGTCAAAGGTGCCGAACTGGCGCGAGCCGTACATGGAGGAATGGCGGAACACGAGCGTCTTGAGCCCGTACACGCGCGCGAAATCCTGCATATACTGGTCGGCCGAGCCCTTGGAGCAACCATAAGGGGACTGGAATTCGAGTGGCGTTTTCTCGTCCAGCCCCTGCGGATGCGCTGGATCGACGTAGCGCGTCTCGGTTTCGTGATAGTTGATATATTCGAGGTCGCCATAAACCTTGTTGGACGAGCTGTAGAGTACCGCCGCTTCCGGTGCATGGTCGCGCACCGCTTCCAGCACGTTGAGCGAGCCCATCGTGTTGATCTCGAAATCAAGGCGTGGATTGGCGATGGATGTAGTCATCGCTACCTGGCCTGCGACGTGAAATACCGCATCCGGCTTGAAGTCACGGATCGTGCGGGTGACGTCGTTGACGTTACGGATATCGCCATGAACATGGGTGAACTCGCCCTGGCCGCGCAGCCAGTCGAGATTCTGCGACGAGCCCAGGCGCGACAGATTGTCGAACACCATCAGCTCGGCGCCCTTTTCGAGCGCCGATGCCGCCAGGTTGCTGCCGAGGAAACCGCAGCCGCCGGTGATGAGGATCTTCACGTATTCAGTCTCCTTGGCCGGATGTCAGGCGTCCGCGGCCGCCGTCTGTTTCATGCCTTGCGCAAGCGGGATCGTCGCTTGCCACCCGATCGCCGCGGTGAGTTTCGCCGAATTTCCTACCACGCGCATGCTTTCGGCCGGGCGGTATGGCTTGGCCCCCCAGCGCAGCACCAATGGATCGCCACCCGCCGCCTCGACCGCGGCTGTTGCGAGCCTGCGCAACGTCACGCCTTGGCCGGAGCAGATGTTGAAGAGCTCGCCCGCGGGAAAGGATTCGGCCAAAGCCAACGCCAGGCAGGCGTCCACCACGTCGCCGACATACAGATAGTCGCGTTCCTGATCGCCCGGCGAAAGCTCAACGGCGCGGCCCGTGCGGCTCGCTTCCATGACGAGCGGCACGAACTTGTGTGCGCCTTCCAGCGGCCCGTACATGCTGAACGGGCGGACCACCGCGATCTGGGCGCCCGTTCGCCGCGCGAGATCCTGGAGGGCAAGGCTCGCGGCCGCCTTGGTCACGCCGTAGATGCCCGTGGGCGCCAGCCGGCGATCCTCGGCCAGCACGCCATCCTCGGTGCCATATTCGTAGGAGGTGCCGACATGCACCATGCGACAGCCACGCGCCGCGACCGCCTCGGCCAGGCGCATCGACCCGCCGACGTTCAGCGCCAGAGCCGTCGTGAAATCCGACTGGCGATAATCCACGCCATAGGCGGCGCAGTGGATCACGGCATCGACGCCGGCGAGCGCCTCCGTCAGCTCGGCACTTGTTGCATCGAGATCGAGCAGCGTCGCCGCGGCGCCTGGCGCCAGCCGGGTCAGCCGATCACGGTCGCTGGACGCGCGCACGCCGGCGCGCGCATCCAGCCCGCGGGCCAGCGCGCCGGCCGCGACATGGGCGCCGAGAAACCCCGACGCCCCCGTGATCAGCACCGTCGGCATGGCGTCAGAAGTTCAGCCCGAAGAACTCTTCGAGCTTGTCGCCGACATAATCGAAATGCTCGCTTCCGAGCGCCGGGAAGAGGCCGAGCCAGAAGGTGTTGTTCATCACCCGGTCGGTCTGCGTCAGGTCGCCGACCACGCGGTAGTTGACGTGCTTGAAATAGGGCTGGCGCGTCAGGTTGCCGGCGAACAGCAGGCGGGTGCCGATCTTGTTCTGGTCGAGGAAGCGGGTGACGTCCACGCGCTTGGCGTCCACGCCGTCGCGCAGCATCAACGGGAAGCCGAACCAGGACGGGTTCGAGTTGGGCGTCGCCTCGGGGAGGATGAAGATCTCCTCCAGGCTGCCGCGGAACCGCTCGGTGAGCAGCGCGAAGTTGCGGCGCCGCGCCTCGATGAAGCCTTCGGCGCGGTCGAGCTGCGCCAGGCCGCAGGCGGCCTGCATGTCGGTGATCTTCAGGTTGTAGCCGAGATGGCTGTAGACGTACTTGTGGTCATAGCCGAACGGCAGCGTGCCGTGCTGCTGGCCGAAACGGCTGCCGCAGGTGTTGTCGCAGCCCGGCGCGCAATAGCAGTCGCGGCCCCAGTCGCGGATGCTCTCGATGATCGGCCGCAGTTCCAGCGACTGGGTGAAGACGGCGCCGCCTTCGCCCATGGTGATGTGGTGCGCCGGGTAGAAGCTGACGGTCGCGACATCGCCCCACAGGCCGACATTTTTGTGCTGGCCGGTCGTCTCGTCGAGGTACGTCGCCCCCAGCGCGTCGCAGCAATCCTCGACCAGCCATAGGTCGTACTTGTCGCACAGGCGGCGGACCTCGGCGAGGTTGAACGTGTTGCCGAGCGTGTGGGCGATCATGATCGCGCCGGTCTTGTCGGTGATCGCCGCCTCGATCAGGCTGGCGTCCACATTGTAGGTCGGGACCTCGACGTCGACGAACACCGGCACCAGGCCGTGCTGGATCGACGGGTTCACCGTGGTCGGGAAGCCGGCCGCGACGGTGATGACCTCGTCGCCCGGCTTCAGCCGGCGATCGCCGAGCTTGTGGCTGGTGAGGCAGGACAAGGCGAGCAGGTTCGCCGAGGAGCCGGACGTGGTGGTCAGCACGTAAGGCGCGCCGAGCAGCTTGGCGAGGCCGGCCTCGAACTCGGTGTTGAACCGGCCCGTGGTCAGCCAGCCGTCGAGCGATGCCTCGACCATCAGCTCGATCTCGGGCGCGCCGATCACCTTGCCGGCGGGCGGGATCACGCTTTCGCCCGGCACGAACGGCTTGGGCGCGAACTGGGTCTCGGCGTATTGGGTCACCAGCGCGCGGATCTGCTTGCGAAGGTCGTCAGCGATCATTTCTGTCTGTTCCTATGCGGCGTGGGCGAGCGCGGCGCCGGCAAAGCGCTCCAGCTCGGCGTTGCAATGTTGGTGCATGTCGGCGCCCGACATCCAGGCACGGTGCCAGACGACGATGCTTTCCAGCGCCTCGCCCAGGGACCAGCGCGGGCCCCAGCCAAGGCCGGCGCGCGCCTTGGAGATGTCGAGCTTAAGATAGCGCGCCTCGTGCGGCTGGACGCTTTCGTCGCGGGTCCAGTCGGCACCCTCGCCCCAGGCTGCGCACATCCGCGCGACAATCCACTGGACGGGCTTGGCGTCCTCGTCGCGGGGGCCGAAATTCCACGCCTCGGCCGCAGCCGCGGGGTTGTCCCACAAGGCTTGGGCAAGCACCAGATAGCCGCCCACCGGCTCCAGCACATGCTGCCAGGGGCGGATCGCCAGCGGGTTGCGGATGAGCACGGGCTCGTCCTTCTCCACGGCGCGCAGGATGTCGGGGATCAGCCGGTCGACCGCCCAGTCGCCCCCGCCGATGACGTTGCCCGCGCGGCCCGAGGCGAGCGCGACCCGTCCTTCGGAGAAGAAGGAGCGGCGATAGGCGGAGGTGACGAGCTCGGCGCAGCCCTTGGAGTTGGAATAAGGGTCATAGCCGCCCATCGCCTCGTCCTCGCGGTATCCCCACACCCATTCGCGATTTTCGTAGCACTTGTCGGTCGTAACGACCACGCAGGCGCGCACGGAGGGGCTTTTGCGCACCGCTTCGAGCAGGTGGACGGTGCCCATCACGTTGGTGGCATAGGTGCCGACCGGATCGTCATAGGAAGCGCGCACCAGCGGCTGCGCGGCCATGTGGACCACGATCTCGGGGTCGGTGCCGACAAGCGCGGCCTCCAGCGTCTCGCGATCGCGGATGTCGCCGATGATGGAGGTCATGCCGTCCGCCACGCGGGCGACGTCGAACAGGGCAGGGCTGGTGGGCGGGGCGAGCGCGAAGCCGGTGACCTCCGCGCCCATCTGTTGCAGCCACAGCGCCATCCAGCTGCCCTTGAAGCCGGTATGGCCGGTCAGGAACACGCGCTTGCCCGCCCAGAAGGCGGGATCGACAGTGCCGGTCTTGGAAACGGTCACGCCGCTCACCAGACGCGCCAGGGCGCCTTGC
>Ga0325400_1000096_pt1 | contig 52499 bp, 42 predicted proteins | sample PopdelMetagenome_2_FD_205662 | JGI IMG/M metagenome (GOLD analysis project Ga0325400, IMG submission 205662) | Populus deltoides microbial communities from Bellville, Georgia, United States - Xylem-PdKOR-R1 | ecosystem: Host-associated > Plants > Phyllosphere > Stem > Wood/Secondary xylem... | reverse complement strand
CGGCGGTGAAGGTCAAGGTCCTCGAGATCGACCCGCGCGGCAAGGTCCGCCTGTCGATGCGCGTCGTCGACCAGGAGACCGGCGCCGAGCTGGAGGACACCCGTCCCCCACGTGAGCCCAGGGGCGACCGTGGCGAGGGTGGCCGTGACCGTGGCTCCCGGAGCGGCGGTGACCGTGGCCCGCGCCGTGAGGGCGGCGATCGTGGCCCGCGCGGCGAGGGTGGCGACCGTGGCCCCCGTCGCGACCGCGGCGATCGTGGCCCGCGCGGCGAGGGCGGCGACCGCGGCCCCCGGCGTGGCGGCGACGACGGCCCCGCGCCCGAGTTCGCGCCGGCCTTCCTGACCGGCGACCGCGACTGATCCTCACCGGAAGGTGAGAACGGGCAGGGGGCTCGGACGGCGACGTCCGGGCCCCTTGTCGTCGGCGGGGCCGCCGTCCTCCCTGCATGCCTGCGGCACTGCCGCCGCTTTCCCGGCGGGAGAGGGGAGAGCTGGCGAGGGGGTGGGGCGACCTGCGTTCCTCCGGTGGCTCGCTGACAGCCTCCCGACCGTCACCCCGGACTTGATCCGACGACCGTCTTTTCCCCGAACGCCGCGTTCACCTCCGGCCGCGTTCCTCGCCGCATCACGGACCCGGCTCGAAGGCCGGGGTGACGGACGGGGGAAGAGAACATGTTCCGCCAATCCGTCATGCCGGGCTCGTTCCGGCATCCACCCGGCGGCATATTGCGGCACTTGAGCATCTTGCGGCTGCTTGCGCGGATGGGTGGGTCCCGGACCGAGTCGGCGCCTGTACGCGTTAGGCACGTACCACTGCGGCGGAGGCCGGGCTCAGTTGGCAAGGTTCATGTGAGGAGGCACCGCCCTCCGTCGCCACCCTTGTTCAACTGGGCTCCGGCCCTCGTCGGGGCGAAACACTTGTTCGATAGACACACGCACCGACCAAGTCCGGGTAACGAGCTGCTCAAGGCCGCCGGCATGACGGAACGCCGACCGCTCCGCACCGGTTACACCCCGATGCCCGAACCGACACCCTGGTCGCTCCCTTGGCCCGCTAAGAAGGCCGTGCTGCTCCGTGCCTGGAAGGAGGCGTCGGCCGACAATATCGGCCTCGTCGCCGCCGGCGTCGCCTTTTATGGCTTCCTCGCGATCGTGCCGCTGCTCGGCGCGCTGGTCCTGACCTACGGCATCTTCGCCGACCCGCACTCGGTGGTCGCGACCGTGCAGCAGCTCACCGAGGTCATGCCGGCCGATGCCGCCCGCCTGATCGGCGAGCAGCTCGCGGGCGTCGTCCAGGGGTCGGACGGCAAGAAGGGGCTAGGCCTGCTCGTGGCGCTCGGCGTGGCGCTGTTCGGCGCCCGCAACGGCGCGGGCGCGGTCGTCACCGCGCTAAACATCGCCTATGAGGAGACGGAGAAGCGCGGGTTCATCATGCTCAATCTCACCGCGCTGGCGATCACCGCGGGGATGGTGCTGGTCGGCCTGGCCGCGATCGTCGCTATTTCGGCGCTTGGTCTGCTCGACGACCTGCTCGCGGGCACGCCCGGGCTGGCGATCGCCGGCCGTATAGTCTCCTACGTGCTGTTCCTCCTCGCGGCAGCGGCGGCCGTGGCGACGCTCTACCGCTTCGGCCCGAGCCGCGCGAAACCGATGTGGCAGTGGATCACCCCCGGATCGATCTTTACCGCGATCGGCTGGCTGGTCCTAACCCTCGGCTTCGGCGTCTACGTCGCCAGCTTCGGCAACTACAACGCAACCTACGGCTCCTTGGGCGCGGTGGTGGTGCTGCTCACCTGGCTGTATCTCTCCAGCTACGTCCTCCTGCTCGGGGCCGAACTCAACAGCGAGTTCGAGCATCAGGTCGCTCACGACACGACCACCGGCGCCTCGCAGCCGCTCGGCACCCGCGGCGCCTGGGTTGCCGACCACGTTGCGGACGAGGGAGCGCCCAAGCCTGCCGCGTCGGGCCTCGGCGGCGGCAAGCCCGCGACCACGGCGTCGCCTGGGTCATCGGCCGGTACGCTCGCCGCGGGCGGCGCCGCGGCGCTCGCCATCCTGCTCCGCCGCCGGTGGATCGGCCTCGCGCTGCTCGGCACGACCCTGCTGGCCTCGCGCGGCCAAGCTGCTACAGCCGAGGCCGACAAGGAAAAGGAGAGGACATGAAACTCGCCAGCCTCAAGCACGCCGACCCGAAACGGGGGCGCGACGGCAAGCTGGTCGTCGTCTCCAACGACCTCGCCTGGTACGCCGATGCGAGCCATATCGTGCCGACCCTACAGGGTGCTCTGGACGATTGGGCGCGGTATTCCGGGTTGCTGGAAGCACTCGCCACCGACCTGGAGCATGAGGCGATACCGCGCGACCGCTTCCACGAGCATGCCGCCGCCGCGCCCCTGCCGCGTGCCTTCCAATGGGCGGACGGTTCGGCCTACGTCAATCACGTCGCGCTGGTCCGCCAGGCGCGCGCTGCCGAGATGCCCGACAGCTTTTGGCACGATCCGCTGATGTACCAGGGCGGCTCGGACGGCTTTCTGGGACCGCGCGACCCGATCCCCCTCGCCGACGAGAGCTGGGGCTGCGATCTCGAGGCGGAGGTGGTGGTGGTGGTCGACGACGTCCCGCAGGGCGCGAGCCGCGAGGAGGGGCTGGCCGCGGTGCGGCTGGTGGGGCTCACCAACGACGTCAGCCTGCGCAACCTGATCCCCGGCGAACTCGCCAAGGGGTTCGGCTTCTTCCAGTCCAAGCCCGCCTCCGCCTTCTCCCCCGTCTTCGTCACGCCCGATGCGCTGGGGGGCTGGTGGAAGGATGGCAAGCTCCACCGTCGCCTCAACGTCGACCTGAACGGTGCGCCGTTCGGTCGCGCCGAGGCGGGCGAGGACATGACCTTTGATTTCGGCACCCTCATCGCCCATGCCGCGAAGACCAGGGCATTGGGGGCCGGAACCATTATCGGATCGGGCACGGTCTCCAACCGCGACGCGGGCGGCGGCCCGGGCAAGCCGATCGTCGAGGGCGGGGTCGGCTATTCCTGCCTGGCCGAGGTCCGCACCGTGGAGACGATCGCCGCCGGCAAGCCTTCCACGCCTTTCCTCAAGAAGGGCGACACCGTGCGTATCTGGGCCGACGACGACAAGCACCACCCGATCTTCGGCGTGATCGAGCAGGTGGTGGAGTGACGATGCCTTTCGCCGTAGTGACCGGTCACGGGAAGGACCCGAGCAGTGTGCGACCGGCGATCGACTAGCCGGAAGAGCAGGCCATCACGGGGCTTGAAATAAAATAACAACGGCGCAAAGGCTGTCCCAACCATCGGCCGGAAGACCGCGAGGAGAGCGAGTGACCACGCCCACCAATCTGCCGCGCCTGTCGCTGCACGTGCCGGAGCCGCGGTTCCGGCCCGGCGATCCGGTCGACTTTGCCGCCGTTGACGTGCCGGCCGCGGGCTCCACCCGCCGGCCAGATTCCGCTGCAGCCGCCGCCGACTTCACTGATCTCGCCTACGGGTTGGTCAGGGTGCTGGACGAGCATGCACGCGCGGTTGGGCCATGGGACCCCAAGCTTTCGCCTGACATGCTGCGTCGTATGCTGCGCAGCATGGCGCTGACGCGCGCGTTTGACGAGCGCATGTTCCGTGCCCAGCGCCAGGGCAAGACCAGTTTCTACATGAAGTGCACGGGCGAGGAGGCGATCGCGGTCGCCCAGACCTACGCCCTCGATCCAGACGACATGTGCTTTCCGTCCTATCGGCAGCAGGGCATACTCCTCGCCCGCGGCTGCCCGCTGGTCGACATGATGAACCAGATCTACTCGAATGCGGGCGACAAGCTCGGCGGCAAGCAGCTGCCGATCATGTACTCGGAGAGGCGGTTCGGCTTCTTTTCGATCTCCGGCAACCTCGCGACCCAATATCCCCAAGCGGTCGGCTGGGCGATGGCGTCGGCGGCGAAGGGTGACACCCGTATCGCGGCGGTGTGGTGCGGCGAAGGGTCGACCGCCGAGGGCGACTTCCATTCCGCCCTTACCTTCGCCACTGTGTACCGCGCACCGGTGATCCTCAACGTCGTCAACAACCAGTGGGCGATTTCGAGCTTTTCGGGCTTCGCGGGCGCGGAGGCGACCACCTTTGCGGCGCGCGGGGTCGGCTACGGCATCGCATCGCTGCGCGTGGACGGCAACGACGCGCTCGCGGTCTACGCCGCGACGCAATGGGCGGCCGAGCGCGCGCGCACCAACGGCGGTGCGACGCTGATCGAGCATTTCACCTACCGTGCCGAGGGTCATTCCACCTCCGACGACCCCGGTCAGTACCGGTCAGCCGGCGAGCCCAACGCCTGGCCGCTCGGCGACCCGATCCGCCGGCTCAAGGATCACCTGATCGCCCTTGGCGAGTGGGATGAGGAGCGCCACGCCGCCCAGGACAAGGAACTGGCCGAGGAGGTGCGCGCCGCCCAGAAGGAGGCCGAGAAGAACGGCATCCTCGGCCACGGCCTCCACCAGCCGCTCGATTCGCTGTTCGACGGGGTGTTCGAGGAGATGCCTTGGCACCTTAAGGAGCAGCGCCGGCAGATGCTTGACGAGGAAACCGCGAGCGGCCGGCCATGGGCGCGCAAGTGATCGACCGGCGCACGCTGATCGCCGGCGGGCTCGCCGCGGCGCTGCCTTGGCGGGCGGCGGCGAACTTCCGCGTCGTCCCGCCGATCTCGCCGCGGGTCGTACGGCTGCGCGTGGGCACGCGCGAGACCGACATGACGGTGTGGGAGGCGAACCGTCCGCGCGGGCTCGCGCTGCTCTCGACCGGGCACGGCTCCTGGCCCGACCGCTACGAGGCGTATGTGACGACGCTGCGGGCCCACGGGCTGACCGTGCTCGCGCCGCTCCACGTCGACTCCGTCCGCCACCCCGACCGGGCGCAGTTCACCCGCGAGGCGGGCTTCCCGGAGAGGATCGCCGACCTGCGCGCCGCCTCCGCCTGGGGGCTCGATCGTCATCCCGGTCTGCCGGTGCTCGCGGCCGGGCACAGCTTCGGCACGCTAAGCGCGCTGTGCCTCGCGGGTGCGATGGATCAGACGCGCGACCCGGCGCTGCGCGCGGTGCTCGGCTTCTCGACCCCGGGCCGTATACCCGGGCTCGTCACCTCGGAGGCCTACCGCGCGGTCGCGGTGCCGCTGCTTCTCGTCACCGGCACCGCCGACACCGTGCCCGGGCTGGTCACCGATCCCGCCGACCACCTGTTCCCGGTCGAGACCGCGCGCGGCCCCGCCTACGGGCTGGTGGTAGAGGGCGGCGGGCACGAGGACCTGGTCGCGGGGATCGGCGCGCGCGACGGCCTCACACGCAGCCGGTCGCGCGTGATCCCGACAGTGAACCGCTTCCTGGGGGCGTACATGGCGCTGAACGGGAATTATCGTCGCGCGCTGCCGCAGTGGAAGCCCGCCGACCCGCGCGACCGTTTCATCCATCGGAATACCGCATGACCGACACCGCCCTCGACCAGCCGGCGGCGGACACCCCCGCCGCCACCCGCATGAACATGATCCAGGCGATCAACTCCGCGCTCGACGTGACGATGGGCGCCGACCCCGACGTCATCGTCATGGGCGAGGATGTCGGCTATTTCGGCGGCGTCTTTCGCGCCACCGCGGGGCTCCAGGCGAAGTACGGCAAGACCCGCGTGTTCGACACGCCGATCACGGAGATCGGCATCATCGGCGTCGCGATCGGCATGGGCGCGTACGGCCTCCGCCCGGTGCCCGAGATCCAGTTCGCCGACTACATCTACCCCGCGCTCGACCAGCTCGTATCGGAGGCCGCGCGCCTGCGCTACCGTTCGGCAGGCGAGTTCACCGCGCCGATCACGGTCCGCTCGCCCTATGGCGGCGGCATCTTCGGCGGCCAGACCCACTCGCAGTCGCCCGAGGGCATCTTCACCCACGTCTCGGGTATCAAGACGGTGATCCCGTCGACCCCCTTTGACGCCAAGGGGCTGCTGATCGCCGCGATCGAGGACAACGACCCGGTCCTCTTCCTCGAACCCAAGCGCATCTACAACGGCCCCTTCAACGGCCATTGGGACCGCCCGGCCGAGAACTGGTCCAGGCACCCCGCCGGCGAGGTCCCGACCGGCCACTACACGGTTCCGCTCGGCAAGGCGCAGGTCGTCCGCGAGGGCGAAGCGGTGACGGTCCTCGCCTACGGCACCATGGTCCATGTCGCGCTTCAGACCGTCACGGACGAGGGCGTCGACGCCGAGGTGATCGACCTCAGGACGCTTGTTCCCCTGGATATCGAGACGATCGAGGCGAGCGTGCGCAAGACCGGCCGCTGCATGATCGTCCATGAGGCCACCCGGACGGGCGGCTTCGGCGCCGAGCTGTCGGCGCTCGTCCAGGAGCGCTGCTTCTACCACCTCGAAGCGCCGGTCGAGCGCGTGACCGGGTTCGACACGCCCTATCCGCACAGCCTCGAATGGGCGTATTTCCCCGGTCCGGTCCGCATCGGGCAGGCGCTCAAGAAGATCATGGCGGCGTGATCGCCGCCGCTCCGTTCGTCCCGAGCGAAGTCGAGGGACGTGGCCGAGCGCAGCCGAGGCCGTCTCGGCTGCGCTCGACGGACTGTCTCGACTTCGCTCGACACGAACGGATTTAGCAACATGGCCCGCTTCACCTTCAAGCTCCCCGACATCGGCGAGGGCATCGCCGAGGCCGAGATCGTCGCATGGCACGTCGCCGTGGGAGATCGCGTCGAGGAGGACCAGAACCTCGCCGACATGATGACCGACAAGGCGACCGTCGAGATGGAGAGCCCGGTCGCGGGCACCGTAGTCGAGCTGGCGGGCGAGGTCGGCGACCAGGTCGCGATCGGTGCCGCGCTGGTGGTGATCGAGACGGAAGGCGAGGCGGGCGGCGAGGCGGAGGCCGTCGCCGTCCCCGAGACCCCCGCACAGGCGGAGACGGCCGAACAATATGAGGCCGAGAACCCGGGTGTCGAGCAGGCCGAGGCCGCCGGCATGACCACCCCGGCGCGCGAGACCGCCGACCGGCACACGACCCCCTCCCCGATCAAGGCGGAGACCCAGGTGGGCACGGCCGCCGAGGAGCCGACACCCGCCACGTCGTCCGCCGATCCCTGGGCTTCGTCGGGGAGGAACGAGGCAAAGGTCCTGGCCTCCCCAGCGGTACGCGCCCGCGCAGAGGACCTCGGCGTCGACCTGTCGCAGGTGAAGCCCGCCGAGGGCGACCGCGTCCGCCACGCCGACCTGGACGGCTACCTCCGCTACAACGCCCCGCAGGGCTACGCCGCCCCCCGTGCCGCGCGCGCGGACGAGCAGGTCCGGGTCATCGGCATGCGCCGCCGCATCGCCGAGAACATGGCCGCGGCCAAGCGCAACATCCCGCACTTCACCTATGTCGACGAGATCGACGTCACCGAGCTGGAGCGGGTCCGCGCCGACCTCAACGAGAACCGTGGCGTACGGCCGAAGCTGACCATGCTGCCGTTCCTGATCGTCGCCATCTGCCGGACGCTGCCCGACTTCCCGATGCTCAACGCCCGCTACGACGACGAGGCGGGGGTGGTCACCCGGTCGGGCCGCGTCCATCTCGGCATGGCGGCGCAGACCGATGCGGGGCTGACGGTGCCAGTCATCCGCGACGCGCAGGACAGGAACGTCTGGCAACTCGCGACGGAGATCGCCCGCCTCGCCGAGGCCGCGCGCACCAGCAAGCTCAAGCCCGACGAGCTCGGAGGCGGCACCATCACCGTCACCTCGCTTGGGCCGCTGGGCGGCATCGCCACCACCCCGGTCATCAACCGGCCGGAGGTCGCGATCATCGGCCCCAACAAGATCGTCGAGCGGCCCGTGTTCACCGGTCGCGGCGACGAGATCCGCCGCGCCAAGCTGATGAACCTGTCGATCAGCTGCGACCACCGTGTCGTCGACGGCTGGGATGCGGCGAGCTACGTCCAGGCGCTCCGCAAGTTGCTGGAGACACCGGTCCTGCTGTTCGCCGACTGATCCGCGCCGGGGGCCGGGCTCGCCCCAACGCGGCGGTCGCGTCGCTGCGGTGGCCGGCGCGGTTGCGGCGGCGGCGTGAACCGGCGACAGCGCGGGCATGACCACGCATTCCCCGGCCCGCACCGGCCTCCTGCTCGGGATCGGCGCCTATGTCAGCTGGGGCCTGCTCCCGCTCTACCTCAGGCTGCTGCGGGGGGTGCCGGCGGCGCAGGTGCTGGCGCACCGGGTGGTGTGGTCGCTGCTGCTGCTCGCTGCGCTGGTGCTGGCGCTGGGTCGGGGGCGCGCCATCCTCGCCGCAACGCGCGGGCGGACCCTGCTCATGCTGCTCGGGTCGGCGACGCTGATCGCGATCAACTGGCTGGTCTATATCTGGGCGGTCCAGCACGGCCATGTGCTGGAGGCGAGCCTCGGCTATTTCATCAATCCGCTGGTCAACGTCGCCCTCGCGCTCCTTGCCCTGGGGGAGCGGATCGGCGCGCTCCAGAAGGCGGCGGTGGCGGTCGCGGCCGCCGGCGTCGCGGCGCTGGCGATCGACGGCGGCGGGGCGCTGTGGATCTCGCTGGCGCTGGCGCTCAGCTTCGGGGTCTACGGGTTGATCCGCAAGGTGGCGGCGATCGACGCGCTGGGCGGGCTCACCGTGGAGACCGGCCTGCTGGTCCTGCCGTCGCTGGCGGTGATCGGCTGGGCGGGCGCGCAGGAGCAGGGGGCGTTCGGGCACGACCCCCGCCTCGACCTGCTGCTGGTCCTCGCGGGCGCCGTCACCGCCGCGCCGCTCCTGATGTTCGCCGCCGCCGCGCGCCGGCTGCCCTATGCGACGGTGGGCCTGCTCCAGTACATCGCGCCCACCCTCCAGTTCCTGGAGGCGGTGCTGCTGTTCGGCGAGCGGCTGCGCCCGGTCCACCTCGTCGCGTTCGGGGCGATCTGGGCGGGATGCGCGCTCTACGCCTGGGCGCTGCTGCGGCGCCCGGCGGCGGGCGGTCAGGACCCGGTCCGCTGACGGGCAAGCGGGTCGCCGCCCGCATCCGGCGGGGCTCGGGCCACCCGGTACCACCACATCACCGTCGCCGCGAACGGGGTCCACGCGCCGGTCCTGACCCCGGCCCGGCGCAGCCCGCGTCCGGTCCACGCGTTGCAGGTGGACAGCGCGCTGTAGCGGCCGCGCGCCTCGTAGAAGACGTCGAATGCGCCGTAGCCGGGCAGGTGCCGTGCCCCCGGCGCGAAGCTGGCGGCGATATGGGCGGCAAGGCGACGATACTGGTCCGGGGTGAGGACGATCGGCCGCACGTCGGATGCCGGCCGGGGCCGGGGAACGTGGTCGACATGGACCAGCGTCCGGTCGCTGCCGAACGCGGCGGCGAGGACCGTCGTGGGCTTCACGTCCCACCAGGTCGGCGTCTCCAGGTAGAAGGCGCGCTCGCCCCAGCCGAACGACAGGTGGTCGTAGCCGCCGTAGCGGGGGTCGCGCAGGTGCGCCGGGTCCGCGATCCGGCGCCAGTCGATTCCCGCCGCGACCTTGGGCACGACGATGCCGGTGTGGACGCCGTTGGTCTCGACGAACACCGTGATCCCCGTCGCGGGCGCGCGCCAGTCGCGGTTGACCGGGATCGCTCCGCCCACCAGCCCGGCGGCGATGTAGAGCAGCACCGCCGCGACCAGCCCCGCAATCCCGCGGGAAACTCCCCGCATCACCCACGCGTTTCGCCTGTTCATCCGATCATGCTAGGTCCTTCCGATGGCAGATGAAACGCACGTGCTCGATCAGGCGCCCGAGGGTGCCGCCGGCGACTGGACCATCCCGCAGGGTTGGGACGCCTACACGCCCGAGGAGCATGCGACCTGGGACACGCTGTTCGCCCGCCAGGCCAAGCTGCTGCCGGGCCGCGCCTCGGACGCGTGGCTCAAGGGGCTGGACGTGCTCAAGCTCGACAAGCCGGGCATCCCCGACTTCGACGCGCTGTCCGACCGGCTGGAAAAGCTGACCGGCTGGCGCGTGGTCGCGGTGCCGGGTCTGGTGCCCGACGACGTGTTCTTCGACCACATGGCCAATCGCCGCTTCGTCGCGGGCAATTTCATCCGTCGCCCCGACCAGCTCGACTATCTGCAGGAGCCGGACGTCTTCCACGACGTGTTCGGTCACGTGCCGATGCTCGCCGACCCGGTGTTCGCCGACTATCTGGAGGCGTACGGCCGCGGCGGGCAGCGCGCGATGGGGATGGAGGCACTCAAATATCTCGGCCGGCTCTACTGGTACACGGTGGAGTTCGGGCTGGTGCGGGAGGCGGAGGGGCTGCGCATCTACGGCTCGGGCATCGTGTCGAGCTTCTCCGAGAGCCGCTTCGCGCTGGACGATCCCAGCCCCAACCGCATCATGCTAGACCTCGCCCGGGTGATGCGGACCGAGTACCGGATCGATGATTTTCAGCAGAACTACTTCGTCATCCCTAGCTTCGACGAGCTGCTGCGCCTGACCGTCGAGACCGACTTCGCCCCGCTCTACGACGCGCTCAAGTCGGAAGCGGACATCCCGGTCGCGACCATCGTCGAGGGGGACGAGGTGATCACCAGCGGAACCCAGGACTATGCGCGGGCGAAGGGGTGGGCCCCGACCTGATCCTCATGCTGTCGCTCCGGTAAAGGCCGAGGTCCATGTCTCCGTGATCTGGCTGGGACCGGACGCGGTGACGGGCATCGGGGTCCGCCTGCGCCGGCGCGGCGGTTATCGGGGCAGCCGCGCGTAGCGGTGGTCGAACTCGGCTTCGCCCATGACGATGTAGCGGATCATGTCGATCCACGCCCAGGGGACGCTGATGATCAGCCCGACCACGGTGCACGACAGGATCAGCATGGCGATCCCCGACCCGGTCCGCCCGGTATAGAAGCGGTGGATGCCGAGTGGGCCGAACACGAAGGCCAGGATCGCGGCGATCCATTTGTTGCGGTCGCTGCGCAGCGCGGCCGGCGGCGGCGCTGCGTGCGCCGCTTGGATCGCACCCGTCTGCACCGGCATCGGGAAGATGTTGGTGGCCCGTCCCTCCGTCGCCTCGAAGTCGATCACCGCGCCCACCGCGGGCTCGCCGCGATGCGCCCAGTCGTCGGGTCGGAAGGTGTAGCGGCAACCGTCGTCGCCCGCGACCTGGCCCTCGCCCGTCTTCAGATTGACCCCGAGTACCTGTCCGCGCATGCCGTTCTCCCCGCCCACTTTCTGGCGAGCGCATCGCCGCGATGCAAGCGCGGTTCAGCGCCCGTCGGTCGCCCAGGCGCCGCGATCGCCGCCAGTCGCGACCGCGTCGGTCGGCTGGTCGGGAGCGGCGAGCAGCAGGATCGTCCAGTCGCCCCGCACCAGCCGTCGCGCCTCGCCGCATCCTTGCGCGGCATAGGCGGCGACCACCGCGTCGGCCTGGGTCGACAACAGCCCGGCCAGGAGGATCGCGGCCCCCGGCGCGGCGATCGCGACCACCTCCGCTGCCATCGCCACCAAGGGTCCGGCGAGAATATTGGCGATGATCAATTCGAACGGCCCGCTCCCACCGATCGCCGGGTCGCGTGCGCCGTCGGCGACGATCAGCTCGATCCCGGCGATGCCGTTCGCGCCCATGTTCTCGGCGGTGACGTCGATCGCTACGGGATCGATGTCGGTCGCCATCGCGTAGGCGGCAGGCCAAAGCTCCAGCGCCGCGAAGGCAAGGAGGCCGGTGCCGGTGCCAAGGTCGATCAAGCGCGCGAAGTCCCGCCCGGCGAGCAGGTCGAGCATCGCCAGGCAGCCAGCGGTGGTCTCGTGATGGCCGGTGCCGAACGCCTGCCCGGCCTCGATCAGGAAGGCGCGTCCGCCCGCCGGCGGGTCGGCCGGATGCGCCGCGGTGTGGACCACGAACCGGCCCTCGCGGATCGGCTCCAGCCCGGCTTGGCTCATGGTCACCCAGTCCTCGTCGCCGAGTTGCTCGACCGCGCCGGGTCCGCCGCCCGACGGGGCCAGCGCCGCGAGCGCCGCCAGGATCGCGTCGTCGGGGGCATGCTCGACATAGGCGTCGAGTCGCCAGCGCCCCGCCGCCTCGTCCTCCTCGGTGACGAGCAGCACGACATCGGCCAGCTCAGTGTCGCCGATCGCCTCGGCTTCCGCCTTCGTGCAGGAAAGGGTGATCTTCCACGATTCACCGGACATAGCTGGCCCCGTTCACGTCGAGCACCGCGCCGGTCATCGACGCGGGAGCGTCGAGCGCGAGGAAGCGGACAACCTCGGCGACCTCCGCCGGTTCGGCGACCCGGCCAAGCGGGATGTCGGCGAGCAACCGGTCGCCGCCGCGGCTGACCAGATAGTCGTCTGCCATCCCGGTCATGGTGAAACCGGGGCATACGGCAAAGGCGAGGATGCCGTCCCCGGCGTAGCCGCGGGCGATCGTCTTGGTCATCGCCACCATCCCTGCCTTGGACGCGGCATAGTGCCAGTGGGCGGGGCTGTCGCCGCGATAGGCGGCGCGGCTGGCGACGTTGACGATCCGGCCGGGCACGCCGCGCGCCTGCCAGTCGAGCACCGCCAGTCGACACAGCTCGGCGGCGGCTGTCAGGTTGACCCGCATCGTCCGCTCCCAGCCGGCGGTCCAGTCTCCCGCGTCCAGCGGGTTTGCCTCGAAGATGCCGGCATTGTTGATCAGGACGTCGATCGGCCCGCGCGCCCGCGCCTCCGCCCACAGCCGGGCGGGGCCGTCGGGGTCGGCGAAGTCGGCGGCGAGATCGATCGCCGGGCCGGCGGCGGTAGCGTGGCCGATCACCGCCGCGCCCGCGGCGGCGAAGGCGTCGCGGCAGGCGGCGCCGATCCCGCGCGACGAGCCGGTGAGAAGGATGCTGGTCATGCCGCCCGCCTTAACCGCGCGCCGTGTGCGTCGCTACAGCCGGCCGAACGCCGTCTCGAACCCGGCGCGGTCGCCCGCGGCGAGGAGGCGTGCCTGTTCGAGCCAGCGATCGCGCGCCATCCGCCCCGCGAACGGCCCGAGCCGCGTGTCGAGATCCGCCGCCGCCTCGTCCGACAGCGATGCGAGGTCGCCGACGGTGGTGATCCCGAGTTCGGCGAGTCGCGCGGCGACCTTGGGGCCGAGCCCTTTGAGCTGGGTAACAGGACCGCGGGCGGGATCGTCCGTCGTTGCAACCGGGGCCTCCGTCGTCGCCAGCGCGGGCGCCTCATTCGCTACCGGGACGATTGTCGGTCGGTTCACGGGTGGCGGCGGCGCTGGCTCAGGCGCGGCGGGCGCGGCATCGACTTGGTCGATGCGCTCCTGCACCACCTCCTCGGCGGCGAGCCGGCGGCGCTTGCGGCGGGCGCCGATCACGATGATCGCCACCGCCGCCACCGCGAACAGCGCGATGAGCACGAACACCGCCATCGTGAACAGGTCGGTCGATTCGGGTAGCAGGCTGGCGCCGGGCACGGCTTGGGCGTCGTTCATGGTCAGCGACTTAGCCGACCGCCGCCGCGCCCGCGAGCGCTAATCTCCGCCGCCAGTGCCCGGCACGCGGGCGGACCGCTGCGCACCCCCGGCCAGCTCGGTCAGGCGGACGAACTCGGCGCGGGCGAACCCGCCCCGGCCCGATCCGGCGGCCTCCGCCAGCTGCCGCACCTCGCCCCAGCCGAACCGCGCGAGCAGCGGGTCGTCGCGGAGCTTCTGGCCGTAGGCGGCGACCGCGGCGGCGAACGCGACATCGCCGGTCGGCGCGCGGGCGGTGCGGAGCAGCGTCGCGGCGATCGGGCGGTGGGTCTCGCGGCCGGTGGTGCCGTCCGGCAGCTTGTAGCGCAGCCGCACCTCCCCCAGCTCCCCTGCCCTGCCGGCCGGGGCGGCGGGACGGTTGGCGGGGTAGCGCCGGGCCGCGGTCCAGCCCGGGGTTCCCGCCGGCACCAGCTCGTAGAGCGCGGTGACCTGGTGGCCGGCACCCATGTCGCCCGCGTCCACCGCGTCGTTGCGGAAGTCCGCCTCGGCGAGCGCCCGGTTCTCGTAGCCGATCAGCCGGTACTGCGACACGGCGGCGGGGTTGAACTCGACCTGGACCTTGACGTCCTTGGCGATGGTGACGAGCGTCGCGGCGAGCTCGTCGTCGAGCACCTTGGCCGCTTCCTGCGCCGAATCGATGTACGAATAATTGCCGTTACCCACGTCGGCGATCCGCTCCATCATCGCCTCGTTGTAGTTGCCGGTGCCGAAGCCCAGCGTCGTCAAGGTGATGCCGTCGTCGCGGTTGCGCTTCACCAGCGCCTCCAGTTGCCGATTGTCCGAGATGCCGACGTTGAAGTCGCCGTCGGTGGCGAGGAAGATGCGGTTGACCCCGCCCGCCGCGAAGTGCGCGCGGGCGGTGGCGTAGGCGAGCTCGATCCCCTGGCCGCCCGCGGTCGACCCGCCCGCCTCCAGGCATGAGAGCGCGGCGTCGACGTACCGCTTGTCGCGGGTCGGCTCCAGCACCACCCCCGCCAATCCGGCATAGGCGACGATCGACACCCGATCCTGCGGCCCGAGCCGCCCGGCGAGCCCGCGCAGCGCGGTCTTGACCAGCGGCAGCTTGTCCTCGCTCATCATCGATCCCGACGTGTCGACCAGGAAGACAAGGTTGGCGGGCGGGCGCCGGGCCATGTCGACGTCGTAACCGCGCAGGCCGATGCGCAGCAGCCGCGTTGCCGGGTTCCAGGGGGTCACCGCGACGTCGGTGGCGACCCCGAACGGCTCGGCACGGGTCGCGGGCGCGGGATAGTTGTAGCGGAAATAGTTGAGCAGCTCCTCCGTCCTCACCGCCTCCGCGGGCACCGGCTGGCCGCTGGTCAGGAAGCGGCGGACGTTGGCGTAGGCGCCGGTGTCGACGTCGATCGAGAAGGTGGAGACGGGTGCGACGGCGACGTCCTGGATCGAAGCCACCGCGCGGCCGTCATAGCGTTCGGTGTTGCCGGGGGCGCCGTAGGGCGCGGGCGAGCGCATCGCGCCGGTGACGACGATCTCGGCGGAGGGCGGCGGCGGCGCGACCATCGCCGGTGGCGGTGCCATCATGACCGGCGGCGGCGGCGGGGGAGGCGCTGGTGGTGCGGGCGGCGCCGGTGGCGAGGTGGGTTGCGACGACGGCACCACCGTCCTGAATCCGCGCGACCCGGACACGCGCGGGGCGGGGACGGCCGGGCCGTCATATGCCGTGCGGCAGCGGACGGGTGAGTCGACCGGCCGCACTGCCGGCCTGCGCGCGACCTGCGGCGGCGGCGAGGCCGATATCAGGAGCGCGGATCCCGACAGGAGCGTGACGACCGACCGGATGCGCATGGCGTATCTCTCCCCGTTTGCACATGAGATGCTGTCACATCGGCGGCGGGAGTCAACCCATGCGGGCGATCTCGCGCCAGCCGATGTCGCGGCGATGGAAGCCGTCCGCGTAGGTCACCGCGTCGACGCCCCGGTACGCCGCCGCCCGCGCCTGGGCGACCGTCGCACCGGTCGCCGTGACCGCGAGCACGCGCCCGCCGCACGCGACCAGCGCGCCGTCGATCGCCCGGGTGCCCGCCTGGAACACGGTCGCGCCCGCGACGCGCGACAGGTCCACCGTGCCGCCCGCGACCGGCGTGCCCGGATAGCCGCGGGCGGCGACCACCACCGTCACCGCGGCATCGTCCGCGAACACCGGCGGCGGCAGCTCGGCGAGTCGTCGCTCCGCCACCGCGAGCATCAACTCGAGGAGATCGCCTTCGAACCGCGGCAGCACCACCTGCGCCTCCGGGTCGCCGAAACGGGCATTGTATTCGATGAGCTTGGGGCCGGTCGCGGTCAGCATCAGCCCGGCGTAGAGGACGCCGGAGAAGGGGGTGCCCGCCGCCGCCATGGCGCGCACGGTCGGCTCCACGATCTCGGCCATCGCGCGCGCCTCCAGGGCCGGGGTCAGCACCCGGGCCGGGCTGTACGCGCCCATGCCGCCGGTGTTGGGGCCGGTGTCGCCCTCGCCGACCCGCTTGTGGTCCTGCGCGGACCCGAACGCGACCACCGCCTCGCCGTCGGTCAGCGCGAACAGGCTCGCCTCCTCGCCGTCGAGATATTCCTCGATCACCAGCGCCGCCTCGCCCCCGGCGAAGAACCCGTCGAGCGCCGCCGCGACCTCCGCGTCCGACCCGGCGATCACCACCCCCTTGCCTGCGGCGAGCCCGTCCGCCTTGAGCACCACCGGCCGCCCGAACGTGCCCGCCAGCGCCGCCTCCGCATCGGCGCGCGTGTTCACCAGCGCGTAGCCCGCGGTCGGGATGCCCGCGCGGGCGCACAGCGCCTTGGTGAACCCCTTCGACCCCTCCAGCTGCGCGGCGGCGCGGTCGGGACCGAACACCGGCACGCCCGCCGCGCGCAACGCGTCGCCGAGCCCCGCGACCAGCGGCGCTTCCGGCCCGATGACCACCAGGCCGATCGCGTTGTCGCGGGCAAAGGCGACCACCGCCGCGTGGTCCGCCGCGTCGAGGGGGAGGATCGTTGCGTGGGCGGCGATGCCGGGGTTGCCGGGGGCGGCGTAGAGCGTATCTAGCCGGGGCGACTGGGCGAGCTTCCACGCGATCGCGTGCTCGCGGCCCCCCGACCCGATCAGCAGGACGTTCATGCCAGACCCCTTCCTCGATGGCCCGCGGCTGGTAGCCGAGCCGGCACCCGGCGACAACGCACTCGCCGTTTCGGTCAGCGAGCTGTCCGGGCGGCTGAAGCGCATGGTGGAGGGCGAGTTCGGCCATGTCCGCCTGCGCGGCGAGATCTCCGGGTTCAAGCGGGTCGGATCGGGCCATTGCTACCTGTGCCTCAAGGACGAGGGGGCGGTGATCGACGGGGTGATCTGGAAGGGGCAGGCGGGCGCGCTCGCCTTCCAGCCCCAGGACGGGGTGGAGGTGATCGCCACCGGGCGGCTGACGACCTTTCCCGGCCGCTCCAAATACCAGGTGGTGATCGAGCGGATGGAGCTGGCCGGGGCGGGGGCGCTGATGGCGCTCCTCGACAAGCTCAAGGCCAAGCTCGCCGCCGAGGGCCTCTTCGACGCCGCCGGCAAGAAGCCGCTCCCCTTCCTGCCGCGCACCATCGGCGTGGTCACCTCGCCGACCGGCGCGGTGATCCGCGACATCCTCCACCGGCTGGAGGACCGCTGCCCCACCCACGTCCTCGTCTGGCCTGTGAAGGTGCAGGGCGAGGGCGCCGCCGCCGAGGTCGCCGCCGCGGTGCGCGGGTTCGACGCGATGCCGGACGGCGAACGTCCCGACCTCGTCATCGTCGCGCGCGGCGGCGGGTCGATCGAGGACCTGTGGGCATTCAACGACGAGGCGGTGGTGCGCGCGGTCGCCGCCTGCTCGATCCCGGTCATCTCCGCGGTCGGGCACGAGACCGACACGACGCTGGTCGACCACGCGGCCGACCGCCGCGCACCCACCCCGACCGCCGCCGCCGAGATCGCGGTGCCCGTGCTCGCCGACCTCCGCCACACCATCGCGCAATACGGCGCGCGCACCACCCGCTGCGCCAACCGCTACCACGAGCGCGGGCGCGAGCGGCTGGGCGCGCTCGTCCGCGTGCTGCCGCGGCGCGACCAGCTGCTCGGCCCACAGCGCCAGCGCGCCGACGAGGCGGGGCAGCGGCTCGACCGCGGGCTGGAGCGGCGGGCGACCCGGGCGCGCGCCGCGCTCGACGGGGCGGCGGGGGCGCTCCGGCCAGCGCTGCTCGGGCGCGGGCTCGACCGGGCGCGCGAGCGGCTGGGCGCGGCGTGGCGGCCGCGGGCGCTGGACCCGGCGATGGCGCGGGCGCGCGACCGGCTGGCGGCGACCGGCCGGCTCCTCCGCTCGCTCAACCCCGATTCGGTGCTCGACCGCGGCTATGCGCGGGTGACCGACCGGGGCGGCGGGACACTGACCGGTGCGGCGGCGGCGCGCGCGGCGGGGGCGCTGACCCTCCGCTTCCGCGACGGCGAGCGCGTCGACGCGACCGTGGACAGTCAGGCCGGCCGGCCGGCCGAGCGATCGACCGAGCGAGCGACAGGGACCGAGCGGGCCAAGGTTGAGCGGCCGTCGGCGCGCGCCTATGCCCGCCCGGAGCCCGACCAGCCCACCTTCCTCTGACAGGCGCTTCCACCATGCTGATGTCCAATACCGACCGGCCTGCGCGGCTCCACTACATGGCCAACGGTTTTCGCATCCTCTCGCAGGGCGATCACGTGACCTGCGGGGTGACCGGCGCGCGGATCCCGCTGGACGAGCTGCGCTACTGGAGCGTCGCCGAGCAGCAGGCGTTCGCCTCCGCCGCGATCGCCACCGACGCGCTGGCGCCGCGGGGCAGCGGGGCGCGGTCGGGGTGAGGCGCACGCTCGCCGCCGCGGCCCTCGCGCTTCTCGGCGGGTGCGCGACGCCGGGGGCGGTGCCGCAGGCTCCCCCGTCCGATCCGAACCCGCCCCGCTTCCCGACCATGTCGGTTGACCCGCCGCCGCCGTTGCCCGGCGCGGACATCGTCGTCGAGGGCGCCGCGATCCAGGGCGGGCTGGTCCGCGGGCGGGTGCCGGCGGGATGGTCCGACCTGCGGCTGGTCCGGCCCGGCGGCGAGCAGGTGCCGGTGCCGGTGGCCGCCGACGGGGCCTTCGTCGTCGGCTTCGACCGCGACGCGTCGCCGCGCGCGCTGCTGGTCGCGCGCGTCAGGGGCACCACCGCGACGCGGCCGATCGACGTCGCGCCGCGCGCATGGCCGGTGGAGCGGGTCGACGCGCCGCTTCGCGCCGGGCGCACCTCCGCCGAGTTCGACCGCCTCCGCCCCGCCGAGCTCGCCGCCATCGCCGCGGCGCGCGTGCCCGATCTCGCGCGCGCCGACCCCGGCGGCTGGCGCACCCGGCCCGGCTGGCCGGGGCAGGGGCGCATCTCCGGACGGTTCGGCGCGCAGCGGATCTATCGCGGCGTGCCGGGCAGCTTCCATTCGGGCGTCGACCTGGCGCTGCCCGCGGGCACCCCCGTCCTCGCCCCCGCCGACGGGGTGGTGACGCTGGCCGCCGATCGGGCGTTCACGCTGGAAGGCCGGCTGGTGCTGGTCGACCATGGCGGCGGACTGGAGAGCGCGTTCCTCCACCTTTCGCGGATCGACGTCGCGGTGGGCGACCGCGTGCGCCGCGGCCAGACGATCGGGCTGGTCGGGGCGACCGGCCGGGCGACCGGCCCGCACCTTCACTGGGGATTGCGGTGGCAGGGCGCCCGCCTCGACCCGGTCGCGGCGGCTGAGCCCCGCGCGGGGGCACGTGTGGCCGATTAGGACATTTGTTGTGTCATTTTGGCGACATGCGCACCCCAAACCGCAATGTCCGCGCTTTGTGTGCTTTTCTTTCAGCGGGGCCTGATTAATCGATGCGACATGACCCGGGTGCCGCGTGACCGCACCGGCGCCGGGACAGGGAGGCTCCCGCCACCGCATCGCCATCGGCGGGCGTGGCGCGGCCGCAAAGCGAGGGAACCAGATGACGACCACCACCTATTTCGCGCGTCGCGCGCTTCGGGGCAGCACCGCGCTTCAGGCGCTGGCACTGATGGGCGCGGGCATCGCCGCACCGGCCTACGCCCAGAACAGCACCACCCCCTCTTCCACCCCGCAGCAGACCACCATTCCCGACTCGCTGCCGGGTGCCCAGCAGAACGCCGAGGCGCAGGCCGAGGGCGGCCGCCAGCTGCCGAGCCCGACCGGCGACGACCAGACCACCCAGGGCGGCGACATCGTCGTCACCGGCTCGATCCTCCGCACGGAGGGCGCCACGCCCTCGCCGGTGACCACGCTGACGTCCGAGAACCTGGACCAGCGCGCGATCAACACCGTCCAGGACGCGATCCAGCAGCTGTCGTCGAACAACGGTCCGGGCCTCACCAACTCCTTCACCGCCAACGGCGCGTTCGCCGGCGGTGCGTCGGCGGTGTCGCTGCGCGGCCTGTCGACCAACTCGACGCTGGTGCTGTTCGACGGCCTGCGCGCCGCCTACTACCCGCTCGCCGACGACGGCTCGCGCAACTTCGTCGACCTCAACACCATCCCCGACGACATCGTCGACCGGATCGAGGTGCTGCGCGACGGCGCGTCGTCGAGCTACGGCGCGGACGCCATCGCGGGCGTGGTCAACATCATCACCAAGCGCTCGTTCAACGGCGTCTCGGGCCGCGCGGAAGCGGGCGTGTCGCAGGACGGCAACGCCCCCAACCAGCGCCTGACGCTGACCGCGGGCACCGGCAACCTCGACGAGAAGGGCTACAACGCCTACGTCAGCGGCTTCTACTACCATTCGGGCGCGGTCTATAACCGCGACTTGCCGGCGCCGTTCAACACCGCCAACGAGCAGAGCTTCGGTGGCCCGAACAACATCCTGAACGGCCGCAACGCCGACGGCACCGCGACCGCCTTCGCGCTTCCGTACGACTTCTACGTCCGTCCCTACACCAATGTCGGCTACGCCAACGGCGTCCAGAACGGCGGCGTCGCCACCGGCCGCTACCAGAAGCTGAACGCCACCAGCGCCTGCCGCGGCGGCAGCTCGACCACCTACACCGCCGCCGAGCTGGTGACGCTCGGCGCCGCGGCCCCGGCGGGGATCGTCTGCCAGGACGACTACGTCCAGAACTACCAGGTGGTGCAGCCGAACATCAACCGCTTCGGCGGCTCGGCCCGCTTCACCGGCCGTCTCGGCGACACCACCGAGGCGTACGTCGCGGTCAACTTCCAGCAGAGCAAGGTCGACTACACCGGCTTCCCGCCGTCGATCCGCGGCAACGCGCCGACCGGCATCCTCTTCCCGCAGTTCTCGACCTCGACCGCGGCGAGCGCGTCGCTGGCGGCGGGTTCGGGCATCCTCGCCCTCCCGGTCTTCGTCTGCCCCGAGCGGGTGAATTGCGACACCTCGGCCAACCGTCGCCTCAACCCGAACAACCCGTTCGCGGCCGCGGGGCAGGTCGCGCGCCTGACCGGCCGCCTTCCCGGCGTGCAGGAGAACGAGACCCGCAGCCGCGTGTACCGTGCCGCCGCGGGCGTCAGCGGCACCGTGTTCGGCGACGTCGACTTCAAGGTCGACGCCACCGCGATGCACACCGACCTGCGTCGTACCCAGCGGGGCTATGTCTACATCCAGCACCTGCTGGACGTGATCGCGGACGGGACGTACAACTTCGTCAACCCTGAGCTGAACAGCCAGGCGACGATGGATTACCTGACGCCGACCAACGTCACCGACTCCTCGTCGGACCTGTACCAGCTCCAGGCGACCCTGAGTAAGGAGCTGTTCCAGCTGCCCGGCGGGCCGCTGCAGCTCGGCATCGGCGGGACTATCTTCTACGAAGCGGTCGAGGCGCCCAGCGCCAACCCGGACAACAACGGCCCGACGCAGCGTTACTTCACGATCAACGCGTTCGGCACCGAGGGCGACCGTACCGTCAAGGCGGCGTTCTTCGAGCTCAATGCGCCGATCCTGGACCAGTTCCTGATCAACGCCTCGGGCCGGTACGACAGCTACTCCAGCGGCCAGGATTACTTCTCGCCCAAGATCGGCGCGAAGTTCACCCCCGTCCGCCAGCTGGCGATCCGCGGCACCTACTCGCGCGGGTTCCGTATTCCGAGCTTCGGCGAGGCGAACGCCCTGCCGACCACCGGCTACGTGTCGCAGTCGGCAGCCGCCATCCCGGCCGCCTTCCGTGCCCAGTACGGTGCCGCCTGCGCCACCACCGCGGCGAGCTGCCCGGCGTACCTGACGCAGTACTCGATCGGTCTGACCACGCTGGCGTCGCCGAACCTCCAGCCTGAGAAGTCGCGCAGCATCACCGGCGGCGTAGTGTTCGAGCCGTTCCGGAACGTGTCGTTCACCGCCGACTACTACAACATCCGCAAGACCGGCGCGATCACCGCACCGTCGATCGCTCCGGCGGTGGCGGCCTATTATGCGGGCACCGCGATCCCGGCGGGCTACACGGTCGTCGCCGACGCGGTGGACGTCAACAACCCGACCGCGCGTCCCCGCATCGCGTTCGTCGCGTCGCAGCTAATCAACGCGAACACGATCAAGTCCGAGGGCATCGATTTCGGCGCCAACGTCGTCCACGACTTCGGCTTCGTGAAGTGGACCAGCAACCTCGACGCCAGCCTGATCCTGGAGCTCAGCACGACCTTCCCGGACGGGTCCAAGGAGAACTACGTCGACACGCTGGGCAACTTCAACCTGACCGCGGGCTCGGGCACGTTCCGCTGGCGCGGCAACTGGCAGAACACCTTCCAGTCGGGTCCGTACTCGCTGACCGGCACCGTGAACTACACCTCGGGTTACGACCTGTCGGCGCAGGATCAGGGCGATGACTATCGTGATTGCGGCCAGGCGCCGGAGTATTACGGCTGCCGCGTAAAGAGCTACGTCACGGTCGACCTCAACGCGAGCGTCCGGGTGGCGGACAACTTCACCTTCTACGTCAACGTCATCAACCTGATCGACCGTCTGCCCGACATCGATCCGGTGACCTACGGTGCGTACCTCTACAACCCGGTCCAGGCCGGCAACAACATCCTCGGCCGCCAGTTCCGCGCGGGCGCCAAGTTCAGCTTCTGAGCCGCACGGTTCAACGCTGACGAAACGAAAAGGGGGCGGGTCCATCGGACCCGCCCCCTTCTCTTTGCCCGCAGCCGGCGGATCGTGGGGGAGGGCAGCCGGAATCCGTTCCATTCACGTGGGAGCGATACCGGCCCGCACCCCATCCGGCTCCCCATCGACGATATGCTATGGAAGACCGGGGGGGGGGGCGCGAGCCGGCCCCCACCCGGCTTTGCTGGATCGGACTTCAGGCGACCGCCAGCGCCAGCCTGCCGTCACCCTCGTCCACCCGTACCGTCGCGCCGTCCTTCACCTCGCCACGCAGGATCAGCTCGGCGAGCGGGTCCTGGAGATGGCGCTGGACCGCGCGCTTGAGCGGCCGCGCGCCGTATACCGGATCGTAGCCGACCCGCCCCAGCCAGGCGCGCGCGGCGTCGGTTAGGTCGAGCAGGATCTTGCGGTCCGCGAGCAGGCGGCCGACGCGGCCGACCTGGATGTCGACGATCGGCGCCATGTGCGCCTGGCCCAGCCGGTGGAACAGGATCACCTCGTCCAGCCGGTTGAGGAACTCCGGTCGGAAATGGGCGCGGACGATCTCCATCACCTGCGGCTCCACCGCCTCCACCGCTTGGCCTTCGTCGAGATGGGCGAGATACTGGCTGCCGAGGTTGGAGGTCAGGATGATGAGCGTGTTCGAGAAGTCGACCGTGCGCCCCTGCCCATCGGTCAGCCGACCGTCGTCGAGCACCTGGAGGAGGACGTTGAACACGTCGCCATGCGCCTTCTCGACCTCGTCGAACAGCACCACCTGGTACGGCCGGCGCCGGACGGCCTCGGTCAGGACACCGCCCTCCTCGTAGCCGACATAGCCGGGCGGGGCGCCGATCAGCCGGGCGACCGCGTGCTTCTCCATGAACTCGCTCATGTCGATCCGCACCATCGCGGACGGGTCGTCGAACAGGAACTCGGCGAGCGCCTTGGTCAGCTCGGTCTTGCCCACCCCGGTCGGCCCCAGGAACAGGAAGGAGCCGAGCGGGCGATTGGGGTCCTGCAGCCCGGCGCGGGCGCGGCGGACCGCGGTGGAGACGGCGCGGACCGCGTCCGCCTGGCCGATCACCCGCTTGCCCAGCACCTCCTCCATGCGGAGCAGCTTGTCGCGCTCGCCCGCCAGCATCCGGTCGACGGGAATGCCCGTCCAGCGGCTGACCACCCCGGCGATGTCGTCGGCGGTCACCTCCTCGCGCAGCATCGCCCCCTGGGTCGCGCCGGCCGCCTCGGCAAGCTGCTTCTCCAGCGCGGGGATGCGGCCGTAGGAGAGCTCGCCCGCCCGCGCGAGGTCGCCCCCGCGTTGCGCCTGGTCGAGTTCGATCCGGGCGGCGTCGAGCTGCTCCTTCAGCTTGGCCTCGCCCGCGATCTTGTCCTTCTCCGCCTGCCAGCGCGCCGTCAGCGCGGCCGACTGTTCCTCCAGACCGGCGAGTTCGCCTTCGATGGTCGCGAGGCGATCCCGCGACGCCTCGTCGGACTCGCGCCGCAGGCCCTCGCGCTCGATCTTCATCCTGAGGATGCGGCGGTCGAGCGTCTCGATCTCCTCGGGCTTCGACTCCACCTCCATGCGGATGCGGCTGGCGGCCTCGTCCATCAGGTCGATCGCCTTGTCGGGGAGGAAGCGATCGGTGATGTAGCGGTTCGACAGGGTCGCCGCCTGGACCAGCGCGGAATCGGTGATCCGCACCCCGTGGTGCATCTCGTACTTGTCCTTGAGCCCGCGCAGGATCGAGATCGTGTCCTCCACCGTCGGCTCGCCGACGAGGACCGGCTGGAACCGCCGCTGGAGCGCCGGGTCCTTCTCGACATGCTTGCGGTACTCGTCGAGCGTGGTCGCGCCGACGCAGTGGAGTTCCCCCCTGGCGAGCGCGGGCTTGAGGAGGTTGCCCGCATCCATCGCGCCCTCGGACTTGCCCGCGCCGATCAGCATGTGCATTTCGTCGATGAACAGGATGATGTCGCCCTCGGCGCCGCGCACCTCGTCCAGCACGCCCTTCAGCCGCTCCTCGAACTCGCCGCGATACTTCGCCCCCGCGATCAGCGCGCCCATGTCGAGCGCCATCAGCCGCCGGTCCTTGAGGCTGTCGGGAACGTCGCCGTTGGCGATGCGCAGCGCCAGCCCTTCCGCGATCGCGGTCTTGCCGACGCCCGGCTCGCCGATCAGCGCCGGATTGTTCTTGGTCCGGCGGGCGAGGATCTGGATGGTGCGGCGGATCTCCTCGTCACGGCCGATCACGGGATCGAGCTTGCCGCCGCGCGCCGCCTCGGTGAGGTCGCGGGCGAACTTCTTTAAGGCCTCGTAGCGATCCTCGGCCGAGGCGGTGTCGGCGGCCCGGCCGCCGCGCAGCTGGGCGATCGCGGCGTTGAGCGCCTCGGGGGTCGCGGCCGCGGCCTTCAGCGCCCGGCCCGCCGCGGTATTGAGCGCGAGCGCGAGCGCGACCAGCAGCCGCTCCACGGTGACGTAGCTGTCGCCCGCCTTCTGGGCGATCTGCTCGGCCTGGTCGAGGATGCGGACGGTGTCGTTGTCGAGCCCCGGCGTCGCCTGCGCACCCCCGCCCGACACCGCGGGTATCTTCGCCAGCGCAAGGTCGCACTCGCCCGCGGCGCGCTGCGGATCGCCGCCCGCCGCGCGGATCAGCCCCGACGCCATCCCCTGGTCGTCCTCCAGCAGCGCCTTCAGGAGGTGCTCGGGCGCGATCCGCTGGTGGCTCATGCGGATCGCGACGGTCTGCGCGGACTGAAGGAAGCCCTTCGCGCGGTCGGTGAATTTCTCGAGGTTCATGGCTGCCCCTGATGATCGTCGGGGGCAAAATAGTGTTGCCGATTGGCAACACAAGGGTAGGGAGCAAGGACGGGTTCACATGATGTTGCAGGTCCATCCTTGTGTCGTCTCGCGTGCCTCGGATCGTGTCACCGGCATGCCCGGCGTGAAATGCCCGTGTTCTCCGTCATGGAACATGCCGATGTAGATGGGTGTGCCCCGGTCGCCATGATTGGCCGTGCTGGTGTGCGCCAATGTTCGCAGATCGAAGGCGACCAGCCTGACGTGTACAAGCGCGCCATGGGCGTTCAGACCCTCCACCAGGGGGATGAGGTCGCGCACATCGACATGCTGGTCGACGACCAGGTTCGTACCGCGGGTGGTGTTGGCATGCACGCTGGCGGCAAGCAGGGTGGCATCGTTGATCCCCGCGCGCCTCAGATTGTCCCACAGGCATTCGCCGAGATCGCGGATGCCGTTCACGCTGGGGTTGAAGGCGTGCCCCTCGACCTCGCGCGTGTCGCGCGCATCGGCGACCTCGAAGGCGGGCGCGTTGCGCATCCTCTTGGCTGTCGGCTTCTCGCCCTCGGGCGCCGATCGCTTGCCGAGATGACTGTCCGACCTAGGTTCGGCGTGGGCCGGCGAACTCGAGACGATCCCTGTCGTCGGCGCCGCTTGCGGCGGTTTGTGCGAGCGCCCGGCTGTCGGAAAGATTCTTTCACGCGCGGTTCTCAGGAATTGGGACAAGGACTCGACGTACGTGTCCAGTGCATCGGGAGCCGACAGGTTCACGCCCTGAGAGGCGGCGAACTCGACCAGCATGTCGTACTCACCGCTCGTGATCGCGGAAAACGCGGTGTGGCCGGCATGGTCTTGCGGGATCGGCTTGCGATGATGGCGGCTCATCGCGGCGCCGCCGAGCTTCTTGTTGTCGTCCTCCGCCATCACGAACAGGACACGATTGAGAAGATAGTCGAACAGCGATTCGGCCGGATCGCCCTTTGTCGCGGCATAGGTACGCAGCGCCGCGTACATGACCGCGGGGTTTATCGCTGCCCGCGACAATTCGGAGAAATGGACGATCGAGACGAACTTGCGCAATACATCTGCCATCGCCCGTGGATACGGCAATCCTTCCAGCGCGTCCGCCATGGCGGCGGCCGCCTTCCGGGCGTCGCCGGCCACCCGGGTGATTTCCGTGACGATGTCCTCGTAACTATGCTTGCTGAACCCACCGTCGAGCTTGTCGCCCCATCCGGTCACACGATATTCCAGCGCGGGATCGTCGCTGTGGTGAAAGGTGCGCTTCTGGTTGGTGCGCAGAACGTACTGATCGTTTATCGACAGCGATGCGCGACGACGCAGTTCCGCGCTGCGGGTGACCTTGTCGGCGATGGCGGGCGCTGTCGCGGGATCGGTCGGCGAGCCGTGCCGGGGCAGCGTGGTGACCGGCGGAGCGAAACCTTCGGCAAGGTCGCGCGCGTTATGCAGCGCCGTCACCGCATCGTCGAACAAGCGTTCGAACTTGTAGTAGTCGCGCGGATCATCGTCGGACATCCATGTCTGGATCTGGGTCCAGACGTCGTCGCGGCTGAAGCGCGAGCCCAATCGCTTCCGCGCCGCGCGTCCCTTCGTCTCGCCGAAGAGCTTGTCGAAGCGTTCGCGCGTGAGCTTCAGCGGCGTGCCCTGCATGTTCACCGCGCGCTGGACGACGCCGGTGCCGACGGGTGCGGTGCCGGGCATCGGCGGTCCTTGATCGCGCGGCGTCGCCGCGATGGGGATGCGGGCACTCATGGTCTCCGCTTCCGCTTCCAGCCGCGGATCGTCGTTGATCAACACGCCGGCGACCGATCCGGTGGCGCGGACCCGCCCCTGCTTCTGCTGCACGACGTGCCACGCTTCGTGCGGCAGGTGCCGCTCCTGACCGGGCGCGAGGTGGATGTCCGTGCCCCGTGCGAAGGCCAGGGCGCCGACGCCCGCCGGCAGAGCCGATCCGCGATGGACGCGCACGTCATGCATCGACAGCCCCGACAGCGCCTCGATCCTGGCCGCGAGGTGGCCGGGCAGCCCGGCATGGCCGGGCGCGGCGTTGGCCAGCCGCGACAGGTCCGCCAGCCGCCGCTCGGCTGGGGAGGCGCCATGGCCGGGCGCCGCCGGCGATGCGCGCCCCTGGCCCATCTCGCGGGAGGGGCGGACGATACGGGTGCGGTCGGCCATCGCGATCCTCCTGGCGGTGGGCGGTGTCGGCGACATTATCGCGGGCGGTCCGCCGGGCAACAGCGGACAGGTCCCTTTCGGATCGACGGCGCCCGGCAACTCGCCACTTGCGCCACGCAATGCTCGCGAGCTAGCCTGCCATGACATCGAGGGGAGTTTCTTCATGCACGTCAAGTCCGTGGCGCTGTCGGGCGCCGCCTTTCTCGCGCTTGCCGCGCCCGCCTTCGCCCAGACGGCGGCGAAGCCGGTTCCGGCCGCGCAGCTCGTCGGGCAGGTCAAGATCCCCTACCAGCAGTTCACCTTGGCCAACGGCCTGCGCGTCATCGTGCATACCGACCGCAAGGCGCCGATCGTCGCGGTCAGCGTGTGGTACGACGTCGGCGCCAAGCACGAGCCCAAGGGCTCGACCGGCTTCGCCCACCTGTTCGAGCACCTGATGTTCAACGGGTCGGAGAACGCGCCGGGCGACTTCTTCGAGCCCCTGAAGCAGGTCGGCGCGACCGACTTCAACGGCACCACCAATCTCGACCGGACCAACTATTTCGAGACGGTGCCGACCGCGGCGCTGGAGCGGGCGCTGTTCCTCGAATCCGACCGGATGGGCTATCTGCTCGGCGCGATCACCCAGGGCGTGCTCGACGAGCAGCGCGGGGTGGTCCAGAACGAGAAGCGCCAGGGGGACAACAACCCCTACGGCCTGGTCCGCTACAAGGTCACCGAAGGGCTGTTCCCGCCCGAGCATCCCTATGGCCACGACACGATCGGGTCGATGGCGGATCTCGATGCCGCCAGCCTGGAGACGGTGAAGAACTGGTTCCGCAACAACTACGGCCCCAACAACGCGGTGCTGGTGCTGGCTGGCGACGTCGACGCCGCGACCGCCAAGCCTCTGGTCGAGAAGTATTTCGGCGCGATCAAGGCAGGTCCCAAGAGCGTCACCCGGCCCGCACCCGTTCCGACGCTGGCCGCCGCGAAGGTCGAGACCATGACTGATCGCGTCGCCGCGCCCATGGTGCTCAAGGCATGGGCGACGCCGGGGCTGAACGACCCCGAGTCGGTGTCGCTCGACGTCGCGGGCAGCGTGCTCGGTGGGCTGGCGTCGAGCCGGCTCGACAATGTGCTGGTCAAGCAGGAGAAGCTCGCCGTCAACGTGTCCGCGGGCAATTACGCGGGCGCGCAGGTCGGCAGCTTCCGGGTGCAGGCGATCGTGCGGCCAGGCGTGGATCCGGCGCAGGTCGCGGCCCGGATCGACGCGATCATGGCCGACTTCCTGCGGAACGGCCCCACCGCCGACGAGGTCAATCGCGTCGTCACCACCCGCGCCTCGGGGGTGATCGAGGGGCTGGAATCGGTCGGCGGGTTCGGCGGCAAGGCGGTGGCGCTGGCGCAGGGCGCGCTGTTCTCCAACGACCCGGGCTTCGCCGAGAAGCGCCTCCGCCGCCTCGCCGCCGAGACCCCGGCGTCGGTCAAGGCCGCCGCCGACAAGTGGCTGGGGCGCCCGGCCTACCAGCTGACCGTCACCGCCGGCGCGCGTCCGGCCTATGAGGAGGCCAAGGTGCCCCCGCAGACCGCGGTCAAGGCGGCGCCCGAGCAGCCGGTCAAGGGCACCCGCGGGTCGATCCCGGCCGTCGGCCCGGTCGCGGGCCTGACCTTCCCGGCGGTGGAGCGCACGCGCCTGCGCAACGGCATCGAGCTGGTCTACGCGCAGCGTACCGCGGTGCCGGTGACCCAGCTGGCGATGGCGTTCGACGCGGGCAACGCCGCCGACGTGGCGGGCAAGCTCGGCACGCAAGCGCTGACCCTGTCGATGATGGACGAGGGCGTGCCCGGGCTGAACTCGGTCCAGCTCGCCGAGGCCAAGGAGCGGCTGGGCGCGGACATCGGCGCCAGTTCGAGCTCCGACCGCACGACGCTCAGCCTCGACGTGCCGAGCGCCAACCTCGCCCCCGCGCTCGACCTGTTCGCCAAGGTCGTGCGCCAGCCGACCTTCCCGGAAGCGGAGCTCGCCCGCGTCAAGCAGCAGCAGCTCGCGGGCATCGCGCAGGAGCTGACCAACCCGCAAGGCCTGGTCGCGCGCATCGTCCCGCCGCTGGTCTACGGCCCGCAGAGCCCCTACGCCAAGGCGCAGGGTGGCGGCGACCCGCGCGCGGTGGCGGCGCTGACCCGCGCCGACCTGGTCGCGTTCCAGCAGGCGTGGCTGCGCCCCGACAAGGCCAAGGTCTTCGTGACCAGCGACCGCCCGATCGCGGAGGTCAGGGCCGCGCTCGACCGCGCGTTCGGCGACTGGACGCCGACGGGAACCGCGGGGGTCAAGGACTTCTCGGCACCGCTGAGCCCCGCCGCCCCGAAGATCCTGCTGGTCGACCGCCCCGACAGCCCGCAGTCGGTGATCGTCGGCGCGATCCCGACGAGCCTGAAGGGCACGCAGGACCTCCTCCCGATCAACACGGCCAACGATGCGCTGGGCGGCAGCTTCCTCGGCCGGATCAACATGGACCTGCGCGAGACCAAGCATTGGTCCTACGGCGCGCGCGGCGGCTTCCAGACCGCGGCGGAGGCGGCGCCCTTCGTGATCTCGGCGCCGGTCCAGGCCGACAAGACCGGGCCGGCGCTCGCCTCCGCGCGCGAGCAGGTCACGCAGTTCCTGTCGTCCAAGCCGATGACCAAGGAGGAGTTCGACCGCGCCATCGCCGGCGGCATCAACGCGCTGCCGGGGACCTACGAGACGTCGGGCGCGGTGCTCGCGGCGATGATGTCCAACGACCTCTACAAGCGGCCCGACAATTACCAGACGATGCTGACGGGGCGCTATCGCGGCTTCACCCGCGACCAGTTGAACGGCGCGATCCAGGGCGGGCTCGACCCCAGGAAGATCGTCTGGATCGTGGTCGGCGACGCCAAGACGGTGCGCCCGCAGCTTGACGGGCTGGGGCTGCCGGTGGAGACGGTCTCCGCCGCGTCGATCGTGGGGGCTCCCGCCGCGCCGGCGCGGCCCGCCGCGACCACGACCGGCAATTGAGGAGAGAAGCGATGGCCACCGTCGACGGCAGCTGGGACTGCACCGTAAAGTCCCCGCTGGGCGACCAGAAGATGACCCTGACCATCAAGGCGGAAGGGTCGAGCTTCACCGGCACCGCGTCGGGGGCGATGGGCTCCGCCGACGTGTCGGGCGAGGCGTCGGGCGACACGATCAGCTGGAAGCAGCACGTGTCGGTGCCGATGACCATGACCCTCGACTGCGAGGCGACCGCCCAGGGCGACACGCTGACCGGCACCGTCGGCGCGGGTGCGTTCGGCAGCTTCCCGCTGAGCGGCACGCGGGTGGGGTGACGCCGATATCCCTTTTCCGGTGGGAGAGGGAGGGGCCGCTCGCAGAGCGGCGGAAGGGTGAGGGCGAGGGACCGGTGAGGCGTCGCCCTCACCCTCCCACCCGGCTGCGGGTCTCATGAAAGTGCCACTTTCACGGGGTCCCTCCGCCGGGCGGGCCCCTCCCTCTCCCGGTGGGAGAGGGTAGAGCATGGTCGATCGTCGTCACTTTCTCGCCGGCGCCGCCGCGGTCGCCGCCTGGCCCGCCGGCGCGCAGGATCAACCCGCCGGCAACCCGCAGCTCAAGGCGATCTTCGACGACCTCGTCCAGGCGCAGCTCCGCCGCTCGCCTGAAGGGGCGACCAGCCTGGGCCTCGACACCGGCGCCAACGCCGACCTGCGCGCCGCGCTGTCCGACCAGTCGCTCGCCGGCGTCGCGCGCAACCGCGAGGCGACGCGGGTGGAGCTCGCCCGGCTCGAAGGGGTCGACCGGGCAGCGCTGTCCCCGGAGGAGCGGATCGACCTCGACTGCGTGCTCTATACCCGGCGCAGCGCGGCGGCGGTGCAACGCTTCTCGTTCGGCGGATCGGGCTATGGTCCCAGCCCCTATGTCGTGTCGCAGCAGTCGGGCGCGTACCAGTCGGTACCCGACTTCCTTGATACCAAGCACAAGGTGGAGAGTGCGGGCGACGCCGACGCCTACCTCCTGCGCCTGGGCGCGTTCGCCGACCAGCTCGATGCCCAGACCGAGCGGATGCGCCACGACGCGGCGATCGGCGTGATCCCGCCCGATTTCATCCTTGATCTCGCGCTCGAACAGATGGGCAAGCTCAGGGTGCCCGCCGCCGACGCGCTGGTGGTCCGATCGCTCGCGACCCGGGCCGCGGCGAAGGGGTTGGCGTCGCGATACGCCGCCGATGCTGCGAAGCTTTACACCGCCGAGGTGCTGCCCGCGCTCGACCGCCAGATCGCCGAGGCGCGTAAGCAGCGGGCGACGGCGACCCATGATGCCGGGGTGTGGAAGCTGAAGGATGGCCCCGGCTTCTACGCCGCGTCGCTCCGCTCGAACACCACCACCTCGCTGTCGGCGGCGGAGGTCCACCGCTTCGGCCTCGGCCAGGCCAAGGAGATCGGTTCGCGGCTCGACGCGCTGTTGAAGGCGCAGGGCTATAGCAAGGGCAGCGTCGGGCAACGTCTGGCGGCGCTGACCGCGGACCCGCGCCACCTGTTTGCCGATACCGACGCGGGCAAGCGCGAGGCGATCGCCTTCTGCAATGCGCGGCTCGACGCGATCAAGGGCCGGCTGCCAGCGGTGTTCGATCGGCTGCCGCCCTACGCGTTCGAGGTGCGACGCGTGCCGCCGCAGACCGAGGCGGGCGCCGCGGGCGCGTTCGCGCAGGCGCCCGCGATCGACGGGTCGCGGCCGGGGCTGGTCTACTTCAACCTCAAGACGACCGCCGACTGGCCGAGGTTCGACCTCACCACCACCACCTTTCACGAAGGCTTGCCGGGGCACCAGATGGAGAGCGGGCTGGCGCTCGCCAACACGCGGTTGCCGCTGATCCGCAAGCTGACCAGCTTCTCCGGCTATGGCGAGGGATGGGCGCTCTACTCGGAGCAGCTGGCCGACGAGATCGGGATGTACGACGACGATCCGCTCGGTCGGATCGGCTATCTCAAGGCGCAGCTGTTCCGCGCCAACCGCTGCGTGGTCGACACCGGCATCCACCGTTACCGCTGGAGCCGCGAGCGGGCGATCGCCTATTTCATCGACGGGCAGGGCGACACGCCGAACGACGCCGCGCGCGAGATCGAGCGCTACTGCGTCAATCCGGGGCAGGCGGCGAGCTACAAGCTCGGCCATTCGGCATTCGTCGCGGTGCGCGAGAAGGCGAAGGCGAAGCTGGGCAGCCGTTTCGACCTGAAGGAGTACCACCGTGTGGTGCTCCGGAACGGCCGCGTGCCGCTCGACGTGCTCCGGCAGGTCGGGGACGATTGGGTGGCGCAGGCGTAACCCTCTCGACTCATGCCGGACTTGTCCCGACATGACGGGGGCGGATCGTCGCATCTGCAACCAATTCCGGTTGCCTCCCCCAGCCGGTTAGGTCAGAGGCTCTCCCGAGGAGAGCCAGGATGCGGCAGATCGACCACCTGATCGTCGGCGGGGCCGGCGGTGCGGCCACCAGGACCGGGGAGGTGTTCGACCCCAACACCGGCAAGGTGCAGGCGCGCGTCGGCCTCGGCACCGCCGCCGACCTCGACCGCGCGGTGGCGGCGGCGCGAGCGGCGCAGCCGGGCTGGGCGGCGACCAACCCCCAGCGGCGCGCACGGGTGATGTTCCGCTTCAAGGAGCTGGTCGAGGCGAACATGGACGCGCTCGCCCACCTCCTCTCGTCCGAGCACGGCAAGGTCATCGCGGACTCCAGGGGCGACGTCCAGCGCGGCCTGGAGGTGATCGAGTTCGCCTGCGGCATCCCCCACGTCCTCAAGGGGGAGTATACGCACGGCGCGGGACCGGGGATCGACGTGTATTCGATGCGCACGCCGCTCGGCATCGGCGCGGGGATCACGCCCTTCAACTTCCCGGCGATGATCCCGATGTGGATGTTCGGGGTGGCGATCGCCTGCGGCAACGCTTTCATCCTGAAGCCCTCGGAGCGCGATCCGTCGGTGCCGGTGCGCCTCGCCGAGTTGATGCTCGAAGCGGGCGCGCCAGAGGGCATCCTCCAGGTCGTCCACGGCGACAAGGAGATGGTCGACGCGATCCTCGACCATCCCGCCATCGCGGCGGTGAGCTTCGTCGGCTCGTCCGACATCGCCCATTACGTCTATCGCCGCGGCGTCGAGGCGGGCAAGCGCGTCCAGGCGATGGGCGGCGCCAAGAACCACGGCATCGTCATGCCCGACGCGGACCTGGACCAGGTGGTCGCCGACCTGTCGGGCGCGGCGTTCGGCTCGGCGGGCGAGCGGTGCATGGCGCTGCCCGTGGTGGTGCCGGTCGGCGACCGGACGGCGGATGCGCTCCGCGAGAAGCTCATCCCGGCGATCGAGGGATTGCGCGTCGGCGTCTCGACCGACGCGGAGGCGCATTACGGCCCGGTGGTCAACGCCCAGCACAAGGCCCGGGTGGAGCAGTGGATCCAGACCGGGGTCGACGAAGGGGCAGAGCTGGTGGTGGATGGCCGCGGCTTCACGCTCCAGGGGCATGAAGGGGGCTTCTTCGTCGGCCCGACGCTGTTCGACCGGGTCACCACCGCCATGAAGAGCTACCGGGAGGAGATCTTCGGCCCGGTCCTCCAGATCGTCCGCGCGCCCGACTTCGAGACGGCGGTGCGGCTGCCGTCGGAGCACCAGTACGGCAACGGCGTCGCGATCTTCACCCGCAACGGCCACGCCGCGCGCGAGTTCGCCGCCAGGGTCGAGGTCGGCATGGTCGGGATCAACGTGCCCATCCCGGTGCCCGTCGCCTACCACAGCTTCGGCGGGTGGAAGCGATCGGCGTTCGGCGACGTCAACCAGCACGGGACGGAGGGCGTCCGCTTCTGGACCAGGGTGAAGACCGTGACCCAGCGCTGGCCCGACGGCAGCGTCGACCTGCCGCGCGGGTCGGAGGACGGCGGACCCAGCCGCATCCAGGACGCGTTCGTCATTCCGACCATGGGGTGATCGCGATGCGTTGTTTGCTGCCCGTCCTGCTTCTCGCCGCCTGTTCGGGCGGCGAGGAGCCGTCGAACAACGGCGCCGAGCAGGCGACCACCACCACCGAGCCGGTGCCCTCCAACGCGACGCTGGACGTCCAGAACCGCGTCGTGCCGCTGCCGCAGGCGAGTGCGAGCCCGATCGCGGCGACCGAGTTCCCGCGGGCGTTCCGCGGCCGCTGGGCCCTCGGCGCCAACGAATGCGACCCCGCCAACGCCGCTGTCGCCAAGGGGCTGATGACGATCGAGGCCGCGCGGGTCGTGCACTACGAGTCGCGCGCCACGCCCGGGGCGATCGAGATCGCCTCTCCCACCAAGCTCACCGCCGAGCTCGGCTTCACCGGCGAGGGACAGGAATGGACCCGCCGCGCGACCTGGACGCTTCTCGACGGGGGCAAGACGCTGACCGCCGAGACCGACGACCCGGAGCCGCCGATGCGCGTCCTCACCTATCAGCGCTGCCCGGCGTGAGCGGTGACGGCCGAGCCGCCCTCCTTCGACGTGCGCTTCGACGCGAAGACGGGCATCCTCCACCTGGAGATCGCCGGCTTCTGGACGCGGGTGACCCTGGCCGGGTTCGCCGCCCGGCTGCTGCTGGAGGTCGGGCGTCTCAGGTTGACCCGGCGCGGCTTCGCGGTGCTGAGCGATGCCCGGCGGTTTCCGGTGCAGGCCCCCGACGTGGCCGACGGCTTCGAGGCGCTGACCCGCAGGGGGGCGCGTCATCATCGGGGGCGCACCGCGATCGTGGTCGGCAGCATGCTCGCCAAGATGCAGGCGGAGCGGAGCATGGTGGCCGGGGGACTGCGCGTGTTCCTCGACATGGACGAAGCGCGGGCGTGGCTCGCTGAAGGACCGAGATGAACCAGTTCGACCTGACCGACGACCAGCGCGAGATCCAGGACCTCGCGCGCCGCTTCACCGCCGACCGGATCACCCCGTTCGCGGGCGAGTGGGACGAGCGGTCGCATTATCCCGTGGACGTGTGGAAGGCGGCGGGCGAGCTCGGCTTCGGCGCGATCTACGTGTCGGAGGAGAGCGGCGGCATCGCGCTCGGGCGGCTGGAGGCGGCGTTGGTGATGGAAGCGATGGCCTATGGCTGCCCCGCCACCTCGGCGTTCATCTCCATCCACAACATGGCGGCGTGGATGATCGACCGCTACGGCTCGGCGGCGTTGAAGGGCCGCTTTCTGCCGGGCCTGACGAGCATGGAGAAGATCGGCAGCTACTGCCTGACCGAGCCGGGGTCGGGATCCGACGCGGCGGCGCTCAAGGCGACCGCCAGGCGCGACGGCGACTATTACGTCCTCAACGGCACCAAGCAGTTCATCTCGGGCGCGGGCTACAACGACGTCTACGTCTGCATGGTCCGCACCGGCGAGGAGAAGAGCCGCGGCATCAGCGCGATCGTGGTCGAGAAGGGCACCCCTGGCCTGTCGTTCGGCGCGCCCGAGAAGAAGCTCGGCTGGAACGCCAGCCCGACCGCGCAGGTGATCTTCGAGGATTGCCGCGTGCCGGTCGCCAACCTGGTCGGCGCGGAGGGCGAGGGGTTCCGGATCGCCATGTCGGGGCTCGACGGCGGGCGGCTCAACATCGGCGCCTGCTCGCTCGGCGGCGCCCAGCGCTGCCTCGACGAGAGCATCCGCTACACCCGCGAGCGCCAGCAGTTCGGGCAGGCGGTCGCCGATTTCCAGAACACTCAGTTCACCCTCGCCGACATGGCGACGGATCTGGAGGCGGCCCGGGCGCTCCTCTACATCGCCGCCGCCAAGGTGACCGCGAACGCGCCCGACAAGTCGCGCTTCTCGGCGATGGCCAAGCGGCTGGCGACCGACAACGGGTCGTCGATCGTCGACCGGGCGCTCCAGCTGCACGGCGGCTACGGCTACCTCAAGGACTACCCGATCGAGCGGTTCTGGCGCGACCTGCGCGTCCATTCGATCCTGGAGGGGACCAACCAGGTCATGCGGATGATCGTCGGCCGCGAGTTGACCCGGCAATGACCGCCGGGGAAAGCGCCACCGGCGGGGCGACGGCGGGCGGGGCGACGGCCGATTGGGCGGCGACGATGGGGCGCCTCGGCGAGGCGGTCGCGGCGGCGGCGCGGACGCCGCTGTCGCTCGGGGGCGCGGCACAGCCCTACGATCCGCTCGCGATCATGGACGCGGTGACCGGTTTCGCGGGGTCGGTCGACCCGACGCGCCTGGTCGCGCTCCAGGCCGAGGCGGCGCGGGAATGGGGCCGATTCTGGGCGTCGGCCTGGGGCTTCGGCCCGGCTGCAGCGCCGGCCAAGGACCGCCGCTTCGCCGCGGCGGCGTGGGGCGAGGACCCGTACTACCGCTCGATCCGGGACGCCTACCTGCTCGCCTCCAAGCAGCTGCGCGGGGTGGCGGCGCTGGGCGACGACAGCCGCGGACCGGGCCGCGCGATGGTCAACTTCCTGGTCGACCAGTATCTGGGCGCGATCGCCCCCACCAACTTCGCGGCGACCAACCCCGACGTGGTCGCGCGCACGGTCGAGACCGGCGGGGCCAACCTCGTCCAGGGCTTCGCCAACCTGCTGGAGGACGTGGCGGCGGGCAAGGGCATCGTCCGCCGCCGCGCCGCTGGCACGTTCGAGAAGGGCAGGACCATCGCCGCGACGCCGGGGCAGGTGGTGTTCCGTAACCACCTGTTCGAGCTGATCCAGTACGACCCCGCCACCCCGGACGTCGCGGCCGAGCCGCTGGTCTACGTGCCGCCGCTGGTCAACAAGTTCTACATGATCGACCTCCAGCCGCGATCCAGCCTTGTCAGGTGGCTGGTGGACCAGGGGCGGACGGTGTTCGTGATCTCCTGGGTCAACCCCGACGAGCGCCACCGCGATTGCGGGGTGGAGCAGTACGTCCTGGACGGGATCGTCGAGGCGGTAGGCGCCGCGCGCCGGGCGGCGGGGGCCGAGAAGGTCGATCTCTTCTCCTTCTGTCTCGGCGGCACGCTGGTGGCGGTGGCGCTCGCATGGCTGGCGGCGCAGGGACGCGCCGACGAGGTGAACACCGCGACGCTGATCGGGTCGATGGTCGACTTCGCCGACATGCGCGACTGGTCGGCGTTCGTCCACGAGGCGCACCTCGACGCGCTGGAGACCCACCTCGAGAAGCGCGGCTTCATCGAATCGACCGAGCTCCAGCAGCTGTTCGCCGCGGTACGGGCCAACGACCTGATCTGGTCGGCGGTGGTCGCGCACTACCTGCTCGACAAGCCGGCCCCCGCCTCCGACCTCCTCTACTGGTTCGAGGACGGGGCGCGCATCCCGCAGGCGTTTCTGCGCTCCTACAATCGCCAGCTCCTGTCGGCCAACGCGCTGAAGGCGGGGACGGGGTTCGCGGTCGGCGGCACGGCGGTCGAGCTGTCAGCCGTGACGACCCCGATCATGCTGATCGCGCTCAAGGACGACCACGTCTCCGCATGGGAGGCGGTGTACGACGGGGCGGCGCTGTTCGGCGGGTCGGTCACCTTCCTGCTCGGCGGGTCGGGGCACAATGCCGGGGTCATCAACCCGCCGGCGGCGAACAAGCATGGTTTCTGGACGAGCCCCGACGACGGCGCCGCGCGGCCGGCGCGCGGGGCGGACTGGCTGGCGGCGGCGGCGAAGCACGCGGGCTCCTGGTGGCCGACTTGGGATAGGTGGCTCGATGAGCATGGCTCGGGCGAGCGGGTGCCGGCACGGACGATCGCGGACGGGATCGAGCCGGCACCGGGCAGCTACGTGTCGATCACGCATGGCTGACGGTGCCTGCGCCCCACGCCCCGTCCGTGCTGAGCGAAGTCGAAGCACCTCTGCGGGCGCGGTCGAGGAGCCGAAAGCTCCGGGCTTAGCCTTGGACTTCGCTCAGGCCGAACGGCCATGGGATAGTTGATGACCGATCTCTCCACCGCCGACACCCGCACCTACATCGACGGCCGCGCCGGGCGGCTGCGCCTCGACCGTCCGCGTGCGCTCCACGCACTCAACCGGGCAATGGTGCGGCAGATGACCGAGGCGCTGCTCGCCTGGCGCAGCGACCCGGCGGTGCGGCTGGTGATGATCGACCATGCCGAGGGGCGGGGCTTCTGCGCGGGCGGCGACGTCGTCACCATCGCCAAGAGCGCGGCCGGCAGCGGCGAGGCCGGGGCGGCGTTCTTCTTCGACGAGTATCGCTTGAACCACCTGATGTACACCTATCCCAAGCCGGGCGTGGTGTTCATGGACGGGGTGACCATGGGGGGCGGGGTCGGGATCGCCTGCCCGTGCCGGTACCGCGTCGCGACCGAGCGCACGATGTTCGCGATGCCGGAGACGACCATCGGGCTGTTCCCCGACGTCGGCGGCGGGCGCTACCTGTCGCGGCTGCGCGGTCGGGCGGCGCAGTGGCTGGCGCTGACCGGCGCGCGGCTCGACGGGGCGGATTGCGTCGCGCTCGGGCTGGCCAATTTCTACATTCCCTCCGACCGGCTGGACGAACTCAAGGCGTGCATCGCCGCCGAGCCGGAAAAGACCGAGTCGCTCCTTGCCGGCTTCGCGGTGGCACCCCCGCCCGCGGGCATCGCGGAGCAGCTGCCGCTGATCGACCGGCTGTTCGCGTCCGACCGGTACGAGGACATCCTCGCGGCGCTGGCGGCGGACGGGTCGGACTGGGCGGGCAAGCAGCTTGCCGTCCTCGCCGCCAAGTCGCCGACCGCGTGCAAGGTGTCGCTCCGCATGCTGGTCGAGAGCCCGCGTCAGCTCCACTTCGTCGACGAGATGCGGATGGAATTCGGCATCGCCGCACGGATGTTCCGCCACCCCGACTTCGCCGAAGGCGTACGCGCGCTGCTGATCGACAAGACCGGCGACCCGCGCTGGTCGCCGGCGACCCCGGCGGCGGTGTCGGACGCGGCGATCGACACGTTCTTCGAGCCGCTGCCCGCCGCCGAGGCGTGGACGCCGCTCCCCGCGGACGCGAAAGGACTGGAATGACCTACGAGACCATCATCACCGAGCGCCGCGACCGGGTGCTGCTCGTCACGCTCAACCGCCCGCAGGCGCTGAACGCGCTGAACAGCCAGGTGCTCGCCGACCTCCTCGATGCGATGAGGGCGTTCGACGGCGACCAAGACCTCGGCTGCGCGGTGGTGACGGGCAGCGCCAAGGCGTTCGCCGCGGGCGCGGACATCAAGGAGATGCAGGCGCAGGGTTTCGCCGACATGTACGGCCATGACTTCTTCGCCGGGTGGGACCGGTTCGCCGCGACCCGGAAGCCGGTGGTCGCGGCGGTCGCGGGCTACGCGCTCGGCGGCGGGTGCGAGCTGGCGATGATGTGCGACTTCATCCTCGCCGCCGACACGGCGAGGTTCGGCCAGCCCGAGATCAAGCTCGGGGTGTCGCCGGGGATGGGCGGGTCGCAGCGGCTGACCCGCGCGGTCGGCAAGGCCAAGGCGATGGAGATGTGCCTCACCGGGCGCATGATGGACGCCGCCGAGGCCGAGCGCGCCGGGCTGGTGTCGCGGGTGGTGCCCGCCGACGGGCTGGTCGAGGAGGCGGTGCGGACCGCGGCGACGATCGCCGGCATGGCACCGCTGGCGGTGGTCGCCAACAAGGAGATGGTGGACGCCGCCTACGAGACGGGGCTGTCGGCGGGGGTGCAGTTCGAGCGGCGGCTGTTCCACGCCCTGTTCGGCACCGCCGACCAGAAGGAAGGCATGGCCGCCTTCGTCGGGAAGCGCGCCGGGGTTTGGACGGGGAAGTAGCCGTCACCCCGGCGAAGGCCGGGATTCCATGTCTGCTGCCGGTCTCGCGCGACGCGGCGACATGGATGCCGGCCTCAGCCGGCATGACGTGAACGGGAGAGAGCAATGGCACGCGTCGGGTTCATCGGGCTGGGCAACATGGGCGGCGGGATGGCCGCGAACCTTGCGGCGGCGGGGCACGACGTCCACGCCTTCGACCTGTCGGAGGAGGCGCTGGCGCGTGCGGAGGCGGCGGGGTGCCTGCGGGTCGGCGCCGCGCGCGAAGCCGCCGAGGGCGCCGAGGCGGTCGTCACCATGCTTCCTGCCGGCAAGCACGTCGCCGCGGTGTACGAGGACATCTTCCCCGTCGCCGCGCCCGGCGCGGTTCTGATCGACTGCTCGACGATCGACGTCGCCACCGCGCGCGGGGTCGCCGCCGACGCGGTGGCGCGCGGGCTCGCCGCGGTGGACGCGCCGGTGTCGGGGGGGATCGCGGCGGCGGCGGCGGGCACGCTCACCTTCATGGTCGGCGGGCCGGAGGACGCGTTCGCGCGGGCCGAGCCCTACCTGGCGGCGATGGGCAAGGCGGTGATCGCGGCGGGGGCGAGCGGCGCCGGGCAGGCCGCCAAGCTGTGCAACAACATGATCCTGGGCGCGACCATGGCTGCGACCTGCGAAGCGTTCCTGCTCGCCGAGCGGCTCGGGCTTGACGCCCGTGCCTTTCACGACATCGCGGCCGTGTCCTCCGGGCAGAGCTGGTCCATGACGAGCTACTGCCCGGTGCCCGGGGTCGGACCCGAGACGCCGGCCGACCGCGACTACCAGGGTGGGTTCGCCGCCGCGCTGATGCTCAAGGATCTGCGCTTGGCGGTGGAGGCGGCCCACGACGCGGGCTCGCCGGTGCCGATGGGGGATCGTGCCCGGCGGCTCTACGAGGCGCTGGCCGAGGCGGGCGAGGGCGCGCGCGACTTTTCCGTGCTGCTGCCCTATCTGCGCGACGGCGGCACCCTGGCATAATTGTGCGACAAATCCCGCCTAGGCGCGGCGCATAAAGGGGAGTGCGCGTCGATGCTGAAGGCGGTTTTGTTGATGGGTGCGGCGTGGGTGCCGGCATCGGGGTGGGCGCAGCAGACCCTGCCGACCGCCGATGGCGCTTCCGCGCCCGCATCGACGGTCGGCCCCGGCACGCCGCCGCAGCCCGCCGTGGCCGATCCCGTGCTCACGCCCCGGACGGCGACCGATCCCACCGCGACGGCCGCGACCCAGGCCGATGCGGGCCAGGCGTCGACACCCGACGACCCGGCCCAAAGCCCGTCCCCGGCCCAAAGCCCGACCTCGGCCCCGGCCGCCGACCCGGACGAGCCCGACATCATCGTCACCGGCAGCCGCAACCTGCCGGGATCTGTGATCGGCGACATCCCGCCCGAGGTCCAGCTGGGGCCGGCCGATATCCGCTCCTACGGGGTCAGCTCGATCGCCGACCTGCTGACCGAACTCGCGCCGCAGACCGGCAGCGGTCGTGGCAGCGGCGGCCAGCCGGTGGTCCTCCTGAACGGCCGCCGCATCTCGGGCTTCCAGGAAATCCGCGACTATCCGACCGAGGCGATCGCGCGGGTGGACATCCTGCCGGAGGAGGTGGCGCTCAAATACGGGTACCGTGCCGACCAGCGCGTGGTGAACTTCGTGCTCCGCCGCCGTTTCCGCGCGGTGACGCTGGAGGCGGCGGACCAGGTCGCGACCGAGGGTGGGCGCAACTTGGCGCAGGGCGAGGTCGACCTCCTGAACATCGCGCGCGAGACTCGCGCCAATCTCCACCTCAGCTATACCGGCCGCGATGCGCTGTTCGAGTCGGACCGCGACATCATCGCCCCGAGCTCGATCTTCTCCATTCCGGGCAACGTCACCAGCGGCGGCACCGTCGCCGGGGTGCCCGCGGGGGCGGGGGCCGGCCGCGTCGCGCTCGCCGACTTCCTTGCCACCGCGCAGACCGCGACCGACCAGACGCCATACCGGACGCTGCTCTCGTCGCAGAGCGCGCTGGGCGCCAACGCCACGGTCGCGCGCACCATCCTGGGCAATGTCGGCGCCAGCATCAACGGGCGCCTCGACGTCACCAGCAGCGCGGCCGCTCAAGGGCTGCCGACGCTGACCCTCCAGGTACCGCAGGGCAATCCGTTCTCGCCCTTCGCGGGATCGGCGGCGGTCAGCCGCGTGCTCGACGACGGCTTCAACCCGTTGCGACAGCGCAACGCGTCGATCACCAGCCGCCTCGGCACGACCTTCAACGGCAGCATCGGCACTCGCTGGAACTGGTCGTTGACCGGGGCGTGGGACCGGGTGAAATCCGACACCATCACCGACATCGGCGTTGACGCCGCCGCGTTGCAGGCCCGCATCGACGCGAACGATCCCACCGCGAACCCGTTCGGACCGCTCACCCCGGCGGAGATCGGCGCGGGTGCCGCCAACCGCGCCCGATCGCTGTCCAGCAACCTGCAGGTCGACGCGCTCGCCTTCGGCCGGCTGTTTCGCCTGCCCGCGGGCGACGTGTCGACGAGCATCCGGGCGGGGGCGGAGACCAGCGAGCTCAACAGCCGCTCGTTCCGGCGCGGCCTGATCACCACCGGCCGGGTTTCGCGCGATACAGTCAACGGCCAGGCCAACATCGACCTGCCGATCGCCAGCGCCCGCAACGGCTTCCTGCCGTTCCTGGGTCAGCTGTCGCTCAACGCCAACCTCGCCGCCGACGAGCTGTCGGACTTTGGGACCCTGTGGACGCGGGGTTATGGGGTCAATTGGGCGCCGGTCACGGGCGTGCGGCTGATCGCCTCGGCGACCGACCAGGATCAGGCGCCATCGGCCGCGCAGCTCGGCAACCCGGTGGTGACGACGCCCAACGTACGCGTGTTCGACTATGTGACCGGCACCACCGCCACCGTGACGACCACCAGCGGCGGCAACCCGCTGCTCGGCGCCAGCGACCGCCACGCCGCCAAGGTCGGACTGACGTTGAAGCCCTGGAGCGCCAGGGAGTTCGTCGTCACCGCCGACTATACCAGCCAAGATGTCGACAACCCTGTACAGAGCTTCCCGACCCCGACCGCGATCATCGAGGCGGCGTTCCCGGGGCGCTTCACGCGGGTGGGCGGCCAGCTGGTGGCGCTCGACAGCCGCCCGATCAACTTCGCGCGCAGCGAACAGTCGCAGCTGCGCTGGGGGTTCAACCTGTCGGTCCCGCTCAAGTCGGCGTTCCAGCGTCGGATCGAGGCGTTCCGTGCCGGCACCGGTCCCAATCCGTTCGAGGGTCAGCGCGCACCGGGCGGCAGGCAGCCGGGACAACAGGGTGAGCGACAGCCATCACCGGCGTCCGGCAACCCGGCGGGCGGCGGCGCGCAGAACGGTACCCCGCCGGCCGCTGGCGAAGGCCAACCGGCTGCGGGGCGCGGCAGCTTCGGCGGCGGTCAGGGCGGACGCGGGTTCGGTGGCCCGGGCGGCGGCTTCGGTGGCCGCGGAGGCGGTTTCGGCGGCGGACCGGGAAACCAGGGCGGTCGGCTCCGCTTCGCGCTCTATCACACTTGGCGCTTCGTCCAGCGCGTGACCATCGCCGATGGCGGGCCGGTGCTCGACCTGCTCAACGGCGATGCCACCGGACAATCGGGCGGGCAGCCGCGGCATGAACTGGAAGGACAGGCCGGATATTTCAACAACGGATTGGGGGTGAACCTTTCTGCCGAGTACCGCAGCGCGACCACGGTCAACGGCGGCACCGCGGCGGTGCCGACGACGCTTGATTTCGGCAGTCTGACGACCGCTAACCTGCGCCTTTTCGCCGACGCCAACGGCAGGCCCGACTTCGTCCGGCGCCATCCCTGGGCTCGCGGCGCGCGGGTGACCTTCTCGGTCGATAACCTGTTCAATCAGCGCCAGCAGGTCACCGACCAGACCGGCACCACGCCGATCGGCTTCCAGCCCGCCTATCTCGACGCGCTCGGCCGGACGGTGCGCCTGTCGGTCAGAAAGCTGTTCTTCTGAACGGATAAAGCCCGCCGGCTTGAACAGCCGGCGGGCTTTATGGTGGGCGTGGCAAGGATTGAACTTGCGACCCCTGCGATGTCAACACAGTGCTCTACCACTGAGCTACACGCCCACAAGGGGTGGTCGGGCGCGTCTAGCGGCACCCGTGGCGGGGTGCAAGCCGGATCATTGCAGATTCAGCCCTGCATCGACGGTGAACAGCCGGTCGACCTCCAGCACCAGGTCGCGCAGGTGAAAGGGCTTGGACAGGATCCGCGCTTGCGGCATCGCGCGGCCCGCCTTCAACGTCACCGCCGCGAAGCCGGTGATGAACATTACGCGCATGTCGGGGTCGATCTCCGCCGCGCGCTGGGCGAGTTCGATCCCGTCCATTTCGGGCATGACGATATCGGTGAGCAGCAGGTCGAAGCGGCTCTCTGCCAATAGCGGCAGCGCGGCGGTGCCGCGATCCACCGCGGTTACCGCATAGCCCGACCGCTCCAGCGCGCGCGTCAAATATTCGCGCATCACCGTGTCGTCCTCGGCGAGCAGGATCCGGGCCATCGTCCACCTCTTGGTTGAGCGGCGCTTATCCGTGCACCCGGTTAAGATTTCCAGACATGATTGTCCCTCGTGGCCGCGGCCGGTAGCATCCGCCCCGATGTCGAGCTTCACACGACACGGTGCATGGCCACCCGCCGGCCCGGTGGTGGTATCGGTGCCGCACGCCGGGCGCGATTATCCGCCCGCGCTGCTCGCCGCGGCGCGGGTGCCCGCCGCGACGCTGGCGCTGCTGGAGGACCGGCACGTCGATGCGGTGGCGCTGGCGGCGTCCGACGGGGAGACGATGCTGATCCAGCACGCGCCGCGCGCGTCGATCGACCTCAACCGCGGCGAGGACGAGCGCGACCCGGCGGTCGACGAGGGCGCGCGCCCCGGCGCGACGCGGTCGGCGAAGGTCAGGAGCGGGTTGGGACTGGTGCCGCGACGGGCGGGCACGGCGGCGATGCTGTGGCGGCGGCGCTGGACCGATGCGGAGGTGGCGCGGCGGATCGAGGGCGAACACCGGCCGTACCATGCCGCGCTCGCGGCGGCGCTAGCCGCGGCCCGCGCGCGGTGGGGGGTGGCGGTCCTGCTCGACCTCCATTCGATGCCGGCGCTTCCGGGCACGGGAAGGGCGCGGGTGGTGATCGGCGACCGGTTCGGCCGGACCGCCGCTGCGCGCTTCGTCGCGCGGGTCGAGGATGAAGCCGCCGCCGCGGGCGTCGCCGTGGCGATCAACCTCCCCTATGCGGGTGGACACCTGATCGAGCGGCATGGCGCGCCGCGCGCCGGCATCCACGCGGTACAGGTCGAGATCGACCGGGCGCTCTACCTCGATGCCGGCCGGCTGCGGCCGGGGCCAGGGTTCGCGGCGACGGCCGGGCTGGTGCGACGGATCGTCGCGGCGCTGGCGGACGAAGCGCTGGACGTCAGCGGGGCGGTCGCGGCCGAATAAAAAACCACCTCGCACGGGGTCCGCACGAGGTGGCCAAGGTTCAGGGAGGTGGCGCGCTGAAAGCGCGCCGGACGACATCGCGAAAGGGGGGACACGATGTCGTGTCACCTAAATGGGTGACGCGGGATTTGGTTCAAGCCACCCCCGTTAAAAATCCGTGGCGGGTCAGCGGTCGAGGATCGGTGCCATCCGGGCGAGCGTGCGGTCGCGCACGACGAGATGGTGGTAAAGCGCGCCCGCGACATGGAGGGCGACCAGCGCCAGCATCAGCCAGCCGAGCAGCGCGTGCGTCCCGTGCCCGACCTCGCCCACGGCGGGGCCGACCGGGAGGTAGGGGAGGTCGAACAGCCCGAACCAGGTGAGCGGGCGCCGCGTCGCCGACCCCGACACCATCGCCCAGCCGCTGAGCGGCATCAGCAGCAGGAGCGCGTAGAGGGCGGCGTGGGTCGCGTGCGCCAGCCCCTTCTGCCACCCAGGCACGGTGGCGGGCAGCGGCGGCGGGCGGTGGGCGAGCCGCCATGCGACCCGCCCGGCGGTCAGCGCCAGCACGGTGATGCCGATCGCCTTGTGGATCGCCATGGGCCCGCCGACGATGCCGATCCAGAGGTTGACCAGCACCAGCGCCGCGATCGTCCAGTGGAACGCGATCGCCACGTGGCCGTAGCGATCGGTCCGGGTCGACGCGCGGCGCACGGGCATCAGTTGATCGCGGGTGCCGGCATGGTCTGCCCGGGCTGCTTGCCGCCCTGCACCTGCCGCGCGAAGATCTCGCGCATCAGCGACAGCGAGAAGAGGTGCGCGTAGAGGAGCGGCAGCATCCCCGACTTGGACATCTTGCGCAGCACGTCGCCGCGCAGGTCCTGCAGCTTCTCCTCGTTGATCATCTGGAAGCCGCGGTAGACGAACGGCTGCTCGGCACCCTCGGGCTGGATGGTGACCTCGCCGTCCATCAGGAGGTCCGCCTCGCGAAGCTCGTTCATGAACGCCTGGGTGCGCTGGCCGGCCTGCTCGAACGTCTCGTTGAAGCCGAGGATCGCCTTGGTCGCCTCCGACGGCTGGCCGTCGGTGAACAGCGGCTCGCCCTCCTCGAAGTCGCCGACCGCGTCGGTGGTCGGGTCGAAGCACAGCGACAGCTCCTGCGCGTCGGGGCGGAGGCGGGCGAGCATGAACGGGTAGCGGCGCACATAGGCCGGGACGTAGAAGTTCGGCTCGGTCAGCTTGCCGGCGTCGTCCACGAAGACGTTCACGCCCTCGTTGAGGCCCATCAGCGCCAGCGGGATCGCGTCGGCACCGACCGAGAAGACGATGGGCATGAAACGCTGCACCAGCGGGAACTCGTCAACGGTCAGCGGGATCGCGTGCTGGGTGGCGAGAAAGGGGGCGGCGTCCTGCGCGCGCACCTTGTGGTTGGGATGGGCCTCGCTGGAGAGGGGCTCCAGCCCATTGTAAAAGAGCGGCAGCGGCGCGCTGGCCATGATCGGTGACTCCGTGAACGTTAACCGGGGCAACCTCGCCCCCCCGACCCGGGGGGTTAGGGCCGGGGCAAAGACGGCGCAAGCGCCATTAATTTAGAAGGATTGAGGATGCCCAGCGGGTCCAGCGCGGCCTTGATGGCGCGCATCGCCGCCAGTCGCGAGGGTGGCCCGAGCCGGTCGAGTTCGCCCGCCTTCATCCGCCCGATGCCGTGTTCGGCGGCGATCGAGCCGCCCGCCGCGACCACCAGGTCGTGGACGAACCGGGTCGCGGCGGGCGCGTCCTCGGCATACCAGCGCGCCGCGTCGGCACCCGCGGGCGCGCGGACGTGGAAGTGGATGTTGCCGTCGCCCAGATGCCCGAACCCGCCCGCCGTCGTGCCGGGAAAGCGGGCCTCGACCGCCGCCGCCGCCTCCACCACGAAGCGCGGCATCGCCGCCACCGGCACCGACACGTCGTGCTGCGCGGCGGGGCCGCGCGCCCGCTCCGCGGCGGAGAGCGTGTCGCGGATCGCCCAGAAGGCGTCGGCTTGGCGCTCGTCCGCGGCGATGGTCGCCGCGACCACCAGCCCGTCGTCCATCGCCTCCGCGAGCACCGCCTCCACCATGGTGCCGGGCGTGCGCTCGGCATCGGGGGAGGTCGCCTCGACCAGCACGTGCCAGGGGTGCGACGCCGCCACCGGCGCGCGGGCGGCGGGTAGGTAGGCGAGGGCGGCGGCGAGCGTGTCGGCCGGGATGAGTTCGAAGCTTTCCACCGCGTCGCCCGCCCGCTGGAAGCGGCGCAGCAGCGCCAGGGCCGCGTCTGGATCGGGGACCGCCGCCCACGCCACCGTTCGCGCCGCCACCGCGGGCACCAGCCGCAGCGTCGCGGCGGTGACGATGCCGAGCGTTCCCTCCGCCCCGACCATCAACCCGTCGAGATCGTAGCCGCGGTTGTCCTTCTTCAGGGCCGCGGTGCCGTCGTGCAGCGACCCGTCGGCGAGCACCGCCTCCACCCCCAGCGTCAGCCCGCGCATGGTGCCGAAGCGCAGCACCTGGGTGCCGCCGGCGTTGGTGGAGACCAGCCCGCCGACCGTGGCGGTGCCGCGCGCGCCGAGGGTGAGCGGGAAGCGCAGCCCCGCCCCGCCCGCCGCCGCCTGGAGCCGGTCGAGGATCACCCCCGCCTCCACCGTCGCCTGCATCGCGCCCGCGTCGACCCGCCGCACCCGGTCCAGCCGGCGGAGCGACAGGATCATCGCGGCGCCGTCCTCCTCCGGCGTGGCGCCGCCGACCATGGAGGTGTTGCCGCCCTGCGGCACCAGCGGCACCCGGTGGCGGGCGGCGGCGGCGACGACCGCGCGGACCTGCCCGGTATCGGCCGGGCTGAGCAGCGCCGCCGCGCGCCCGCGGAAGCGCCCGCGCCAGTCGGTCAGCCAGGGCGCGATCACGGCCTGGTCGGTGCTGATCCCGCGGCCGCCGAGAACGGGATCGAGGTCCGCCAGCACGGCGCGCTGCGCGGGCGTCACGATCCGACGTCCGATGCCGCAACGCCCGGACTCGCCGGCGACGCTTCACACCTTGCACGCTGTTTCGGCAATTCCATTGCTCTACACTGAAACATGATTGCGCTTGCCACCGTTGCACCGGCCGGCGGTGATCACGCCATTGATCAGCCTTGGCACAACCCGGTCGTGTAGGACAGCGGCGCGCGGAGCGGTGGCGCCGGAGATGAGGCGTCGATCCCCGTCGTCGGTTTGTCGCCGACGGCAGGGACGTGGCGCCTGCCCGCGACCGCGCGAACCGATGGGGCGTTATCGTAGCGCCGGGATGGCGGATCGTCGGACCCCGTCCGCTCCAGCGGCGGGGTCGGAGTTAATCGCGCGTTCAAGCTCTGCCGCTACCGTTCGGCCCCTTACGCGCATGATCCATTCCGCCGTCCGATCCTGGTTGCCGCTCGTCCCGCTCGCGCTCGCGGCCCCCGCATCGGCGGCGGACGAGACGCGGGTGGTCGAACTGGCGCAACTCACCATCCGCCAGCGGATCATCATCCGCGTGCCCCGTCTGGGTCCTGCGCCGCTGCCGGCGGGCCGCGCGGCGGCATCGGCACCGGTCGTCTACGCCGAGTCGAAAGGCCCCAAATGCGTCGCCGCGAACAGCATGGCGGGCGCGGCGATCGGAGCGGTCAACGTCGTCGACCTAGTGCTCCAGGGCGGCGCGCGGGTGCGCGCGCAACTAGACGGCGATTGTGCGCCGCTCGACTTCTATTCGGGTTTCTACCTCAAGGGATCGGCCGACGGCATGGTCTGCGCGGGGCGCGACGCGATCCGGGTGCGTTCGGGGGCGAGTTGCGCGATCAAGCGGTTCCGAACGCTCAAGGTGAAGAAGTGACGCGCCGCCGGTAGATCGCGTAGTCCCGGGCAGACGCGGACCTCATCCATTGCAGGAGGCAGGGCGTGGCGGCCGCGGCCCCGGCGGAGCCCGGTCACGGCGGGCGGCGTCCTGAAGCGGCGGCGCGGCCCGCGCCATTGACTTTTCCGCGCGTTTGGCGGAGCGCGCGGTGCCCGTCGTGCGGCGCCCGCACGGCCTTTCCGGACAGCTCCATGCCGTTTGCCGATCTCGGCCTTTCCGACGAACTCCTCCGCTCGGTCACCGATGCCGGGTACAGCGAGCCCACCCCGATCCAGGCGGCGGCGATCCCGTCCGTGCTGATGATGCGCGACCTGATCGGCATCGCCCAGACCGGCACCGGCAAGACCGCGAGCTTCGTGCTTCCGATGATCGACATCCTGGCCCACGGCCGCAGCCGCGCGCGGATGCCGCGGTCGCTGATCCTGGAGCCGACCCGCGAACTCGCCGCCCAGGTCGCCGAGAATTTCGAGAAATACGGGGTCAACCACAAGCTGTCGATGGCGCTGCTGATCGGCGGCGTGTCGATGGGCGACCAGATCAAGGCGCTGGAGAAGGGCGTCGACGTGCTGATCGCGACGCCGGGGCGGCTGATGGACCTGTTCGGGCGCGGCAACATCCTGCTGACGGCTGCTCGATGCTGGTGATCGACGAGGCGGACCGGATGCTCGACATGGGGTTCATCCCCGACATCGAGGAGATCTGCACCAAGCTGCCCAAGCAGCGCCAGACGCTGCTGTTCTCCGCGACCATGCCGCCGCCGATCAAGAAGCTGGCCGACAAGTTCCTGGACAATCCCAAGCGGATCGAGGTCGCGCGCCCCGCATCGACCAACAGCAACATCACCCAGTGGCTGGTGCCGGTGAAGGGGTCGGCATTCGACAAGCGCGAGAGCCTGCGCCGGCTGCTGGCGCAGGAGGAGGTGCGCACCGCGATCATCTTCTGCAACCGCAAGACCACCGTGCGAGAGCTGAACAAGAGCCTGAAGAAGCACGGCTTCCGGTCGGGCGAGATCCACGGCGACATGGAACAGCCGCAGCGGCTGGCCGAGCTGGAGCTGTTCAAGCGCGGCGAGGTCACCATCCTGGTGGCGTCGGACGTCGCGGCGCGCGGGCTGGACATCAAGGGCGTCTCCCACGTGTTCAACTTCGACGCGCCCTGGCACCCGGACGACTATGTCCACCGCATCGGCCGCACCGGCCGCGCGGGCGCGACCGGCACCGCCTACACGCTGGTCGGCCCCGAGGACGCGGAGAATATCGACAATATCGAGAAGCTGACCGGCCAGAAGATCGCCCGGCTGGAAGCGCTGCCGCAGGCGGCGGCGGGCGAGGAGGCGCGTCCGGCGCGGCGCGAGCGGCCGCGGCGGGACGAGCGGCCGGCGCAGGGCGAGCGCGCGCCGCGCGCGGCGGTGCCGGAGCGTCCACCGCATGACGAGGCGCGGACCGAGCCCGCGCCGCGGGCGCCCCGCGACGAGCGACCGCGCCGCGACGAGATCCGGGACGAGCGCCGCCCCGATCGCGACGGGCGCCGCGCGGATCGCCATGGCGGGCGCGATCGTGGCCGGGAGGGCGCGCGCGAGTGGGACCGGGATCGCGACGGCGGGCCGGACGACGGCGGCTGGAACGGGCCGATCCCCGACTTCCTCCATGTCGGGTTCAGCCCGGCGGCGTGATCGGACCGGATCCGGCCGGGCCGTGCCCGGAAGCCGCCGAGGCGGCGGACGCGGCGAGCCCGTGCACCGGGGTGTGCGTGATCGGCGAGCAGGGCTGGTGCGAGGGATGCGCGCGGACGCTGGACGAGATCGCGGGCTGGTCGGCGGCGGGCCTCGCCGCGCGGCGGGCGATCCTGGCGGCGCTGCCCGCACGGCGCGCGGCGTTCCCGCATCGTTGATGCCGCGGCGGGATCGTCGGGTCGGTCCGTCCCCGCCATTCCGACACCGTTCCCGCCATCCCGCCGCCGCGCCGGTGCGTGCCGCCGCGCCGGTGCGTGCCGCCGCGCCGTGCGTGCCGCACGGTGGTGCGGCGGCGCGCCTCGCCGACGATCGCGGATCAGCGCTGGGGCGAGGGGGCCGGGGACGCCGCGGCGCGGGTCCCGCCGCTTTCCGCTGGCATCGCCGCCGCCGATGCGCGACGAGGGCGCATGAGCGACACGCCTGCCATCTTCATCACCGGGGCCGCATCGGGGATCGGCCGCGCCACCGCGCTGCGCTTCGCCGCGGCGGGCTGGCGCGTCGGGCTGGCCGATATCGACGAGGCTGGGGCGGCGGCGACCGCGGCGATGCTGGCGGGGACGCCGGTGAGCGTCCACCGGCTCGACATCCGCGACCGCGACGGCTGGGTCGAGGCGCTCGATGCGTTCACCGCGGCGTCGGGCGGGCGGCTCGACGTGCTGTTCAACAATGCCGGCATCCCCTCGGGCGGGCCGCTCGCGACCGCGTCGTGGGAGGCGATCGACCGGACGGTGGCGGTGAACCTGGTAGGGGCGATCAACGGCGCCAAGATCGGCCACGCCTATCTGGCGCGGACGCCGGGGTCTTGCCTGCTCAACACCGCATCCGCCTCCGCGATCTACGGATCGGCGGGGCTGGCGACCTATTCCGCCACCAAGTTCGGGGTGCGGGCGCTGACCGAGGCGCTGGACGGCGAGTGGCACGTCGACGGGATCAGGGTGCGGGCGCTGGTGCCCGGTTTCATCGACACGCCGCTGCTCGACGGGCCGCCCGAGGGATCGAACCGGTCGATCCGCGAGACGGTGGTCGCCGCCGGCATGGAGCTGACCCCCGTCGAGGCGGTGGCGGAGGCGGCGTGGCGGGC
>Ga0325400_1000095_pt1 | contig 52648 bp, 38 predicted proteins | sample PopdelMetagenome_2_FD_205662 | JGI IMG/M metagenome (GOLD analysis project Ga0325400, IMG submission 205662) | Populus deltoides microbial communities from Bellville, Georgia, United States - Xylem-PdKOR-R1 | ecosystem: Host-associated > Plants > Phyllosphere > Stem > Wood/Secondary xylem... | reverse complement strand
GAACTAGAACTGCTAGTATAATTTTAAATAGACTCTTAGTATATATTTTACGTTACAGTTGATGATAATTTTAAAAAATATTTTTTATTTTAAAATATATTCAAATAATATTTTTTATGATTTTTTTTATTTTTAAAATCAATACATCAAGACTATTAAAAATCACTAAAAAAAATTAATTTGATTTGTTTTTAAAAAATATATAAAAGCAAAAGCAATCTCTTTCTGATGGTTAGAATTATTGAGTACAATGTGACTTTAAATACTTGTTTGGAAGTTTGTTAAAAATTAGTTTTTAAAATATTTTTTATTTAGAAATATATTAAAATAATATTTTTATTATTTTTTAAAATTTAATTTTGATTGAGCGTATAAAATGATTCAAAAATATCAAATATAATTAAATTTCAAATTAAAAAAATAATATTTTTTAAAAAATATGGTTAGAACATAACAAGTAGACTGTTGTCCAGCTATAACCATAAGAAAAACGAGTGAAGACAGAAAAGATGCAAGTGGGGCAGAGAAATTGACCTCGAGGAAGACAAGCTAGGACAATTATCATACTGAGTATGTTCATGTTCAAGAGACGAAGAAGGTCAAGCTATTTTCAAAAATTGAATTTCCACGAAAGTTGTCAGACAAATTTAAATTTTAGACTTGGATCCAAGGCAAGAATTAAAGAAACGGTTGGTATGCATCAATGTCATGATAAATAGGGTTTCCATTAGTAGTTTCTTTGTTATTTGGAGATTTTTATTTATTTGATGCTCATAATAGTTTTTTTTAATTGTTGATATTATAATTGTTTTTTTAATTAAAACTCTTGGAATTTGTTTAACATTTGAACATAATTGTTAGTTTATTAAACTGATTATCATATCACACATACTATGTCACTTTAATATTATGCATCTAGTTGTCACCTTTTTTTCTCTAATTTATATCTATCAAAAAAATATATTGCCAATTTTAAGAATTTTAATACAGGTTAAAATTTTCTAGCAGGCATCTCGAATTTTTCACGTTGGCTTACTTGGCGCAGGCTAGGCAATCTTGGATCCGAGTTTGAGCATTTAAGTTAACAACAGGATCTCTCTTAGACACTTTTAACCATGTGACGTGAAACTTGGAAGAGTACTTTGTATATTGGTGGAGTGTAGGTACTGATGAGAAAAATGCTCAGTAATTACTGCATTTCTTGTTCCGCGTACTGGAAATGTTGATGAAATTGTTGTTTTGTTCATTTTAATTGTAATATATATATCATCTTAGATACTTGGAGATTTTTATTGATTTGATGCTGATAATATTTTCTCATGCTTCAATACTATCTTGATTTTTATTATGAATCAAGATAGAAAGTGAAATCAAAGAGAAAAACACTTCAATAAAGTTAACCTTCCTCTCAATTTTATTTTTTTTTGTTTTATAGCTTTGTTTTTGAGTTATTTGATTTTGCATTACTTTTTTTTTTATTTTCTACAACACATATTACTTTCATCCAACAAATAGTATTGAAGCTTAAATTTGATTATTTATATAATCAATCAAAACTTCTTACTTCAATATTCTAAGTTGATAAAAAACAATTATAAAACTTGAAGTATTTGAGTAAAAGCTTGGCTGGAAATAGTTGAAAATGGTTTTGAGAAGCCTATAAATAAAGTAATGTTAACTTCAATCCAAAACGAGAACGTGTAAAAAGAATAAAAAAAAAATCAACAATTACTCACAATCATCCACTAATATTTAAATAATGTTACTTTTAAGATAATGGATAACGCATAAACCGCTAAGAATGCATTAGAAGGTTCGTAGGAATCAACTGACAATATAAGAAATGTATACTTATAAAGGCTATGCAGTCACTTTGAAAAGTTACAAATGCTAAAATCAAAGAATATTTCAAAATACTATACTCTACATTATTTGGTGGGTTATTGTTTTGTACATTTTTGTAACAGAACTCAAGTTACGGCAGTTGCCTCTTTTCTATACTATTTTTTATATATTGCAGTCACCATGCACCAAAAGGTTCGTAGATTTTCAATAGATATGGAATACAAACATGAGTTCAAGTCAACTATCTATACACGGATTCATTTTTCTGTTAAAAGACTGGTTGAAGAGTTTCATTTTACCATGTATAAAGATGACCTTTGCCGTGATTATCCACTCGAATTGCCTCTGTACTTTTACTGAAACTGGTATTTTTCTGTTTTTATAATATAAGGTCCGTTAATTGGCCCTCTCTTAGAAGCTTACCACTGAGAGAGATTTGATGTTATCTGTGATGAGAAATTGAATATAATTTTGTCTGGCAGTCCTTTGCTGGAGAAGTTGGTTATTTTGGAGTGTAATGATATGAAATCCGTGAACCTGAATGGGAAGAACGTGAAGAGTTTGTGCTTAGGTTATTTAAAACAGTATGGGTGGAATGGTAAGGATCTGAAGATTTGCGCTCCAAATGTACACTCATTGTGTCTTTGGGGAGAAATGGACTTTGAGGGCTACATGATTGAAGATAGGTCCTGCACTTTCCTGGAGAGAGTAGAGCTTGGATTTGAGCTTAAGATAGAAAATCTTGTAGATGATGAAGCTCTTAAAAAAATGTTGAGAATTGCTGGTGATCTGAGTGAAGTCAAAGTTCTTTCGGTGAAGTATTATTGTCTTCAGGTATGCTTATTAATTTGTGGAAAAGTCACGCTTCACATACCTTGTATGCATTTTTTGTGTGTTTCTTTTTTAAGAACTGTTGCTGCTTGAATTTCATTCAGAAAATAGGTCAGTTAATTTTCCCTATCAATTTACGCGAGTGTGAATCTCTGAAACATATTTTGAGATAGTAGTGTCTGGGAAAGTGTTGCAGCTCCTATATCGTGGCCTTGAGTTTTTGAAGGCCAAGCCTGTGTTGGAGATCACAGGATTTTCAAATACACTTTTTTTTTTTACTGAAATCTGGGAACAGAACAGATCCTGGACACAATCCCAAATGTGCCTATAAATCTTTTCAATGGTATGTTACTTTTAATTTGCTCTCACTGATAAGTTAGACTACACATTCATAATCATTGTAGAGGAACTCAAGACAATTGTTTGCATTCCAACTTTCCAATCATAAATGTGTATCATATCAATGTATGGTCTTGATATTTCTTCTTCACTTCGTTCTTTCCTGTCCTATGAGCAAAGATGTTTTCAGTGTGTGAGACGATTAATATGTAATCCTCCATCTCAAGTCGCAAATGTTTGACATTAGAAACTTGGCTAAGGAAATGGGAGCTTCCAGGGATATTTCACTTGTTGAGGATCTCACCAGAGCTTGAGACACTGACACTTGAAGTCACATCTTCCTCCTATGTTTATGTGAGAGCTTGTAACTTTTCACAGTTTGTCCTTTTCATCCATCTTTCTTTCTACTGGTACTTTCCTTCATTACAAGTCTAGAAAATTCATGTAATGTAGCAAATTGAATTTTTAGATACATTAAAGGTTCCGGAAGAAGCATCAATTCAAGAAAGGAGACTCCTTGGAATCACAAAAAGCCACTTGACAGAGTCTGTCTCCCAAGCTGAAGACTATCAGACTACACAGCATTATTGGCGATAAGAACAGCATGGAATCAAAGTATGCAGGGAGGGACAAAGACTGGCTTCCTAAGAAGTGTCGGAAGGAAATGGAGCTGCTGAGGTTCTTGCTAAAGCATGTTTGAAATTCTTTTCCAATTCCCAAGAGCCTCTCCTCATGCCAAATTTAAATTCTTGTAGGAAACTCTGCGATTTGTTATGCTTAATGTATGCTTAAGTTCTTTGTTTACTATTACCTTCATCTTATATAAGTTCTTTGTTTAACGTTACCTTCATCGGCAAAGATGTCAGTCTTTACTTTCATCTATAATGGACAAGAAACATTTTTGAAACACGCTCTTGTTTATGATCAAGACCAGTCTGGTTTGTCAGGTCTGACTTCTTTATCCAATGGAGTCGATGAGATTCGACCAACCTTACATGCACTTCATGGAACAAGCTGGCTACGTGGCACAGGAGCCGAAGAAGAATAAAACATGGCATATCCCACTTAATACAGTATAATACTTTGCAAGGGCAATCTTGATTAATAAACAAACCACCAAAGCAAATTGTACTTGGAAAATAAATTTAATTGTGAAACTAGTATTTGTGTCACTAAATTTCCTAAAGAAGAGATGCCTTGGAATGTTTTAGGAAGGGGATAATATTCTCATATTCGCACCCGACTTATTAGCTATTACCCTTTCGCAGTTGTCCCTAACCTACATATTTAAGCAAATGGGTCCAAAAAGTATCTAGTAATTATCAATCTGATCCTTTTATCCTCAAATATACTTTGTAGTCATCTTTAGGTGTGGGCTCAGTTGAGAAAATTCTTAAGCAAATTTTTTGATGGACAAATCCAATTGAGAATACTTGGGACCAGTTCGTTGAAAGTTATAGAGATTGGGGACCAAATTTGGAAACGAATTAGAGATAGGACTCATGTTATGTTACCCAAGAACCCGTAATATTACATTACCCATCTGATTGAGATGGGTTTTAACCCAGTTTGAGTAGGATCCAACCTAGTGGGGATATAACTTCACTCGTTTTTGTTTTTTTTTTTGTTTTTTTTGAGCATACAAATGTGTGTGCTTCGCCCAATTAATATCCAATTGGTTTTTATTTTAATTTCCTAAATATTCTAAGATTTTTTGTAACTTATAGTTTTCAATTTTTTATTTCCTTAATATTATTAAAAAAATATATTTTTTTAAAAAAATAATTTTCAAATTTCTTTAAGTTTTCAAGCATTTTAGTAGCTAAGAATTTTACAAATTATTTCATTCGGTCATTTAATCCTTGTAAAGGGGTGATGATGATAGGTATTCACATGTCACGTTTTGATATTATTTATATTCAAATTATTGTCGAATCAAAACTTGATGCATATAAATTTTGAATGCTAAAATTTAATCTAATTAAGTTTTAGTTATCGATTTAGATACTTAAAATTGTCGAATCAAAACTGATACAGTTAGGTTTATAAAAACTAAAGGTTATGATATTCTATAGTAGCGGTTTAGAATAGAAATAACAAGAGACTTGATGATTGGTCGATATCAAATTTTTGCAAGAGGTTCTACAAGTTGTTTTCCTGTGGGAAGCCAATCCATCATTCATCGGACTGCTTGATTTTGGTCCAAAAAATTGCTATTTGGGTTAATTTTGTTATTTTTTTTCTAGATTTTTTTGGATTTATTATTTTATTTCACATTTTATATTAATTTTCTTTATGCTTTTGAATTCAAAATTGTTTTCTTATAGAGATAGGGTTTTCTAATTTATTTAAAACCTCTTGCAGACAATATTTTAAGGAAACACGTAGTATATATTTATTTTAAAAAAAATAAAACTATGAATTTAAATTTTAAATCTGCAATACATTTCGCTTATCAAATTCTTGAAGTGGTGGGAGTAATGACTGCCTCATATTATGCAGTTTTTTTTTATAATTAAAATGTTGTCTTTTTCGCTTTCACTTGCAAACTGAGCACTTATCTCCAAAACCCATGTTTGCAAACATGGATGCAAAGAATCAAAAGATGGAATTTATGATTAGCAATTTACCTGATGCACTTATCTCCTTCACACACTCTCTTTTGTGAGATGCCCTTTCTGCTTGTAATTATTAACTAGTCCAAGTTTGATACTTTCCCAGAAAATTTCATCTTGAGCTCGCCGTAACTAATGTCAGAACGTTGATTAAAATTCATTTTGGGATTCGATGGTAAAATTATTTATCACAGGGATTAAAGTAACTATATTTAATGTGTTTCTTCTATTTTATTAAAATCTTCAAAGTAAGAAATTCTAAAATATATATGATTTTGATAAGTTTTAACTTAAAAGAACAATACTTCTTTAAAAAAACATGTTTTTGTAACAAAAAAAAACAGTAATAAAAAAAAAAAGGAGTTTTGATTAGATACATTGTTCACTCTTTATTTCAAATCAATACAATTTTTCTAATTTCTATTTTAGTTTTCTTTTTTTTATCCAATATTAAACTTTATTGCTATTAGAAAAGATATGTTTTTCAAATTAAAAAAAAATAATATGAAAAGAGAATTTTAACTAAAAATATATTTCTTTCCAGAGAATTCAAATAACTATCTTTATTACAAATATTTACTTTTATTTTCATACAATTAAATAAAAAAATAAAAAGCAACCATGTTACTAGGTTAAATATTTACACTTGCATTTATTTTTTGTTTTTTACAAAAAAAAAAAACCCAACTGTTTTAACCGTTCTTTATGTGATTTATTAATTCAAATAGTTTTAATTCGTTTTTTAAAAAATGCAAACAGTATCTTTTCAATTTTCAATTTAAAAATATTATACCATCTTTTTTTTTTCAATATCTTTTTTTTCTTGTCTGATTTGTCAGGTCTTACTTGTTATCCAATGGAATCGATGAGATTATTCCAAACTTACATGCACTTCATGGAACAAGCTAGCTAGCTGGCACAGCAGCCAATGAAGAATGAAACTTGGCAAATCCCACTTTTCTTATTTTAAAAAATTGATTTTAATATTAATATATTAAAACAATTTAAAATTATAAAAAAATAATTTAAAATTTAAAAAATCAAATAACACTTTTTAAACATAAAAACAAAGACGGTAAGAGTACAATCTTGATTAATAAACAAACCATCAAGGCAAATTGTGCTTGGAAAATAAATTTAGTTGTCCCAACTAGTAGTTGTGTCACTAAATTTTAGTCACGAATAAGAAAAAAAAAATAAATAAATAAAAAATAGTGTCAGAGTTTTTGACTACTTGACTTGTGATGCGTATCAATTACAAAATAAAATATAAAAACTTGACAATTTGAGAACCAAACACATGTTTTGGGAACATATGACGTCACAAATGTTTTTCAAAAACAATAAAAATATTTTAAATAATACATTGATTGTTTTATTTGATAGAAAATTTGCATTGATTGTTTCACTAGTATATATAATATTTTAGATGCTTGAGAATGAACCTCAACACTAAATACACAAGGAAAAAGAAGCTCAGACCAAGGAGACAAGTGCTGATGGCAAGCATCAAGAAAGGCTCTAGAACCGCGTATATGCCCATAATGAATGCGGTAATCATTGTGCCCATGCCAATCATGGTCATCCACGTGGCAACCCCAAATAATTTCATAACGGCTTCCTCGTCTATCTTTTTATGCTTGACCCATTCTAAACCATGAATCAGTGAAATCAAAACGTGGATAAAGATAGCGGAAATAGAGAGCACCATTGACATTACATCTGAGATGATAAATACTATAAAAGTAGTTTTTTTAGCTAGAAGTGCAGTGCCTCGGTCGCTCTTGTAACCGCCAGGTAGGGTGAATGCTGCTGCAAATGTTACCGTTGCTATCAGCGCCGCAACAACTAGATGAGACTCTCTTGCTTTACTCATAGCATCCTTTTCCTCTTTGTTTTCCTCATCTTCTCCTTTCAGAAAAAAGGGACCGCGTCTAATCGGTCCATTACCAACATCTTTAAGGGATTCTAAGATCTCTTTCTGCAAAAATATATATTTTGAGTAAAATATGTTAAGATGTGAAAAAGGTTTTAAAAATAATTTTATATTATTTTCTAGAATATTTTTTTAACCTTATTCATATTTAAGTTTTATTAATTAAAATATAAATGATGAGATTTGAATTTATAAATGTTTAATCAATAAGATTCTAATACTATTTTTAAAAAACCATCTCAATCTAAAAAATTAAAATAAATAATTCATCATTTTTAGCTATTTAACATATATCAACTTCCGAGCCTTTGTTTTTGTTTCCAGAACTAGTTTGTTTGCAATCAAATCCTTTTTTTTACTGTATATATTAGCAGCTAAGTAACAAAAACTAATTTGGTTGAAATTAAACCACATGCTTTACATTAGCCCAATTATCCCCAAAACGAAAACTAAGATGTGGACTTAATTTTATATACCATTAATTCTACATCATTTCATTCTAAAATTAATTTCCTCGAGGGGTAATCCAATATATTATTGTTTATTGTTACTCTCCTTAATTGCTTGTAAGATTATGTTAATTATTTATTATTAGATTTTTCAACTTTAATCTTCTTTCTAATTGTTTGTTCAGAAAGAATCGGGGTCTAAAGTATTGATTTTGGTGTTTTTCTTGTTGGGTAAATATAAGATGCTTAATTATTTCATTTGATTTTATTTAAATTTTTATCCATTTTTTATTTGTATTTATATTTTCAAAATTCTCGGATTCTTTAAATTTTAATTAATTGTATTTTTTGTTTGTTCATTTGTACTTACTTTTTGCTTTTTTATTGAATAATATATGTTTTTTTTAAGCAGTTACATGCAATTCACATGCATAATCTGTTATAATAGATGAAAAACTTAACAAAATTAATAAAATGACTTGATTTCAAATAAAAAAGGAGATATTGAAAACCCAGATTGAGAAATTGATTCTTATATGACCATCCATGTTATAATTGACACACAAACACACGGTTTTAATGGATGCATTAATTGTCACAACCGTCAATTCGTAGAGGATTGATTACCTGTATCTCTCCAAAATTTCCTTTATAAATGTCGTCGACGCTTAGCTGTTGCTTATTAAGACCATATATCTCCCTTCTACCATAACCATATTCATCTAACATAACTCTCCATTGCTTCTGCTGGTGCGCTAAAGCAGCAATTAGATGGAAGGGCGTGTTTCCTTTGTCATCCTTCTTCGTTACAAGTATTGCAAGCTCTGGATTATCCAGATATTTCTCGAACGCTTCTATATCCTTACTTGCCACAGCATAGTGAAGGGCATTCCAACCTCTGTTATCAACTAACTCACAACAATCTGGACATCCAGAAACAATATCTTTCATTATTATTCCTACATGTCCTTGAATGACAGCAATGTGAAGTGCTGTTCTCTTCTTCTCTGTTTCAGCAATGTAGGCCGCGGACGCATCATATTCTAGTAATACTTCCACTGTAGGATTAGACGAGAAATAAGAGGCAGCGTAGTGAAGTGGTGACCAGCCATTCTCATCGGTTCTTTTTGTCAATTTCTTTTCTTTCTTTAACAATTTTCTTGCTGTCACTGAAACCAACAAAACAAGGAATAAAAGTTCTCCATCATGAACAACAGTGATTTCACATAGTCTATGTGAATTACAAAGTATGTCCAATACTTCAACTCAAAGAATTTTAGTGGCTTAAAATTAAAATTACAAAGTATGTCCAATACCTTTCAAGAATGCTATCAACAAAATCAGTGGGTACGGTTTCACTGCTTTGGTTTGTTAAGTAGACATGAAGAATGGTGTTCTCGTCTGGAGTCAATAACTGATTGAGGCTATTCATTTTCTTAAAGGGATCGATATTGCCTGCTTTTGCAGCTTTGAACAAGACAGGATCCATATAGGGATCGATGCTATTCATTTTGTAGCCTAGAGAAACTCACTAAATGAAATGTAAACAGATGGAAGGCTGATAACAAAGGGAAGAGGTTGCACTCAGCTGATCACAAGACCTTTTTTATTTCTTCAGTTTTTAAAGAAAGAAAAAGGCTAGATAACAGCTAGCGTTGACATGATTGCATTTATTTTCCTTTTTTGATTTTTTGTTGCGATATCATTTCTTTTGCCTGCTGGAAAGTTCTGCTTTTAAAAAAGAAATTAGAAAATTATTTGTTCTTCTTCAATGATCTCTACAATAATAGAATATAAATCTGCTATAGTTACTAACTAGTTTTGTTATCATGTGTAATAGATTAGTTGCGGGTCAAAATAAAATAAAATTGAAACTGTCGAGCTAAAAGTCAACGATTTTCCAAATCAACCAATCAGATCATATATATCTAACCAAGTTCATCGGCGAGGCATAAAACCTTTTAAGACTTCCAGATTTTTTTCGTAAAAGCTTTGATAATATGGGAAAATTCTTTAGTTTTCTTCTAGAATCTGAGTTTCATATAAACTATATATAAAAAAGAAATATAATAAGGCTAAGTATTAATAAATTAATTTATATTTTTTTGGTTTATTAAAAACATAAAACTATATAAAAAATTTAGATCTCGATCAGATTACTCAGGTTACGTACGTCGGATTATCCATATTTAACTACGTCGACTATACCTTCAGTTTTTGATGGTTTAAGACCAAGCTAGCCAAGATCTTAGATTGCCCGGTTACAGGTTAATAGGTGTATTTTCTTCTCAATTAGTTGTCATGTCTTTCGTAAGATTATTAGATTTTTATGGCCTCAAAAGGCCAGAGTAATTAGATTATCTTGAAAGGGCAGGGATGAGTTTGACTTCACATTTGATTTCTTTTTTCTAGAGAAATAATTAACAATAATTTAATGAAGGACAGCTTACCTTGCTTTACATCATCTTGTCTATAGTCACATGAACAGAAAGCTGTCCTCTTCGTCCAATATTAATAATCTTAAAATAAAATTTATGAATTAAATATGCCATTTTTATTTTAAGATTAAGAATTCTTTTAGAATTTGGAGTCATTTTCAAGAAGTTAAGAATTCTTTAATTAATAACTCCTATTTATAAAGGGATCTGCATTGATTTTCTGGAGTCATTTTTAATCTCTTAATTAGGTGGCGAGGAATCTGTACGTCGGGATTCGTTATTTATTCTAATAAAATAGCATGCAATTTAGTCTTTCTCAACCAAGTTGCAAATTGGCTCTGAATTTTCTAAACTTTTTGGGGTAATTGAATATTAACTAATGTCAGACTAATATTACAAGCATAATATATACAACAAATCCTTAGCAATTTAAAATAAAACTAGTAATACAACCTATCTCAGATAGGACGTTTAAAGAGTGATAATATCTTTTATTTTGCGAAACTAGTCTTGTATCATAAAATCTCTGCTAACTAGTAAGGGTTCTTAGTGATCATAATATTAATTAGATGACAACTTCTTAAATAAGACTTTTTCCTATCTAAGAATAAGATATCAGAAATATATTCTTTTATAAAATTTAGAATTTTTAAAGGTCATTACAATGTTGGGTGTGACAATTGTTATTATTATTGAAAATGATGATGATGCTTTGATATTAATTACTAATAACTATCTAATGAGGTAAACTGATTTTTCCATACTAAATAAAAAATTTATCTTTTTTTTTTCTTGACCAATATGTGACCTATGTATATTATTAAATGTTTTCAAAACAATTCCAAATTTGCATTTGAAATTTGGTCACAATTTTTTGGAATAATAAAATATTTGTGATAATGCAAATGGGTTATAAAGAAATCAGATTTTTGTTCAACACAAAGCCACAAGCAACGCTCGTCAACTTGGATTTATCAAGCATAATACTTTAGAATAGCGATGAAAACCCTTGGTTTAAAGGGAAACTTACTCTTCCCGTGTGTGCTCCCTCTTCTTTCGGCCATGTTGTGATTATTTGTCTATCACAACTGGTGAGGTAGAGGCTTGTAACTCATAAGACTGTGAGCCTTGTGCTTACTTGGAGCGGATTGGTAGATAATGTTATATAAATAATATTGATTATATGTTGGGATTTTATTTTATAGTTTAAATTATTGGATTAAAATGATTTTTTTTATATGGTATTAAAGTTTTGATGATTAAATGGTAATAAGTTTGAATTGCATATGATATGAAAAATGCTATAAAAGCAGCTTTTTTAGCCAGAATTGCAGTGCCTTGGTCGCTCTTGTAACCACCAAGTAAGGTGAATATTGCTGTTGCTATCAACACCGCAACTACTAGATGAAACTCTCTTGCTTTACTCATAGCATCCTCTCTCTCTCTTTTTATCTCTCAACATTCCCTCTACTCAAAACAAAGGGACCGCAGCCAAGCAGTCCACTGCCAACATCTTCAAGGGATTCTATGATCCCTTTCTGGAAAATATTCAGGGTAAAATATTGTAGATATCCATCATTTTAAGCTATTTAACAAATATCATATATCAATTTCCGGGCCTTTGATTTTGTTTCCACGACTAGTTTATTTGCAATCAAATCCTTTCTGTTAGTGTATATATTATATAATAGGTAACAAAAACTAATTTGGTTGAAACCACACGGTTTTAGAGTTTGTTAAAAATCCATTATTTAAGCCTCGAATTAGAACCTCACAGAATAGGACAGATTCATCACGGGATTTCTGCCTCACCTCTCTCACAGAACAGCTAATTATGGCCTCTCATATATTGTCTAGTCAAGTTTCATCTAGTTTTTACTCACTAAAGGCATGCACACCAAAAAGGAATTTCAACGCTTATTGATTACCTTTCAAAGGAGGCACGCATATACAGATGGTTTTTTTTTATTGGGCAAGTGTAGTGGATTTACACATCATTTATACGAGTAGTGAGTCGCTGCGAAAATTTGACAGCATTCAGGATATCACTAGCTAGGTGTATTTATATACTATATATATCTCTCTCTCGTTAAAAAAAGTTAATGTCTTGATAAAGTAATGTTGGTTCTAATTGAAAATCTGATCATGAACAAAAATCATAGTCACTTTCAAACTCTCATAACCAATTTTTTGAATTAAAAAAAAATTATAATAAATAAATAAAAAAATGAATGAAAGAAAAATAATTTGATAATTGGGTTAAGACAATACGAATTGGAGGTTTGAGGGCTAATAAGGATGAAATTATAAATTTGAAAGTCAATTTGATCAAAGAATTGGAAGAATCGATAAGTTTCAGGATTTAATTAATATTGGAATTAATTTAATTAATGAAATCAAGAGCTTAATTGAAGAAATACCAAGTTTGAGGTTGATTTAGGTTGAAATTGCAAGACATTAAAGTACAAGGACCAAAGTGAATAGATAGTGATACCATAGTGGGGTTAATTGATTTTTTCAGGGGTAATTTCAAAAGCATTAAAAGTTGAAAAGTCAATTAAGAATTGAAATGATTAAATTGGAAATCAAGGACTGTTTTGTATATGACACCAAAATCCAGGAGTTCAATTGCAATTGATCCAACGGTAAAATTAAAAAGAAAAAAGGAGATTTTACAGAGACCAATTGCTAAACATGAACTCCAGAACAGAAAATTGAAAATAGCCCTTTCAGTTGAAAACGACGTCGTTTCAAAGCAAACTGTTCATGCACCTTCTTCATTCCACATTTCCACCGATTCTGCAGAAACTGCAGCAAAACCGTTCGGGTCACGTCTCCTACCAGTTGCCCACCTCACCCCCACGATGCCATCTCCAAATGCTAAGATGTCGTGACCAACAGTGATAAGCCACCACGAAGATTTGAGAGAGTAACAAAACCGAATCCCAAGTATAGTGAAGTGCAGTGAAAGGCAAGCACAAGACCAGGACAAACATGAGCTATGAAGGCTTGATTATAGCAGCTAAAGGCGTGAGGTCTTCACCACGTCAACTAGTTATGGAGTAGTGCTAAGCATTAGTTTCTTTTTTCAGTTTCCATTCAATATCTATTCTGTTCTATTTTGCAGTAAATTAAATATTGTAACCGTTGTAATGAAACCTTAGATTTCAGCTGTATATCCGAAATATTGGTTGAAGTAAGCTTATTAATAAGTGCTGGAAAGAAATGAAGAGATATATAATTTCTATCCTAAACATTATCTTGTGGTACGTTCTCACCCTAAGAGAATAATTGTGTAGTCTGCTGCAAAAAAATTGGCTCTTGATTGGGACTTTATCAATTGGTATCAGAGCCTGGTTTAAATCGACTAACAAAGAACGAATTGAAATGCTGGAGGCTCGGCTAGGTGGAGTGCAAGAAAGAGTACAGAGAATGGAGATGAGCATGTCTGGAAAAATGCGTCAACTAGAAGAAACTATCAATAAACTTTCAGAGGTGATGTTATCAAGCAAAGGAGAATCAAGCCATGGCAACACAAATCGAGAAGGCAATTCTCGTTCAATTCACGAGGAGAATGAAGGGAACAGACATGTCTTTTCTTCTAAAATGGCCAAGCTAGAATTTCCATGATATTTTAGACGGGACCGGACAAAATGGTTTAATCGTGTGGATCAGTTCTTTGAATTTCAAAATACTCCAGCCAACCAAAAGGTATCACTGGCTTCTTTCCATTTGGAAGGAGAAGCAAATAAGTGGTGGCAATGGGCTTGTCGGACATACAGAGAGGAAGGACGAATGATGACATGAGAGGCTTTTAAAGATGAATTATGGGCTAGATTTGGACCTACAGATTGTGAGGATTTTGATGAAGCTTTATCACGTATAAAACAGGTGGGATCCTTACGTGATTATCAGAGTGAGTTTGAGAAGTTGGGAAACCGAGTTCGTGATTGGACCTAAAAGGCTTTAGTTGGGACCTTTATAGGAGGACTTAAACCAGAGATTGCAGAAGGAATTCGTATGTTCAAGCCACAATCACTAAAGGAAGCAATTAGCCTAGCTCGCATGAAGGATGAACAGATGAAAAGACATTGTCAATTCTTACGGCCAACTCAAGTCAATTGAACACCACTGGCGCTACCAACAACAACACGTGCAACGCCATATGCACCCTTTCATAGATTATCGTGGGAAGAGATGCAGAAACGTAGAGCCCAAAGACTTTGCTTTAATTGTAATGAGAGGTTCACCGCCGGCCATAAATGTCAAGGAATGCAGCTCTTGCTTCTGGAAGGCCCAACCAGGTTCAATGAAATCACATATGAAGAAGTTACTGAAGAAGCTGACGTAGAAGAGGTGACAAGGGAAAATGTTGAACTTGAGATTACTCTGCATGCTTTAACTGGATGGTCTGCACCTAGAACTATGCGTGTAGATGCCAAAGTGGGTTTCTTCGACGTAGTGGTGCTAATTGACAGTGGGTCCACCTATAATTTTATGAGCACTCGCATGGCTGATCTGTTGTGGCTTCCAGTAGTGCCAACAGAGGCATTTATAGTTCGGGTTGCTAATGGGGCAAGGTTACAGTGTCAAGGAAAGTTCGAAAAAGTACAGGTTCTACTTCAGGGAATTCCTTTTTCACTTACCCTTTATTCACTTCCCCTGGCAGGTTTAGACATTGTTCTGGGTGTCTAATGGTTGGAAATGTTAGGGTCTGTGATATGTAATTGGCGAACTCTCACCATGAATTTCTATTAGGAGAACTTGGCCCAACAACTGCAAGGTTTTTGTGACCAGCCTATTCAAGCCGCTTCACTGAAGGAGATTTCCAAAGAGTTTCGCCAAGGACATTCGATATTTGCAATTTGTCCACAGTCAACCATGCATGAAACTGAAGAGAATCAGTCACCGAGTATGTGCCAGGTCTTAGATAAATATACTGAAATCTTCAAAGAACCTACGCAATTGCCACCCATATATGAGATTGATCACAATATTCCCTTCAAGGAAGGAATTGAGCCAGTCAACGTTCGACCCTATCGATATGCTTATTTCCAGAAGGCAAAGATCGAAAAACAAGTCCAGGAAATGTTGAATTCTGGACTCATTAGACCTAGCACCAGTCCCTTCTCATCTCATGTGTTGCTAATGAAGAAAAAAGATGGCAATTAGCGCTTTTGCACCGACTATCGATCTCTTGATGCAGTCACTATCAAAGATCGGTTTCTCCCTTTAGTTTATAGTTAATAAACCAAAAAAATAAAGAAAAAAATAAAAAAATAAAACAAAACAAAATAAAGTAATATTGCTTTTTAGAAGGGTACAGTAATACCCCCCACCTTTAGTTTATAGTTAATAAATCCCTCATTTAGACTATAATTAAAAACTCACAGAAGAGGACAGATTCATCACGGATTTCTGCCTCATCACCTCTCTCACAGAACAACTAATTATGACCTCTCATATAGTCTAGTCAAGTTTCATTTAGTTTTTACACACCAATAAAATGAAGCATGCATATACAGATAGTTTTTTCTTATTGGGCAAGTGTAGTGGATTTACACATCATTTATACGAGTAATGAGTCGCTGTGAAAATTTGACAGCATTCAGGATATCACTAGCTATTTATTTAATGTGTTTCTTATATTTTATTAAAATCTTCAAAGTAAAAAATTTAAAATATATATGATTATGATTTTAAAAAACTACCCCAAGGTGGTAGTCTAGCCGTATATCAACTAGGGGCTTGCTTCTTCAGAACTCTAGTACCAGAAAAACCTTTCGGAGCCACGGGTCATAGAGTAAGAGCTGTGTAAATGGTGGTTTTGCACTATTTAAAAGTTGGCTCACAATAACTTGTGTTTAAAAAAAAACAATACTTCTTAAAAAAATGACATGTTTGTGTAATTACTTAGAGAGATACAATCTCTACTCTTTATTTCAAATCAATACAATTTTTCTAATTTTTATCTTAATTTCTTTTATTCTTTATCTAATAAATTACTATACTATTATTAGAAAAGATATGCTTTTTAAATAAAAAAATTAATATATATGAAAAGAGAATTTTGACTAAATATATATCTTTTTCATGAGAATTCAAATCATTATGTTTTTTACAAATATTCATTTTTATTTCCACACAATTAAATAAAAAAATTAAAAAGTGACCACGTTATTTTTTTTGGAAGAAGTCGATATATTGAAAGGGTTAACCAAAAGGTAGTCAAAAACAAGATACACGGAAGAAAAGCAGAAAAGAAAAGAAAAGAGAATCACAAAAATAGAAAGCAAACACAAAAGGAAAGAAAAATAAAGCCAACAGATACATAACCGAAAAAGATCATCAGGATTGAAGGAGCTAATATGCCACGCTTAAAGCCTTGATTTAGTGTTGGACCTATCTATAATACCTTCAGGCCCCATAATTAAAGCAGTGCCAGTAACCATGAAGAACTTATCTACGGACTTGAGCAAATTCAAGAGGTGATAAAGAATTAAGGAGAAACTGTCTTCGAAGCTTATAGTTCCATCATTGAAGATTACTTTGTCCCTCATAAGCCATATACTCCAGCTAACGCAACAAGAAAGCATAGACCAAGCCTTACGCTGGAATTTTCTAAACACTAGGTTAGGCTACTAATGTAATAGATCATCCACATAGCAGGGAATGTAACCACTAATACCCCACCAATCCAAGAATTTCATCCATAATTTCCACACTGGTCTACAATGGAGGAGAAGATGATTTGAAGTCTCAATCTCATTTTCACAAAAAATACAAAAGGCTTGATCAACTGGGATTATATTATGACAAAGTAAGAAATCCTTAGTGCATAATCTATTCTGAACAGCTAGCCAAAGAAAAGATTGAACCTTAGGAGGGACCCCCTTTTGCCATATCGAAACCTTAAAAATTCTAAGTCTTGGATCCACAATTCTGTCAATAAGTAAAGAACAAGTTTTAACTGTATAACCTCCATCTGCTGATGAGGACCAAACTTTCTTACCTGAAGTTGTTGCCTTTAGCTGAAAGCTTTCTAGAGATGAGAGAAGGTAGATGACCTGTTCAGTTTTGAAGAGGAACAATTGTCTCCTCCAAGCTAGCTCCCACTTTCATTCCCCTTGCTCCCAATTTTCCATATCAGCAATTGTGGCATTCGGTTTAGTGGAGAGAATATAGAGTCGTGGGTAAATGACTTTCAATGAAGAGCTATTAAACCAAACATTAGATCAGAACCAAGTTAGAGAGCCATTTCCCACCACAAATCTGTAGTTATTGGCTAAAGCTGAAGAGATAGAGTCTGTTGAAGTCATAAGGGATGTGATGTCCCTCCAAATACAAGACAATCTTCTACTAAAAATAGGGAGATCATTTTCAAACACCGACTTGAATTTGTTGAATATCTTCTTCCATAGCTCATTACCAAGAAGAGAGAGCCTTCAAATCCGCTTGAAAAACATTGCTTTATTCTTGGCTATCAATGACCCAATCCCAAGGCCACCCCTATCCTTATCTCTAACAACCACACTCCATTGGACTTTGCAAATTTTTCTCATTCTGACAATTCCCGACCATAAGAATTTGCGTTGGATGGAAGTAAGTAAATGGCACACACCTTTTGGTATAAGGAAGATGGACATGAAGTACAAAGGAAGAGAGTTCAACACACTTTTGATAAGGCAAATGCGACCGGCCATACTTAACATTCTCCCTTTCCACGAAGTGAGTTTCTTTCAAAACTTATCAATGACGAGTTTCTATGTTGAAATCCTTATAGGATTAGACCCCAAAGGCATCCCCAGGTAGTTACATGGAAGAGAATCATGCCTGCAATAAGTTGATTTTGCAAACTCATCCAAGAAAGAGTCATCAACATTGATTCCTATAAGAGAGCTCTTAAAAATATTAATGTGCAAGCCTGAGCATAGGACAAACCACCTAAGACTCTTTAAACTGACTGAAGGGCATGCAAACTAGCTTGCATAAAGACAAGAGTGTCATCTGCATATTGTAGGTGACTTAAGAAGTTATTAGAGCTAAAATCAATACCCTGAAAGATGTTTGAAACTATCGCACGTTGAAAGAGAGCAAATAGACCTTCAGCAGCAATATTAAAAAGAAAAGGCGATAGGGAATCACCTTGCCTAATACCGCGCCCCTCTTTGAACTCTAGGGAAGGAGAGCCATTGACTAAGACTGATATCTAACTAGTAGACAAGCAGGAGGAAATCCACCCTCTCCTTTCAGCACCAAAACTCATGTAAGTCATCACCTCATCAATGTAATCCTATTGAACTTAATCAAAAGGTTTATGGAAATCAACCTTCAATATGAGACTCGATCTTCGACTTCTTTTTAGATCATAAACCACTTCATTAGCAATCATAAAACCATCAACAATTTATTTGTCTGCTATAAAAGCAGTCTGATTGTCACTAATCAAGCTGTATATTACTTCCTTTAGTCTACTGGACAAAATCTTTGCAATAATCTTGTAAATACCATGGATCAAACTAATGGGGCGGTACTATTTGAATTCTAAAGTAACCTTCTTTATCAGCACCAATGTGATGTATGAGAGATTAACTCCTTTGGGCATAGATCTTATTCTAAAAAATTCGGTGATCAAGTCCAATAAGTCATCTGCAATAAAATCCCAAGTGAGCTTATAGAATTTAAAATTGGACCAGGACTCTTAGAACCATCACAATCCTACACGCATCTTTTAATTTCATCCAAGGTCACATCTCTCTCTAGCCAATGAGACAACTTTGAATTTAACCTCTTAAAACCTATAGGACCATCTATGCTTTCTTCCCAATTAGAGCTTTATACAGATTATAAAAATAATCAACTGCAGCGGATTTGATTTTTGGTAAAAACCGAAGTTCAGCCCCATTATGATTGATCATCATAATTTAAGATCTGGCTTTTTTGAAGTTAACTATCAAATGAAAAAACCTAGTATTACGGTCCCTAGCTTGCATCACAACTGTTTAGATCTCTGCCTCTACTTACATTCAACTTTGTTAGTGTAGGTCCATTTATTCTCTGTTTAGCATTTAATTAGTATTAACAGTTGTTTATGTGATTTAATTTTTTTATATTTGTTAATCTGTACAAACATCATCTTTTCAATTTTCAATTTTGAAATTTTATGCTATCAAAACACATGTCCACAGATTCATAGCTTCTCTTTTATATACATACAGTAGAACTTAGTTTGGAATGTTACCCATAATGTAGCGTGATATCCCTAACTAGCTAGTTGGTATCTAATTGAACTAATTGAGCTATTTCCCCCCTCTCTGTATCTGGCACAGTAGTTTTCTTACTGTTTAAATCTCTTTCGCAAGTGCAATCTTGATTAATAAACAAACCAACAAAGCAAATAAATTTACCTGTCCAAACAGATAGGAAAAAGAAAAAGAAAAAGAAAAAACTATCAGAGCCAACCACATGATTTCTGACCATATGACATCACAAATTTTTTTTCAAAAACAATATCGTAGATAATCCATCATTTTTAGCTAATTATCAAATATCATATATCAACTTCATAACCTTTATTTATTTCCACAGCTAGTTTGTTTGCAATGAAATTCTTTTTGTTACTGTATATATGATAGATAATTAACACGCGCGCGTGTATATATATATATTAGTCAATATTTCCACAACATGGCTCTGCGTATTTCGAGCTGCCTCGTGCAACGCTGTATCTTGCTCTTCATTGGGCATCCTCAACATCTTTTTTGCTTCTGTTACTCCACTCTCTGGATCTGTGGGTAGAGCTTTTGCACGGTCAATAAGGACTCTTACCACGTTGGAATGACCATAACTTGCTGCCAAATGGAGTGGGATTTCACCTTTCTTATTGGCTTGGAACAACAGTGGTAGACACATTTCAAGAATTATATGAACAAAATCAGTGAATTCCGGTTCCCTACTTTGGTTTCCTAAGTAGACATGAAGAATGGTGTTCTCGTCTGGAGTCAATAACTGATTGAGGCGGGTTTGATAATTCTCAAAGGGACCGATATTGCCTCTTCTGCAGCTTTGAACAAGACAGGATCCATATAGGTCATACCATTCATTCTCAGAAGAATCCATTTTGTAGCTTAAAGAATCTCACTAAATGAAATATAAACAAATGAAGGGGAGGAAAAACCACTGTGGCACATATAGAGACTCAACACAGCAGCTGTTTCAATAAGTAATTCACCACATCTTATTGATAATTATTGTGTGCAATATATACAGCAGCGTGGAATCAGTTTTGGAAACAAATAAATGGTAATGCTAAAATTGTGCTATTACAATATACAGCTGCAGATTTTATGTTCCAAATATAGCGTTGATGGCAAAGTCTGTGCCATGATTGTCTGCTATTCCTTCTTTGTGTTGATTTGAGCAGATTCTCTGCATGTTTCCCTGATACGCCCCCGCAAGATTGAGCTTCCATCGGCAAGACCAATCTTGTTATGTAACACAATCGTTCGTTGTTTGGACAGTGGCTTGGTTAATAGATCAACGAGTTGGTCTTGTGTGTGTACATATCTTACCTAAAGACTTCCTTGTTGCACCAAATCTCGTACAAAGTGGAGATCAATTTGAATATGTTTCATGCGTGAATGGTTCACTGGATTGAAGCTGAGATGCGTGGCTCCTAGATTATCACATAATAGCAGAGGAAGAGTCTTGGATTGAAAATGCAAGTTCTTTGAAGAGAGTGGACAACCAAATTGTTTCTGAGGCCGCATTAGCCAGTGCCCGGTATTCAGCCTCCGTTGAGGATCGTGCAACTGCTCTCTGTTTCTTGGATGTCCATGAAATGGGATTAGGTCCTAAAAAATTGATGTCTGCAGACGTCGATGTGCGGTCATCCACATTCCCAGCCCAATCGGCATCAGAATATGTGTGTAACACTGAAGGTCCAACTCTGTGAACCTGAATACCATAGAAAATGGTTTGTTTTAAGTATTGTAAAAGCCGTTTGGTTGCTGTCCAGTGAGTTGTAGTGGGCTTGTGCATAAAATGAGAGTTTGTTAACTGAAAATGAAATATCTGGTCGCGTCAAAGAGAGGTATTGAAGGCTGCCCATAATGCGGCGAAATTTTGTGTTGTCCACAGTAGCGGTGCCATCAACCAGTTGAAGTGACTGTGAGGTGGACAGAGACGTGGAGATATCTTTGGCACCACTCATGTTGCTATTAGCTAAAAGCTCACGAACATAGTTATGTTGTGTGAGGAATAAGCTGGCCTTGGTGGTAATGACTTCAACACCTAGGAAGAAGTGAAGAGGTCCCATGTCCTTGAGAGAAAACATATCTCCTAGCTGCTGAATGAAGGTGGTCACAAGCGTGGGATTGTTCCCTGTTATGAAAAGATCATTAACATAAACCAGTAAGTAGCAGAGATTGGATTCATTGCTATAAATGAATAGAGAAGAGTCTGCCTTGGAGGTGTGGAATACCATCTGAAGAATAGCAGTTCTGAGTGTTGTATACCAAGTTCCATGTGCTTGTTTAAGGCCATAGATGGCCTTGTTCAACCTGCAAACATGGTTAGGTTTGGACAAATCTCTGAACCCCGAAGGCTGCACCATGAAGACAGTTTCAATTAATGCACCATTAAGAAATGCATTGTTGACATCCATTTAACGTAATTCCCAGCCACGCATGACTGCAATAGATAATACAGCTCTTATAGTTGCTGGTTTTACTACAGGGCTGAACGTTTCTGTATAATCAACCCCTGGATGTTGATGGAAACCCTTAGCAACTAGGCGGGCTTTGAATCTATCGACAGAGTCATCTGCATTCCTTTTTACCCGAAAGATCCACTTGCAACCCACGGGTGCATAGTTGGGAGGTAATGGCATTAGGTCCCATGTTTCATGTTTCATTAGAGCAGTGAGTTCATTTGACATAGCCTCATGCCAGTGAAGTTGAGTAATGGCTTGGCTCACACACGTTGGTTCTAAGGTCTGAGGAAGAGGGTATTTGGTTACTGTGTGAAGTTGTTTAGGTTTGAAGATTTGGTTCATGGAGCGTGTGGTCATGGTGCGGGTGCGAGGAGGAGGATTGGCGGGTGGGATCGGACTGGAAACAATGGAAGGTGGAAGAGGAGAAGTTGGACTATGGTCCAGTTCAGTAGGGTGAAGGAGGGGTGTTGTTCCAAATTTAACGAAGACGCGGGGGTATTGAAATTACCTGGGGAGGATGCAACAATGGCAGGGGAGTCTTTCGGAGAAAGTGATGAGATTGGTGTTGTGGAGACCATTGGTGGTGGCACAGCGATCTGTGGGGAACCAAAATGCAGTGGAGTGACTTGATGACTGGCTGGACTAACCGGTTTGGACAGGATTTGTGAGGAGGGGTAGTGATATTGAGTTTTATCAAACAACACATGACGAGAGATAAAGAATTTTTGTAAATGAGGATCAAAACATTTGTATGCATTTTGAGTAAATGAATAACCAAGAAAAATGCATGCTCTGGATTTTGGTTGCATTTTATTTGAATTATACGGACGTGTGAGGGAATAACAAATGCAGCCAAATTTTTTTAATTTTAAAGAACTTGGGGTTTGATCAAAAAGAGCTTAAAAGGTGATTTGTGTTGCAGGAGTGGTGTGGGCTGTCGGTTTATAAGGTAGGATGCTGTCTGAAAAGCATAGGGCCAGTACGAAAAATCAAGATTTGCATCTTGAAGTAATGCAAGGCCCGTTTTCACAATGTGACGGTGATGCCGTTCGAAAGCGCCATTTTATTGGGGGGGTGTATGGAGCAGTGGTGTAGTGAGTTATGCCATGACGTGAGAAATAAGATTTTAAAGCAATAAACTCACCTCCATTGTCAGAGTACAGTGTTTTGATTGGTTTTTGAAAACGGGTTTCAACAAACTTTTTGAACTGTGGAAAAATATTAGAGACACCGGATTTAGTTGCCATTGGATAGAACCAAATATATTTTGTATAGTGATCCACAAAAATAAGATAGTATCGTGAACCATCAATTCCAGTATAACTAGCTGGACCCCACACATTCGTGTAAATAAGTTCAAGGGGTGCATGGCTTTGAAGACTGGTGCCACGAAAAGATTGTTGATGTATTTTATTAATGGAACAAGAATGACATAAAGATGAAAAATGTTTTTGTGATGAAATGGGAAGGGAAAAATTCTTAACAAGATGATGAACAATTTTGAGTGGAGGATGCCCAAGACGCTTGTGCCATCCATCAATGGAAGTCCGTTCATGCACATTAGCAACTTTTTATGGCGTCACCATTGAATCCGGAAAGATATAGATGCCATTGTTACACGCTCCTTTTAGTAGAATCGCCCCTATGGTCGCGTCCTTCACAAAAAAATGAAAAGGATGAAGTTCAACAAAAACATTATTTTGTTTGGTAAAGTGATGAACAAAAATTAAATTTTTGTGAAGATTTGGAACATAGAGGGTGTCATGGAGTGTAAAGTTTTGGTGAGTAGACTGTAAATTCAAAGAACCAATATGTGAGACTGCCAAACCTGAGCCATCACCCAGTATTACTTCATCAGTTCCATCATATTCGGAATGAACAGATAAATTGGAAAGATCACCCGTGATATTATATGAAGCGGCCGAATCAAGTAACCAATTGTTGTTCTTCCCGGTAAAGGTTGTGGCACAATTGACAGATACATTCTGTGGATGAAACTGAGGACAAGACTTTGCAACGTGATCAAATTGGTCACAGATTTGGCATTTGGGCTGATAGCGTCGATTGAAGTTATTGGTTCTGCTAGAATTAAAACGACGTCCATCACGTTGAGTGCCACTAAAATTTCTGCATGTGCTGGAACCATGATACCCCCGGGGGTTGTCATTTGGTTTGGGGGACCACTGTTGACTCCCTCTATAATTAGAAGGCTTCGTCTTTGTGTAGTTGGTGGAAGCTACTAGGTGTTGCGTTGCTGTTTCCAAACGCCTCAGATATGTCTCATGTCCCACCAGCAGATCATGCAGCTCCTCAAATGTAAGTGGTGATTCTCGGGCTCGAATAGGCGCTACAATCTCCTAAAATTCTGAACCTAAACCATTCAATACATAAAGCATTAGGTCATCATCTGAAATTGAGTGATCAATAATGGCTATTTCATCAGCTAAGGTCTTCACAGCATGGAGATATTCTGTAATTGACCTGTGTCCACACTAGATTAAGGTGAATTCCTCCTTTAACTGCATAGCACGAGTTCTTGATCAGCTAGCATATAGATTTTTCAGCTTTTTCCAAGCTTCATGAGATGTTTTTGTCGTAGCAATGAGTGGTGTGCTTGATGATGATGTGGAGGCTAGAATAGCACTCAGAATAAGTTTGTCCTGCCGGACCCAGTAAAGCTTGCACAGCTCATCAGTGGCGGTGTCAGAGGAAGAGGGACACAGAAGTGTGCCTTCGACATAGTCGAGTAGATCATAACCAATAAGAAGTGCTTCAAATTGAGCACGCCATTGAGGGAAGGTGGAGGGGGTTAATTTTTCATTGATTTGTGCTGTGATATTGAAAGCAATGAGTGGTTTGTCTACTGTGGAAGAGGGTTGGGTATTGAGGGTGAAATTTGGGTTTTGATCGGAGAATGATGACATTGTGGTGTTTTGGATCGGTGATTCGTTAGAATGTGAGTGCTTTAATCCATATAGAGACTTAACACAGTTTCAATAAGTAATTCACCACATCTTATTGATAATTATTGTGAGCAATATATAGCAGCGTGGAATCAGTTTTTGAAACAAATAAATGGTAATGTTAAAACTGTGCTATTACAATATACAGCTGCAGATTTTACGTTCCAAATCTAGCGTTGATGGTAGAATCTGTGCCATGATTGTCTGCTATTCCTTCTTTGTGTTGATTTAAGCAGATTCTCTGCATGTTTCCCTGATAGCACAAAGGTGATTTCTTTGGTTTCTTTAAAAAGAGAGAGCTAGATAACGAGGCATAAAAGCTTTTTTTTCGCAAAGCTTGATAGTATCTGGATATATGAATCATGTTTAGGACTCTATTATTAGAAAGTCATTCAACTGCCCTATACGATGGCAAGACTTTGGATATATATATGGTTCTCACAAGATATTCATGTTAATCACAAATAGACTCATAATGCAAATAACTTCATCTTTTAGGTGATTGTTGAGCAAAATGGCTATGGATGGAGTTGACTATTAATAAGAACTGGAAGTGTATTTCCCACAATTATTACAATATTTCTTCAAGCCAACATGAACATGCTGACAAATTAGTAATTAAGTAACTGGCAGCTGTCATCAAAATAGAGCATTAATAAGAACAGGGGAACTGGTACCCATCGCTTTTGATCGTTTCACAATTAAATTCTCAAACATAGTTTAATAGGGACTGGTCGCATTAGCAGATTCTATTGCTAGAAGATTTTGTAATCATCTAACATGGTTAATAAATGTTATTCTCCTTAAAATAATAATAAAATATAATTTCTAAATCTTTATTAAAAAACCTAATTTCTCAAATATAAAGAGATAACCATATATGATATAACTGTATAATTATTCCATATCAAAAAATTAAAAATTTACATGTAAATAAAAACTATGACCTACTGTGATACAATTAGAAGAGAATGAACCAGTTGGTAAATATTGAAAAGCAATTCTGATCTAAAAACTTAAGTTTTTCAGTGAGATCTTAGAAAATGAAAGTTATATTAATTAAGTGTGTTTGATGATCAAATACTAACTCAATCGAAGAGGTTTCCATACCTCAGGGAACAAATTGTAAAATGGTTATGCTTTATATTCTTTTTTTTTTAAGAAAAGAATATACAATTATGTCTAAGTATTTATGACTTTATTTTTCAAAAGTGAAAAATATATATATTTATACAGACTTAAAATTGAGTCGATGGATATCCAAATTTTATGATTAAGTCACTCAATATAAATCATGTCTATATATAAAATTGTTTGGGTACAAATTAAAGATAGTATACTGTAAATCATAAAAATTACTTTTAACATTTTAGTATTGTTTTATGATACAATAACTTCATTAATGGTTATAATTAGAAACTAAAAATATAATGATTATGGCTACCAATCTCTTATTAGGATAGCATAGACTTCGGAGGAGTCATTTTCAAGCAATTTAAGAAATCTTTAACAAGTCCCGTATATGAAGGATCTGCATTCATTTTCAGGATTCAATGTGAATGGTTTAAACCCAATTTATTTTTATGTTTTAAAAATATTTTTTAAAAATTAATATTTTTTTATTTTTATTTATTTTAAATTAATAATTTTTTATTGTTTTCAGATATTTTAATATACTGATATTAAAAATAATTTTTAAAAAATAAAAATATATATTATTTTAATATATTTATAAATAAAAATATTTTGAACCATAACTATGGTAAAAAAAAGATTTTTTGGTTGAATTATAAAAAGTCAATAAAAATGTTTAATGTCTTCAATTATAATAAACGTTTCTTAATTAGCTGGCGTGGACTCTGTGTCTAGAGTCATTTTTAATTCTCATACTTAGCTGGCGTCATTTTTATTGACTTAAATTATAATAAAATGCATTAATTTCAAGCAAGTTAGGAATTCTTTAATTAATAATTCCTATTTATAAAGGGATCTGCATTGATTTTTGGGAGTCATTTTTATTCTCTTAAATTGCAGTAAAGCTTTCTTAATTAGCTGGCGAGGAATCTGTCTGGATTCGTTATTTATTATAATAAAATAGCATGCAATTTAGTCTTTCTCAACCAAGTTGCAAATTGGCTCTGAATTTTCTTAACTTTTTGGCGTTGTCCATCCTTCTTTATAGGTTACATATTTTTTCCTATAAAAAATTGTTCATTCTGACTTTTTTTTTTGACATGTTTATATATATTAAAAATATGTATAAATTGAGAAGTTCATGCAGACATGAAAACAAATAAATTAAAAATTATATGTGTTCATAAAAAAGAAAAAAATCATTAACAATAACTAAAAATCAAATCAAAAAAATCAAAAAGCAGATATAGACCGATACATTTAATCTAGCAAAACAAGATATTTACCTAATTGTGCTTGTTGAATTTGTTTATTAAAATTAATTCTTTATTCAATCAAACGATAATAGAAATAGACGTGCATGTTAAACTAATTGAATAAAATATAAGAAAAAAATATACAATGTTGTATATATTAAAAATATTACCTAAAAATAAATATTTTTTATTTTAAAAATAAAGTTTATCTATATGAAAAATTAAAAAAACAAAAATAGATGAATTAGAATAATATTTTCAAAAACTAAATACACACAACACCATTAAAAAAATCTTTATCCAAAAAAAGTTAAATAAGAAAAAATCACAGATGAGTGATATTAATTGAATTATAAATTTAAAAATTATTTAAGAAAAAGAGATTCAAAGAAGATATCAATTAAAAACAACAAGATTAGAAAGACAAAAAGAAGCTCGAATGTTGTGGCTTAAATCGTCAAACATGTATTTCGAGTTATAGAATCAACTAAGTTCAATAATTGTTTTTCTTAAATTTCTATTGAACCCTTGATTAAAAAAGGCCTGAAAACAGCCCAGACTCTTTTGGGCCCATGGCCCAACACACCTGAGTCATTGCAAGGAAAAACCCAAGCGTATGGGTGGGCCTTCAAGCCCAACCTCGCGTGCTTGGGCTTGATTCTATTTTTTTAAAAAAAAAAGAAAAAAACGCACATGACATGTCGTTTGCGAGTCTAGATTTTGGCCCGGAAAATCAGGGCAATGTCTCTTTTGGTAAAAAATAAAACTTGATTTTTAAGTCATTCTATCCCCAAAATACCTCACAAACACCCATATAACACCCAAAAACCATTATATCAACTCCAAATACCCAAAAAATAACCAAAAAATCTGAAATCAAATTGGGTTCGTTTTGATTCTCTCGGCTTAGATCTAGTTTTTTATGCGAAATTGAGGTTCTAAACAACAATCATGAAGCCCCTCTCATATGTTGGAACTCGTGGACATTAATAAAACCTATTTTGATGGTCGAAAATAGACTAAACAGAGACGTTTTCTTTCATTGTTAGAATTCGACAACACTTCTTTCTCTCCTCTCTCTCTCTAACCCTAGACTGAAAAATAACACAAATGAACTTGTATATCAAAAATAAATTTTTAAAATTTCAAGAGACCTAAATTGTATAAATGATGTTATTTTTAAAGATTAAGGACCTAAGTGAAGTCTCTTGTACGCTACTTATATTTGATGTTTTTTTCATTTTAGTCTTTATTTTTTTAATTTCATTATTGACTAAGAAATTATAAATAATTAGATTTAAATTACTATTAAATCATATAAAATAAAACTTTGAAGATCAAAATAAATTATTATTAAAAAAAAATCATAGTATTTTGTGAAAGTATTAACAGTATCTAAATAGAGTAAAAAAAACCACACGGTTTTAGAGTTTGTTATAAATCCATTATTTAAGCCTCGAATTAGAACCTCACAGAATAGGACAGATTCATCACGGGATCTCTGCCTCACCTCTCTCACAGAACAGCTAATTATGGCCTCTCATATATTGTCTAGTCAAGTTTCATCTAGTTTTTACTCACTAAAGGCATGCACACCAAAAAGGAATTTCAACGCTTATTGATTACCTTTGAAAGGAGGCACGCATATACAGATGGTTTTTTCTTATTGGGCAAGTGTAGTGGATTTACACATCATTTATACGAGTAATGAGTCGCCGTGAAAACTTAACAGCATTCAGGATACACTATATATCTCTCTGGTTAAAAAATAAATTTATCCTGAAATAAGAAACTTTTCAATATTAAGTTAGTATTTATAGAGAAGAAACAAATAATATATAGAAAATAAAAGTAAAGGTATGTTGTGTGCAATATCTCTGGATTTAGCCTATGTTTGGCTGTGTAAGAAATTGTCCCTTCTCTACTACCCTTCTCTACTAGGTGTATTTATATACTCTATATATCTCTCTCGTTAAAAAAGTTAATGTCTTGATAAAGTAATGTTGGTTCTAATTGAAAATCTGATCATGAACAAAAATCATAGTCACTTTCAAACTCTCATAACCAATTTTTTAAATTTTCAAAAAATAAAATTATAAGAAATAAATAAAAAATGAATGAATGAAAAATAATTTAAGAATTGGGTTAAGACAATACGAATTGGAAGTTTGAGGACTAATAAAGATAAAATTATAAAATTAAAAGTCAATTTGATCAAAGAATTAGAAGAATTGATAAGTTTCAGGACTTAATTAATCTTGAAATTAATTTAATTAATGAAATCAGAAGCTTAATTAAAGAAGTACAAAGTTTGGGGCTGATTTAGGTTGAAATTGCAAGACATTAAAGTACAAGGACTAAAGTGAATAGATGGTGATATAATAGTGGGGTTAATTGATTTTTCCAGTGTAATTTTAAAAGCATTAAAAATTAAAAATTCAATTACGAATTGAATTGATTAAATTAGAAACCAAGAACTATTTTGTGTATGGCATCAAAATCCAAGGGTTTAATTGCAATTAATCCAGTTGTAAAATTAAAAAGAAAAGAGGAGATTTTCCATGAATAAGTGACCATTGCTTAATGTCAGAACTTCAGGGCAGAAAATTGAAAGTAGCCATTTCAGCTGAAAACGGCGCCGTTTTAAAGCAAACTGTTCATACACATTCTTCATTCCACATTTCCACCGATTCTGCAGAAACTGCAGCAAAACCGTTCGGGCCACGTCTCCTACCAGCTGCCCACCTCACCCCCACGATGCCATCTCCAAATGCTAATATGGCGTGACCAACAGTCTTGCAATGGCAGGACTGTTGGTCCCTGTTTTTTCTCATAACAAAGACGAACATGCCTCATTATCTTGAGGCACGAACGCACGGCATTCTCTAGCTTTATAAAAGCCAGAGAAAGGCCAGAAGAGTAGGGGGGACGAACGAACAGGAAGAAGAGGACAAGAGTGGAGGAACGAACAAAGAAAACCAGGAAGACAGAAAAAACGAACAGAGACCCAGAAACGAAAATAAAGACATAAAGAAAGACGAGAGGACGAAGAAGAAAAACACAGAGGACAAACAAGAAACAGAGAGCAGAGGAGAAAGGCAGAAGGGGAGAGACCGAGAGAGAATTAAAAGAAGTAAGACCAGAAGAGAAGCACACGAAACACAGAAGTATAGGGAAGAAAGTAGCTTTGGCCAGCCATTACACCTTCGCCATCGTCTTCGTCCCCAAGCACCAGAAAAACATAGAGGACAAACAAGAAACAGAGAGCAGAGGAGAGAGGCAGAAGGGGAGAGAACCCAGAGAGAAAAGAAGCAAGACCAGAAGAGAAGCGCACGAAAAACAGAAGCAGAGGGAAGAGATTAGCTTTAGCCTGCCAGTACACCTTCGCCATCATCTTCGCCCCCAAGCACCAGGTAAGCTACGTACGTTTTCCCTCCGCTTACATTTTAATCACCCTTTGACTGTAGCAAGCGTGCGTGAACAATTCACGCAGACCTGCGAGTAAAAGTTGGTCAGGTTATTAGTTTAGCCGGTAACTAGACTAGTCTGATCAGGTCTAACCCAGCCCGTACAACTAGATTGAATCCAGTAAAAAAAACAAAGAGCAATTGAAGCTGGTTGGGCTGGATCTCAGCCCAGTTGACCGAATTTGTTTTGGATTAAAGATGTGTTTGGAAAAAAAAAAAAAATATATATATATATATATATATATATATATATTTTTTTTTTATTTTATCCTTTTTATTTTGATATCTAATTAAATAAATCGTTTTGGATATTAAAAAATTCTATAAAAAAAATTGTGGAACCTTTTAAATTTATTTGTGGCTTGCTCACACTTTTTTTTTCAATAATTTCATTATATATTTGATTTGTGAATTTTTACCATGAAATGTGAATATAGTATGCGATATATATCTGTCTTTTCTTCTATAAAAAATAACAATAAAAAATATGTATGCTTTACTTTCAATTTAAATTTTACTGATTTATTCATTAACGTTAGAGTTAAGAATAATATGTTTTTTTTGTGTTATGTAATATTTAACAACACTCGAGTTTGAAATATTTATATCCAAATATTCATTAGTTCTAGAGTCATAAATATTACAAGTAAACCATCGGTGGTATAATACAACAAACTTTTAGCAACTTAAGATAAAACCGGCAATGTAGCCTATCTTAGGTAAGACATTTAAATGGTGATAATATTTTCTATTTTGCGTAATTAATTTTATACCATAAAATTTTTGTTAATCAATTAATTTTTTGATAATCATAATATTAGGTGAAATCTTTTTTAGTTAGATTTTTTCCATTTAAAAATAAGATGTCAATTACCTGTTTTTTTCATAATTGAACTTTTAAATTTCACCGCGATCTCGGTTGCCACAAAAGATGGCTTTCCTGTTTACACTACAAAGAAGGTTATGTCTCGCTAAATTAACTCATAATTAAAAAATAAAAAACCTTAGGCCACAAGCTACGAATCACCAAACCAAAAATAAAATACAAATAATCAATATGAATATATGACAATTAGCTCTTTTGTTTATTGAAGGCAAGAGGCCCTTTTCCTTAAATATTGAAGCATCATTTAATTTGTAGTTGATTTCTTGTGCTTTTGTCAGTTGTGAGTTCCGGTCGCCATTAGACTCTAAGCTCTAAAGCAAAATTACTGCGATCCCTTGTGGATGACATTGGTTGATTTATGGCCCATCTGCAGTGGCACAAAAGCCATGTATTATAGAGGGGATTAATTAATATATCGGCTGAGTATCCGAGAGAGACATTAACAACACGTACAGCAGCAATATTTCCTGAATGGTAGAGGGCGGCAATTAACAACTAATGGCAGAAAGTTAATACAGACACAACGCCCATCAAAACCTAATGCATCAAGTCTTGGTCTAAAACACAAATTCTTGTTAGCAAAAATTGCTAGGATTTTTAAATGTTTTTGTTTGGAAATGGGCATTTTATATTTCTCTATTTTTCTAAAAAAAACTGAAGAGGACTAAAAGCTGTTTCCAACTTCTCAACTGTAAGAGAAAAATTTGAAAAAAAAAATGTTAAGAGAATAAGAATTAAAAGTTAATTATCATATTTGAAGATATTTTAATTGAAAATCGATTAACATGCTAATTTCAATTGTATTATATGTGATAAGGATAGACCTAAATTTGCTTCGTACGTAAGTGTTATTGACCGGAACAGTTTGATTGGATTAAAACGAAACATGTGAAAGTAAACACGACTAAGCTTAAATTAAATCAACTATGAAAACATATTTTATGGATAATAGTAAATACTAATATAAATCAAATAAAAATAAAAAATTAACCATAATTATAAAAATAACCTAAAATCACATATAAAAAATTAAAAAAAGTATATATTTATGATTTTAAACGAGAAATGGAATAAAAAGGGAGGGAAATATACCAAAACAAAGAATTTTTCCCTTCAAAATTTCTTTACCCCCTTAAAATGAGGGTTAAATGTTAAACTCCTTAAAATGATTCTCTCTTTCTAAATTTGTTAGCAAAAATTTGTACACAAGGGATAAAAATTGCAAGTAAAAAATTTTAAAATATTTATGATTTTGATAAGTTTTGATTTAAAAAAACTACCCCAAGGTGGTGGTTTTTAGGCAAATCAAAATCAACTAGGGGCTTGGGGGTTTGCTTTTAGAGCCATGAGCCAGAAAGTAAGAGCGAGCTATGTAAAGGCTGGTTTTAAGTGGTAAGAATTTAAACCGTGTTTATTTTTATGTTTTAAAAGTGTTTTTAAAAAAATTTAATTTTTTTTTTGATTTAAATTAATATTTTTTGGTATTTTCAGATAATTTTGATGCGCTGATATCAGAAATAATTTTTAAAAAATAAAAAAAAATTATTTTAATGTATTTTCAAATAAAAAATACTTTGAAAAGCAATCGCAACCACATTCTCCACTCTTTATTTCAAATCAATAGAATTTTTTAAAATTTTATTTTAATTTCCTTTATTTTTATCTCATAAATTAATGTACGATTATTAGAAAATATATGTTTTTTAAATAAAAAATAATATGAAATGAGAATTTTGACTAAATATTTTTTTTTCATGAGATTTCAAATCAATATTTTTTTACAAATATTCATTTTTATTGCCATGGAATTAAATAAAAAAAATAAAAAGTGACCACATTATTAGCTCAAATATGTACACTTGCGCATTTATTTTTTGTTTTTTACAAAAAGAAATAAACTCTCTTTTTAGCATTTAATTAGTATTAACAGTTCGATTTATTTTTTTATATATATTTTTTAATTTGTACAAACATCATCTTTTAAATTTTCAATTTTGAAATTTTATGCTACAAAAACACGTCCACAACATCATATATAGCCTTAGTTTGGAATGTTACCCATAATTAATGTAGCATGATATCCCTAACTAGTTCATATCTAATTGAACTAATATTTGAGCAATTTCCCCACTCTTTGTATCTGACATGTTATCCAATGGAGTCGATGAGATTCTTCCAACCAATACATGCACTTCATGGAACAAGCTAGTTGGCACAGGACCCAATGAAGAATGAAACTTGGCATATCCCACTTTTTATAGTAGTTTTCTTACGGTGAAGCGAATTGTCTCGGATGCGATAATAATTGCATTTTAAATTATTAATATATATTTATTTATAATAATATATATTATAATATTTAAAAAAATCAAAAAAATTCAAAAATCATTTCAAAAAAATTGTGATTTTCTCAAATACTTTTCTACCAATTTTGCATAATATTGGATTGTATATTTATACTGTAAAATATAAATTTGATATTAAAATACTCGATTTTCTCTGAAATATTTTAAAAATTAAAAAACATCTCAAAAAATTTTAAATTAATTTTCCTTTTCAAAAACAAATAAAAAATATTTTATTTTCATGCATACGGTCAAATCCTAAAAAAATTTCAAGCGTATTTTCATAAAACAAATTTCATCTTTCTCATGTTTTGGAAAAATAAAATTAGATATCATAATTAGTTTATGATCATCCATTAGGGTTTGACCAAAATATCAAAAACCTTTTCCCATTTGTTTTTTTTTAAGAGTCTAAATATAGACTTTAATATTTGTGGGATGTAAAATTACATGATAATATACACCTTCAAGTATTAAAGATATAAGGTGTAAACAAGCTAGCCACTTGGCACATGAGCCCATTTTTTAGAGTACTTTTCTTACAATATTTTGAGATTGTGGTAGATTGTTTTTTAAAATATTTTTTTATTTAAAAATGTATTAAAATAATTTATTTATTTTTATTTTTAATAATTTATTTTTAATATTAACATATTAAAATAATTTAAAATTATAAAAAAATTAATTTAAAATTAAAAAAATAAAAAAAATCTAATAATACTTCTTAAATACAAAAACAAACACTGTGCAAGTACAATCTTGTTTAATAAACAAACCATCAAAGCAAATTGTGCCTGGAAAATAAATTCAGCTGCCCCAACTAGTAGTTGTGTCACTAAATTTTAGTCACGAATAAGAAAAAGAAAAAGAAAATTAATGTAAGTGTTTTTGACTACTTGACTTGTGATGCGCATCAATTACAAAATAAAATATAAAAAATTGACAACTGATTTGGAGCCAAACACATGATTTCTGAACATATGACATCACAAATTCTATTAAAAAACAATAAGAATTAAAAAAAATACATCGGAGTTTTATTTGATAGAAAATTTAGAATTGATTGTTTTACGGGTAAATCTAACCTTGTAAATTATCCATAACAAGAAACATAGAAAGAAGAGGATGCAACCCAAACCAATGACTTCAACGCTGATAGCAAGCCCCGAGTAAGGATCTAGAACTGCATATATGCCCATGATGAATGCGAGAATCATTGTCTCCATGCCAATCCCGATAAACAGCATGGCAATACTCAATAATTTCGTAGTGGTTACCTTATCTATCATTTCTAAACCTTCAAAATACGCCATATAAAAGTGCATTAAGATAGCACAAATAGAAAGCACCATTGATATTGCATCTGATATGACAAATACTATAAAAGCAGTTTTTTTAGCTAGAATAGCGGTGCCTTGGTTACTTTTGTAACCGCCAGGTAGGGTGAATGCTGCAGCAAATGTTACTGTTGCTATCAGTGCCGCAACAACTAGATGAGACTTTCTTACTTGACTCATAACATCCTCTTTCTTTTTGTTTCTCTCCTCATTCCCTCTTCCCAAAACCTTGCGCTGGCGGCCAAGCGGTCCACTGCCAACATCTTCAAGGGATTCTAGGATCTCTTTCTGCAAATACTTAGGGTAAAATATCATATACCAATTTCCAGGCCTTTTTTTTTGTTTCCATAACTAGCTTGTTTGCAATCAAGTCCTTTCGGTTAGTGTATATATTATATATAATTAATTAGCAGGTAACAAAAACTAATTTGGTTGAAACTAAACTGCATGCTTTACATTAGCCCAACTATCCCCGAAAAGAAAACTAAGATGTGGACTTAATTTTATATACCATTAATTCTACATCATTTCATTCTAAATTTAATTTTCTAGGAGGGGTAATATTCCAATATATTATTGTTTATTGTTACTTTCCTTAATTGCTTGTAAGATTATGTTAAGTTTCTATTAGATTTTTCAACTTTAATTTTCAGATTTTTAAAATTTTAATTAATTGTATTTTTTTCATTCATTTGTACTACTTTTTGTTTTTTTATTGAATAATATATGTTTTTTTGTAAGCAGTTACATTCGATTCATATGCATAATCTGTTATTGTAGATGAAGAATTGAACAAAATCAATAAAATGACTTGATTTCAAATAAAAAAGATTATTAAGTTATTCAAATTAATGATTTCACTTTTATGTTTGGTATTGTATGGTTTTTAAAAGTGTTTTTTTATTAAAAATATATTAAACATGGGTTTGTTTTAGGGTATCATTATTTGTTTGTTTTAGTCTTACCTGCATGTTTTTAGGAGTTGATAAACATGGGTTGCATAATTCTTGTTCAGTTTGTTATTTAAACATCCAAAGTTATTCCAAGTCTTAATAAGATAAATATCAGTCTCTTCTTTCTTATATTTCTTAGTAATTAACATCAATTAAGTGCACGACTTATATTAAACATTGTTTAATGGATGCATTAATTTTCACAACAGTTAATTCATAGAGGATTTGATTACCTGTATCTCTGCAAAATCTCCTTCATCAATGTCGTTGACGCTTAGCTTTCGCTTATTAAGACCATATATCTCGCTGTAATCGAAAACACGTCTCCAATGCTTCTTCTCGTGCGCTAAAGCAGCAATTAGATGGAAGGGCGTGTTTCCTTTGTCATCCTTCTCGGTTTTAAGTCTTGCAAGTAATGGAATCCTCAGACATTCCTCGAATACTTTTCTATCTTTACTTGCCACAGCATAGTGAAGGGCATTCCAGCCTCTGTTATCAACTAGCTCACAACAAGCTGGGCAAAGAGAAACAATCTCTTTCATTGCATCTACACGTCCACGAATGGCAGCAATGTGAAGTGCTGTTCTCTTCTTCTCTGTTTCAGCAATGTAGGCCGCGGACGCATCACATTCTAGTAATACTTTCACTACACGAGCACTAGACCAGTCACAATAGGCAGCGTAGTGAAGTGGTGACCAGCCGTTCTCATCGGTTGTTTTCGTCAACTTTTCTTCTTTTTCTAACAATTTTCTTGCTGTCTCTGAAACCAACAAAACAAGGAATAAAAGGTATCCTTCATGAACAACAGAGATATCACATAGTCTATATATGTGAATTACTATATATCCAATACTTAAACTCACGAAGAATTTTAGTGGTATAATTTATTTTATTTAAATAAAAAAGCTAATTATGAAGCAATCACGGATATATAAAATCAAATATACGTGGCTTTTATATATAAATTATTTAATTCTCCAGACTTGAGCACAAAATCCTACCATCATCTCCCATCTTGGTTGCCGCATGTAGAGCAGTTCTACCATTAGGGCCGCCATAGTCCACTGAAATGCAATTAGTAAGGATTTCATCGATCACCTTTCCTCGTTCTTCCCTCCTCCTCGTGATGATGGAAGCAGCAATATAAAGTGGAGTTTCTCCATGAACATTGGCGGAATATGAAAACTCAGGGTCCTCTTTTGTCAATATTTTCACCACTTGGGCTTGGATATTTCGAGCTGCCACATGCAACGCTGTATCTTTCTCTTCATTCGTCATCCTCAACATCATTTCAGCTTCTGTTACTCTGCTCTCCGGATCTGCAGGTAGAGCTTTTGCACGGTCAATGAGGACTTTTACCACATTGGAATGGCCATATCTTGCTGCCAAATGGAGGGGGGTTTCTCCTCTCTTATTGGCTTGGAATAACAGAGGCGGACACCTTTCAAGAATTTTATCAACAAAATCAGTGAATCCGGGTTCACTGCTTTGGTTTCTTAAGTAGACATGAAGAATGGTGCTCTCGTCTGGAGTCAATAGCTGATCAAGGCAGGTTTGATAATTCTCAAAGGGACCGATATTGCCTGCTTCTGCAGCCTTGTACAAGACAGGATCCATATAGATGATGCTATCCATTTTGTAGCCTAGAGAAACTCACTAAATGAAATGTAAACAGATGAAAGGCTGATAACAAAGGGAAGAGGTTGCACTCAGCTGATCACAAGACCTTTTTTATTTCTTCAGTTTTTAAAGAAAGAAAAAGGCTAGCTAACAGCGTCGACATGATTACATTTATTTTCCTTTTTGACTTTTTGATAATATCTCGATGAATCATGTTTAGGATTTTTTTTTTAATCATTTCCACTCTATTATTAGAAAGGCTAATCCACGAATTGTGCACTACATTATTTTTTTTTTTTTATCTAAAAGAGATGCGTTAAAAAAAAGTTTGCAGGAGTACTGGAATCATGCTTTGGAACGTTTTACTTTTCTGGGAAATTTGCTATGTTGGTCATGGTACATAGAACCAAGGTTTTATGACTAATTATGTATTTAATATGAAAAATCAAATTCAAAAATCAAAAATCAGTAAAATTAAACTTGATTCACTCAAAATCGATAAAATTGAACCGAGTTTTGCATGAACATAATTAATTTCCAAAATAATAAAAAAAAAACCACTCAAACAGTTACCTGCAACTTTTAGTTTTCTGTTTTTTCAGACTTTAGAGCTTTTCTTTAGCTTTTGCTAAATGTCAGACTAGATATGGGATTTGTTTGAAGATATGAGAAAAAATCAGATTTTTGTGAACATTTGTTTGTAGTATATGCTGGATTAATCAATATTTTATTGATTAATTTATTAATCAAATTCATTAATATGGAATATTGTCAATCTAAGATTATATAAATTATATAAATGCAATTATTGATTAATTTATAATTTTTATGTTTTTTGTATTTTTTTTTCTTTGTTTTCTTATCTTAAAAAACACTAGAGATGAAAAGTTTACAAAAAAAAAATTTATTGTTAATTCCCTCTTCTAAAGCATAACTTGCTAGCAAGGCGAAGGATGACTATGCTAGCACTTCTTTTTTTTTAATGTTTTTTCTAATACTTAACACTCGTTTACATCAAAGTATCTCGCTAAATTAATAGTTATTGAACTTAACAAATAAATAAAATACATACACATTTATAAAATTTATTTGATAGCATATCTGGGATTGAATGTTTTAGTTTTAAATCTTTTTCACAAATTTTAGCTAAAATTTAAAATTTTTGTCTCATTATTGAAAAACATTATTATTATTATTATAACCCAATTTTTTAATTTAAAAAAACAAAAAAAATTAATGGATAAAAAAAATTAAGTATTGGGTTAAGACAACACAAATTAAAAGTTTGAGGATTAATAATGATGGAATTATAAATTTAGCAGTCAATGTGGTAAAAAATTAGAAGAATTAATAATTTTGAGGACTTAATTAAATTTTGATTTGGATTACAATTACAAGCAATTAAAGTTCAAGGATCAAAGTGAATAGACAGATTACAATTGCAGTACTATTGTTTTTAAGTCTGATGTATATGAATACTCAATATATATATATATATATATATATATATATATATATATATATATATATCAGACTTAAAAAGTGAATTAAAAACACACATATGTGCAAGTGTATGCACGCATGCGTGCCCACACATAAATTAAATCAATATAAATATTGGATATACATTTATAAAAACATTATTTAGAAAATGAAACTAAAACATTTTATCACAATTTTTTAAAAAAATTGTGAGTATTTTTCCTTCTTTTATAAGTAGAGAATATTGATACTTTAACAATAGTGTTGATATCTAAGTATTGGAAGTAGAGAATATTTTTTCTTCTTTTATAAGTAGAAAATATTGATACTTTAACACTCATATATATCAAAGTATCTCGCTACACCAATATTTTTCAGACATAAAAAAGTTAATTAAACATATTATCTAAAATCTAAAACATATGAGGAAAGTACTATGGCAATAATAATTTCCCCATATTTTCCCCACATGTTTTTGATTGATTTTGTTTTTAATTTTATCCTTTAACTTTGAGTTGATTAAAAATTAAACTTTATAATTTATTGTAATTTGCTTTCCATGGGGTTATCATAGTCTCATAACCCAAATCACAGATTTGACATGTTAACCTAAGTTGATCCAAGTTAATCTAATATGTTATTATCTTAATATTAAAAAAAATATAATCTTGAATTATTTTTAGTCAAATTTTATTTTTACTGGTCGTTCTGGTTACTTTTGGACCCTCAAAGTCAATCAGGTCATATTAAGTCAACACCCACACGGTTTAAATTTCTTTTCTACTAAAATATACATTAGCAATATTTAAATATTTTTTATGTTCAAGAAAAATTTAACCCAACCTACAGCGTAACTAGCGCGGGTCAATAATCTAGTACACACACTAAACTAAAACAATATTTCACTATACATGTACATACATTCATAAAACACTATTAAGATAATCAAACTAAAAAATTCAATCACAAATTGTTTTTAAATTCTTTATTTTCTATTTGTAACTAACAATTTATTCCAAATAATGAATATTTTTTTAAAAAAATACAACTGAATTTTATTTGATAGCAAATCAAGGACTGATTATTTTAGTTGTAAATCAAGTTCATAAATTTTAGCTTAAATTTTAATTTTTTTGTTTAATTATTGCAAAATTATTGTTATTATTATTATTATTATATGAAAATATACTTACTATGATATTAAATATTAATAACTATCTAATTAGGAAAATTAATTATTCATACTAAATACAAATTTAATATCATTATATATATATATATATATATTAATTGTTTCAAACAAATTCCAAATTTGCATTATTGTTAAAAAATCAGATTTTTTTGAACATTTGTTTGTAGTATATGCTGGAGTAATCAATATTTTATTGATTAATTTATTAATCAAATTCATTAATATGGAATACTGTCAATCTAAGATTATATAAATTATATAAATGCAATTATTGATTAATTTATATTTTTTATGTTTTTTGTATTTTTTTTCTTTGTTTTCTTATCTTAAAAAACACTAGAGATGAAAAGTTTACAAAAAAAAATTTTATTGTTAATTCCCTCTTCTAAAGCATAACTTGCAAGCAAGGCAAAGAATTTTGAAATACAAAAGTGAAAAGGAAAGGGTGACTATGCAAGCACTTCTCCTTTTTTTAATGTTTTTTCTAATACTTAGACACTCGTTTACATCAAAGTATCTCGCTACATTAATAGTTATTGAACTTAAAAAATAAATAAAATACATACACATTTATAAAATTTTTTTGATAGCATATCTGGGATTGAATGTTTTAGTTTTAAATCTTTTTCACAAATTTTAGCTAAAATTTAAAATTTTTGTCTCATTATTGAAAAACATTATTATTATTATTATTATTATTATTATTATTATAACCCAATTTTTTAATTTTAAAAAAAACAAAAATAATTAATGGATAAAAAAATAATTTAAGAATTGGGTTAAGACAACATAAATTAAAAGTTTGAGGATTAATAATGATGGAATTATAAATTTAGCAGTCAATGTGGTAAAAAATTAGAAGAATTAATAATTTGAAGGACTTAATTAAACTTTGATTTGGGTCACAATTGCAAGCAATTAAAGTTCAAGGATCAAAGTGAATAGACAACGATATTATAGGGGGGTTAATTGATTTTTTCAGGGGTAATTTTGATTGAATTAAAAGTTAAAGAGTCAATTGAGGAGTGAATTAATTAAATTGAAAACCAAGTACTTATTTGTAAATAGCTTTGAAATTCAGGGGTTCAATTGCAATTTGATCCAGGGGTAACATTAAAAAAAAAAAAGAGATATTTCTTGATTAGAAACCTAATTGTTAAGTGTTAGAAGTTTAGAGGTGAAATTCAAAATAATCATTTGAAGTAAAACGGTGTCGTTTTCAACACTTTTCATCATCTTTTCATCTTGAATACCGGATCAACAAGAAACACAACCAAAAAAATCACGGACCACGCTGCCAATATCCCCACCCACACGATGAATCTCCGAGTGAACGTGGGTCGCAGAAGTTTTTGTTCCCATCGTGCAGGTTGCCCATGATCGTGTTTCCTGGGGACAAGTTGAGTGCAATCTCTGGCCTTATAAAGGCCAGAGAAAGGAACAGAAATAGGAGGGGCACAGGACAGAGAGAACCAGGGCGAATATAGACACTGGAACAACACGGGAAGCACATAAAGATCATCGCGATGTGGGTAAGACAATTATTATTATTATTGAAAATGATGAAGCTATGATATTAATTACTAATAACTATCCACTTAGGTAAATTGATTATTCCATACTAAATAATAATTTTGTCCCTTTTTTTCTCGACCAATATGTGACCTATATGCATTATTAGATTGTTTCAAAACAATCCCAAATTGATTTGAACTTTGCAATCAATTTCTTGTTTACCCACCTGTGTTGTTTCTTCTTCCTCTATCCAATTTGCGTCAACATTATTGAGTCCAATTGGCGGTTGCAGTAAATGGTCGTAGGCACAGAGAGTTTTTAGACTGACAGAAGAGGTCCTGAACTACAGTAAAGTACTGCAGTCTCTACAGACCCATTTTTTATAAGAACGTGATAAATAAAAATAAAATTTTTAATTAGAATATCCATGTTTTATATGCAGTACGATTGCGATAAAGTCCATCACGGACTCGAGAGTCCAGAACATAACATGGGAATTATGATACAGGAAAACAAAAAAACCCGTGAAAAAAAAAGACAACAGTGACAAAACAGCCCAAAGACACAATTACATGGGAATTATGTCTATCGCAACTGGCTTGTAACTCGTAAGACTGTGAGCCTTGGGCTTGGTTGAGGCGGATATGTGGCAAATACATATTCCCGGTTCAACTTGGAGAACCATTGTAACGCAAACATAAAAAATCAATTATAGCTAATGTGTTCATAAAAAACAAATATTAAACTTTGGTACAAGGACCACATGCAATCGACTTTATTCCTGCGTTTAACAGTAAAAACATCATTAAACCCGCAGAAACCTATGACAAATAATTAATATCGATTTATGACAAACTTCTTATAGTTGTAGCTATATCATATATAAGCTTTGAAGAGGTAAGCTTCTTATCAGCAGAAGATATATAAACACGATCAGCAAACAAGCCACTTCAAGATTTTACGATTTAGGAAATCAAAACAACCACATGAATTTTTTATTTTAAATATAAAAAAAAATTAAAATTTTTAAAAATATAATTTATACTATATTTCCAAACACACCCTACACAATATAGAAGAAGCTCAAACTAATGAGACAGACGGTGATGGCAAGCCCCAAGAAAGGTTCCAAAACTGCGTATGTGCCCATAATGAAAGCGATAATTATTGTCCCCATCCCTATCATGGTAAACAACGTGGCAACCCCAAATAATATCCTAGTGGTTTCCTTGTCTATCTCTTCATCCTTGACCATTTCCGAACCTTGAATCAGCGAAATAAAAAGTGAATGAAGGCAACAAAAATTGAGAGCATTATTGACATTTCATCAGATATGACAAATACAATAAAAACAGCTTTTTTAGCTAGAATTGCAGTCCTCTGATATGACAAAGCATCCCCTTTCTCTTTATTTTTCTCATCATTCCCTCTTCTCAAAACCTTGCGCCGGCCGCCAAGCGGTCCACTGCCAACATCTTCAAGGGATTCTAGAATCTCTACTTGCAAAAAGTTTAGGGTAAAATATCGTAGATATCCATTATTTTTAGCTATTTAATAAATATTATATATTAACTTTCGGGCCTTTATTTTTGTTTCCACAACTGCTTTGTTTGCAATCAAATCCTTTCTGTTACTGTATATATTAGCAGGTAACAAAACCTAATTTGGTTGAAATTAAACCGCATGCTTTACATTAGCCCAATTATCACCAAAAAGACAACTAAGATGTGGACTTAATTTTCTATAACATTAATTCTAAATCTTAATTTCATTCTAAAATTAATTTCCTAGGAGGGTTAATATTCCAATATATTATTGTTTATTGTTACTCTCCTTAATTGCTTGTAAGATTATGTTAAGTTTCTATTAGATTTTTCAACTTTAATTCTCAGATTTTTAAAATTTTAATTAATTATATTTTTTTTCATTCATTTGTACTACTTTTGTTTTTTTATTGAATAATATATGTTTTTATAAAACAGTTACATGCGATTCATATGCATAATCTGTTATTGTAGATGAAAAACTTAACAAAATCAATAAAATGACTTCATTTCAAATAAAAAAGACTATAAAGTTATTTGGATTACTTTATTTTTATATTTAGTACTGCGATATAGATAATTTTTTAAAGTATTTTTTTTAATATATTAAAATATTTTTTAAAATTTTATTTTATTTTTACATCATCTTATCAAAATTATAAAAAAATAAAAAAATATTAATTTCATTTTTTCAATAAAATACATTTTTAAAACGAAACAAATAACAGAAGATACTCGTAAGATGATCCCAGCAGGACATAATACAGTGAAACTGAACAAAAGTTATGGGGACCCATTTGGTGGATATGATTAAAGATGCGGAGCTAAAAGAATAGGAGATGCAAAGGAACTTTTTTTTTGATAGTAAGATGCAAAGGAACTAACTAGATGGAAATCGGTCATATCTCTTCATTAGGAAAACCAGTTAATTCATAGAGGATTTGATTACCTGTATCTCTGTAAAATCTCCTTCATCAATGTCGTTGACGCTTAGCTTTCGCTTATTAAGACCATATATCTCTCTGTAATCGAAAACACGTCTCCAATGCTTCTGCTGGTGCGCTAAAGCAGCAAGTAGATGGAAGGGCGTGTTTCCTTTGTCATCCTTCTTCGTTCCAAGTCTTGCAATCTCTGGAATCTCCAGACATTGCTCGAACGCTTCTATATCTTTACTTGCCACGGCATAGTGAAGGGCATTCCAACCTCTGTTATCAACTAGCTCACAACAAGCTGGACATCGAGAAACAATCTCTTTCATTTTTTCTACACATCCTTGAATGGCAGCAATGTGAAGTGCTGTTCTCTTCTTCTCTGTTTCAGCAATGTAGGCCGCGGACGCATCATTTTCTAATAATACTTGCACAATATTGTCTGAACTGAAGATAATTGTATCATCTGTAAATTGAAGATGACAAATCTCTAAATTGCTGACCAACTACAATACCCTCAACCAACCCCAAATCACAGCCTCTAGAAATACAACATTCTATCGATAAATACAAATGAAAATACTGACGGAATATTTCCGTCGGTACATTACAGTGAATTTTACCGACGGAAGTATTTCCTCGGTATATACCGAGGGAATTATGGTGGGAAAAAAAAGAATTAAAATAAAGCTAAAAAATACGATGGCATACCGACAGAATCACGGATAGAATTGTTAGAAATATTATATTTAGTTATCTATCGGTAAAATACCCTAATAAATAGAATCCCTCATTTCACAACAGACGAGCATGTTCTTCTTTTTCTTCTCCTTCTTCTTCTTCTCCCCCTTATGTTAAAAACATCAACATCCCTTTCTTTCTTTCTCTTCTCTCCTCAACTCCTCTTCTCCTCCACTCTCAAGTATGTCTTTTTCTCTTTTTTTCTTTTCTCTTCTTAGATTTTTTTTAATAACATACTTTATGAATTTTTTTCTCTTCTCAGCTTCACTCACAACTACATTAAGGTAAGATTTTTTTCCCTTCCTTTTTTGTGTTTTTTCATTATATTTGTTTTTTAATTTTATTTTTTAATTTTTCTGTTCTTATCAATTGTATAAATGTTGTTGTAGGATTTTTTTCATATGAGATCAATGTTGTTGTTGTTTTATTTTTTTGTGTTATTTATTTGTTACAAATTTTTTGAGTTGATTTTTTTTTTCCAAGCAACTCAATTCTGAGTATTATGGATTGTTGATTTATATTAATTTAATTATTTTCTACTTTTGTTAAATAGATTTTTTTAAAATATATTTTTAAATAATCACTGACAGAATTGCATATGGTATTTTTTTTTGTTATATAACAATTTTCTAGAGAAAAATACCGACGGAATGAAGCTGGAATTATTTTTTTGGCACGCATTTTCCATCTGTAAAATCATCGGTTTTTTATTATTTTTTTACCAACAAATGATGGAATTACCAACGAACGTTATTCCAACTGACGTATTCCATCGGTGAATTAGTAGATAAAATTTTTGCCAATAAAAAAGTTATGTTGGTAAAACTGTTAAATGTTGCAGTGGAATAAGACGAAGTTGCCACAATGGGCAATCCCAGGACCTTAAAAGGAAGACCTTCAAGCTTACATCTTAAGCTTGTGGCAGTAGCTGATGATACCGAGTCATCAATCCCAATTCCAATGACGGAAATCTTGCGGAAGTTGACTTTTAATCCAGAGACCAGTTTGAAACATCTCAAAATACTTTTCAGATTAAGTAGAGAGACAACAATATTGTCTGAACTGAAGATAATTGTATCATCTGTAAATTGAAGATGACAAATCTCTAAATTGTTCTGACCAGCTACAATACCCTCAACCAACCCCAAATCACAGCCTCTAGAAATACAACATTCTATCGAGACCTTCTGCAGCTATAATAAAAAGAAAAGGAGATAGAGAATCTCCTTACCTCAGCCTCTTTTTTATTCTGAATTCTTCTGTCGGAGAACCATTCACAAGAATAGATACCTTTGCTGTACAGATGCATTGATTAATCCATCCTCTCCATTTAGAGCCAAATCCCATACACTCCATAACTTCATCAAGATATTCCCAATACACATAGTCAAATGCTTTGTGAAAATCCAGTTTAAGTAGAAATACCTTCTGCTTCTTCTTTCTCAAATAATTGATGGTTTCATTTGCCATTAACACATTGTCCAGTATATATCTTCCTTTGATGAAGGCATTTTGACAATCACCAATAACCTCAGATATGATGCCTTTTGATTCTATTAGACAGCACCTTAGAAATAACTTTATACAAAGTGCCTAATAAGACTGATTGGTCTAAAATCCTTCATGCTGAAAATGTCCATGCTAATAGATCCCCATGCTTTCTTTAAGAAGAAAAATTAATTCCATCAGGTCAAGGGGCTTTGTTGTCATCACACTCCCAAATTGCAGCTTTGACTTCATCTAATGAGAAAGGGGCTTCCGAGACTGCAGCAGAAGAAGGCAACAGTTTCTTAAAAAGAAGTTTTGAGCAAGATGGTCTGTAACATTTCTCCAGGGCGTAGAGTCCTTTGTAGAACTTTACAATTTCATTCTTCACCTCAGAAGGCTTAGATCCATCAACATAAAAAGAAAGGATGGCATTCTTTTTCTTTCTAGCTGTTGCAGACAAATGAATGAACTTAGTATTCCTATCTCCCAATTTACAACACTGAATTCTGGACTTCTGATGCCTTAATGATTCCTGCATTCCATATAAGGATCTTAAGTCCGTCACAATCTTCTTACTTCATACCAGTTCTGAAGATGATAGCTCCCTGACTTCTTTCTGACATTCTAACTATTCAACTTCCGGTTCTAGGGCTTTAATTTTGTCATCAATATTACCCATCTTATCACTATTCCATGATCTGATACCTTCCTTTAGTATCTTCACAGCCTTTACAATTCTGTCATAACCACAGACTGACTCAAAAACCAAACTCTAGAGATCCTCTATAATCTTTCTAAAACCAGATTGCAGCCACCAGCAATTAAGGAATCTGAAAGGTGTAGGTCCCCAATCAGTATTATCTAACCTCAACAAAATAGGTCTGTGATCAGATGTGAACTTGGGAAGGCCAAACAAGGATAAGAAGGGGGAAGTATGCAACCAGACAGTAGACATGAAAGCTCTATCAATTCTACTTGCAAAATTTCATCTAGACCCAGTAAACCTCTTACCTACCAAAGGTAATTCTACCAGTTCACATGCATTAATACATTCACGGAAAGCTCTCATATAACATTTATTCCTTGAACTTCATTTACGGTTCACTGGATATAAAGTTTCATTAAGTCACCAATTAAACACCAAGCTTTCAAGATCAAACCCTTAAAATTCACCAGATAATCCCATAATTCCTGCTCTAATGAGTTGTGATTTGGGGCATACACGATCGAAACCTCACATTCAAACCCATACTGTGTGAAAATCCCTTCAACATACAGAATTCTCCCTTTCATACCTACATTTGAGTTCTTGACATTTTTTAAACACGCTCTTGTATATCAAGAGCAGTCTGGTTTGTCAGGTCTGACTTGTTATCCAATGGAGTCGATCAGATTTTTCCAACCAATACATGCACTTCATGGAACAAGCTAGCTAGCTGGCACAGTTGCCAATGAAGAATTAAACTTGGCATATCCCACTTTTCAGAGTAGTTTTCTTACAATCTTTTGAGATTGTTGTAATAGTGTTTTTTAAAATAATTTTTATTTAATAATATATTAAAATAATTTATTTATTTTTATTTTTAAAAAATTATTTTTAATATTAATATATTAAAACAATTTAAAATTATAAAAAAATTAATTTAAAATTTAAAAAATAAAAAAATTCAATAATACTTTTTAAACATAAAAACAAACACTTTGTGAGTAAAATCTTGATTAATAAACAAACCATCAAAGCACTAAATTTTAGTCACATAAGAAAAAGAAAATAAATAAATAAAAAATAATGTCAGAGTTTTTGACTACTTGACTTGTGATACGTATTAATTACAAAATAATTTATAAAAAATTAAAAACTGATTTGGAACCAAACACATGATTTCTGAACATATGACATCACAATTTTTTTCAAAAACAGTAAGAATTTTAAAAAAATACATCGGAGTTTTATTTGATAGAAAATTTAGAATTGATTGTTTCACCGGGATGTCTTATCTTTAATATCCTTGGAAATGAACCTAAACACTAAATACACAAGGAAGAAGAAGCTCAGACCAATGAGATAAGTGTTGATGGCAAGCCCCAAGGACAGTTCTAGAACCGCGTATATGCCCGTGATGAATGCGATAATCATTGTACCCATGCCAATCACGGTAAATAACGTGGCAACCCCAAATAATATCCTAGTGGTATCCTCACCTATCTCTTTATTCTTCTCCATTTCCAAACCTTGAATAAGCGAAATCAAAAGGCGGATAAAGACAACAAAAATAGAGAGCACCATTGACATTGCATCTGAGATGACAAATACTATAAAAGCAGATTTTTCAGCTAGAATAGTAGTGTCTCGGTCGCTCTTGTAACCGCCAGGTAGGGTGAAAGCTGCTGCAAATGTTACCGTTGTTATCAGCGCCGCAACTACTAGATGAGACTCTCTTGCTTTACTCAAAGCTTCATGTTCCTCTTTGTTTTTCTCATCATTGTTTTTCTCTTCCTCTCCTTTCAAAACAAAGGGACCGCAACCAATCGGTCCACTGCCAACATCTTCGAGGGATTCTAGGATTTCTTTATGCAAAAATATATATTTTGGGTAAAATATGTTAACATGTTAAAAGAGATTTTAAAAATAATTTTATATTATTTTATATATTTTAGTGAAAATTTTTTAAACTTTATTCATATTATTTTGTATTTAATTTGTATTAATAAAAATAATAAAAATAATAAGTTTTGAATTTAATAACTGCTTGATCAGTAAAATTTTAATATTATTAAAAAAAAACAACCTCAATCCAAATATTTCCATTATTTTTAGCTATTTGTTTCTCTCCTCAATGTATTTCTTCCCTTTGTTTTCATCTACCACTCCTTTCAAAACAAAGGGACCCCAGCCACTCGGTCCACTGCCAAAATCTTCAAGGGATTTTACGAGCTTTTTCTACAAAAATATATATTTTGAGTAAAATATGTTAAGATATTAAAGAAATTATAAAAATAATTTTATATTATTTTCTATAATATTTTTTTAAGTAAATTGTTTTTTATATTCATTCATATTATTTTGTATTTAATTTTTTTAATTAAAATAAAAATAATGAGATTTAAATTTATAACCGCTTGGTCAATAATATTTTAATTATATTTTTTAAAAACAACCTTAATCTAAAAATTTAAACAAATAATTCATCATTTTTAGCTATTTAACATATATCAACTTCGGAGCCTTTGTTTTTGTTTCCATAACTAGTTTGTTTGCAATCAAATCCTTTTTGTTACTGTATATATTAACAGGTAGCAAAAACTAATTTGGTTGAAATTAAACCGCATGCTTTAATTACATTAGCCCAACTATCCCCGAGAAGAAAACTAAGATGTGGACTTGATTTTATATACCATTAATTCTACATCATTTCATTCTAAAATTAATTTCCGGGGTAATATTCCAATATATTATTGTTTATTGTTACTCTCCTTCACTGCATGTAAGATTATGTTAAGTTTCTATTTGATTTTTCAACTTTAATTTTCAGATTTTTAAAATTTTAATTAATTCTATTTTTTTTTCATTCATTTGTACTACTTTTCATTTTCATTGAATAATATATGTTTTTTTTTTTAAGCAGTTACATGCGATTCATATGCATAATCTGTTATTATGGATGAAAAACTTAACAAAATTAATAAAATGACTTAACATAATCCGTGATATTCAAAACCCAGATTGAGAAATTGATTCATATATGACCATCCAAGTCATAATGGACACACACACATATTGTTTTAATGGATGCATTAATTGTCACAACAGTCAATTCATAGAGGATTGATTACCTGTATCTCTGCAAAACTTCCTTCATAAATGTCCATGGTGCTTAGCTTTCGCTTATTAAGACCATATATTCCTTCTCTATGCAAAAGAACAGGTTTCCAGTTTTGGTCCTTGAGTGCTAAAGCAGCAATTAGATGGAACGGCGTGTTTCCTTTGTCATCCTTCTTCGTTCCAAGTCTTGCAATCTCTGGAATCTCCAGACATTGCTCGAACGCTTCTATATCTTTACTTGCCACGGCATAGTGAAGGGCATTCCAACCTCTGTTATCAACTAGCTCACAACAAGCTGGACATCGAGAAACAATCTCTTTCATTTTTTCTACACATCCTTGAATGGCAGCAATGTGAAGTGCTGTTCTCTTCTTCTCTGTTTCAGCAATGTAGGCCGCGGACGCATCATATTCTAATAATACTTCCACTGTAGGATTAGACGAGAAATAATAGGCAGCGTAGTGAAGTGGTGACCAGCCGTTCTCATCGGTTGTTTTCGTCAACTTTTTTTCCTTTTCTAACAATTTTCTTGCTGTCTCTGAAACCAACAAAACAAGGAATAAAAGTTATCCTTCATGAACAACAGAGATTTCACATTGTCTATGTGAATTACTAGCTATATATTCAATACTTAAACTCACAAAGAATTTTAGTGGTATAATTTATTTTATTTAAAAAAAAAAGCTAATTATGAAGCAATCACGGATATATAAAATCAAATATACGTGGCTTTTAATATAAATTATTTAATTCTCCAGACTTGAGAGCAAAATCCTACCATCATCTCCCATCTTGCTTGCCGCATGTAGAGCAGTTCTACCATTACGGCCGCCATAGTCCACTGAAATGCAATTAGTAAGGATTTCATCGATCACCTTGTTAAAGTAATTCAGATCAAACATAAAAGGAGACTACAATTCTGAGTAATTTGTTTATTATGAATGCATAGTGTTAACCTAAATACAAATAAAGTATATATAGGTCAAACTGAAAGTACTATTCTACCCTTAATAAATAAGACTACATAAATATTATTTAACATCTCCCCTCAAACTCACGATGCGGCAGCTACAAGCATCGAGAGTTTGCCAACCAGAAAACGAAAACGAGAGATGGAATGCGCCTTGGTAAAGAAATCTGCAATCTGCAAGGAAGAAGGAACAAAAGGCAAAGCAATGGTGCCATGTTTGAGATGATGACGAGTAAGATGACAATCAATCTCAATGTGCTTAGTGCGCTCATGAAAAACCGAGTTATGAGCAATCTGAATAGAACTCTGATTGTCACAATACATAGGAGTAGGATGAGAAAAGGAAATTCCCATATCAGCAAGTAACCAACGTAGCCAAACAATCTCTTTGGTAGTAGATGCCATGGCACGATATTCTGCTTCGGTGGATGATTGAGAAACAATAGATTATTTCTTGCTCTTCCAAGAAATAAGAGAATCACCTAAAAAGATACAGAACCCGGTAACAGACTTGCGATCTGTGGGATCACTACCATGATCAGCATCAGAGTATGCACGCAACTCCAAGGAAGAGGTGGATGAAAGTAACAGACTCTGAAAAACTGTACCCCAAAGATATCGTAAAATACGAAGAACAGCTGCCCAGTGAACAGTAGTAGGAGAAGCAACAAACTGACTAACAACATGAACAACATATGCAATATCTGGACGAGTAATGGTGAGATATACCAAACTCCCAACAATAGTACGGTATAAAGTAGGATCTATCAAAGGTAAACCATCAGAAGAAGAGTACCTCGCGTTGACCTCAATAGGAGTATCTACAGTCTTGTTATC
>Ga0325400_1000094_pt1 | contig 52792 bp, 55 predicted proteins | sample PopdelMetagenome_2_FD_205662 | JGI IMG/M metagenome (GOLD analysis project Ga0325400, IMG submission 205662) | Populus deltoides microbial communities from Bellville, Georgia, United States - Xylem-PdKOR-R1 | ecosystem: Host-associated > Plants > Phyllosphere > Stem > Wood/Secondary xylem... | reverse complement strand
GACCGCACCGGCACCGGTCGAGCGGCTGACGGTGAAGGTGAAGGCTGTCGAACCGCTGTTGCCCTCACTTTGGCTGATCGGCGGGGAGAGCGTCACGGTGGGCAAGGGCGCGGTGTCATCGTTGAGGATGGTCAGCGTCGAGGACATACGCGATCCCGCCACATAACCGGTTGGGGCGGCGATACTGACGGTAGCAACCTCATCAGGCTCGACCACGGTATCACCGGCCACCTGCACAGTCAGCGTGCCAGTAGTCTGCCCATCGGCAATGGTGATCAAACCGCCGCCGGGTATGGTATTACCGAAATAGTCGGACGAATCAGTAGTGCCGGGCGCGAAACTCCAAGGCACGTCAACAGCACCGACGCTATAGGATCGCGTCACAGTGTAGGTAACCGCGACCGTTCCGCTGTTGCCCTCGCTTTGGCTGATCGGCGCGCTGATCGCTACAGTCGGACGAACGACTATCTGGTCCACATTGACGATCACCGTGACAACGCCGCCCGGTCCCGCGATCTTCAGACGGAAACCAATCTGCTGGCCTCCATCGGAAAGCGTCAGAGCATATGTTTCAGCAACCGCACCATCGATCTCGACACCCCCACGAAGCCACTGACGCCCCGTAACGGTCCCGTTGAATACTTGCGGGATCGAGACGGCGAGAGTCTGTCCGACGATCGCCGCGCCTGTGATTGTGATCGGCCCGTCGAGTGTCGTCGAAGGCAGACTATCGAGTGCCACATAGGTGACGGTGAAGTCGGGGGTCGGACTATTGGCGGGATCATCGACGCGCGTGATCCGCGTGACATATCGACCGGCTGGTGCCGTGTTCAGGTTTGAAATTCGCGGCGCGCTCTCATCCACTGCGAAGGCGAAGCTGACGATAGGGTCGCGGCCCTTCGATCCGCGCTCGCTGATCTCGCCCTTCAAAGACTGCCCGAAGCAATCTTCCGAAAAGGTGCCGTCGATCTCCCAAGCGGCGATATCGCCCCGGCTATCAATAGTCGGCTGTGCATCGAAATATCCGACTTCTGTTCTACCCGGCCCATAGACGGCAAAGACGAACCGCCTACCCGATAGAGACTGCGGCTTACCATCGACACCAACGACGTGGTAGTTGAAGATGATGGGCTCACCAGCGACACACCGCATGGTGTTGGGTGAGGAACCTTTGGTGATTACGATCTTGAGCGCCATCCCATATTTATGAATGGCGCGGCTTGGTCGGGATGATTGCCGCGCTCGGAATGACTATCGCATCACGAACACTTGAAGCTAAATAAGAATGTGGCCCCGACTATGACAGTATGTGGGGCGGGTGATTTCATATAGTGGGATAAATAGCCTCCACCACGCCCTAGAAACTTTTCTACCTGTCCGAATTAAAATCAGGGGGTTTTCAGCATTCTTGAACCATAAACTGCGTGCGATTGCCCTGCAAAGGTGAATGTTTTTTCTTCCCATATATCAGCACCGTCTACCAACTTACCGTCATCCGCCATCTTCTTATAAACCGTTGACGATATATAGACGCTTCGTGGGTAATCTCTAACATCTGACAGCTTTGCGGCCATACTCGGCGCGCGTCCAATCCAAATGAGGTCATTGTTGTTTCTAATCCCTGCGCGAACCGCGCGGGCAGTGCCGCTATCGATGCCTATACCGTTTCGTAACGTGATATTGTTGTTTCTTATCGACTTGAAGTTTGCGGTGGCCTTCGGTGCGAGGATGCGATCTACCGTATAGAAAACTTCTCGCGCGCAATTTGCCGCTTTGGTATTCTTCCTATCTCCTATAAAAACACCCATTACACGGTCACCATCGAAGCTACGTATCTCGCCGTCCCACGCCCGTATAAGGCGAGTAGTGCAATCCAAATAGGCCCTCATGATCTTGGCAGTCGTTTCCCAAGGGCAAACCCGCGAAAGCATCGCACTACCCGCAAGGTCCGCATATAAAAACGCTGCGTCGAGCTTAACGGCTTGACTGTTTGAAACAGTGTCTGTGGTCGGAACTACCGTTCCATCACGTTCCGTGAGGGATGCATTGAAAATGTTGTCGATCGCGTCAGATAAAGTGTCAACCCAAGCCATGAACTCCCCTCCTAATTCGAGATTTGGATCATCTTTGATGTTATGAACGAAGAGGCTGCAAGATACACCCCCCACGGTAAAAGTGAGATAGCAGTTAGTATGGACGCCCATTTCAGGTAGAAAAACTTTTTACTTACGATTACGGAATTTGCCCAAACTTGACCAAGCATATCTTTGAGCAATTTGTCATACGTAGCGGCCTTCCATTCTACTTGGAAGTCTACTTCTGTGCGTTTGGCAACTTCCTTGAAGAAGATCAGGGAGCTATGCCCGCCATCTAAATGGGGGAACGCGCTTCCATAAAGGAGTATGACGGATGCAGCAACTAACAGAAGAGCAATCGCCAGTGGGGTCGCCGCCCACCACGTTATCAGGGACGCCCTTGTGACGTTTAAGCAAAGGATCGCCAATTCGCCTGTCGCCACCGCAAACAGAGCAGAGACCTTACCGTCTACCCGTGGGAGGAATGATTGAACAAGCATATGCTGCCGTTCAGCCGCTTCGTATTGCTCGCGATCGGTCAACGTCTTTACCTCCAACACCTACCTTGTTTATAAAGTGTCTAATTGCCTCGTAGCAAGCATAGACAGCGAAGACGGATTCACAATCTAAATATCGTCATGAACCGTGGTCCAAAACTCAAAAGCTCCACCACGAAGAAGCTGGCGGGCACATACAGGAAATCTGTTGACGGCACCACCGCGCCGATCGTCCAGCTTAAACCGGATATCCCCATCGCGCCCGCATGGCTGAGTCCCGATGCCAAAGCCGTGTGGTCAGCCGATCTCGACCGTGTTGTGAAGTGCGGTGCGACCGAAGTCGATAGTAGCTTCTTCGCCCTCTATTGCGATACGATGGCAACATTCCTCGCCAATCCGAATGTTGGCACGGCGGCGTTTCGATCCGAGCTTCGTAAGCAGATGGAGATGCTGGGCATCACCGCCGCAAAGTCACGCCTCGCACGGGGACCAGCGAAGGAAGCCCCCTCCGACACCCCGTTCAAGGTCCGCCCGCACTGATGGATCAGTCGCTAACGTGGTTCCTCACCGATCATGACGCGGAGATCGCAACGTGGATCGACGATAATCTCGAAGACAGCACCTATTCGATAGGTCGGACGATACGAGACAAGCGCTCTGTCATCGTCCACTTCGGCTCCGACACCGACCGCGTGCTGTTCATGATCAGGTGGACGTAGCCGACATTCTAAATATGGGGTGCGCCGCTTCCCCAAGAACTCCTTTTCTCACACTGCTACCGACTACGCCAAGCGAGTAATTAGCGGCAAGATCGCGGCGTGCTGGCAAGTGAAGGCCGCGTGCCAGCGCTTCATCGACGACTTCGAGCGCACTGATATCATCTTCGACACGGCGCGCGTCGATGATATCTGCAACTTCGCACAGGCGATGCCGCACGTCATCGGCCCACTCGCTGGCGAGACGATCCGCCTCGAACCATTCCAAATCTTCATCCTCGCCAACCTCTTTGGGTGGCTCGACCCCGAAACGCGACTTCGACGCTACCGCGAAGCCTTCATCCTGCTCCCGCGTGGCAACGCCAAGAGCACCCTCGCGGCGATCATCGCGCTGCACATGACGTTTCGCGAGGGTCAGGGCGGCGCAGAGGGGCTATCCGGCGCTACATCGCTCGATCAGGCCAACGCGGTGTTCACGCCTGCGAAGCGGATGGTCGAGATGACGCCCGCGTTCGCCGAAGCGCTCGGCATCGAGACCGCCGCACGGTCGATCTACCAGCCCTCCACCGGGTCAAGCTTCAAGCCCGTGATCGCGAACACCAAGGATGGTGGTCTGCCGTGGATCGCGGTGGCGGATGAGCTTCATCAAGCGATCAACGAGAACCAGCTTGCTGCCTTCCGCACCGGCATGGGCAAGCGTCGCGGTGCCGACCCATTGCTGATAATCGTCTCCACCGCTGGCACCAACACAGCGGGTGTCTGTCGCCAAGAGCAGCTTTACTTTGAAGCCGTCCTCACCTGCACGATCACCGACGATGCCAAGTTCGCGCTCATATACACTATCGACCCCAACGACGACTGGATGGACTTTAGGGTCTGGGCCAAAGCGAACCCCAACTACGGTGTCTCAGTCGATGAGGCACATCTTCGCCGCGAGTATGAGAAGGCGCTGCAATCGCCGTCCGCGCAGGCGATGGCGCTCACCAAATACCTCAACGTCTGGACTTCATCCTCGAACGGATGGTTGAACCAGAAGGATTGGCTCGACGCAGCCGACCCGACGCTCACCATCCCCGTTGATGCTCCCGCCTATATCGGCGGTGACCTTTCGACCAAGAGCGATCTCACCGCGATCACGCTGGTGGCTACGCTGCCCGATGGCAGGAAGGCGGTGCAGCCGCATATCTTCGCGCCAGAGGGTGCGCTTGAGCGCTCGAAGAACGCCAAGGCGTATCAGGAATGGCGCGGCAACGGCGCGATGACGATCACCGAGGGAGAGGCGAGCGACTTCGCCGTGGTCGAGCAGAAGATCAGGGACTTATGCCACGACTACAACGTGCAAGCCGTTATGCTCGACCAGTGGCAAGCCGCGCAGCTATCGCAAAGACTGATGGCAGATGGCATCACCGTCATTGAGTTTCCGCAAAATCTACGCACCTACACCCCCGCGATGGTCGATTTTGAAGCCGACCTCATGAACGGCAATATCGTTCATCCGGGAAACCCCTGTCTAAACTGGATGGCGCAGAACGTCGTGGCGTGCCGCAAGGGTAATCTGATGAAGCCGGACAAGCCAACCGGTCAGGATCACCTCAAGATCGACGGTATCGCCGCGATGCTGATGGCCTACGCCAAGACGCAAGAGCCCATGCCAGAGAAGATCGAGCTTGAATGCGAGTGGTTCGACTGACACCGCCTTCACTAAATATCCGATGGGAAAGTTTGCCGATTGGTTCTTTGGTATCGAGGAGAAGTCCGCCGCTCCACAGCTTGTTCAGCGCCGCGACGAACAGTTCATCGATGATCGCATCGCCAACAATGATGCGGGCGGCTACATCAGCGTCGTCTACGCCTGTGCACAGGTCATATCACAGGGGCTCGCCCTGCCCCCGATCTACGTCCAGAAGATCGGCTCGAAGGGCCGCGAGTATGCGACCACGCATTCAATCTATCCGCTGCTGACTACCAAGCCCAATCTGCTTCAAACCTCCTATGAGCTTCGCGAAGTCATGGGCTGGCAAGCCGCGCTCGACGGCAACGCATATGCGTGGCTGAACCGATCCAAATCCGGCGAGATTCTTGAGATCATTCCGCTCGACAAGGGGGAGATCAGCCGGGTTGATCCCGCCACGGTGGGGGGCGTCCCCAGCTTCACCCTCGCGGGACGCCCGGTCAAAACGACCGATATCTGGCATTTTCGTGGCCCGTCCGCTCATCGCAAGCAGGGGCTTCATACGTCGGCGGAAGCGCAGCGTGCCATCGCTCTGGCGGCGGCAGCGGAGAGCTTCGGCACCGACCTATTCAAGAACCGCGCCGCCCTCGAAGGCATAATCAGCTTCGACGGGGTAGTGGATCAGGCGCAGATCGACCGAGTGCGGGAGTCCTTCAAGGCTCGCCAAACCGGTGAGGGCAAGCGCGGTCGGACGGCCTTTTTCCCGGCATCGGTCAAGTATCAGCCGGTCTCCTCATCCGCCACCGATGCGCAGTGGGTCGAGACCCGCCAGATGCAGATCACCGAGATTTGCCGCTATTTCCGTGTCTCGCCCACGAAGGTATTCCATACGTTGGGCAGTCAGTCCTACGCGAGCGTCGAACAGGCGCACATCGCCCACGACCAGGACACGGACGCGCATTGGCACGCCCGATACGCACAGTCCGCCACCAACGCTCTCCTGACCGACGCCGAACGCCGCGCCGGTTACGCCGTGGTGATCGATAACCGCGACTATCTACGCGGGACCGCGACCGAGCGGGCCAACTACTACAACGCTGGCCTCACCGGTGGGTGGCTGACGCAGAACGAAGCACGAGAGGCTGAAGGCTACCCTCGTTCGGATGATCCACTGGCGGATAAGTTGCGCCCCGCCGCAAATCTGTTCGGCGATCAGTCGCAGAAGACCGCCGAATAAATATCGACATGGATCGCATCGAAAAGAAAACGCTGTTCGCGCCGCTGGAGGTCAAACTCGCGGGCGTCGATAATGAGACTGAGGCCAAGTCATTTAGCGGCTACGGGGCATATTTCGGCAACATAGATAGTTACGGCGATATCATTGCGCCGGGTGCTTTCGCTAAGTCGCTCGCTAACCATGAAGCGGCTGGAACCATGCCGCTCATGCTGCTCAACCATGATGCTTGGTCTGTGCCGATCGGCCTGTGGAAGTCGATGTCGGAAGACGACAAGGGGCTCGCCGTAAATGGCGAGTTGATCGACACGACCGCCGGTCGCGACGCTTACGTGGCGCTGAAGGCCGGGGCGATCACCGGTTTGTCGATCGGGTTCCGCATCTCGGGCTATGAGATCGACGGCAAGACCCGCACCATCACCGAAGCGGAGTTGCTCGAAGTGTCAGTCGTGACGTTTCCGGCGAACGATCTCGCGCGCGTCAACGCGGTCAAGTCGGTTGGAGCTACCATGAACGATGAGGAACTCGAAGATGCGCTCAAGGGCGCAGGCTTCAGCGAAGATGCCGTCACCACGCTATTCGCCTCCCGGAATACACCAGATGAAGTCGATGAAGCCGAGGATGACGACGAAACTAAATATGATGAGGCGGCAATGACGCTCGCCATCAAGTCCATTGTTGCCACAGTCAAGGAGATTCATGTCCGATAACCTGATTAACGAACTCAATACGCTTTCCGTAGAGTTCAAGAGCGCGATCGAACGCGCCGACGAGTCCGCCACTTCCCGCCTGAACACAGCGATTGAGGGCGTCGAGGCAAAGCTTCGCCTCATTGAAGCCAACGCCAATCGCGTATCCGGTGACAGCGAAGCCGCTGACGCAGAGTTCAAGTCCTTCCGCGACTATCTGATCACTCGCGACGTTAAGTCCATGTCGGCTGGTTCGGCGACCGATGGCGCGGTCACCATTCCGAAGACCATCCACGGTCAGGTGCTCGGCTACCTGCACGAGAACACCGTGATGCGTCAGCTTGCGACCGTCGTCTCGACTTCGACCCCTGACTACAACTTCCCGGTGCAGACTTCCGGCGCTGGCGCGGAATGGACCGGTGAGACCACCGCTCGCAACACCACCGATACTCCGAAGATCGAGAACGTGAAGCCGCCGGTTGGCGAGCTTACCGCTCGTGCGCTGATCACTCAGACGCTGCTTGAGGATTCGCAGTATGACCTTCAGCCGTGGCTTGTGAATTCGCTCGGTGAGAAGTTCGACGAATCGACCGGCAACGCCTTCATGAGCGGCAACGGCACCAACCAGCCCAAGGGTCTGCTCACCTACGCGACGAGCGCTGTTACCGACAAGGCGGGCACCCGTCCGTTCGGCACCTTCCAGCACATCGCGTCGGGCACTTCCGCCGCGCTCGGTGACCTTGAGAAGCTGATCGACCTGACGATGGCCGTGAAGCCCGCGTTCCGCAAGAACGCCGTGTTCGTCATGACCCGTGCCACGCTCGGTGCCTACCGCAAGGTCAAGGGTTCGGATGGTCAGTTCGTGTGGCAGCCCTCGCTTCAGGCGGGCACCCCGTCCACGCTGCTCGGCTATCCCGTCTACGAGGATGAGTCGATGGGTGAAGCTGGCACGGCTGGCGCTCTCGCGGTCGCATTCGGCGACTTCAAGCGCGGCTACGTGATCGTTGATCGTGTCTCGATGGGCGTGACGGTCGATCCTTACTCGTTCGATCCCTACATCGCGATCAAGGCCCGCACTCGTGTGGGTGGTGCCGCACTCGACACCGGCGCGATCAAGTTCCTGAAGCTCGCGGCTTCGTAAGGTTCACCAACTGAAAGGCTAAGGGGCTCGATGCGAAAGCATCGGGCCTTTTTGCTTGGCGGCTAAATACCTTCATGGAAGCCACTCGTATCAGCCCGCCGTCTTTCCCGGTCGTCACGACTGCCGAACTTGAGGCATGGCTTCGTCTCGATCCCAACACCGACACCAGCACTCTCGACATGCTGGTCACGTCCGCGACCGAGATCGTGGAGGGCATCACCAACCGCACGATCGCCCCGGCCAATTATCGCGTCACCACCGACAATCGCGCGACCTGCTACGCCCTCCCGCTCACCAATGTGACGGTGATCATTTCCGTGACCGTGGCGGGCGAGCCGGTCACCGACTGGTTGCTGACAGGGGATACGCTTCACCTCCCCGCCCTCCCCGCCTCCCCGCCCGTCATCACCCTCCGCGCCGGTTACCCGGATATTGACCTGATCCCGGACGCGATCCGACACGCCATCGCCGTGCTGGTCAGCGCCGGTTACAACGCCCGCGAGGATATCGACGCCAAGACGTTTCAGACGGTCGAGCGTCTGTGCGCCCGCTACCGCAGGATCGTCCTGTGAAGCTCGCCAGCGGGTCGCTCGACCGTCTCCTGATCCTATACTCTCGCGACGTGACCGAAGCCCCCGGTGGGCAGCGCGTCGCGTCATGGACGCCACGGGGGGCGCTCTACGGGGAGCGGCTGGAGATGCGCACCGTGGATGCCGCTCGGGCCGGTCAGCGTGACACCTACGCGATCGGTCGCTTCCTGATCCGCTATCGCCGCGATCTCACCACCGCGCACCGGCTGGTGATCGACGGCCAGACCTTCGACATTCTCGCCATCGATGAGCCGGATCGCCGCACGTCGATGATCCTGACCGTGGAGCAGGCGACGGACCCGATCTCGTGAGTGTCAACCTCACGGGGTTCGCCGACCTACAGAGGCGGCTTGAACGACTGTCCAAGGAGGAGGCCACCAAGGCGGGTCAGGCGGCGAACCGCGCCGGTGCCGTGGTGGTGCGCAAGGCAGCGATCCAAGAGGCCCCCGATAGCCCGAAAACCACGGAAGGCGAAGTGCGCACCCGGCACAACAAGGGGGGGAGCACCCGGCGCGAGGTCCATCACAAGATCAAGAATTGGATCAAGGTCAAGAAAACCCGCTCGACCAGCGCGACGGAAGTCCAGAACACCGTAGCGATCTTCGCCTACCAGTCGCTTTTCGTCCAGTTCGGCTCGATACACAACGCGGCAGACCCATTCTTCCAGCGGGCCGTTGATAACAACAAGCAATCTATCATCGAGGCTATGGCGAAGGTGCTGAACCGCCAGTTGGTTCGACGTGGCGTCTAAATACCCTCATGGTTGACTACAAGCTCGTTGAACGCCTCAAGACGCTCTGCCCCAACGTCTATCCCGGTGCGGCACCGCTCGACTATCAGCGCCCTTGCATCGTCTACAACCGGATCAAGACCGACCCCACCCGCGATCTCGATGACAGTGATGATACCGCGACGGTGACGTTCCAGATCGACACTTATTCGACGCTACAGACGGAAGCGATATCGCTCGCACGTTCGGTGCGGGACTCGATGAAGGCTTGGCAGGACGATGATGTTCAGTGTGCCGCCTACACGGCTCGGCAGGATATGATCGACAACACGACCGAGACACAGCTTTACCGCGTGATGCACTATTTCGAGGTATTCACGCGCGACTGAACGGCGGAGCCGTCAGCATAAATACTTCTGAACAAGATTCAGGAGAACGACTACCGATGGCTACTTCCGCCGTTATTTCCAAAAAGACCAAGATCGAGATCAAGGTCGGCAACGCATTCGTCAAGATTGGGGGCTTTTTGAACTTCTCCGGTCTGGGCGGCGGTTCCGCTGCCGTGATCGAAGCGACGGACCTTGATTCCGACGCCAAGGAAAAGCTGATGGGTCTGCCCGATGAGGGCTCCATCAAGCTCGACTTCAACTTCTTCGAGAACGATGCCGGTCAGACGGCGCTCGTGGCCGCCCGTGGCACCCAGGCCCTCACATCGTTCAAGCTGACGCTGAACAACAAGAAGGTCTACGCCTTCGACGGCTACGTGATGACCGCCGAGCCCGGCGCTGGCGTCGATAAGACGATCACCCTGTCGGCGGGCGTGGAGATCAGCGGTGCCGCCGTCCTGAGCACGGTCACTCCGTAATGCTTACGCGCGATCAGATACTCGGTGCGCCGATCCCGACGCGCGTAGTCGATGTGCCCGAATGGGGCGGACAGGTGACGCTACGTGACCTCTCCATTCGCGCTCGCACCGAGATGTTCGATGCCCTCTACGCGAACGAAGAAGCCGTTCGTCTATACCGAGCGGATCAGGCCAAGCCGGAGGATGAGCGCGAGGGCGTGGAACAGGTCCGCCCGCTCGACGCATCAATCCTGCACCTGCTCAACACCATCGTTGAGCCCGAAACGCTGAAGCCGATCTTCACGCTCGACGACTATGACCAGGTGATCGACCTGTCGCGTCCGGTGATCAATCACCTCTACGGTGAATTGATGGCGCTCGAAGGTCGCGCCGGTGTCGCTGATCAAAAAAAAAGCTCCGACTAAACCCCCACCGTCGTTTTCTCATCCGCCTCTCGCTCGCGCTCGGTCGCCCCGTTCGCGAGCTTGAGGCGAGCATGACGGTGGACGAACTCGAAGAATACGAAGCGTTCTACCAACTTGAGCCCTTCGGGACACCGGCGGAAGATGATCGCTGGCGTCTCCTCTACATGCTGACCCACAAGGCGCACTTCGACCAAAAGAACGTCGATCACTCTGTATGGCTGGACCGAGACCCGGAAGAAACGGCTCGCCTTCGTGCACAAGCCGAAGCCGCCCTCACTGTCGAAGATCGTATCGAGATGTTCTTCCTCGCGCACGGCGTGGTGGAAGCCGATGAGGATGACCCATCCGTCTAAATAGTTGATGGCAGTCTCACTCGGTTCGCTTTCGGTCGATCTTCAACTTCAATCCGCGCAGTTCATGACGGCGATGCGCAACGCGGCTACGCAGACGCAAGCCACGGGCAAGCAGATTTCGTCCGCGCTCACCAGTGCGAGCACGCTTGCCAAGACGGCGATGGGCGGACTGGCGGGTGCGCTGACCGTAGACTTCCTCGTAGGCCAGACACAGGCCGCGTTCGACTTCGCGGATGGGATCGTTGACCTGTCGGATCGGGTCAACGTTTCCACAAAGACGCTCCAAGAGTTTCGATATGCCGCGCAGATGAGCGGATCGTCGGTGGAAAGCGCCGATGCCGCGCTTGAGAAGTTCGGCAAGAATCTCGGCAACGCCATCGGCGGGAACAAGGCGATGGCGAAGGCTTTCGCCGATCTCGGGGTCACGTCTCAGGATACCGACACCGCCCTCAAGCAGACAATGGACGGTATCTCGAAGCTCGGCACGGTGACCGAACGGAACGCCAAGACCATTCAGATATTCGGCAAGTCAGCCGGTGACCTCACCGTCCTGATGAGTGGTGGAAGCAAGGGCTACAATGAACTTGCGGAAGCCGCGCGCAGCTACGGTATCGTGCTCGATGACTATGTGCTTCGCAATGCGGGACAGGTCAACGACAAACTTGATACTATGAAGATGATACTTAATGCGCAGATGGCGAGCACGATCATCCAAAACGCCGACGCATTAGTCACGCTGGCGAACGGCTTTATCACCGCCGCTGGTGCTGCCACTCAGTTCTTCTCAGCAATGCGGAACGATGCGCTGGTAGACATATCACAAGGCCGCGCTTCTGGCACTCCCGTTGCGAGGATGCTGTATTCCAACATGACGGCGGACGAACGCGAGCGGGCTGCGAAAGCCGACCTTATGAAGACGCGCACCGGACGTAACGCGCTCTTCGACGAGAAGACGCAGCAGTATAATGATGGGCTACGTCGGGGTGAAAGCAAAGATTCAATTATGATGCAGGCAATCCTCGCGGAACGCGAAGATATTGCCAAGGCGGAGGTGAGTGCTCGACGTTCCGAGCGCGCTCTTGCTCCCCCAACCTCCAACCTCACCATCCCCAAGCCTACCTCGACTGCCAAAGCCAAGCATTCGCCGACGCTCAAGACGGACGCGGAGCTTGAGGAAGCGTGGAACCGCGACTTCCTGTCCGCGCGATCGAACCTATACGGCGCGCAGGCTGAGCTATCGACCGATATCTCGGAACAAGCTGACTTGAAGGCGCAGCAGCTTCGCAATCGCTTTTTCATGAATACCGGGGGGATCGAAGCCGACACGGGGTCGGATCGTGAAGTCCGTGAGGGCAAGAAGCGTTATACGGATGCGCAAAGCAAACAGCTTATCGCGATCGAACAGGAGATATTCGACCTCGAATATGACCGGACGCTTCGAGATCGCGATCAGGCCATCGCGGAACAGAAGCTTTCGATCAATCAATCGAGCCTGACCAACCAGTTGGACATTCTGTCCAGCGAAGATGCGCTCGCGCGGTCATCGGGTGAGCGGCGCTCGATCGCGCTGCGCATAATCGAGCTACAGTCACAGCAGGAGCGGATCGCGCTCGACGCCGTGATCGCGTCCAAGACCGCCACGGACGCGGAGAAGGCCATAGCGCAAGCCCGCCTCGCTATCCTCGACACACTCAAGGGTCAGGCTATCGAGCGCGCCAAGCGGGATACGGCGGGACCGCTGGCACAGTATCTCGACGCCATTCCGCGCAGCGCTGCCGAGCTTGATGACCAGTTTGCCTCATTCGAGGCCGAAGGGCTCGGCAAGCTCGAAGATGGCCTACTTGGGGTGTTCAAGGGGACGGAGACGGTCACCGGGGCGCTCAAGGGCATGTTCGGCACCGTGCTCGACGGGCTGGCGAAAATTGCGATCCAACAGGCCATCATCAAACCGCTCGGTTCGCTCCTGTTCGGTGGCGGTGACGGTGACGGCGGCGGCGGTGGTCTGCTTGGTGGCATCATCAAGAGCATCGTGCCGTCCGTGACCGGCGCGCGTGCCAACGGGGGGATGACGCAGCCGGGCACCTACCTCGTGGGTGAGCGCGGGCCGGAACTGGCGACGTTCAACGCACCCGCCAACGTCACCACCAACGCGGCCCTCAACCTCGCGACGGCCAATGCCCGTTCGACAGGGCCGGTGATCAACATCAACGGGCCGATCACGAGCAATGACCCCGCGATGGTGCGCGTGATGGTGGCAGAGGGGGTGATGGCCGCCATACCGTCGATCACGAAGCAATCGACGGATGCCACGATCAAGAGGCTGAACCGTCGCGGGCTTTGATCTCCCTAAATATCGGGTGACCAGCTACCCGATCAGTTTTCCCAACTACGCAGCCCCCAACGCGGAGCGCTTCACCCTCAACCGTCGCCAGTCGGTGACGGAAAGTCCGTGGACCTACGCCGTCCAGACCGTCGATACGGCGGCACAGTGGCAACTCCAGTGGAGTTGGCCCCGGATGAGGTTGGCGCAGGCGGAGCGCATCGCCGCGTGGGGGTTGTCCCTCAAGGGCCAGCACGGCTCCTTCCGCTACTATCCGCGCCAGTTTTCGAGCACGCTGACCGGACGATCACTCGCCCTCCCCGGCTACACGTATCAGGACACGATCAGCGCCACGGGTTGGGGAGCCGGTGCCGCTACCGAGCTTCGTCCGGGCCAGTGGTTCAGCATCGGTGATCAGCTTCTGCGCCTGATCGACGCCCCAACGACCGCCGATGCCAATGGTCGGGTGACCATCAGCTTCGAGCCCTTCCTTCGTGTCCAATACGTGGCCGGGACCGGGCTCAATTTCACCGCCCCGTCCGGGGTGTTCCGCCTCAATGACTCGAACGGCATCGCCTACACCCTCGACCCCGACAAACTGCCCGATTTTGGCGCCATACAGGCCCGAGAGGTAGTCGGATGAGGAATGGCATCACTGCACGGGAGATCGAGGCTGTCAGCGCCCCTAAGATCATCACGGCCTATGCGCTACGCCTCGACTTCGCCAGCGAGACCATCTTCGCGTGGACGGGTGTCGGGGCCGCCGAGCCGAACGGCTCCGGCGATACCGATCTCGACGGCAATCGCTTCGAGCCATTGGCGGCGGGCGTCACCCATGACGTAGGGTCGAATACCATGACCTACAGCGGCTCGGACGAACTGACGATCAGCATCGCCGTCCCTGCCACGCCTCATGCCACGATCGCCGCCGCACAGGTGCTCCCGGCGGAGTATCAGAGCCGTCCCGTGATCGTCTGGCGCGGGCTGCTCTGGCCGCAAGCCGATCCGCTGGCCCCACCGATATGGCTGTTCCGCCGTATCCGCACTGGCGCGATGACCAAGCTCGAAGTCACCAACGACGGGACCATGCACAACCTGACGCTGACGATCGAAAGTCATCAAGCACTGGTGAGCAACGCCACCAATCAGACGTATCTCGACCAGAAACGCTACGATCCCGCTGACACGTCTCAAGACTATGCCGCCTCGATCGCGAACGGCGATCCCGCGCCCTCGAAGCCGGTGGTGAGCTACGGTGGCGGCGGGTATGGAAGATCGACTATCGACGGCTTCAACGTCGCAACTCATGCCGACTACTAACGACTTGCGCGGAACGAGCCGGTCAACCAAGGGGCGGCAGTTTCCCCCCGATAGCTGTAGTTCCTTATATTAATATAACGACCTACACTTATCGGGGGAAAACTGCCCCTCCGGTTGACCGGCTCGTTCCGCGCAGCGTGAAGTTTTACAGCCCTTCTCAATAAATACCGGATGAGTTCACTTGTCCGACACCAATATTGGGAGGATGCGCTTCGCACATACCTCGATCGCGTAGAATGGGATGCCTTCAAATGGGGCACCCATGACTGCGCCCTGTTCGCCGCCGATTGCATCAAGGCACAGACCGGCGTTGATCCCGCCGAAGTCTATCGCGGCACCTATTCGAGTGCCCGTGGTGCGGCGGAAGCGTTGCGCCTTCACGGCGCGGGGACGCTGCTCAAGACGGTGAAGTCATGGCTCGGTGAGCCGATATGCATCCATCACGCGAAGCGCGGCGATATCATGATGCGCGACGCGAAGACCACTGGTGTATGTGTTGGGCAATACAGCTACTTCGTCGGTGTTGAGCAGGGCTTCGATCGCCTCACGATCCTCCCCACCGCTTCCTGTCGCTACGCCTTCAGCGTGCCCTTCGAGGCCCTGTAATGGCAAAGGTCGTGAAAGCCGTCGCCCTCGTGGCGCTTGCGGTCGCGGTGATCGTCTATGCCGCGCCATTCGTCGGTGCGGTAGCGGGCCTCTACGGTGCCAGCGCGGCCACGATAGCCGCGATCACCAGTGTCATGGTCGGCACGGCGGTGAGCCTTGCAGCGGCGGCAGTGGGGACGCTGTTTCGTAAGGCTCCGAGTGTCAGTCAGTCGATGGCGGATCGGCTACAGCGATCGGTAGCACCATCGGCTTCACGGAAGATCGTCTTTGGTCGAACCGCCGCCGGGGCCGATGAGCGCTTCTTCGAGACTTACGGGAGCAAGAAGGATCAGCACGCCAAGGTGATCGCGCTGGCGTCGCATCGCGTCCACGCGATCAAGGACTTCTATATCGAGAACGACCTTACATGGTCGAATGGTTCACTGGTCGCGCACCAAGACGGCATCACCGCCTTCCGGGCAATCACCGAAGGGACGCGGGCCAATGCACAGGCGCTCGGGACCGGAGGATACTGGAGTAATAGCGCGAGCTTCACCGGCTGCGCCTACCTCGCCATCAACTTCAAGCTCGACTCGAAGGCGTGGCCGCAAGGCATTCCGCAGAAGATCACCACCATCGTCGAAGGATGCCCACTCTACGATCCACGCCTCGACGGCGCGCGCGGTGGAGCAGGATCGCATCGCCACAATGATCAAGCTACATGGGGGTTCTATAACGGCACGGTCGAGATCGGTCGCAACCCCGCCCTTGCGCTGCTCACCTATCTTATCGGCTGGCGCGTAGGCGGGAAGCTGATGTGGGGGATGGGCGTGCCAATCTCGCGCATCGACCTCGACAACTTCCGCATCTACGCGAATGTTTGCGAAGAAAGAGTGCAGACCAAGGACGGGGGCACGGTCCAACGATATCTCAGCGATGGCATCGTGAGCACGGCGGACAGCCATGAGTCGATCATCAGCGCACTCACCGCCTCGATGGGCTCGTGCAAGCTCAGCGATGTGGGCGGACGCTACGGGCTGATCGGCGGCTATGATGATACGCTCGGTCCCAAACAGGCGTTCACCGCCGATGACATTGTGGGTGGCGTCAATTCGCCCTCCCCATACAACTGGACACCAGCGGGACCACCGAGCGAGACCTACAACATCGTGCGCGGTCAGTTTGCCGATCCCGCGCAGCTATACCAGCCCGTCGATTGGGGCGTGGTGGAGACCGATCCCCTACCCGATGGCGTTGATCGCACGCTGACGCTCAACTTGGGCTTCGTGTCGAGGCCGGAAGCCTGCCAGCGCATCGCGAAACAATTCTTGATGCGCGAAGCCGTCACACCCGGCTTCTTCACCGCGACGTTCGGCCCCCGCGCATTCACCGTCCAAGTCGGTTCGCTCATGACTTTGAGCCATCCCGCCCAAGGGTGGAACAACAAGCTGTTTCGGGTGCAATCGCAGGAGGAGACGCACGACTTGGCGTTCCAGATGACGCTTCGAGAGGAAAGTCCGGAAGTTTATGCGTGGGACAAGGACGAAGCCAAAGACTTACCGGCTGCGATCCGCCCACCCGGCTATGACGCGAGCATGACGATCACCCCGGCGAATGTCACTCTATCGAGCGAGGCATATATCGGCGTGGCCTAAATACAGGCGCAATGTCTCAAGTCAGCGAAATCACCGTTCGATGGACGCCTGAAACTTCCGGTCGCGTTCTCTCTATTCAGATTGCTTCGCGGATCAAGGGTGGTGCGTGGGGCGAAGTCGCGGCTGCGCATGATCCCGCCGCCGGTGTGTTCACCTTCGCGTCGAATGCGCCGGGGGCGGAAGTAGAGGTTCGCACCCGTTTCCGCATGGTCACGGGGGTGTTCTCGCCTTGGACGCTGAACGACATTACCACGGCGTCGATCAAGGTGCCGGTCGGCGAGATCGTGGGCGCGAACGGGAGCTTGGGTCAACTCGACCCATCGGCGGGCACCAAGCTCGGTGGTATCGCCACCGGCGCGGACGTGACGGGCAACAACACCAGCCGGGATACGGCGGCGGTTGGGGGACGGCCCTCTACGACCGTCATCCAGCAACTCGACACCAAGGCCACGAAAGCGGAGATTGATGCCACCATCGCGGCTGCGAAGGTCGTGACCGACAAGACGATCGGTGACGCTGACACGCGGTTGACCAAGGCAGCAAAGGATGCCGACGATAAAGCGGCCAGCGCACTCCTCCAGATCAACGACCCCGCGAGCGGCGTCAAATACCGGCTGGATAAACTCGAAAGCAATGTTGGGGGCGAGAACACCGGCTTCGGTGCGCGACTACGCGACGTGGAGCTTGTCGTCGGTGATGCCAGCACGGGGCTTGTTCGCCGCACCAGCGATCTCGACATCAAGCTCAACGGCAACGGCGGGATCAGCGCCAAGGTCAGCACGCTGGAGCAGGCTTACAGCGATCCCGCTACGGGTCTGGCGAGCCGCACCATCACGCTCGAAGCCACGGCGCGGGGCGGTGGCAATCTCCTGTCCAACTCGGCTTTCAGCACGCTCGACGGGTGGGCCGTTGATTACAACGCTGCTGGCGGACGTATGGTCCGCAACGACGCCGGTGCACCGTGGCAGATCGGTGGTGTCGAGAACAACCTTACGTTGCGCGTCGATGCGGCACATGGCGGCCTCGCTATTCAGGCGAAGTCGATCCCCTTCGCCGTGCGGCCGGGCAGCTACATTCAATTCTACGCCCTGACGGCAAATCACCGTTGCCGCTCTTGGGTGAGTGTGAGCTTCGAGGACGCCAACGGGGCCGACGTGGGCTATGGGGGTGAGAACTTCGGTGCTCCCCCCGACAATGGCGGCACGAACATCGCCGGTCACGCCACCGTGGGTAACCAATGCTTTCTGGTGCCGGGGAACGCGGTGCGCGCTCGGATGCTGCTACGCCAGTATGACGTGACCAGCGACGGCTACGCTTGGTTTCATCGCCCGTTCGTCAGCGAAGTGCAGGCGGGGGCCAAGGGCTGGTTGCCCTACGCGCCGGGTAGCGACAAGCCGGTGGTGGACGCCGCGCGTGCCCGGCTGACGACGGCGGAACAGGTGCTCGGGGATGCCGCTGGCGGCATCGTTAAGCGCACCACGGACTTGGAAACAGGCGCTAACGGCCCCGGCGGCACCAACGCCCGCCTGAGCACCGCCGAACGCGCGATCAGCACCAATAACATCGCGCTGGCGCAGCGTGCCTCGACGTTGGAAGCCGCCGCGAGCGCGGTGAGCACCAGTATCATCTACAACGACAACTTCAATTTCTGGCCCGATGCGCAAAGCCATCCGAGCCGGTGGAACGTCTGGGAGGGCAACGGCAACTATCGAACCGAGCGTCTGTCGCCGGGTCGTGGTGGTGGCCTGTATTGCGTTCGCACGCTCAACGATTCCGCTGATGTAAACAGCGGCTTCGTCCAGGGCATCCACACCGCCGGTCCCGGTAAGTGGGTGCTGGAGGTCACGGCGGACTTCGATGTCTCGGGCGCACGCGGCGCGGGTGTCACGCTAAGCGGCGTCCATAATCTCGACTTCTGCGCCGAGCCCGACGTTCAGGGCGTGGTCGGTGATCGCGCTGGCGTGGTCCGTAGCTGGACCAAGATGTTCGACCTCGACGCGCGAGATACGTGGTCGGTTCATGCGATGCACGGGTGGATGGACTTCGGTAGGGGCGTGGCGGCCAAGTATATGGTCTGGCACCGTCTGGCGCTTCGTCCCGCCACGCAGGGGGAGATACTCGCGGGCAAGGCTGACGCCGCCCTCAACAACCCTGGCGGGCTGGTGGCCCGTCTTGGAACCGTCGAAACGGCAACTACCGATGGTCGGTTCGCGCAGGCCAGCCGCGTCACTACCCTCGAAGCCTACGCCAGCGGCGCGGGCGGCTACCTGAACGCCAACCACCAATTCCAGCAATGGCCGGACGGGCAGGCGCTACCATCGGGTTGGCAGTTCTGGGGCAGCGATCAGCGGGCCGTGGGTCGCATCGCCAGCGGTCTCCCGCAAAGCCCTTACGCCGTCCAGTTCGACGGCTACCAGAGCTACGAGACGGGCTTCTATCAGGTCGTGCCCGGCATGAGCACGGCGGGCTGGTATGTCGTCGATGCCGACGTGAGTCTTGTGGGTGGACCACTCTGGAACGGCTCGGGCCTCACCATCAATGGCGTGCGCAACTTCGCCTTCGCCTTCGAGGCGGACGTGAACGGCGTGATCAGCGGGGACAAGCAGGGCAATCGACGCTGGAGTTGGTTGGTCAATAAACCCGATGTGGATTGGCTGAACCTCCACGCCATGAATAACTATAGCCCGTTGGGTAACCTCCACGGCAAGGTGCTCAACTGGCATAGTCTGACGATCCGCCCCGCTACGGACGGTGAGATCAGGGCGCAGAAGGTTGATAATCAAGTCAACGGCACCGGCGGGCTTTCGGCGACGGTTACGGAGGCCAAGACGGCGGCTGTAAACGCGACGACCAAGCTCGCGGCGGCCCGGCTGGAATACGTGGCGCAGACACCGGGTGGCCGCGCATCGCTGACGATCCGCAGCGACAACGCGGGCGGCGGCGCGGGCATCGACCTCGTGGGCAACGTCAACATCGACGGCAACCTGACCACCAGCGGCACGATCACGGCGGGCAAGTTCAACGGCTCCAGCATGAGCCGCGAGGGCGAGAGCAGCTACAGCAATCCCGGCGGACTTACTCCGGGGTTCGGTGAGTCTTACGTCGCGCCTTGGGGGCTTACGATCGCTGGTATCGCGCCGCTTGGTCGGCTGACTTTCGATATCAACGCCGTCGTTGCCACCAACGCGGGCACGATCTCTTACGACACGCACCCGGACGGGCGGCAGATTATCGTGACCAACATCGCAGATGGCGGTTTCGCGATCAGAGCGAGTGATCTTCAGGGCAACATCTACGCGCGCGGTGTGTCGGGATCGCAGAAAGTCTTAGCTACAACGCCATTCGACGCGAACTTTCAAGCTATCATTGTGCGCGGTAACACAAACAACATGCGCGACATGGGGGACGTATGGCGGCAGGACGTTAGCGCCGTCTATAGCTTGATGAGTTTCACCGTTAAGGTAACTTGGCTGGCGATCTAAATAGGTGGATGAAAGAATATTGGATCGTCTACCATATCGAGACGGGTGAAGAACTGTATCCGGGCTCCAGCGATTACGCGGGCGCACATGCTTACCAGCACGTCCCCGATGGTGCGGGAATGGTGGTTGTGCCAGCAGACGTGGCGCACTCGATGCCGCGCGATCTCTTTGCATTGCGTGCCGCCCTACTGGCGAGGGTAGACGAACAGGCCGAACAAGTCCGGTCCCGGTTCATCACCGCGACGCCCGGCCAAATAGGAACCTACGTCCTGAAAGAAGCCGCCGCGCGCGCGTGGCTCGCGGATAACACCGCTCCTACCGTCATGCTTGCCCCGGAAGCCGCCTCGCGTGGCATGACGATCGCCGCACTGGTCGAGGAGGTGATCGCGAACGCGGAAGCTTGGACGCACCTTTCTGGACTGATCGAGGGCGGGCGGTTCGCGGCGAAGGCGGCGATAGCATCCGCTACAACCATCGGCGGCATCGCAGAGGCGGAGAAGGTCGATTGGAGTGCGGTGCTCAACCCGGACGGTTGACGTGTCGTCACGCTAAATACTCGATGACGAAGAAGCTGAAAAAGGGTCTCCAGACGGTCGCCCGCTACGCCGCAATCGCGTGGGAAGTGCCCGCCGTGAAGTCTGCCGCCCTGACTTGGCTCATCCGCTTGAGCGTGCCGGGGGCGGCAATCGTCGTCGCTGTCATCGATGCGATGGTGCGGGCGTGATGGCGGAGATGACTTCGGTGGTTGAATGGGCGGCAGCGCTCGGCACGATATCCGCCGCCTGTGGCATCATCGTTCGCGCGGTCACTAAGGACGTGGCGAACGGGCTCACCGCCCTGTCGGGTCGCCACGACGACCTGAAGCACAGCCTCAAGAACCAGACCAGCCGCATCGACGCCATCGAGCATCTGCGCACCGCCGACGTGGAGCGGATCGTCAAGCTGGAGAGCGCGGTTCAGTCGTTCGATAAAGCGATCGAGCGGGTGGAGCGCGGACAGGACAAGCTCAGCGACATGATCAACGATCGGTTCGACACGCTGGCGGAATCGATACGCGAGATACGGACGGTGACGCCGAAGGGTTGAGGATCGTTCCCGTTCTGTTCTACCTTACGGGCGGGAAGGAGATTTGGAATGCACGTCACCCCTGAACGCATTGCCCTGTTGCTCGAAACCGCCCCCGTAGGCGCTGTGGCCCGACTCACCACCTTGTCGGAGACGGTGCGGCACGAAGCAGCCAAGACGGTCGCGGAGCATCTGTGTCAGGGGCTCGACCTCGACGATCGGGATCAACTCCCGCTTCCGCTCTGACTTGGTTCCGACCCCCCACAGCTTGAACAACAAGCAGGCACCAAGGCGCTTGTGTTCCAGGATCGGGCTGGCAAACTCGCGTCGAAACCGGGGGGTCGAGATGCGGGGATTTATCGTTGGGGTGTTCGCTTTGCTGGCGGGGTGCTCATCCAATCAGCCCGTCGCCGAACAGACGGCGGATACAGGGACGGAGATGCCTTCGGCGTCCGCGCCCGCCACGAATGAAGGTGGAACGCCTTATACCGTTCCCTCTGATGCGCGGGCGAGCTACGTCCTGTTGAGCGTCAAGCCGGGTGATGACGGACATATCATCGCCATGACGCGGCGCACCGGTTCAAGCGGCATCAGCTACTCGAATCGTGAGATCGACTGCGCAGCGCAGCTTGCCCGGTATATTGGCGAGGGTGACACCCGCGAGGAAGCGGAGAAGCCATCGCCCAACCCCGGCGAGATGGCGTCGCTGGTCGAGGGGTCGAGCACTCACGCGGCGGTTCAGGTCGCTTGCGCGAAGGGCTGACCCGAGATGCCATTCCGGCGCGATACAATAGTATTCAGGCTCGCAGTAACCATCAGCTTTCTGTGGCTGATATATCTCTCAATATCTGCGGGTCTCTACTTCAGGTCGTTAAACTACTTCGATTTTCTACCGATGGGATGTGAGTCTGGTCGAATCGATGAGACCAACGAATGTCTTAGGCAGGCACAAGCAACCGCTTCCCAGGATTATTCCGACGCCAAATGGCGGGTTTTGATTGACTTTACCTGCTTCGGGATCGTGCCTGCATTTGCGTTGATTTGTCTGGCTGGCTTTTCACAAGCCATCGGTCGTTCGCTCCGAACCGGGGGTGCGGCCTATTGGCGATGGCTTCGCACCGGCAGTGCGCGTCCGCCGCGCTGACGCCGCTATACCACATAGAATAATTGGCTTGATGGGACCGCTGGGTCTCCCCGCCGCTCGCGCCGCATTCCTCGCGCTCGAAGCTCTCGTGCCACCTCTTGATCCACCATCGCGAGTAGGGCCGCGTCGGGGTGCGCGTGGTTTTCTGCCGAATGTGACTTGCACAAACCGAGCATATTGTGTCCGCCCGCCGCCGCGATCTCCAGCGCGCGCCGGGCCGTCTCCTGTCCGCGTACCTGGGCCAGGTCGGGGCCGCGGACGGGATCGTCGACCTCTCCCGGCTCCGGCTGGCGCAGCAGCCCGTGGCCCTTGAAATGATTGACCAGGCTCAGCAGGTCGGGTGCCGCTACCAGTTCCCCGCCCGCGCCCCAGGCGGCCTCCGCGCCTTGCGCCGCCGGACAGATCAGCCCCTTGCCTTCCGCCCCTGCGTGGATCGCCGCCAGCAGCACGCCCGGTACCGGCGCGATGCGCCCGTCCAGCCCCAGTTCGCCCACCGCTACGAAATCGGACAACGCCTCGGCATCCACCACCCCCATCGCCGCCAGCAGCCCCAGCGCGATCGGCAGGTCGAAATGCGACCCCTCCTTGGGCAGGTCGGCGGGCGACAGGTTCACCGCGATCCGCTTGGGCGGCAGGGCCAGCCCCATCGCCGACATGGCGCCGCGCACCCGCTCGCGGCTCTCGCCCACCGCCTTGTCGCCCAGGCCCACGACGTTGAACGCCGGCACGCCCGCCATCAACTGCACCTGTACCTCCACACCGCGCGCTTCCAGCCCCAGGAACGCCGCGGTTGCCACGATCGCCGTCATTCATGTCCCCCCTGGCACCCGGTCATAGCCGGCAGGAGCGCGTTGGAAAGGGCGCGTTCCCGGTTCGCGTTCGGGTCCATGTCGCAAATTGACGCCGCCCGCCCCCCTCGCTATGCGCCACGTCATCAGGCCGTCCGCGGAGGCGGCCGTTTCGCGTTTACGGGACATGACAGATGAAGCGGACTTTCCAGCCCAGCAACCTAGTGCGCGCGCGCCGTCACGGCTTTCGGGCCCGGATGGCGACGGTGGGCGGCCGGGCGGTGATCCGCGCGCGCCGGGCCCGCGGCCGCAAGAAGCTGTCGGCTTAACTCCCTCGGATGCGCCCGCGCGCGGCGGGGCGGCGTTGCGCACGCTGACCCGCCGCCCGGACTTCCTGCTGGCCAATAACGGCCGGCGCGCGGCACAGCCGGGCTTCGTCCTGCTGGTCCGGCCGCGCGACGACGCCGACGCTACCATGCGCGTCGGCTTCACCGTTACCAAGAAGATCGGCAACGCCGTCGTACGCAACCGCATGAAACGGCGGTTGCGCGCGCTGGCGCGCGAACTGCTACCCGTGCGCGGCGTGGTGGGCGCGGATCACGTGCTGATCGGGCGACAGGGCGGCGTCGAACGCCCGTTCGACCAGCTCCGCTGCGAACTGGTGCGTGCGCTCGATCGCGCGGCCTCGGGCCGGACGGACGACGGCCCCCGGCGGCCCCCTCGTCCGCGGGGCGGTCGCAAATGATCGCCCGCCTGCTGATCCTGCTCGCGCGCGGGTGGCAACTGGGGCCGTCCGCCGTGCTGCCGCCGACCTGCCGGTATCAGCCGAGCTGTTCCGCCTATGCAATCACCGCGCTCCGCCGCTATGGCGCGGCGAAGGGCGGGTGGCTGGCGGCGAAGCGCATTGCCCGTTGCGCGCCCTGGGGCGGGTACGGGCCAGACCCGGTTCCCTGATCCCCGTTCGACCCCGCCCCTGCATAGCGGCCCAGCGGCCGGTGCCGTAAGGATGACATCGTGAACGACGAACGCCGCAATTTCCTGCTTTTCGCGGTCCTGGCGGCGCTGATCCTGTTCGGCTGGCCGCTGGCGCAGAGCCGTTTCTTCCCCACCGCCAACCCGCCCGCGACGCGCATCGCCGACGGCAAGACGACGGCGGTGCCCAACCCCGCCGCCGACCCCACCGCCGACGGCCCCGCCGCCACCCGCACGCGCCAGGCGGTGCTGGCCGACAGCCCCCGCGTCCGCATCGAGACGCCGACGCTGCGCGGGTCGATCAACCTTCGCGGCCCTCGCATCGACGACCTGCTGCTGGTCCGGTACAACGAGACGGTGGCGGCGAACTCGCAGCCGATCCGCCTGCTCTCGCCCGCCGGCGCCCCCGACGCCTATTTTGCCGGCTTCGGCTGGCGCGGTGACCGGCTGAGCCCGCCGGGTCCCGACGCCGTCTGGACCGCGTCGTCGCCGGTGCTGGCGCCCGGCCGCCCGGTCACGCTCGACGCCGCCAACGCGTCCGGCCAGCGTTTCCGCATCACGCTGGCGGTCGACGACGCCTATATGTTCACTGTCCGCCAGACGGTGCTGAACGGCGGCCCCGCCCCCGTCTCGGTCGCCGCCTACGGGTTGGTCAACCGCACCGGCGTGTCCAAGGACCCGGACAGCTGGACCATCCACACCGGCCCCATCTCCGCGCACGGCGGCAAGGCCGACTACGACGTCGATTTCAAGGACGTCGACGCGGCCCCTCAACGCTTCGCTTCCACCGGCGGCTGGCTCGGCTTCTCCGATAAATACTGGCTGACCGCGCTCGTTCCCGACCAGTCGCGCTCCTTCGACGGTCAGTTCCGTGCCGGCGCCAACCGGGCGTACCAAGCCGATTTCACCGCTGCCCCCCAGTCGCTGGCGCCCGGCGCCGCCGCGACCCAGCAATACCGCTTCTTCGCGGGCGCCAAGGAAGTGCGCACACTTGACCAGTATACCGACAATCAGGGCGTGGCCCGGCTCGACTATGCCATCGACTGGGGCTGGTTCCGCGTGCTGGAAAAGCCGATCTTCTATTATCTCGACTGGCTGTTCCGGATGCTGGGTAATTTCGGCGTCGCGATCATCCTGTTGACGGTCACCGTCCGCTTCTTGGTGTTCCCCATTGCCCAGCGCCAGTTCGCGTCGATGGCGCGGATGCGCGTGATCCAGCCCAAGATGAAGGCGATCCAGGAACGTTACAAGGACGACAAGACCAAGATGCAGCAGGAGGTGATGAACCTCTACCGCACCGAAAAGGTCAATCCGCTGGCGGGGTGCCTGCCTACCCTGCTCCAGTTCCCGATCTTCTACGCGCTATACAAGGTGCTGCTGCTCACCATCGAGATGCGGCACCAGCCGTTCGTCGCCTGGATTCGCGATCTGTCGGCGCCCGACCCGCTGACGCCGGTCAACCTGTTCGGCCTGCTGGCGTTCACGCCGCCGCACTTCATCGCCATCGGCGTGGTGCCGATCCTGCTCGGCATCTCCATGTACTTCCAGTTCAAGCTCAATCCCCAGCCGACCGACGAGGCGCAGGCGCAGGTGTTCGCGATCCTGCCCTGGGTGATGATGTTCGTGATGGCGTCGTTCGCGGTCGGGCTTCAGATCTACTGGATCACCTCCAACCTGCTCACCGTCCTGCAACAGCGACTGCTCTACAGCCGCTATCCCGAACTCAAGACGGCGGCGCCCAAGTGACCGACACGCCGTCCGCCCGGCGCGACGGCGGCGTGCCCGTCGACGGCTCGACGCCGGAAGCGGACGAGGGGCTGGAGGCGGCGCGGCGGCTGTTCGTCGGCCCCGTCGCCTTCCTCAAATCCGCGCCCAACCTGCGCTTCCTGCCCGACGCCGACCTGCCGGAGGTCGCGTTCGCCGGCCGATCTAACGTCGGCAAGTCGTCGCTGCTGAACGCGCTCACCAACCGTACGGCGCTGGCCCGCACGTCCAACACGCCAGGCCGCACGCAGGAGCTGAACTTCTTCGACGTGGGGCAGCCCGCCCGGCTGCGGCTGGTCGACATGCCCGGCTACGGCTTCGCCAAGGCCCCGCCCGACGTGGTCCGGCGCTGGCGCTTCCTGGTCAACGACTATCTGCGCGGGCGCCCCGTCCTCAAGCGCGCGCTGGTGCTGATCGACGCGCGCCACGGCGTGAAGGACGTCGACCGCGAGATCATGGGGATGCTCGACAAAGCGGCGGTCAGCTATCGCCTCGTCCTGACCAAGGCCGACAAGGTCAAGGCGACCGACCTCACCGCCGTCGCCGATCGTACCGCCGCAGAGGCGAGAAAGCGTCCCGCCGCCCATCCCGACATCATCGCCACGTCGAGCGAGGGCGGCCTCGGCATCCCCGAACTCCGCGCCGCGGTGCTGGAGGCAGCCGAGATATAAGCCATTGAATTTGCTAGTTTATACTATCTATTGCATCACGATATGCGTCACCTTCGTCAACTTTTGGCCAGTCCGATCCCCACGCCCACCGCGACCAGCGACAGCACGGCGGCCGCGATCATCAGCGCCCCGTCCCTGACCAGCATCGCCAGCCCGAACGCCGCGATCGGCAACGCCGACGCCATCGGCAGCGCCTCCAACGGCGGCACCGTGCATGCCAGCCCGATGCACATGGCCGCCGCCACCTTGATCGCCGCCCGCTCGGTCAACTGCTCCAGCCGCCCGTGGAACCATCGGTCCAGGATCCTCGCCACCCCACGCAGGTTGTCCGTCGCCGTGCGGACCTTGTGCGCCGGCATACTTCGCCGTTCCACGAACCCCGGCAACCACATCCGTTTACGTCCGAACAGCATCTGCCCCGCAAGCAGCACGATCACCGCCGCGATGGTGCTGGGGACACCGGGGATCGACCCGACGGGCGTCTGCTCCACCAGCGCAGGCGCCAGCAGGAACGGACCGTAGCTGCGGTTCTCGAACGCCTCGGTCGCGTCCGCCACCGTCACCCGGTCATGCTCCTTCCCCACCTCGTCCAATCGGTCGAGTATATCGCCGACGCTGCGGGGATCGCTCATGGCGGCCGAACATTGCGCGCCGGTCCGCGGTTCCTTGTCACCCCGTCCGCCTGCCCTTAGTCGAGCGCGGATGAAGATTAGCGCTCGCAACCAGCTGCCCGGCCGCGTCCTCGCGATCACGCCGGGCGCCGTCAACGGATCAGTCAAGGTAGAGGTCGGCGACGGCCTGGTCCTCACCGCCAACATCACCGAGGAGGCGATCGCCGACCTCGCGCTCGCCCAGGGCGATCAGGTGACGGTGCTGGTGAAGGCCAGCGACGTACTGATCGCCAAGTAGCCATCATGCGCCTGCTGATCGGCAACAAGGCCTATTCCTCCTGGTCGTTGCGCGGCTGGCTCGCCTGTCGCCAATCAGGCTTGCCGTTCGACGAGGTGGTCGTGCCCCTGTACGATGCGGAATGGGACCGCCGCCGCGGCGGGGCCGAGTTCGCGCCCTCGGACGGCAAGGTCCCGATCTTGTGGGACGGCGAGGCGGTCGTCTGGGACAGCCTCGCGATCGTCGATTACCTGGCGGATAAGGTCGGCCGCGACCGGTTCTGGCCCACCGATCCCGTCGCCCGCGCGATGGCCCGCTCGATGGCCGCCGAGATGCATAGTTCATTCACTGCGCTCCGCCGCGAGCATCCGATGAACGTCCGCCAGCGATACGACGCCCGCCCGCCCTCGCCCGCGGTCGCCGTCGATCTCACACGGGTCATGGAGCTGTGGGCCCAGGCACGCGCGCGCCACGGCGGCGCCGGCCCCTTCCTGTTCGGCGCGTTCGGGGCCGCGGACATCATGTACGCCCCGGTCGCGACCCGCATCGTCACGTGGCAGTTGCCCGTCGCCCGCTTCGCGCTACCCTATCTCGACGCTGTCCTCTCGCATCCGTTCCTGCAGGACTGGCTTGCCGCCGCCCAGGCCGAGGAGTGGATCATCGAGCGCTTCGAGCAACCGGCGGCGTGAGCGCGCTGGCGCTCGCGCAGGCACTGATCCGCCAGGAAAGCGTGACACCCGCTGGGGGACCCGTTTTCGACGTACTGGAACGCTCGCTGCTTCCGTCGGGCTTCGTCGTCGATCGTTTTCTGGCGGGCGAGGCACCCGACGGTCCGGTCGAGAACCTGCTCGCCACCAGGGCCGGCCGCGGACATATGCTCGCCTTTGCCGGTCATCTGGACGTGGTCCCCCCCGGCCCCGGCTGGAGCGTTGACCCCTGGTCGGGGGACGTGCGCGACGGTCTGCTGGTCGGGCGGGGCGCCGCCGACATGAAGGCTGCCGTCGCCGCCTTCGCCGCCGCGGCCGCACGCGTGTCGGACGCCGCCGCCATGCTGATCGTGACGGGCGACGAGGAAGGGCCCGCCACGCACGGCACTCCGGCGTTGATCAAGCGGATGGCCGACCGCGGCCTGCGTCCCGACTGGTGCATTGTCGGCGAGCCTACCTGTACCGATCGCCTGGGCGACATGATGAAGCTTGGGCGACGCGGCTCGGTGAATGTCTGGATCACCGTTCCCGGACGCCAGGGCCACGTCGCCTACCCGCATCTGGCCGACAATCCGATCGGGCCTTTGGTTCGCGCGCTCGCCGAACTGGACGCGCTGGTACTGGACACAGGCACCCCCTGGTTTCAGCCGTCCAACCTGGAGATCACCGACCTCGACGTCGGCAACCCCGCCACGAACGTCATCCCGCCGGCTGCCCGCGCCCGCCTGTCGATCCGCTTCAACGACCGCCACGACGGCGAGGATTTGGCGCGAAGGGTAACCGCCATCGTCCGCCGCCACGCCCCGGCCGCCCAGGTGACGGCTCGCGTCTCGGGCGAGGCGTTCCTAACCGAGCCGGGAGCGTTGTCCGACATGGTGTCCGACGCCGTTTTCGAGGTGACGGGGCTGACGCCGGAAGCTTCCACCACCGGCGGGACGTCCGACGCCCGGTTCCTGTCCCGCCTCTGCCCGACCATCGAGTTCGGATTGGTCAACGCTACGATGCATCAGGCGGATGAGGCGGTGGCCGCCGCCGACGTGGAGGCGCTGGCGCAAGTCTACGCCGCGATGCTGCGGCGGTCCGCCGTCAGTCTCGTCGCCGACGCAGAATGACATAGAGCGCCCCTGCCCCGCCGTGGCGGGGGTGTGCGGCGCGAACCGACGCGATGGCGCTGGAGTGACGCGACGCGGCTAGCCAATCCGTCACTGCCGCCCGGATGGCGCCGCGCGCGTGCGGGCGCTCGCTGTCGGGCCGGGGCGGCCGGCCGGTGACCAGCAGGACGACACGGTCCCCTCGTCCTATCGCCGCCCCCAGCCTTGCATCCAGCATCGCGTGCGCGGACGCCAGCGTATGCCCGTGCAAGTCGACCACATCGTCGGGGACGATAGCTCCCTTGCCCAACCGCCGGTCCCAGCCGCCGTCCAGCGTCGCCCCGTGCAGCCGCTGGACCTTCGGCGCGGCGGGAGAGCGGGCGTTCGAAACCAGGGCGGCGATGGGAGGGACTCGTGGCACCGGTGATTTGGGCACCTCCGCCGCCAACACCATACGGCCGACCGGCGCCACCGCGCGCAGCGGCCGGACCGTCCCGATCACCCGCGCCCATAGCGCGGCCTCCTCAGCGCTGAGCGCTCGGTTCGGCACGCGGCAAATCCAGCAGCAGCGGCGCGCGGGCCGCCGGCGCGCGCGAGATGACTGGCGACGTCGTCGGCACCGTGACGGCGGGTCCCGGCGCCACGTACGGCGCATTGCGCACGCGAGCCATCGTACCGACAGGTAATAGCATGAACGCCGTCCCCCGCGCCGACATACCGCCCGCCGTCGCACGCGCGCCGTCGCCCGCTCCCCAGAAAGTATCGAAGCGGTTAGCGCCCTTGATCGCCCCGCCGGTGTCCTGCGCCACCCACAGGCCGGTTGCGTCCGTCCTGTCCATTGATAGGAAGATGGGTGCGCCGAGGGGCACGAACTTCGGGTCGGCAGCGGCGCTGACCCCGCCCGTCACCTCGTATCCCATCGCCCCCACCGGCCCGCCGGAAAGCTCGCGGAAGAACACGAAGCTCTTGTTTTCGCGCATCAAGTCGCGCCCCTGCTCGGGATTGGCGTGGAGCCAGGCGACGATGCCCTGCATGGAAGCACCTCCCGGCTGCAGCAGCCCGCGCTGGCGCATCAGCGACCCGATGCCGACGTAATCGCGCCCGTTCTGCGTATCGTAGCCCACGCGCATCACGTCGCCGTCGGGCAGGCGCAGTCGACCTGAACCCTGTATCTGGAGAAAGAACACTTCCACCGGGTCCGCCGCCCAGGCCAGCACCGGCGCCTTGTTCGCCAGCGCCCCGCCCTCGATCGCGGCGCGATCGTAATAGGGCACCAGCCGCCGCCCCTCGACGCGCCCGCGCACCGACTTGCCCTTCAACGCCGGAGAAAAGGTGCCCAGGTCCACGTCGATCAGGTCGCCAGGCCGGGCATAGACCGGAACGTCGAAGCCCGGCCGCCTGTCGCGGGACGCCGCGATCTCCGGCTCGTAATAGCCGGTGGCGAAGGCCCGGCCGTCCCCCACCTGCACCGCCTCGAACCACCGCGCGAAAAAGGCCCTGGCCCCGCCGGCGGGAACGGCGCGCGCCGCCTCGCAGGCCGGCTGCCAGTCCGCCCCCCGCGTCATTCCCGAGCCGTCCGCCCGCCGCACGAGGCCGGGGCACGAGCGCAGGAACGCCACGCGCCCCGCCTCGGCCTGAGCGTCCGTCATCGGCAAAGTCGAGACGGCCGGCCCGGCGATCAAACCCGCGGACGACGCGGTGACGGCGCCCGGCACCGGCGCGGCGGGCATCGGGGGCAATGGTATGGCGGCGACGATCCGTCCGTCGGGCACGCGCCCCGTCGGTGCGGGAGTCGAACGCGAGGGTCGAACGGGCGTCGGCGACGAACCGGTGGCCGGGGGGGCGGACGGCCTTCCGACGCAAGCGGCAGTCGCCGCCAGCAGCACCACGGAGATAGATGCGCGAACACGCTCACGGAAACGGCTTCGAAACATGCGGCGCGCCGTCAGGCTTCGTCGGTGTCCGCCAATCTCCAGTTGGGGTCGCGGTCGCCCAGCGTGCGCTGGAACGTCCACACGTCGTGCGTCTCGATCGCGTCGGTGAGCGAGCCGGCGATCACGTTGCCGTCGGCGTCGCGCGTCACCGCCGCCACGTCCGCGTCGAAGCGTACCGTCACCCGTGCCTCGCGCCCTTCGACGCGAGCGTCGCTGACCACCGCCCGCTCGATCGACACCAGTCGGTTGTCCAGCGTCTCGCCCGCCGCCTCGCGCTCGGCAATGGCGGCGGCGAACGCTTCCGCGACCTCCGGCGTGGCGAGCTTTCGCACCTCATCGGCGTCGCCGCGCCAAAAGGCTTCGAGCGTCATGCGGTAGGCGCCCTTGGCACCGTCCAGAAACCGCGACACGTCGAAGCCGGGTTCGGCCGAGACGATCGCGCGCAAGCCCTGCTCCGCGCCCGCCTCGATGGGACGTGCCGCCTCGCGGACCTCGGCCTGGGGTTCGGCGACACCGCGTGCCAGCGCCGCGGCCGGCGCGGGTTCCTCAGGGCGGCGGGGCAGTGGCTGCTCGTGACCGGTGCGCTTGCCCAGCACCGAGTAGAGCCGGAGCGCCAGGAACGCGGCGACCATTGCCAGGACGATGACGTATAACAAGCGCGCCTCCGGAAGCTGGCAGGTTACATAGGCGGAACGCGTCAGCTTTCAAACCCGACGCATCCGCCCGCTTCCCCAAGTAACCGATTCGAACGCTGCCGTTGAAGTCCGCCCCCGCCGCTGCTAGGCGCCCGCGTCCGCGACGGCCGGGGGCCGCGCCGTTCCAGAAGGATTGAAGAATGACCGATCAGGCCAGAGGCGATGGTTTCGGCATGGGTCAGACGCCGGGCAACGGCGAGGACACCGCGCCGCAGGTCGGCTTCATCTCGCAATATGTGAAGGACCTGTCCTTCGAGAACCCGCGCGCACCCGCCATCTATCAGGTGCAGACCGCGCCCGAGATCGACGTGCAGTTCAACATCGCCACCAACCAGGTCGCCGACGAGGTGCATGAGGTGGTACTGAAGATCGAGATCCGCGCCGAGGCGGAGAGCCAGACGGCGTTCATCGTCGAATTGTCCTATGCCGGGCTGTTCGGGTTGCGCAACGTTCCCCAGGAGCATCTGCGCCCGTTCCTGCTGGGCGAGGCGCCGATGATGCTGTTCCCCTTCGCGCGCCGCGTCGTGTCCGACGCCATCCGTGACGGCGGTTTCCAGCCGCTGCTGCTCGACCCCGTCGATTTCCGGATGCTGTACCAGCAGCAGGCACAGGGCGAGGCGGGCCAGTTGCAGGGCGACGTCGCCGGCAACGCCTGACGCATAGGCGGGCGGGGACCAGTCGACGGTGAACCTCGCCCGCGCATTAGGATCGGTCGGCGGGCTGACGCTCGCCAGCCGCGTATTGGGGCTGGTACGCGACGCGCTGTTCGCGCGGTTCGTGGGCGCGGGCTTCGCGTCCGACGCGTTCCTGATCGCGTTCCGCCTGCCCAACATGTTTCGCGCGCTGTTCGCCGAAGGGGCGTTCTCGGCCGCGTTCATTCCCATGTTCAACCGCCGCGTGGCGGACGCGCAGGGGCGCGGTCTACCCGACGGCATCGCCTTTGCCGAAGCCGCTCTATCGGTGCTGCTGCCCGTCCTGGTCGTGATGACGGCGGTGATGGAGGTCGCGGCCTGGCCCGTCACGCTGGCGCTGTCGGGCGGGTTCAACGGCGTCACCGAGGAACAGTTCGCCTTCGTCGTCGGACTGGCGCGGATCACCTTCCCCTATCTGCTGTTCATCAGCCTGGTGTCGCTGCTCGGCGGCATCCTCAATTCGCTGCATCGTTTCTGGGTAGCGGCGGCGGCGCCCGTGCTGCTCAACCTCACCCTGATCTCGGCGCTGTTGTTCTTTCACGACGCCTCGCCCCTGCTGACCGCGCGCAACCAAGCGATCGCCGTCACAGTATCGGGGGCCCTTCAGCTCGCGTGGCTGCACCATGCCTGCCGCCGGGCGGGCGTGGGGTTGCGGCTGCGCGTGCCGCGCCTGACGCCGGAGGTCCGGCGGCTGCTCAAGCTGATCTGGCCCGCAGCGGCGGGCGCGGGCGCGGTACAATTCAATCTCGTCGTCTCGACGGCGCTGGCGGCGCGACTATTGCCCGCCGGCTCCGTGTCCTACATCTACTACGCCGATCGCTTGAACCAGCTGCCGCTCGGCCTGATCGGCATCGGGCTTGGCACGGTGCTGCTGCCCACCCTGTCGTCGCAGCTGGGGCGCGGCGACGCGGCCGCGGCGGCGGAGACGCAGAATCGCGGGCTCGAACTGGCGCTGTTCCTGACGCTGCCCGCCACCGTCGCGCTGGTCGCGGCCGGCGGCCCGATCGTCGACGCTTTGTTCCGCCACGGCCGCTTCGACGCGACGGACAGCCTTCGCACCGCCCAGGCGCTCGCCGCCTTCTCGCTCGGCCTGCCCGCCTACGTCGCCGTCAAGGTGCTGACCCCGGCCTTCTATGCCCGGTCGGACACGCGCACGCCGGTCCGCTACGCCAGCTGGTCGATCGGCGTGAACCTGGTCCTCAACCTCGCGCTGATCGTACCGCTCGGTCACGTGGCGCCGCCGCTGGCGACGGCGCTGGCCAGCTGGGTAAACGTCGCGCTGCTTTATCGCGCACTCCGGGCCCAGGGTCATTTCGCGCCCGATCCCCGGCTGCGACGCCGCGTGCCGCGCCTCGCCCTCGCGGCGCTGGTGATGGGGAGTGTTTTGTGGCTCGCGACCGAGCTGTTCCGGCCCTACACCGGCGGATCGGGGCTGGAACGCTGGGGAGCGATGTCGGCGCTGGTCGGCGGCGGGGCGCTGACGTATCTGGCCGCCAGCTTCGCGACGGGCGCCTTCCGCCCCGCCGACGCCCGCCAACTTCTCCGTCGAAAGTAGCACCGCGATGCGCGTCGTTTCCGGTATCCAGCCGACCGGTCAGCTCCACCTCGGCAATTATCTGGGCGCCATCCGCCAATGGGTGGCGATGCAGGAGGACGCGGACGAGGCGCTGTTCTTCCTGGCCGACCTGCACGCGCTGACGGGCAGCGTCGCGCCCGCCGAACTGACGGCGAACACCGTGGCGATGGCGGCCGTGCTGCTGGCGGCGGGGATCGATCCCGACCGGGCGATCCTGTTCAACCAGGCGCGCGTGCCGGCGCACGCCTCGCTGGCGTGGATCCTGGGCGGCACCGCGCGGATCGGCTGGCTGAACCGCATGACGCAGTGGAAGGACAAGGCCGGCAAGAATCGCGAAGGCGCCTCGGTCGGCCTATTCACCTATCCCGTCCTCCAGGCCGCCGACGTGCTGGTCTACGGCGCGACGCACGTGCCCGTGGGCGACGATCAGCGCCAGCATCTGGAACTGGCGCGCGACGTGGCCGCCAAGTTCAACCTGGATTTCGACGCCGCCCTCTTCACGTTGCCCGAACCCTATGTCTCGCCCGCCGCGCCCCGCGTCATGTCGCTGCGCGACGGTCAGGCGAAGATGTCGAAGTCCGACCCGTCCGACCTGAGCCGGATCAACCTGTCCGACCCGGACGAGCTGATCGTCCAGAAGCTGCGCAAGGCGCGCACCGACGCCGACCCGCTGCCCGGCGATCCCGCCCTGCTGGACGCGCGGCCGGAGGCGCGCAACCTCGTGACCGTGTACGCGGCGCTGGCGGGGATCGGCGTGGCCGACGTGCTGGCCGAGCATGAGGGCCAGGGATTCGGTCAGTTCAAGCCGCGCCTGGCGGACCTGACCGTCTCGGTACTGGGCCCCATCCGCGACCGTACCGCCGCGCTGATGGCGGATCGGGACGCCGTGATCGCGGTCCTGGAACGCGGTGCCGAACGTGCACGCGCGATCGCCGCCCCGACGCTGGCGGCGGCCGAACGCGCGGTCGGGCTGCTTGTCTGACGCGGAACGCCGTTGACCCCGGCCGTGCCGCGTTGCAGCAAACGCGCATGGCCGCCCTCCCCCCCGTCGCGAACAATTCCGACGTTCGCTATCTCGGTTCCATCCTGGGCGAGGTGATCCGCGAACACGGCGGCGAAAGGTTGTTCCAAGCCACCGAGGCCATTCGCCGGTCCTCGGTCGAACGCCACCGCGCGCGGGGCGGGGACGGCGCGGAAGAGCCAGAGTCCGACTCGCTCGACCTGCGGCTGGGCGAGCTGGGGCTGGACGAAACGCTCAGCTTCGTGCGCGGCTTCATGCTGTTCTCGACGCTCGCCAACCTGGCCGAGGATCGCCAGGGCATCGCCGCCGAAGAGGGCGCCGACCTGCCCGCGGCGCTCGCCCGGCTGGAGGCGGAGGGGATCGGGCGCGACGCGGCGCTGGCGCTGCTCGACCGGGCGCTGATCGCCCCCGTGCTGACCGCGCATCCCACCGAAGTGCGGCGCAAAAGCGTGATCGACCATCGCAACCGCGTCGCCGACCTTCTGGCGATGCGCGACCGCGGGCTGGACGAGACGCCCGGCGGCGATCGGATCGACGAGGCGGTGCGCCGTCAGGTCGCGCTGTTGTGGCAGACGCGACCGATCCGGCGCGAACGGCTGGGCGTCGCGGATGAGGTCGACACGGCGCTGTCCTATCTGCGCGACGTGTTCCTGCCCGTGCTGCCCGCCCTGTACCAGCGATGGGATCGGGCGTTGGGGACGCGCGTGCCGTCCTTTCTACGACCGGGCACCTGGATCGGCGGGGATCGCGACGGCAATCCCAACGTGTCGGCCGCGTCGCTCGAATTGGCGCTACGTAGCGGCGCGGGGGCCGTGCTGACCTATTACATGGACGCGGTGCACGCGCTGGGGGCCGAATTGTCGATCTCCTCCGAACAGGCGGCGGTGCCGACGGCGGTGGCGGCGCTGGCGGACGCGTCGGGCGACGACGCCGCCAGTCGCGCGGACGAGCCCTATCGACGCGCATTGTCGGGCATATACGCCAGGCTGGCGGCGACGCATCGCGGCTTGACGGGGGACGACGCCCCCCGGCCCGGCCGGCTGTCCGGCGAAGCCTATGCCGACCCCGCGGCATTCCGGGCGGACCTTCGCCTGTTGGCGCGGGGACTGGCGGCGGACGGCGGCGCGCTGTCCAGCGGCGGGGCGCTCGGGCGGCTGATCCGGGCGGCCGACATATTCGGCTTTCACCTGGCGACGCTCGACCTGCGGCAGAACTCCGCGGTGCACGAGCGGGTGGTGGCGGAGCTGCTACGCGTCGCCGGGGTGGACGGCAGCTATGCCGAACTGGACGAGGCCGATCGGGTGACGCTGCTGCGGCGCGAGCTGGCGTCGCCGCGCCCGCTTTCCAGCCCCTGGGCGGAATATTCCGAGGAAACCGCGTCCGAACTGGCGATCATTCGCGCGGCGGCGGGGGCGCACGCGGCCTATGGCCCGGCGTGCATCACGCAGTACATCGTCTCGATGACGCGGTCGGTGTCCGACCTGCTGGAAGTGCACCTGCTGCTGCGCGAGGCCGGGCTGTATCGCCCGTCCGGTACCGATGCGGGGCCTGGCTGTCCGGTGATGGCGGTGCCGCTGTTCGAGACGATCGACGACCTCGTCGCCGCGCCCGACGTGATGCGGGACTGGCTAGCCGTGCCCGAGGTGACGGCGCTGGCCCGCGCGCGCGGTCACCAAGAGGTGATGATCGGTTATTCGGATAGCAACAAGGACGGCGGCTACCTGACCTCGACCTGGAGCCTATCCAAGGCTTCGGCGGCGCTGCTGCCCGTGTTCGAGGCGGCGGGCGTTGCGATGCAGCTGTTTCACGGCCGCGGCGGCGCGGTGGGGCGCGGCGGCGGGTCCAGCTTCGCCGCCGTGCTGGCCCAGCCGCCGGGCACGGTGAACGGTCGCATCCGCGTCACCGAGCAGGGCGAGGTGATCGCGGGCAAATACGGCACGCCCGCCAGCGCGCGCACCAATCTGGAGGCGGTGGCGTCGGCGACGCTGCTCGCCAGCCTGGAGCCGCCCCGCCTGTCGAACGCGGACGCGACCAGCTTCGGCGACGCGATGGATCGGTTGTCCGACCATGCCTTCGATGCCTACCGCGCCCTGGTCTACGGCACCGACGGTTTCCGGACCTTTTTCCGCCAGATGACCCCCGTGACCGAGCTGGCCAACCTCAAGATCGGCAGCCGCCCCGCCAGCCGGACCAAGTCCGATCGGATAGAAGACCTGCGGGCCATTCCCTGGGTGTTCAGCTGGGCGCAGGCGCGGGTGATGCTACCTGGCTGGTACGGCGTGGGCGAGGCGTTGGCGGCATTCCCGGATCGGGCGTTGCTGCGGGACATGGCGGAAGGCTGGCCCCTTTTCGCCTCGGCGCTCGCCAATGCGGAAATGGTGCTGGCCAAATCGGACATGGGCGTCGCCGCCCGCTATGCCGGGCTGGTCGATCAGGAACTGCGGCCGATCTTCGATCGGGTGCGCGACGGGTGGCACCGCGCCCGCGACGGCTTGCTGGAGGCGACCGGCCAATCCCGCCTGCTGGAAAAGCACTCGGCGTTGGAGGCGTCGATCCGCCTGCGCCTGCCCTATATCGAGCCGTTGAACGTCTTGCAGGTCGAACTTCTGAAGCGGCATCGCGCCGGCGAAACGGACCCGCGCATCGCCGAGGGAATATTACTGTCCATCAACGCGGTAGCGACGGCGCTGCGCAATTCAGGTTAGGACAGGAAGGCTATGTCGGGGGGGCGTATGCGACGCAGCCGGCCGGTGGCGGCGTCCACCATCGCCCAGGTCGTCCGCGCCTCCACCAGCAGGCGGCCGTCGACGTCGGCGAAGCGCACGAAGCGGTCGAAGCGCGCGCCCTTGGGGGCGTCGCCGACCCAGGTCTCGGCGATCACCCGCGCGCCGGGGCCGACATTGGCCCGATAATCGACCTCATGCCGGGTCACGACCCAGTATACGGCATCCAGCAAGGTCGACGGGGCGACCGCGCGCCAATGCGCGACGGCGATATCCTGTACCCACCGCACCCAGACGGCGTTGTTGACGTGGCCCAGTTCGTCCACGTCGTCGGCCCCGACGTCGAATACGCGATCGAAGCGTTTCAAGCCGTCGCCCTCGTCCGAGCTCGCCGTCGCAGCACCCATGCCGCGACCAGGGCTGCCGCAACCGCCGCCGCACCGATCAGCGCCACCGTCCCGCCGCCGGGCTTGAACCGCCCCAGCAGCGCCGCCAGCCCGTCGCCGAACCGATAACCGATGAAGGTGAACAGCGTCGCCCAAACGGCTGCCGCCAACGCGTTCAGCGGCAGGAACAGGCGGAACGGCACTCGGCTGGTCCCGATGGCGACCGGGCTGACGACGCGCAGGCCATAAAGGAAGCGGAAGGCGAGAATGAAGCCCACCGGCCGACGCTCGAAGGCGGACAGAGCGCGCGCGAAGGCGGGGCGCGCCGTCATGCGGCGCACAAAGGCCCGGTCGCGGTATCGGCGACCGGCCGCGAACAGTAGCTGATCGGCCACGAGCGAACCGCTCGTCGCGGCGACCACCGCGCCCTGCCAGGGCAGCAACCCCTGATGCGCCAGCACGCCGCCCGTCACGACTGCCGTCTCCCCCTCCAGTCCGGCCCCCAGGAACAGCGCCCACAGGCCGAAGCGCGCCACGATGGCTTCGAGGGTCACGCGTCCGCGCCGAGCTGCCACAGGACGAAGGCGTGCTCCTCGGCGACCTCGCGTAGCGACTCGAAGCGGCCGGACTTACCGCCATGGCCGGCGCCCATGTTGGTCTTGAGCAGCAGGACGTTGTCGTCCGTCTTGGTCGCGCGCAGCCTAGCGGCCCATTTGGCGGGTTCCCAATAGGTGACGCGCGGATCGTTCAGGCCGCCGGAGATGAACAGCGGCGGGTAGCCTTGCGCCCGGACGTTGTCGTAGGGCGAATAAGAACGGATCAGGCGAAACGCGTCCGCGTCCTCGATCGGGTTGCCCCATTCGGGCCACTCGCCCGGCGTCAGCGGCAGGTCGGCGTCCATCATCGTGTTCAGCACGTCGACGAACGGCACGTCGGCCACGACGGCGCCCCATAGCTCGGGGTCGGAATTGACCACCGCCCCCATGAGTTCGCCGCCGGCCGACCCGCCGGCGATGGCGATGCGACCAGGCACGGTCCAATTCGCCTCCACCAATCCGCGCGCGACGTCGACGAAGTCGTTGAACGTGTTGGTTCGCGCCGCCAGCTTGCCGTCGAGATACCATTGCTGGCCCAGATCGTCCCCGCCCCGAACATGCGCGATGGCGAAGGCGAAGCCCCGATCGAGCAGCGACAGCCGTCCCGTCGAGAAACCGGGCGACACCGCGTGGCCATAGGCGCCGTAGCCGTACATATAGAGCCGGCCGCTGCCGTCGCGGGGGAAGTCCGCCGGATAGACGATCGAGACGGGCACCATCGTTCCGTCGCGCGCGGCGATCTCCACCCGTTCGGTGCGATAACGTGCGGCGTCGTAGCCGGACGGTATCTCCTGCACCTTGCGCGTGACCAGCCCCTCCGTCTCGACGTCGTAGTCGTAGACGGTGCCGGGCGTGACCATCGATTCATAGCCGAGCCGTAGAACGCGGGCGTCATATTCCGGATTGTCGCCTAAGCCGGCGGTGTAGCTGGCCTCCGGAAAGGCCAGCCGGCGCGGCGGGCGGGCGGGATCGTACCAGTGCAGCTCGACCTGATCGAGGCCATGGTCGCGCCCCTCGACGACGAAGAAGTCGCGATAGCATTCCACGCCCGTCATGTAGAAATCGGGGCTGGGGGCGATCCGCTCCGACCAATCGGACGGAGCATCGATCGGCGCGGTGACCAGGCGAAACTGCGGGTCGACGTCGTTGGTGTGGATGAACAACGTGCCGTCATGCTCGTCCACGTCGTACTCGCGCCCCGCCAGCCGGGGGGCGACCAGGATCGGTTCGGCCATGGGGTCGGCGGCGGGAACGAGCCGGACCTCGCTGGTGACGTGGTCGCCGGCGGCGATCACGATCCAGTTGCGCGCCGACGTCTCCGCGACCGACACGCGCCAGCCCTCGTCCGCCTCGCGATACAGTTCGACGTCGGCGGCGGGATCGGTGCCGATCCGATGCAGGCGCGCGTTGTCGGTACGCCACTGCGCGTTGGCGAGGCCGTAGACGAAGCCGGTGTCGTCCGCCGTCCAGACGATGTCGGACAGCATGTCGGGGATGGTGTCGGGCAGCAACTCGCCGGTGGCGAGGTCCTTGACCCGCACCGTGAAGCGTTCGGAGCCGTCGTCATCGACCGCGTAGGCGAGCAGCCGGCCGTTGTTGGACACCGCGAAAGCGCCGAGCCGGAAATAATCCAGCCCGTCCGCCAGCGCCGGCTCGTCGAGCAGCAGCTGATCCGCCTCGCCCGGCATCGCGTCGACGGCGCGGCGCCACCATTTGCGATACTGCCCCCCCGTCTCGAAGGCGGTCCAATAGAGCCAGGCGCCGTCCTTCTGGGGCACGGAGGCGTCGTCCTCCTTGATACGGCCCTTCATCTCCTGGAACAGGGTTTCGATCAGGGGGCGGTGCGGCGTCATCACCGCCTCGAAATACGCGTTCTCGGCCTCCAGATAGGCCAGCACGTCGGGGTCGGACACGTCCGGATAGCCGGGGTCGCGCAGCCAGTGATACGGGTCCTCCACCGTCTCCCCATGCGCGGTGAAGCTGTAGGGGCGGCGTTCGGCGATCGGTGGCGTCGGCTGATGCGGGTCGGTCATGCCCCCGCCCTTAGCGGCCCGCCCGCGCCAGCGACAGGGCGGCCGCCTCCGCCAGCACGCCGCCGGCGTTGGCCGGCGCGGTGACGGCGCGTTCGGCGGCACGCGCGCGGTCGAGCGCGGCGCCGAGCCGGACGCCGTTCCAGCGTTGCAGCAACGCCGCGGTCGCCGCCTCCTCGCGAAAGAAGACGCGGTGGCGCTTCATCACCGTGCCCGCCTGCTCGCCGCGATCGATTTCCGCGCGCATCGCCGCCAGCGACGCCAGCCGGCGTTGCAGCTGGCGCAGCCACGCCACCGACTGCGCGCCCTCCGCTCGCGCGCGCGCCAGCTCCGCTCCCAGCGCCGCCGGGTCGCCCGCCAGTACCGCGTCGACCAGCGCCGATCCCTCACCGTCCGAATGGCCGGCGCCCACCGCGGCTACCGCCTCGGCGGTCAGTTCGGCGGGGCGGTCGGGCGCGGCGTCGACGTAAAGCGCCAGCTTGTCCAGCTCACGCGCCAGCACGCCCGCATCCTCGCCCGACAGCGCGGTCAGCCGTTCCGCCACGCCGGGCGCCAGCCGCAGTCCCCGCTCGCGCGCCATGTCGGCCGCGCGGCGTTCCAGCTCCATCCCCGTCGCCGGATACAGGGCGAGCGACAGGGCGGCGGGGTGCGCGATCGCCAGCTTGACCAGCCGCCCACTGGTTTTGGCGGACGGGGCCAGCATGACCGCCGGATTGCCAGCGCGCTCGGCCCCCAGCAGCAGTTCGGCGGCCTCGAACATCTCGTCACCCGCCCCCGTGACGCGGATCCAGCGGCCGGTGCCGAACAGCGACAGGGCGGCGGCCTCGTCCGCCAAGCGGCCGGGGTCGGAGCGGAGCCCAGCGCCGTCCAGGTCGACGCGCTCAGCGTCGGTCCCCATCGACCGGGCCAGCCGCCCTGAGAGCTCGACCGCGGCGGAGGCGTCGGGACCGTGGAGTAGAATCAGGCGGACGCGCGGATCGGGCTTGTCGAGCGCCGCCCGGACCTGCGCCGCGCTGGCTTTCATCGGAGGGCCTTCACCGAGGCGGACGCCGTCCCACGGGGTCCGGGCCGCGCGGGGGAAGCACGTCGGCGGGGGCCAGGGGGGCGATGGTGGGCGCCGCGGGCGGCGGCCCTTCCCCCGATCGCGCGCGGGCGTAGAGTGCCACGCGGGCCACCACCTGGTCGGCGACGATCTGCGCCAGCCGTTCCAGCGCCGTGTTTTCGGCGGCGATGGTAGCGTATTCGGACTGGACCACGTCTATGCCGGCGTCCGATCCCGCCGTCGCGTCGACCAGCGGCGCGCCTGAACCGATATCGACCAGTTGATAGCGCGCCCGCAGCGTCCGCCGCTCGCGCGTCACCGAGTCGTCGCGACGCACGCCCAGGCCCGCGATCTGGTCGTCCAGCCTGACCTGCAGACGGTAGCGCGGCGACGACGGCTCGCCCAGCCGCTCGCGCAGGGCGTTGACCATGAGCCAGCCGGACCGCCCCTCGATCGGCACCACCTCCACCTCCGACAGGGCGGTGGCGACCGCGCCGTTCTGCCCGCCGGCGTAGAGCGGTTTCAGGCCACAGCCGGGCAGCAGCAACGCGAGCGCCAGCATAGGTGCCGCGCTACGCAACGAGGTTCACCAGCCGGTCGGGTACGACGATGATCTTTCGCGGCGTCTTTCCCGCCAGAAAGGTGACGACCTTCTCCGAAGCCAGCGCCGCGGCCTCCGCATCCTCGCGCGGGGCGCCTTTGGGCAGGACCAGCGTATCGCGCAGCTTGCCGTTGACCTGGACCGCGACCGTCACCTCGTCGTCGATCAGCATCGCCGGGTCGACCGTGGGCCAGGCGGCGTCGGCGATCAGCCCTTCGCCGCCCTGCGCCGCCCACGCCTCCTCGGCCAGATGCGGCACCATTGGGCTGGACAGGCGGAGCAGCGCGTCGAGCGCACGGTCGCGCGACGCGGACGGGGCGGCACGCTCCACGGCGCTGGCGAGTTCGTAGAGCTTGGCGACGGCCTTGTTGAACTGAAGCCCCTCGATATCCGCGGCGACGCCCGCCGCGGTGCGGTGGACGCGCTTGTCGAGAGCGATGTCGTCCTTCGCGTCCGTGACGTCGGACGGGCCCTGCCCACCGGCCGGCGGCCTCGGCGCCCGATCTCCGACCAGCCGCCAAAGCCGCTGGACGAACCGCCACGCGCCCTCGATGCCGTTTTCCGACCATTCCAAATCGCGTTCGGGCGGGCTGTCGGACAGCATGAACCAGCGCACCGCGTCCGCGCCGTACTGGTCCACGATCGGTGCCGGGTCGATTGTGTTGCGCTTGGATTTGGACATTTTCTCGACGCGGCCCGCGATCACAGGGCGGTCGGTTCCCCGCTCGAAATGTAAGCCTTGACGTTCCTCAACTTCGTCTGGCGAGAACCATCGAAAAGAAGAAGATGTCTCGCCGCTCCGGTCGGTGTGCAATTCCAGGCGGCGAAAGGTCTGGTGCGTCACCATGCCCTGCGTGAACAGGCCGGCGAACGGCTCGGCCACGTCGAGCGCACCGATGCGGCGCAGCGCGCGGGTCCAGAAGCGGGCGTAGAGCAGGTGCAGGATCGCGTGCTCGACGCCGCCTATATACTGCGCGACGGGCAGCCAGCGTTCCGCCTGCGTTCGGTCGAACGCCCGGTCGTGGGGCTGGCTGGCGAAGCGGATGAAGTACCAGCTCGAATCGACGAACGTGTCCAGCGTGTCCGTCTCGCGAACCGCCGCCGTGCCGCAGCACGGACAGGCGACGTACTTCCAGGTCGGGTGATGGTCCAGCGGGTTGCCGGGGCGGTCGAACGACACGTCCTCCGGCAGGCGCACGGGCAGCTGGTCGCGCGGCACGGGCACGGGGCCGCAGGCGGGGCAGTGAATGACCGGGATCGGCGTGCCCCAGTAACGCTGGCGGCTGACGCCCCAGTCGCGCAGGCGATAGACGGTGGTGCCCTGCCCCCAGCCCTCGCCCTCGGCGCGCGCGATGACGGCGGCCTTTGCCTCGTCCACGGTCATCCCGTCGAGCGGACCGGAGTTCACGATGCGGCCGGCGCCAGTGTACGCCTCGTCACCCTGAAAGACGGGATCGGTCACGTCGCCGTCGGCGACGACGCGGCGGACGGGCAGGTCGTATTTGCGCGCGAACTCGACGTCGCGCTGGTCGTGCGCCGGAACGCCCATGACGGCCCCGGTGCCGTATTCCATCAGCACGAAATTGGCGATGAACACCGGGAGCGTGACGTTCGCGTCCAGCGGATGCTTCACACTCCACCCGGTTGCGAAACCGAGCTTTTCCTGCGTCTCAAGCTCGGCCGCGGTGGTGCCGCCCTGCTTGCACCGTTCGACAAAGGCCGCGGCCTCCGGATCGCAGTCGGCCAGCGCGCGGGCGACCGGGTGGTCGGCGGCGACGGCGACGAAGCTGGCGCCGAATATGGTGTCGGGCCGCGTCGAATAGACCTCGATCGGCTGGTCGGAGGGGGCGACCGGGTCGAAGCGGAAGCGAAGCCCCCGGCTGCGCCCGATCCAGTTCTCCTGCATCAGCTTCACCTTGGCGGGCCAGTGTTCCAGCCCGTCCAAGCCGTCGAGCAGCTCGTCGGCGAAGTCGGTGATCTTAAGGAACCACTGGTTAAGCTTGCGCTTCTCCACCACCGCGCCCGAACGCCAACCGCGGCCATCGATCACCTGCTCGTTGGCCAGCACGGTCATGTCGACTGGATCCCAGTTCACCGCGCTTTCGCGACGATAGACCAGGCCGTGCGCCATCAGGTCCAGGAACAACGCCTGTTCATGGCCATAATAGTTCGGCTCGCAGGTCGCCAGCTCGCGCGCCCAGTCGAGTGCGAAGCCCAGCCGCTTCAGCTGCGCGCGCATCGCGGCGATGTTGTCGCGCGTCCAAGCGACAGGGTCGATGCCGCGTTCGATCGCCGCGTTCTCGGCCGGCATCCCGAAAGCGTCCCAACCCATCGGGTGCAGCACCTCGTGGCCGGTCATGCGGCGATAGCGCGCCAGCACGTCACCCATCGTGTAGTTGCGCACGTGGCCCATATGGATGCGCCCCGACGGATAGGGGAACATCTCCAGCACATAGGCGCGCGGCTTGGGGCTGGCGTCGTCGGCGGCGAAGGTGGCGCGCTCCTCCCACACCGCCTGCCAGCGGGCATCGGCGGCGAGTGGATTGAAGCGGGCGGGCGCGTCCGGGCGAACGGCGTCCGAGGCCATGGGATCAGCCCTCGATCGCGGCCCGGCGCAGGTCGCGGGCCTGGGTCAGGATGATGTCCTCCAGCTTCTGGACGGTGGCCGCCTGGACGGGCGCGGATGCCCAGCCCGTGCCCGACCGCACTTCGCGCAGCGCGGCCACGCGGACGGCGTCGGCGCGCAGGTCTTGGTCGAGGATCGACACCGTCACCTTGATCCGTTCGGAAGGCAGCTGGGGGTTCACGTACCAGTCGGTGACGATCACGCCGCCGTTCGAGTCCGTCTGAACCAGCGGCATGAAGGACAGGGTGCTGAGGGCTGCCCGCCACAGATAGGCGTTGACGCCGATGGTGGTCACCCGCGACGCCGCCAGGTCGGCCTTGGGCCGATCGCCACCCTTCGCGCACGCCGTCAGCATCAGGCCGGGGGCGAGCGCGATCATCGCGGGGGCGAACAAGGCCTTGGCGGCACGCGAACGGGGCATGGAACTTCCTGAAAGACGCGGGATCACGTCGGCTCGCGGCTCTACTAGCCGTGCCGCCCCCTCGCAAGGCGGCCGAAATGTGTGGCGCTCGCAACACTGCGGCAAGAAATCAGCTCTACCAATCCGTGGTGGATTGGCGGGAACGGATCGAATCGTGCTAGCCGCGTTGGGACAGACGTGCCGTCCTGAAACGGGACGCACTGGAGTTCGGGGACGGATGAGCGAAGCCGGGGCAAAGATGGTCGGGGCCTGTGGGGCGACGCGGATCGGCGCGGCGATGGCTTTGGTCGTCGTCTCGGCTACGTTGGGCGTCGTCGCCGTGCCTGCCGCCGGTGCCGCCGAGCAGGCCCGCGCGTCGCGTCGTCCGCCGGTCGTCGTGACGCGCGCGTTGGGGTCGTTCACACCGTCGTCCGCCGACCCGCGACTGGCGGCGGTGTTCGCGCGCGGTGGCCTGGGCGCGCGGCCGTTTCGTTTCACCCCGGCCGAGACCAAGGGCGACCGCGCCGTCACGGTCGCCGTCCGATCCGGCCGGGGACGTGGATCCCAGGACGCCGAGCGTACCGTCGCGGCCACGGCACCGGTGGGGTTGGCGCCGATCGCGTATAATCTGGGCGTCGCGGTCGGCTGGCGCCGTTTCGCGTTGCAGGCGGACGCCGCGCGCGTTGAACTGGCGGGCCAGCCGGGCGGGCGCGACGCGGTGGACGTGGGCGTCAGTTACTCGTTGCCGCGGTTCAGCACGCGCGTGCGGGCAACCGCCGACAGGCCGGCGCCGGGCGCTGCCCCGGTGTTGGACGGGCGTGACAGCTACGCGCTGGACCTGGGCTCTTCCTACAGTGTGACGCGCAACCTGGATGTCACGGCGGGGGTCCGCTACCGGGCGGATCGCGATCGGATCGCTCGGGCCGACGATCGGCGCGACAGTCAGGCCGTGTATCTGGGGACCGCCTTCCGCTTCTGACGGGGCGGCGCGCTCAATGCAGCGCGTCGATTGCCGCCCAGCCCCTGAAGCCTAGCCGCCGCGCGGCACGGAAACGCGCATCGGTCATGCCGCCCAACGCTATCGTGGGCCGGCGTAATCCGCGGGTCAGCCTTGTCGCGCCGGCCGGGCCCAGACCAGCCGCGCCCGCGTGGCTGCGGGTGGCGTAGACCGGCGAAACGATCAACGCGACCCGCCGTCCGGCCCGCGAGCCGGCGACCGCTTGTCGACGGTCATGCGCGGGCCAAGTCAGAACCGGCACTCCTACCGTCCGCACCCCGTGCGTACCGTCCCCCCGCCCAAGCCCCCGCGGCGCCGCGACCGCCAGCCGTATTCCGCGCGCGCGCGCGATGCGCCGTACGCGGACGAACAGGAGCCGGCGCTCCCGCGGCGGCAACGAATAATGCCGGAACACGACGCCCGACCCGGGCGGCAGCATCAGCAGCGCGGGGATCAGCCGATCCCCCGCCCGCTCGTCGGTCATCAGCCAACATCGGGGGGTGGGGTTACGGCGCGTCATCGCCCCACCTATAGGCGCCCACGTGAACATGAGCGATGATGCAGCCGAACGGCTGGCGGAGGTGCGCGACCGGATCGCGCGGGCGGCGGCTACGGCCGAGAGGGCGGCGGGGGCAGTGGCGTTGATCGCCGTGTCCAAGACCTATCCGGCAGACGCCGTCCGACCGCTGCTGGCAGCGGGACAGCGCACGTTCGGCGAGAACCGCGTCGCCGAGGCGGCCGAGAAGTGGCCAGCCCTGCGTGACGAATATGCGGATGCGACGCTGCACCTGGTCGGGCAATTACAGTCCAACAAGGCGGACGACGCGGTCCGGCTGTTCGACGCGATCCACTCGGTCGACCGGCCGTCGCTGGTCGCGGCGCTGGCACGTGCGCAGGACCGTGCCGGACGGCGACCCGCCTGTTTCGTCCAGGTCAATATCGGCGAGGAGGCGCAGAAGGGCGGATGTGCGATCGGCGACCTGCCCGCGCTGCTCGCCCTGACGCGGGATGCGGGACTCGACGTGCGCGGCCTGATGGCGGTGCCGCCCACCGAGGTGGAGGCCGCGCCCTATTTCGCGTTGCTGGCACGGATGGCACGCGACGAGGGGTTGGCCGGATTGAGCATGGGCATGAGCACCGACCTGGAACCCGCGGTGATGCTGGGGGCGACTCACGTCCGGGTCGGCACAGCCCTGTTCGGCCAACGATCCGGGGCCCGTCCGTGAGGCCGGCGGCAGTCCTGTTCGACTTCGACGGCGTGCTGGCGGACAGCGAATACGCCGGCAACCGCCACTTGGCGGAATGGCTGACCGCGGCCGGGCATCCGACTACCCCCGAACAGGCGATGATCAATTTCATGGGCTATTCGGGCACCGATTTCCTTTCGCGGGTGGCGGCGCGGATCGGCGGCCCCGTGCCCGACGCGTTTCACGAGGCGCGCGCGGCGGAGGACGAGCGCGCGATGCGCGACGGCGTGGGCGAGGTGCCGGGCGCGGTCGCCTTCGTCCGCGCCCTGCCGGCCGATCTGCCGCGGGCGATCGTTTCATCCAGTTCGACCGAATGGATCCGCCGCCACCTGGAGCATCTGGGCCTGGGCGACGCGTTCGGCGTCCACGTCTATTCTGGCCGCGAGCATGTGGCGCGTGGCAAGCCGGCGCCCGACCTCTATCTCTACGCCGCCGAACGGCTCGACACGCCGATCGACGAATGCACGATCATCGAAGATTCGGTGGTGGGCGCGACCGGCGCGGTGGCGAGTGGCGGCCGCGTGATCGGATTGTGCGCCGGCCAGCACTGTGGCCCGGGCCACGCCGGCCGGCTGCGTGCGCTGGGGGTGTCGGCGATAGCGGACGACTTCGCCGAAGTATCGCGCCTGCTCGGATCTTGATAGGTCCGGTCAGGCTTCGACGTACGAAGCGTTTGCGATTTCACGAGAGAAGTGGCGCGCCCGGAACGATTCGAACGTCCGACCCTCAGATTCGTAGTCTGATGCTCTATCCAGCTGAGCTACGGGCGCGCATTGGAGGCGCGTCTTTAGCAGGGCTTTCGCGGGGCGCAAGCGTTGCGCCGCGGAAAATGCGCTTCTAGGCCGCTGGTCATGTTTCGCGCCCTGCTTTCCGCCCTCGCCCTCACGCTGACGGCGGGGTGCACGCGCGACGACGTCGCCTATCCCTCGCTGGCGCACCGTACGGCGGAGGACCGGGGCTTCGCCGAACCGGAGGCTCCGCCCCCCGTACCGATCACCGCCGACCCCAAGCTGGACACCGCGATCGCGGAGATCGGCGACCGGCTGACGGCCGCGGGCAAGGCGTTCGACGCGGGCGCGGCGCGTGCGCGATCGCTGGCGGCGCGCGCGCGCGGCGCACGATCGGGCAGCGAGGCGTGGATCGCCGCGCAGGTCTCGCTGGCGGAGCTGGACAGCGCGCGGGCGGATACATCGGCGGCGGCCACCGATGCCAATCAACTGGCGCTGGACCGCGCCGCCGCCCAGGGCGGCGACTATCCGGCGCTGACGGCGCTCAACGGCCGCGCGCAGACGCTTTTGAAAGCACAGGGCGCGACGATCACGGAATTGAACGCCGGATTGATGCCCTAATCCCTCACGGTTTGCGCAACAGCGGCAAGATGGTGGCGTAATCGTCGGACCAGCCGGCGAAGCCCGGTCGCGGCGCCACCGGACGCCAGCCCCGCTCGCCCCGCGTGACGGCGGCGATTACCGCGGGGTTTCGGCTGAGCGCGATCCAGCTCGACGCAGAGGCGCGGCCGTCCAGGATCGAGGGCTGATAATCGAACGCCGCCGCCCGCCAACCGCCCGCGGCGGCCGCGTCGGCGACCACCGGCTCCAGGTCCAGGAAGCGGTTGGATATGTGGACGATCAATAGTCCGCGCGGCGCGAGCACGCGGGCGTAGGTCGCAAACGCCTCGCGCGTCAGCAGGTGGACGGGCACCGCGTCCGACGAGAAGGCATCCAGCGCCAGCACGTCCAAGACATGCGCGGGCTCGGCACCAAGGCTCACGCGGGCGTCGCCCAAGCGTATCGTCGCGTCGGGCTTGCAGCGGGATAGAAAGCTGAAGCGCCCGGAGTCGCGGGCGACCCGAACGATGGCGGGATCGATCTCATAGAAGCGCCAGCGCTGCCCAGGTCCGGCGTAGCAGGCGAGCGTGCCGGTCCCCAGACCCACCACCCCGACGCGCGCGGCCGGGCCGTACAGTGCGGGCACCAACCGCATCGCCTGGCCGACGCCCGAGCCGGGGGCGTAATAGGTGGTTGGCGTGCGCTCGCGGTCGGGGGTGCCGGTCAGCTGGACGCCGTGCATGGTGGTGCCGTGGTCCAGCTCGCGCTCGTCGGCCCGGACGACATAGTTGTAGACGCCGAAATAGCTGCGCAGGTGCGTCCCCTCCAGCCCCGCGCCGATCGCGCGCCAGCCGCCGAACAACAGCACCGACGACGCCAGCACCGCCGCGAAGGGCAGCCGCGCGCCGACGGTCGCCAGCCCCAGCAGCCCGGCCGCCAGGAAGATCGGGCCCCGCCCCTCCTCCGACACCACCCCGCCGAGCCGCAGCCAGAGCAGGATCGCCAGCACGGCGGCGACGCCCGCCAGGGCGATCGCGTAATGGTCGTTCCACAGCCGCTTCAACCACCCGGTCAGGAACGATTGCGGCAGCATCAGGCCCGCCGCCAGGATCAGCAGCGGATATTCGTAGAGCCAGGCGAAGGCGACCGGCGCCACCAGCGCTACGAACACGCCCCCCAACGCGCCGCCGGCCGCCGTGGCGAGGTAGAACCCCGTCAGACGGTCGGGTGCGGGTCGATCGCGATACAGCTGGGTATGGAGCGCGGTGGCGGCCATGAACAGCAGCAGCAGCGCGGCGAACAGGTTCAGATAGGGCCGCGCCTGATAGCCCGCGACCAGCACGCCGCCGAGCAACACCACCGTGATCGGCGCGGTTCGCGACAACAGTTCCGCGGGCTCGCGATTGGCGGCGAAGGCGACGGTGTAGCTGAGCAGGTACAACCCCAGCGGCGCGACCCAGAGCAGCGGCACAGGAACGATGTCGATCGAGATGAACGTCGTCGTTGCCAGCATCAGGCCCGACGGCACGAACGCGAACAGCACCCAGCGCGCGACGCGGGCGCGGCTTGGCGCCGGGCTGAGGGCCGGTTCCTCGGCCGTCGCGACGGGGGCGGTGCGGGGCAGCAACGTCGCGCACCCCGCGACCAACAGCACGACCACCCCGTAGCCGATGCTCCACAGGCGAGACTGGGTGCCGAGCGTCGTCAGCGGCTCCAACAGCAACGGATAAGCGATCAGCCCGCCGAAGCTGCCCAGGTTGGACGCGGCGTAGAGCGGATAAGGGTCGGTGCCGGGCGCCGCATCCGCCAGCCAGCCCTGGATCAGCGGTGCCTGTGCGGCCAGCACCAGGAACAGCGGCCCGATAGACGCGGCGACGAGCCACGGCACCCCTAACACCGCCTCGCCGTCCGCGGGTGGAGCGGCGGCGATCAGGCCGAGCGGTAGCCACGATGCGGCCACCCCCAGCAATAGCAGATGGATCCCCGCCCGCCGCCGCGCGGACCAGCGCGATGCCCGGTGCGCATAGGCGTAGCCGGCGAGCAGCAGCGCCTGATAGACCAGCATCGCCGAGTTCCACACCGCGGGCGCGCCGCCCAGGCGGGGCAGCGCCAGCCGCGCGACCAGCGGCTGGACCAGGAACAGCAGGAACGACCCCGCGAAGGTCGCCAGCGCGAATGGCCAGCGCGGGCCAAGCCGTGGCGTCTCAGCCACGAGCGGGCCGCCGGGCCAGATAGGTGACATGGGGCCGCAGGGGGTCGCCTGCGGCCAAGTCCGGATGATCGAAGTCACCGCCCGCGTGCCGTTCCATCCGCAAACGCTCCATCACCCCCCTGCTCCGCCGGTTACCGACGGAAGTGACGGCGACCACCGCGGGTACCGTGGTCCGCGCCCAGGCGAAGGCCAGGCTGGCGCGCGCCGCCTCCGTCGCCAAGCCGCGGCCCCACAGGTCGGGACGCAGCGACCAACCTACCTCAAGCTGACCGGCAATCGGCCCCTTGCCCGGCGTCAGCCCGCACCAGCCGGCGAAGGCGCCGCGATGCTCCATCGCCCAGAAGCAGTAACCGTCGCGCGCCAGCAACCGGTTCTGCCGTTGCACCACGTCCGCCGAATCCCGCAAGGTCGGCACATGGCCCAACATCGCCGACACCCCCGGGTGCCCGCACATGGCATGGTGCGCGGGCGCGTCAGCACGGCGCCAGCGGCGCAGCAGCAACCGTTCGGTTCGGATCACGCCAACAGCCGGGCGGCGAGCGGCGCGTGATAGGTGAGGACGCCCGAACAGCCCGCGCGGCGGAAACTGGTCAGGGTTTCCAGCACCACCGCGTCGCGCTCCGCGGCACCGGCGGCGACCGCCGCCTCGATCATCGCGTACTCGCCCGACACCTGATAGGCGAAGATAGGCACGCGGAACTCGCGCTTCACAGCGGCGGCCACATCGAGATAGGGCAGGCCGGGCTTCACCATAACGCTGTCGGCTCCCTCGCTCAGGTCGAGCGCCACCTCCCGCAAGGCTTCCTCGATATTGGCGCCGTCCATCTGATAGGTACGCTTGTCGCCCTTCAATCGCCCGCGGCTGCCCACCGCGTCGCGGAAAGGGCCGTAGAAGCCGCTGGCGTATTTCGCGGCGTAGCTCATGATCTGGACGTTGTGGCGGCCGTCGGCCTCCAACGCGGCGCGGATCAGGCCGACGCGGCCGTCCATCATGTCGGACGGCGCGATCACGTCGGCGCCCGCTCGCGCCTGGTTCAGCGCCTGGCCGACCAGCACGTCGGCGGTGGCGTCGTTGACGACGTAGCCGGCCGCGTCGACCAGCCCGTCGTGCCCATGGGTCGTATAGGGGTCGAGCGCCACATCGGTCAGCACGCCAATCTCCGGCACCGCGTCCTTGATCGCCCGGGTGGCGCGGCACATCAGGTTGTCTGCGTTCAACGCCTCCGCGCCGTTATCCGTCCGCAGGGCCGCGGGCGTGTTGGGAAACA
>Ga0325400_1000093_pt1 | contig 53076 bp, 82 predicted proteins | sample PopdelMetagenome_2_FD_205662 | JGI IMG/M metagenome (GOLD analysis project Ga0325400, IMG submission 205662) | Populus deltoides microbial communities from Bellville, Georgia, United States - Xylem-PdKOR-R1 | ecosystem: Host-associated > Plants > Phyllosphere > Stem > Wood/Secondary xylem... | reverse complement strand
GGGGTGAGCCGGCGGACGGCGGCCAGCACGACCACCGCGGCGACGGGGAAGGCGATCCAGGCCGGCCACCAGACCAGGCCGGCGGCGACCCAGGCCAGCCCGGAGCGGAGCACCGCGCGGCCCATCGCCCAACCGGTGATGCGCAGCAGGGTCGACAGCTGACGGGTGTCGTCGTCGACGCGGTCGATCAGCTCGCCGACGCCCTGGCCCTCCAGTGTGGTCAGCGGCTGGTGCAGCGCGGCGTCGAGGAGGTCGGCGCGCAGCACGCCCTCGGCCCGGCCGACGGCGGTGGCGAACAGGGTGCGGCCGACCACCTCGGCCAGCGCGGACCCGACGAGCAGCGCGGCGAGTACGGCGAGCAGCCGCCCGGTGGGCCCGTCGGCGATGCGGCCGGCCGCGACGGTGCCGAGGGTCTCGGCGACCGCGGCGACCACCGCGAGGACGGCGGCCACCGTGAACCCGGGCCCGGCCAGGCGGCGCCAGCCCAGCGGTGCGTGCTGCCGCACCCCGCCCACCCCCGTCGTCCGCCCTGCCTGCCTGTCCCACCGCACGCTACGGACGCCGTCCGACACTCCGCTCCTGGTTTTCCGGCGGTCGCGCCCGGCGTAGGTGTTCTCCGACGGTGTAGGGCGCTGACCCACCCCGCGACTCAGTGCACGAGTGCGCTGACCCACCGAGGGACCCAGAGCACCAGGGCTCTGACCTGTCGGGCGGTTCAGGAGCCTCGGGCTCTGACCCGGTGGGTGACTCAGAGCCCTACATCCGGGGAAGAAGGGTGCCCAGTCCCGACGGGGGCGTCAGCCGGTCATCGCCGCGCGGCGGCGGCTGCGGGAGCCCAGCCAGCGCGGCAGGTCCTCCGCGGGCATCGGCCGGGCGATGACGAAGCCCTGGGCGTAGGTGCAGCCCAGCGCCGCGACGGTGGCCAGCTGCTCGGGGGTCTCTACGCCCTCGGCGACGCTGCGCATGCCGCAGGCGCGGGCGAGGCTGACCACGGTCTCCACCGCGGCGGCGGACTGGCTGGCCTGCTTGTGGCCCGACCCGGCGATGCCCTGCACCAGCGACTTGTCGATCTTGAGGATGCCGGCCGGCATGGACACGATCTGGCCCAGGCAGGAGAAGCCGCTGCCGAAGTCGTCGATGGACACCTCGATGCCCGAGACCCGCAGCTCGGCGAACTGCTCCGCGGCGCGCTCGGGGTCCTCGGCGACGCTGGTCTCGGTCAGCTCCAGCACCAGCCGCTCGGGCCGCAGCCCGCTGGTGGTCAGCGCGCTGGTGACGTCGGAGACCAGGGTGCCCGAGCCCATGTGGGTGGCGCTGATGTTCACCGCGGCGGTCAGCGGCAGGCCCATCGCGTCCCAGGTGGCGGCGTCGCGGGCGACGGTGGCCAGCACCCAGCGGGTGAGCTCGTCGACCAGGCCGCTGGCCTCGGCGACCGGCACGAACTCCGCGGGCGGCAGCAGCCCGCGCTCGGGGTGCTGCCACCGCACGAGGGCCTCGACGCCGGTGACGGTGCGGGTGCGCAGGTGCAGCAGCGGCTGGTAGTGCACGACCATCTGGCCGGCCTCGATGGCGTCGCTGAGCTCCGTGGTCACCCGCAGCCGGCGCTGCGCGCTGGCCCGCAGGTCGTCGGAGAACGCGGTGACGGTGTTGCGCCCGGCGGCCTTGGCGGCGTACTTGGCCAGGTCGGCGTCGCGCACGAGGTCGGCGGCGGTGTGCGTGCCGGCGTCGGCGACCGCGACCCCAATGCTGGCGGTCAGCGGCACCATGGCGCCGGCGAGGGCGAAGGGCTCGCCGAAGGCCCGGCGGCAGCGCTGCGCCAGGCCGTGCGCGCCGGCGGCGTCGAGGTCGCGGCCGAGCACGACGAACTCGTCCCCGCCCATCCGGCCGACGGTGTCCAGCTCGCCGACGGCGTGGGACAGCCGGGCGGCGACCTGGCGGATGAGCAGGTCCCCGGCGTCGTGGCCGAGGCTGTCGTTGACCGACTTGAACTCGTCGACGTCGAGCACCAGCACCGCGGTGGACCGGCCGTCGACGCGGGCCAGCTCGGCCTCCACCAGCTCCTGCAGGTGGACCCGGTTGGGCAGGTCGGTGAGGTGGTCGTAGAGCGCGCGCCGGGCGCCGTCGCGGACGGCCTCGACGCTGGCGGTGATGTCGGTGTGGGTGACCACCAGCTGGCCGGAGTCGTCCAGGCGGGCGGCCTGCACGTGCACCCAGCGGCCCACCGGGACCGGCCCGAGGGCGACGTCGACGGAGACGGGGTCGCCGCCGCGCTCGGTCAGCTCGCCCAGGCCGTCCAGCAGCACCCGCACGTCGTCGTCGTCGCGGGCGGACAGGACCGCCTCGGCGTAGTCGTCCCCGACGGCCAGCGGCAGGACGGTGCCGGCCAGGTCGGCCTGCGCCCACGCCGCGTTGCGCACGAGGACCGTGCCCTCGGCGTCGAGCAGCACGGTGGGGGCGGGCAGGGCGTCCAGGACCGCGGCGGGGAGGGCGGGGGCGGGGGGCGCCGGCCGGCGGGAGCGGTGCCCGCCCGCGCGGCCGCCGTCCGCGAGGGGGACGGCGGGTGAGGACACGGTGACCACCCTAGGGAACGCGGGCCCGTCCCGGCGTCCCGGCGAGCACGGTTGCACGTTGCATCCGTGTGACGTCGTCCCACCAGCCCCACGCGTGACCGGTCAGGGGTCGACGTACCGGTCGCGCTCGACGACGAACTGGCCCGTGGCGGTGTTGGCGTCGACGAAGTCCGGCAGCAGCGGCACCCGCACGGTGACCGTCACGCAGACGCTGAACTCCTCCCCCGGGACCAGCGCCGGGGTGTAGCCGCCGTTGGTGGCGGTGCACGCCAGGCCGGCCGGCAGGTACGCCACCCGGACGTCGGTGGCCGAGACCGACTGGTCCTCCACGGCGAGCGCGGCGGCCGCCTCCGCCCGGGCCTGCCCGGTCACCGGGTCCGGCGCGGTGCCGATGGCCCGGCCGGCCTCGCGGGCGGCGGCGTCGGCGGCGAAGACCCCGCGCTGCACCGCGGAGAACCCGGCGACCAGGTAGACCAGCGGCACGAACACGACCAGCGCGACGAAGACGAACTCCACGACCGCCGACCCGCGCTCGCCGTCGTCGGGCCCCCTCACGGCCCCTCCTCCACGGCCCGGCCGGTGACCTCCAGCGGCAGCAGGTCGCCGAGGGCGGCCAGCAGGCTGGGCACCGCGCCGGAGCACCGGACGACGACCAGCACCAAGCCCGATGCGTCGGTCTCCTGCCCGGCGGTGCAGGTCAGGCCGGCCGCCGTGCGCGTGCTGGTGGCCGCGGCGATGACCTCCAGCGCCCGGTCGGCGCCGGCCGCGGCGGGCACGTCGGCGTTCGCGGCGTAGCGGGCGCCCTCCTGCGCGCTGGAGGTCGCGACGTTGCGCACGTGCACGTAGACCGCGACCTGCAGCACGGCCAGCAGCAGGACGACGACCAGCACCGAGACCAGGGCGAAGTCGACGACGGCGCTGCCCCGCTCCCGGTCGGTCGGGTGGGGGTCAGCCGCCACCGCTGGTGACCGAGGTCAGCGCGTTCTGCACGGCGGCCACGATGGCCTCCCGGAACGGGACGAGGATGGCGAGCACGAGCGCCGCCGTCATCACGGTGATCATCACCCAGCCCGGCACGTCGCCGCGCTCGGCGTCCGCACCGCGCAGGCGGTCGACGAGGGCGGTGAGCACCACGGTCAGGACGGTCATGCGGGTCTCCTCACTGGGCCAGCGTCACGATGCTGACCAGGCCCGGGAACAGGGCGAACAGCACCGTTCCGAACCGGGTAGGAGACGCCCGGCCTACTCCCAGGCGGGAACGACTTCGACGGTCGGTCTCCAGGAGCCGCGGGTGACGACGATCCGAAGCAGGTCCCGCAATGCGGCGTTGAGGTCGCCGGCGGGCAGTTCGTCCCACGCCAGCAGAACGTCCCGGGCGACCCCGGGCGCTGGCCCGGTGGCCGCGACGGCGGACTGGGCCTCGGCGAGCGCGGCCGCGGCGGTCGCCTGCTCGGCCAGTAGCTCGTCCCGGGTGGTGGCGTAGACCGACTCGGGGATGACGCCTCGGGTCAGCTGCCGGGTCAGCTGGGTCAGCTCGGCCTCAAGCTGCCCGGCGGCCCGGGCCAGCCGGGTGACGGCCGCCCGGCCAGCAGCCTGGGACGCGTCGGCGCTGGCGGCGAGCTCGGCGGCCCGGGCGACTTCATGTGCGAGGCCGTCCAGCCAGTCGCGGGCGGCCTGCTCGGCGCGGGTCCGCACAACGGTGGTCGGCTGCGGGCACCCGGCCGTCTCACACGCGTAGTAGCCAGCGGGACCGCGGCCCTTCTTGGTGCGCATCCCGTAGCCGCACCCAGCGCAGCGCACCAGACCGGCCAGCGGGGTGGTGGGGTTGAGCTGTCGCCGAGGGGTTCCGCCGCGGCGACGACGCTCGGCCAGGTAGGCGTCCCACAGATGGCCATCGACGATCGCCTGGTGCGCCCCAGGCACGTGGACCCGCCGCCGGCAGGTCGCGGGCTTTCTGCAGAGGCAGGCGGGGTCGTGGACGTGCAGGTGCCCGGCCGCCCAGCCGGTCTCCAGCAGCGAGGAGACGCCACGGTGGGTCCAGGCGCTACCGATTGCGCGGGACGGGACACCAACGGCGGTCAGCCACACCGCGAGCGGCCGCAGGCCCTGCCCGTCTGCGTACCGCCGGTAGAGCTCGGCGACCAGCGGCGCGGTGTCGGGGTTGGGCCGGTACGTCTTGCTCTCGTAGAGGTAGCCGGGCCGGTAGCCGCCGCCGTGCGGGAGACCGTGCGCTCGCCGGCGGGCGTGAGTCTCCTTCCACTGCTCGCCCTTGACTTCGGACTCCCAGGCGGCGAGCTCGGCGAGCATCCCGCGCTGCAGCCGGCCGGCGGCGGTGGTGGTGTCGACCGGTTCGGTGGCCGACTCGATGGCGCCGCCGGCGACGTCGACCCGGTCGACGGCAACGGCCCAGTCTCGGCGGGAGCGGGAGAGGCGGGACCAGCGCCAGAGCACGACGACGTCGGCGTCCCCGTGCTCGACCATCGCGATGGTGCGCTGTACGCCGGGTCGGTTCCAGGTGCGGCCGCTGATGCCGGGGTCGGCGATAACGTCGACCACCCGGTAGCCGCGGCGGGCGCAGTAGTCCCGGCAGGCGGTCTCCTGCAGCTCCAGGCTGATGGAGTCGTCCCGGGCGACGGACTGCCGCAGGTAGAGCACCGCGCGGGGCGGGACGTCGGGGACGACGGCCAGCCCCCGGTCAAGCCGCGACGTCACCGTGGTGATCCAGGTGCGTGCGTAGGTCACGCTGTTCGGCGGCGTGCAGGTGCTCGATCCGGACGACGAGCAGGTGCACGGTGACGTCGAGGTCGTCGGCCGCCGCGGCGACGTCGTGCGGGTGGGTGGCGAGCGCGGCTGCCAGCGCGGGCAGGCGGATCAGTCGACGTGCGGCCTTTTGGTCGGCGCGGGCTTCCTGCCGTCGGGCCTGTCGCGGTCCGTCCGGGCCGCAGCCGGCCAGCTGGACGTCGTCGTGGTCGACGTGGACGAGTTCGTGGGCGAGCGCCGAGCGTCGGCCGACGCGGTCCAGCTTGTGGTCGAGGGCGATGCCGCGCAGGTCCGGGAACCACATCGCGTCGCCCTCGGGCAGCCGGCAGGTGCGGCAGACGATGTCCGGTCGCGCGGCCAGGTCGGCCCACGGGTCGTACACGAGCAAGGTCAGTCCCCCCGGCGCGCTGCCCGCAGGACGGCGCGCACTGCCTCCAGTGCGTCCGGGTCGGCCTGGGCGAGCTGGGTCAGCAGCTCCGGGTCGACGCCGGCCCCGACCGGAAGGTCGGGGGCCGCATCTTGCGGACGGGGTCCGACAGTCTCACCAGCGGCGATGCGCGCGATCGTGCCCGGCTCCATCTCCAGCGACGTCTCGATGCGCGACCTGGTGCGCACCTGCGGCCAGCGGCGCCCTGCCATGAAGTCGTAGAGCGTGCCGGGGTCGACCTCGGCCGCGCGAGCCAGGTCGATCTGGTTCCAGCCGCGCTGGCCCAGCGCCACCTCGATCGCCCGCGCTGCTGCCGCTATGTCCCGGTCCACAACGGGAAACACTAGGAACGACAAGGAACATCCGTCCAGGCGTGTCGCGCCTCTGACCTGCGCTTCGGGAACTTTCTCCCGGAACCTCTGTTCCATGGCTGGCACTATGCCTGTTTGTTCCCTACTGTTCCACACATGCCGAACCGCCTCACCCCGACGAGTGACGCCAAGGAGCAGGTGCGTGCAGGCGCCACCCTCGCAGCTCTGCGGGAGGCGCGGGCCATCCGGCTCGGCGAGCTGGCCGAGACGCTGCAGATCTCGCACAGCTACCTGTCGAACATCGAGAACGGCCGCCGCGCGCTGACCCCCCAGCTGGCTGCCCGCGCGGCCAAGGCCCTGCAGGTGCGACCAATCGCTCTGCTGAACCCCGGCGCGTTCGCGGAGACGCCGACATGACCCGGGACGAGGCCATCGCCTCGGCCGGCCAGCACCTCGCCGCGTCGCTGCAGCGGCTGGCCGCGCTCACCCCGCGCCAGGTGGCCGAGCAGGCGCACCGCCCCGGCGGCCCGTCCGTCGAGGAGCTGGAGCGGCGGATCCGCGCACGGCGCACCGGTCACCCGGTCGCCGCCTGAGACCCCCCGCGGCCGGCGAGCTCTCCCCGCCGGCCGCGGGTGACCACCCAACGACAGAGCCGCCCACCACGACATCCCTGCCAGGACCGGTGAGCGGCTCGCCAGACAGGAGTCTGCCATGAAGTTGCTCCCCGACCACCTCGAGCAGCCGGACTACACCCGGCTGGGCGTCCTGCTGGGGATGAACTCCCTCAGCCACGTCTACGCCGGCACCGTCCCGGCCGCGACCGTCGCCCGGCGCCGCGCCGCCAACCGCGTGGCCCGCGCCTCCCGTCGTGCGAACCGGCGGTCGGCCCGATGAGCCGCCACCGCGCCCCCGATCCCGTCTTCGGCCCCGGCCTCGGCTTCTCCGCCGAGGACGCCGGGACCAGCTTCGCCACCGCGGTCCGCCGGTCGCAGCTGCGGCCGACGATCCTGCAGGCCGGCGTCGTCGACCGCGACACCGTCGCTGCCCGCCGCCCGCTCCCCGCCGTCCCGCAGGCGGCGACCCGATGACCGTCGTCCTCGCCGCCGTCCTGCTTCTGCTGCTGTCCACCGCGCTGGCCCTGGTGGTCGGCCGCGGCATCCGCATCGCCGACGAGGGCCCCGGCGCTCTCCCGGCGCACCTGGACCCGCGGGCGCTGACCCTCACCGCGGTCACCGCGCCGCTCATCCCGTCCCGGGAGCGGCTGACCCGCACCGGCCGCGCCGTCGGCTGGCTGCTCGCCGCCGCGTTCTTCGTCGCCGCCCTGCTGGTCGCCGGGCACTACGACTTCATCGCCGCCGGGGGCACCCCGTGACCCGGCCCGCCGCCTCCCCCGCCCGGGCCGAGGGTCAGGCGCACCGCCGGGCCGGGGTCGCCGAGAAGGCCGCCCGCGACCGCATCGCACCCCAGGCCGGCACCATCCGCGGCCGACTGCTGGTCCTGCTCGTCGACTCCGGCGGGCTCGGCCTCACCGCGGTCGAAGCCGTGGGCGCCTACAAGACCGCCCACGGCGAGGAGCGATGGCTGTACTCCATCGCGCCCCGGCTGTCCGAGCTGGTGCGGGACGGCTACGCCGAGATGAGCGGATCCCGGCGCCGCACCACCGCCGAAAGCCCGTCCCGCGAGGTCTACACCGCCACCGAAGCCGGTGCGCGGTGGGCGAGGTCGCACCGGTGACCGCCGACCCGCAGCCGGGCACCTTCCAGCTGGCCGTGGTGCGCGGCGGCAAGCCCGACTGGGCCGCCGCCGAGGTCGTCATCGCCGCCCCCGTGGCCGACCCGGCCCTCGTCCCGTCCATCGCCGCGCTGTTCGCCCTGCTCATCGACGCCCCCGGGGCCCCGGCGTTCGACGGTGTGCAGACCGCGTCCATGGACCGCGACCGGCCCGGCGTCGTCCTGACCGTCGACTCCCGCACCGCCTTCCTGGCCTGGGCCGGGTTCCTCGGCCTGACCGAGCGGTCCGAAGTGTTCGACCGCACCCCGCGCCGGCTGCACCTGGTGCGCTCCGGCCGCGTCACCGTCGCCGGGGTCCGCCTCGCCGCCGCCGTCCGCTGGCGCCTCGACGTCACCGAGGTCGGCCGGTGACCGCCGTGAGCGAGACCGGAGCCGACCGGCGTCGCCGCGAGTTGGTGACCAAGCTGAGCGACACCGAGCTGGCCGACCGCGCCGCCCGGTACGCGCAGCCCACCCCGGGCTTGGAGCGGTCACTGCAATGGGGCCGGCAGCGCGCCCTTGAGCTGGTGCTCACCGAGCAGCGGCGGCGGGCCGTCCGGTGACCGCCGCCGAGCTCGTCACCCGCGCCCCGTCCGGGCGGGTGCCGTGGCCGCTGGTGCTCGTCGAGGGCGAGGACAAGTCCGGCCGCCAGTGGTCGGTGGCCGAGCTGTCCGGCTCGGAGCTGGTGTCGGAGACCTACTGGGTCGGCATCGGGGAGTCCTCGGCCGACCAGTACGGCGCCATCCCCGGCGCCCGCCACCGGATCGTCGACCACGACGGCACGTTCGTCGGCGTCCTCGCCCAGGTGAAGGCCGTCGCCGCCCGCGCCCGGCAGGTCGCCGACTCCGGCGGCTGGCCGGTCGTGCTCGCCGTCACCGGGATGCACTCCCTGTGGGCCGGTCTCAAGGACTGGACCTCCTCCCGCGCCCGGTCCTCCCGGGCCGGCCGCGAGGCCCTGGCCGCCGACCCGCACGCCGACGTCCGCGCCGGCTCCCTGTGGCAGGACGCCTCCCACCGGCACGCCCTCGTTCTCAACGAGCTGCTGGCCTTCCCCGGGATCGTTGTCGTCACCGCCCGCGGCACCCGCCACCCCGACACCGGCGCCTGGACCTCCGACGCGCACTGGTCGCTGGCCCCAGCGGCCACCGCCTGGGTGCGGATGACCCGCGACTCCGCCCCCGAGATTGTCGGCGGCCGGTCCGTCCGCGCCGGCATCGCCGACGGCGGCATCACCGGACCAGCCCCCGCCGACGCCGACGGGCGGCTCCTCGAGTGGCTGATCTTCGACGCCCTCGGCTTCGACCCCGGCGGACTAGTGCCCCACCGCGACATCCGGCCCCTGCAGCCCGGCGAGCTCCTCCCCGAGGAACGCGCCCCCGAACCCGACGGGCACCGGCCACCGCCAGCTGCCGGGCCGCCGCCGTCCCCGACCGCGATCACCCCGGACTCCCTCGCCACCGAGGCCCGGAGCGCGGCCACCCCCGAGCACCTCGACCGCATCACCCGCCGGGCCTCCGCCGCCCGCGCGTCCCGCCGCTTCACCGAGACCGACGTCCAGACCGTCGCCGCCGCCGTCCAGGCCCGGCGCACCCAGCTCACCGAGGAGACCCCCTCATGACCCTGACTGCCGCCGAGCAGTACGCCGCCCTCACCGCCGTCGAGCAGGCCGCCAAGAAGCGCAAGGCCACCCTCGTCGAGGCCGTGCTCCAGGAGTACCGCACCAGCCACGCCCGCGACTGGGCCACCCCCTACGGCGGGGTGATGATCAAGAACGTCGAGGCCAGCCGGTCGATTTCCGTCGCCGACCACGACGCCCTCCTCGCGTGGGTGCAGCAGTGGGCGCCCACCGAGGTCGAGGTCATCCACACCGACCCCGTCACCCGCGTCCGGCCCGCCTATGTCACCCAGCTGCTCAACCGGCTCGTCGTCGAAGACCACGAGGAGACCGACGGCACCCCCGTCGAGATCGTCGTCGACACCCAGACCGCCGAGCGCATCGACTGGGCCCGCATCCTCCCCCCGGCCGCGCCCACCGTGTCCATGCACGGCGGCAAGGACGAGTCCGCGCTGCTCACCCGGCTCAACGCCGAGAAGCTCATCGACGACGGCCTGCTCGACCTGCTCCCCGCCGGCGGCCGGTCATGAAGTTCCGGACCGCCCCCGTCGCGCCCCGCGGGCAGTGGGTCTGCAGCACCTGCGGCCACCTCCACTACCGCCAGGTCAGCAACGGCGCCTGCACCAGCTGCGACTGCGCACGCCGGAACGGGCGATGAGCACCCCCGCCATGACCGCCCCCGTGGCCGACGTCGACGGCTGCGCGACGTGCGGCGACCGATCCGCGGTCAGCGCCGAGCACCGCACCGTCTGCGCCGCCCGGGCCGCTGCCAGGGCGGAGGTCGAGGGCCTGGCATCGATCGGCGCACGGCCGGTCGCCCTGCTCGACCTGTGGGCGCACCTGACAACCCCGCGCGCCGGTGGCCCCTACTGCTCACCGCTCGTCGGGGTCGAGGTCGTGCGGCTGGTCGTCGACCTCGGTTGGAGGCCGCTGGTGGGCCCAGGGGCTCCGCCGTGGGTCGACCGATGAGGGGCGTGCGCGTCGGCGCCCTGCCGTCACGGGCGGAGATGACTGAGGCCGCCTTCATGACCCAGGTCCGCCGCCAGGCCCGCACGTGGGGCTGGCGCTGCTACCACACCCACCGCTCCGACCGGTCCGACCCCGGCTGGCCCGATCTCGCCTTCGTCCACCCGGTGCACCGGCTGTTCCTGGTCCGCGAGCTCAAGACCGAGAAGGGCCGCCTGACCCCCGACCAGCGGGCGTGGCTGGACCTGCTGACCGCCGCCGGGGTCGACGCCGGCGTCTGGCGCCCGGCCGACCTCGACAACGGCGTCATCACCCGCGCCCTGTTCCCCCGCCCCGTCGTCCCCGGACTGGAGTCGCTCCGATGAGCAGCAACCGTGGCCTCCCCACCTGCGTGACCGTGCAGCCCGAGGTGCTGGTGCACGCCGTCCTCGGCGCGCTGGGCCGCCGCACCCACGGCGCGATCCTCACCGCCCGCGCCGTCCGGGACCACCGCGAGCTGCTGTCCCCCGAGGTGTGCCTGGACCTCATCGACGCCATCCGTGGGTGGCTGACCGGCCCTGGTGCCCGCGCCGCGGCGGTCGACCGGGCCCCGTGGGTGGTGGCGCTCAACGAGCTGCGGCGTCCCACCTTCGCCGAGGCCGCCGACGCCCGCCGTGCGGCGTGGGCCCAGCTGCAGCGGCCCGACCGGCGCCGCCCCCGCGCCGCCGGGGCCCGGACGTGACCGGCCGTGGCCGTCGACTCCTGGCCCGTCGTCCCGCTGGAGCAGGTGCGGCGCGGGGACCTGGTGTACCTGCCCGACCGGGTCGACGGGGAACGGGTCCTGCACTGGGTGGGCCCGCTGCAGGTGGCCCTGCTGCGCCGCGCCAAGCACGACGGGCACCCCTACGCCGTCGTGCACTGGGCCGGGGGCGGCCCGCTGGCCCTCACCGGCCGGCTCTACGCCGCCGGTGCACGCCGGAAGCCCACCGAGGTGCGCCGGTGACCTGCCGCATCGACATGACCAAGGCCCCGCGCCAGCACCGGTGCTCCCGACAGCACGCCGAACTCGTCGACGGCTACCAGTCCGCCCGCACCGCCCAGGAAGCCCGCGCCGAGGCCTACTCGGCCGGCTACGCCACCGAGCTCGCAGAGTTCTACCGCGACGTCGAGCCCCGGGTGCTGTTCAAGGACTGGCTGATCGGCTCCTCCCAGGCCGCTCTGCGTGAGGGCCAGGACGGTGACGGGTGACCGCCGGGGCGTGGGCCGAACCCCGCCCCGAAGCCGTCCAGCTGGCCGTGGCCGTCGCGCTGTTCAACGAGGCGCACCGGCAGCTGCAGCTCGCCCGGCTGCGACTGCGGCTGGCCTGCGACGCCGAAGCGCTCACCGCCCCCCGGCGGCGGCCGGCCCCGGTGTGCGGCACCCCGGGCGGCTACGCGGCGCACCGCCGCCACGACCAGACCCCCGACCCGGCCTGCGTCGAGGGCCACAGCTGGACCCGCGTCGCCGGGCCCGCCACCGCAGCACGCCGAGAGGAGGCCGACACCTGATGGTCTGGTTCAAGGTCGACGACACCCTCAACGGCCACCCCAAGGCACGCCGGGCTGGCCTGGCCGCGATGGGCCTGTGGACGATGGCCGGCTCGCACTGCGGACAGCAGCTGACCGACGGGTTCGTCGAGGATTGGTTCGTCCGGCAGTTCCCCTCCGGCGTCAAGCTGGCCGGCGAACTGGTGCGTGCCGGACTGTTCGAGGTGGCCACGAAGGACGGCGCCAAGGGCTGGCAGTTCCACGACTGGTCGGTCATCCAGCCCTCCTCCGCGTCGGTGAAGCTGCGCCAGCAGGCCGATCGGAACCGGCAGAAGCTCGCCCGGGACAAGGCCCTCCGCGACGCCATCCGGCGCCGCGACGGCGACCGCTGCCGCTACTGCGACGTGGCCGTCCGCTGGATCGGGGACCGCGTGTCCCCGATCTCCGGCACCTACGACCACGTCAACCCCAAGGGCGACACCAGCCTGGGCAACTGCGTCGTCTCCTGCCGGTCCTGCAACTCCTACAAGGCCCACCGCACGCCGCGGCAAGCCGGGATGGTGCTGCTCGACCCGAAGGGCTCTGTACCTGGCTCGCGAGCTAGCTCCCGACCTGGCTCAGACCCAGCGACGGAGGGCGTGACTCCGCGCACCCCCCAGGTCGGGTCAGGGCAGGTCGGGTCAGGCCCGGACGGGCTGGGTCCGGCCGGGGTGGACGACGGACCCAGCTCGGTCGGCCTCCCCGAGCACAGCTGGAACCCAGCCGACTACGCGCTGGCCGACGTCTCACCGCCGCCCACTCCGGCATCAACCCCCGCCCCGGTGCCCGGCCAGCTGCTGGACCCCTACGAGGACGTCCCACTCCCCGGCCTGGACTCCGAGCCCCCGCTGGACCCCCACGAGCACGACGAGGACCCCCGATGAGCCGCGACCCCGAGCGCTGCCCGATCACCGGCGCGCTGGTCGATGCCTGCCGGCACTGCGTCGACGACCTGCCCCGCGACACCCCCGAGCACGACGACACCGAGGAGACCCCGATGCCCGCTCCCGCCCCACCGCCCGTGCCCGAGGCGCCCGACCGGGTCGTCGGCGTCGTCACGCTGACGTGGACGGTGCCCGTGTCGGTCCCCGAGCAGCTGCTGGCCTGCACCGCGCACGGCCTGGGTGCGTCACGGTCCGAGGTGCTCACCGACCTCGCCCGCCAGGCCGTGGCCCGGCAGCTGTTCACCGCCGACGTGCCGGTCGGGAAGCGTGGGCCCGGAAGCATCCCGGTGCCCGTCGCGACCCTCGTCGACGTCGACGTGCAGGCCCTCCCGTGACGGCCGCGCTGGGCCGGGCGCCGGTGCCGCCGCCGGTGCTGACCGTCGCCGAGGTGGCGTGGCGGCTGCAGGTGTCGAAGATGACCGTCTACCGGCTGATCGAGAACGAGGAGCTGCCCGCGTACCGGGTGGGCCGCTCGCTGCGGGTCCCCGAGCGTGGGTTCGAGCGCTACCTGGAGAAGGCCCTCGGCGCCGCGGGTGGTGCGTCCTGATGGCCGCCGTCTCGGACCTGATCGTGCGGCTCGACATCGACCTGACCGGGTGGCAGCGCGCGATGGCGCGGGCAGTGCAGTCGACCGACCGGCTGGTGCTGTCCCTGGGGCGGGCCCGCTGGTCGGCCGACCAGCTCGGCCGGGTGCTCGTCGTGCCGGTGGAGGCGCGGGCCGCGACCCGTTGCGAGCTCGCCGCCCAGCGCCGGATCGACCAGGCCATGCGCGGCTGCGGGCCCGGCGTGCAGCACGACGCGCGCGGCGGGCCGCCGCCCGGACGGCGAGGGCCGCGGCATGACCGCCCCCGCGCCTGACCCGCCCACGTCCGGCCGGCGCTGCCGCTGGTGCCGGCGGCCCCGCTTCCCGGCCGGGTTCCTCGGCCGCTACCTCCTCTGCTCGTCCTGCGACCTGACCCCGACCCCGAAGGAGCCCAGCAGGTGACCACCACGGTGCGACTGTGCTCGTGCGGTGCCCCGACGCCGCCCGACGCGTTCATCGACTCCCACTGCGAACACCGGCTCAAGCGGGAGCTGCGCCAGCTGGCCCCCGCGGCCGGCGCCGACGGCACCGCGCCGTGGGCTGGGCTGGGTGCCGAGCTGGGTGCGCAGCTGGCCCGGCAGGCCCGGGTCGGGGACTCCGACACCCGCGGTGGGGAGAAGCCGGTCCCGTTCCACGAGGCGGCCGGGGAGCTGCGCGGCGCGCTGGTGCGGCACCTGCAGCCGTGGGCGCTGTGGATCGCCGGTCAGCTGCCGCCGGTGCCGGCGGTGCTGCCGCTGGAGGCGCGGCTGGAGCTGCGGACCGAGTTCCTGCGCGACGCCGACGCGCAAGGGGTGGACCTGTCGGAGGCGGAGCGCAAGCTCGGGCAGGCCATCGCCGGCGCCGAGGCCCGGCTCACCGCCTCGCGGGCGGCGCAGCGCATCGACCGGCTGTGGCACGCCGAGCCGGCCGAGCTCGCGCTGTTCCTGTTGCAGCACCTCGAACGGATCCGGGTCACCGACGGCGCGGCCGAGCTCGTGGTCGCGGTGCACGACGCGGTCGTCGAGGCCGAGCGGATCATCGACCGGCCCGCGGACCTGTGGTTCGCCGGGCAGTGCGGCGCCGAGCTGGGCGACGGCGTGCTGTGCCAGGTGCCGCTGTACGCCCGCGCCGCCCACGGCCAGGAGGCACCGGACCCCGACGACGTGCTGGTGTGCACCGACCGTGCCGGGCTGACCGGCTGTGGGACGACCTGGGTGGTCGGCGAGCGGCGGGCGTGGCTGCTGACCCTCGCGCTGGACCAGATCGCCGACACCCCGACCCTGACGCGGGCGCTGAACCGCCTCGGCCGGACGATCGTGCCGCGGCGGCTGCGGGACTGGAAGGCCCGCGGGAAGATCCGCGACCGGGGCCGGGCGTGCCCGGTGCACGCCGCGCTGGTGTGGGCCGCGCCGGGGCTGCGGCGGGCCGGGTGCTCAGCGTGCACCGACGCTGGGCCGTCGCTGTGGCGGGTCGGGGACGTCATCGACCTGCTCGACCAGGCCGATGCGGTTGCTGCAGCCCGGGCCGCCGCCCGCGCTGCGGCCGAGGTGGCGTCCTGATGGCCGGCGGGGACCCGGAGTGGGCGGCGTCGCTGCGGGCGGACGAGATGCGGGACTGGGCCCGATGGACACCCGAGCCGCGGACCAGCGTGGACCGCGGCGCGCTGCCCCCCGCTGACGTCGTTCCGGAGCAGCACGAGGCCCAGGCGGACCAGTGACCGATGCCCGTCACCGGCCTGCCGCGCCCGCTCCCTGAGTGCACCCGCTGCGGGGCCCCACTCCCCCGCTCGGTCTGGCGCACCCGCCGCAACTGCCGCGGGTGCGCCACCACCGCCGAGCTGCTCGCCGCCACCCACACCGCCGCCGACCTCGAGCGGCTCCGCGCCGCCACCACCGCACGCGTCAACGACCGCATCGAAGCCCTGGCCGCCCGCCGGGCTGCGCGACCCATCCCTACCCCCCACCCGAAGGAGCAGGAGACATGAGCCAGCACCGAGGCGAGACCATCACGGAGCGAGTGCGGGTGACCCACTCCGGCCGAGACGGCATCACCCTTTCCCTACTGCGGCAGTTCGTGCGCGAGGCGGACGAGCTGAACATGCCCGGCGACGTCGCCATCCGCTGGAAAGACGAGCTGGCCGGCGAAGGAGCCAACCGATCCGGCTACGTCGAGGCCGTGCACAGCGTGTCCCGCGAGCTGCCCATCGTGCTGCCGGGGGCCGCGTCGTGACCGCCGCCCGGGGACCGCAGCGGCCCGACCAGAGGCCGCTGGCCGAGATCGACCACCCGTTCTACGGCGCCGAGGGGACCAGCATCGACTGGGGCACCCTCGACCAGCTCATCGACGCCGTGCAGGACTGCGATGCCGGCATGAACCACGTCTACCGCTGGGACTGGAACGACTGGGCGGACGTCAACGACGACGGCAAGCCCAGCGACCCGGCCACCCTCACGCTGTTCCTGGTTATGCCACGCAAGTCGCTGCTGGTGAGCTGGTCCGCGCCGGTCACCGCGGCCGACGACGCCCGCGTCCGCGCGTTCCTGGCCAGTGAGCGCGTGCTCGGCGCGCTCCGTGAGCTGTGGGAACCGTTCCTGTGACCGCGCGCCTGGACCTGTCCTGCGCCTTCGTGTCGCCAGACGGGCCGGACGAGCTGCCGGCCCGGGTGTGCAGCTGCTACGGCGCGGGGCTGCGCGGCGAGGGCTGGGCCGACGAGGACTGTCCGCTGCACGGCCGGGAGGCCGAGGAGCGCGCCGCCGACGTCGAGCTCGTCGACGGCCTGCACCCGCTCTGCCGGGACACCCACCACGAGTGGGTGCACACCGACGACGGCGCGTTCCCGTCCACGATGTACTGCCACGAGTTCGCCGGTCACCCGCCCGGCGAGGGCGACGGCGGCCACGGCACCAGGTCCGGTGAGCGGTGGTGACCGCCTACGGGTCCTCCGGGTACCTCTGTCGGACGCTGCTGGCTGTCACCCACCGCCGCGGCGCGTCCAGCTCCGGGGCGGTGGAGATCTCCGCCTCCCAGGACGGGATGCCCCACTCGGTGGCACGCTTCCACCGGAACAGGTGGCCCCACACCCAGCCGTCCTCGGCGCGCCGGCCGACCGCAGGCACCCGGACCCACACCAGCTTGGGTGGGTCGAACGGACCCATCTCCGGCAGGGGCGGTTCGGACACGCGTTCGATCGTAGGTGCGCGGTGACCGGCCGCCCCCGGTGCCGGCAATGCCTCGGCCGCGGCGACGTCGAGGACGTCCAGGTCGGCGCCGACTTCACCTGCACGCGGTGCGGCGGCGCCGGCGTCGAGCCAGACGACGCGGCCTGCCCGGGCTGCGAGCACCCGATGGTGCTGCACTCCGCCGCGCTCGGCATCGGCTGCCTGACCGAGCTCGGCGAGCCCTACCGGGTGCACCGCGGCGGACGACTCGACATCACCGTCGAGCTGTGCCCGTGCCTCGCCGCCGGGACCAGCGGGGCCGACCAGTGAGCGATCGGACATGCGCCTGGTGTCGCGGCCCGATCCCGGCCACCCTGCGCCGCGACGCGGTGTGCTGCTCGGTGCGCTGCCGTCAGGCCCGGCACCGGTTCGCCGCCGGCGTCGGGACGGCGGAGGCGTCGGGTAGGTCCTCCGCGACGCCTCTGCGCCTGGCCTACGCCGACCCGCCCTACCCGGGGCTGTCCCGCCGCTACTACGGCAACCACCCCGACTACGCCGGGGAGGTCGACCACGCCGAGCTCATCCGTCGTCTTGTGCTCGAGTACGACGGCTGGGCCCTGTCGACGTCGGCGCGGGCGCTGCCGGAGGTGCTCGCGCTGTGCCCGCCCGGGGTGCGCGTGGCCGCGTGGGTAAAGGGTGAGCGGCCGACCCGTAGCGCGGGCCCGCTCAACGCGTGGGAGCCGGTGATCTACAGCGGCGGCCGACTGGACCCGTCGCGCAGGTCCTCCACGACGGGTGAGCCGTCGCGCCAGCCGGCGGACGCGACGGGTCGCGCCGACCAGGTGAGCGACGCGTCCCGTCACGCCGGAACCACGCGTCGGGTCGAGCAGCTCGACGACGCGTCGCCCATCACCGCGGTGGACGCGTCGTGCAGTGCGGCCGCGCACGCGTCGCCACCCGCCGCGGACGACGCGTCGCGCGGATCCGCACGACGGGTCGATGTCCTCGTCCTGTCGGCCCGCGCCCGCACCACCGACCCGGGCCGGGTCATCGGGGCGAAACCGGCCGGGTTCTGCCGCTGGGTGTTTGACCTGCTCGGCGCACAGTCGGGGGACGAGTTCGTGGATGTTTTCCCGGGATCGGGTGGTGTCGCTCGCGCGTGGGAGGTCTACGCCGGCGCCGAGGCGTCGCGGGTGGCCACCGGCGACGCCTCGTGGGAGTGGTGAGTCCGGAGAGGCTGAGACACTGGGGCCATGGCGCTATTCGGCGGTCCCGACCCGGGTGAGGGTCCCAGGCTGTACCACTACACGAGCGCGGAGAAGTTGGCGTTGATCTTGACGTCGAAGCGTCTGTGGCTGGGGCCGTACTCTGCGATGCGGGACCCGCGCGAGAACGGCACCTGGCGGCCGAACTTGACCAGGCGAGGCGACACCGACCCGCCAGGAACGGATGTCTTCGAGCTGTGGGACCAGCTCGACGCCGCGATGCGGCAGCGCGCCAAGATGGTGTGCTTCACCCAGGATCGGCCGGAGTCCGGGTGGTCGCCGTTGGGGGCCGATCGCGGGTGGGCCCGAGCGCGGATGTGGGAGCAGTACGGGGATCGGCACCGCGGCGCCATCCTGATCTTCGACCAGGAGAAGCTCGACGCGATCGTCACCGAAGCCCTCCCCGTAGGGCTCCACAAGGGGCCCGTCCACTACGCAGCGGGCCCGTGGATGATGCAGGCGGTTGGCACTTTCGAGCTGCAGGACATCGCCGAGCGCGGCTCGCTTGCTGTCGCCGAGGAAGCCATCGCACAGCACGCCGACGTCCTGTACTTCGAGAAGGACATCGACTGGGCCTCTGAGATGGAGTACCGGTACGTCGTGATCAACGACTCCCACCACGAAGAGGTGGAAGCGCTGAGCGCGTTGCTGGGAATCATCGTCGGCATGGACTACCCCTCGCACGAACTCGCCGTCCTGCGCCACCGCCTCGAGCAGTGCGGCCTGCCGGACCTGCCGGTCTCCCGGTGCATGTGGTCGAACGGGTCGCCCATGCCGGTGCCGGCGTTCTTCCCCGCTGCCTGACCCAGCATGATGCCCAACTCCGGGGGTCACGCCGGTCTTGGGTCCGCTGTGAACACCTACCCTGTCCACTGTGACCGAGCCCTCACCTCACCCGATCGCCGCTGCGCCGTCGCCGAACCGCATCCTCCCCATCGGCCGCACGGTCCGCGTGCCCGCCTACGGCGAGATCGTGCTCATCGCGGTCATCGATCGCGAGGACGGGTGGCACCTGCTGTTCGCCGAGCTGCAGGCCTCCATCGCCGATGTGCAGGCGGGTCGGGCGGACAGCTTCCCCAAGGGGATCCTCCAGATCAGCGACGACGGGAATCGCTGGTACGCGATGGCCGGCGGCGGCGGGGGCGGCAGAGTCCTCGACGAGAGCCAGCCGTACTGGATGACCCAGCGCCACGGGTTCACCCCCGCCCTGGCCCCCGCCGCCCGAGTGCTGTTCCTGCGGTCGATGAGCCTGACCGGCGACCCTGACGCGGGGCGCGAGGTGGCAGTCCCGCTGGATGGATCTCAGCCCATCACCGAGGACCAGCTACCCGACGCCTACGGCTTCACCGCGATGCAGGTCCTCGATCAGGCTGTCGACGTACCCGGCTTCGGCCCGGCCCGGTTCCTACTGGTCTACAGCGGGTCAGACCACACGGCGGTGGCGCTGTCGAGAACCCGCTACCCCGACGTCGGCATGGGGGTCTTCGACCTGACGGACGATCTCGGCACCGTCTACCCGCGGGCCGGTGGGTCCGGCGACACCGGTGGGTCGGCCACGTTCGAGCTGGCCACCTACGACGGCGCCATCGCCGCCGGGGCTACCGCCTTGTTCGTTCTCGGATCGGAGATCAACTCCCCGATGCCAGAGCCCAGCGTCATCCAGACGGGAGCTCGGCTGACCCTGTGACCACCGCGACGACACTGGCCATCGTCGCCGCCGCCGCTGCGGTCGCGGCGGTCATCGTTTCGCTGTTCGCCCTCCGGTGGGCCAGGCGGTCGGCAGTCGCTGCTGAAAGCTCAGCGGGCTCGGCACGGGACGCCGCCGTCGCCGCCCGAGACGACGCCGACGTGGCACTACGAGCGGAGAAGGCGCGCCTCGCTGCTGAGGAGGAAGCCGCGGTCAGCTGGCAGGTCGACTGGCCCCGCAACAGCTGGATGGTCACGGTGAAGAACACCGGGCAGCGGACGGCCTACCAGGTAGGCGTCGCGCTCAGCCCATACCCAGCGACCGGCGGGGGTCCGATCCTGCTGCCCAACACCGACGAGGTGAACCCGGGCGGAGCCATGCGCGTGGACGTCAGCGCCCACGAGCACACCGGGGCCTGGATCGAGCTGAGCTGGTACCTCGACCGCGAGGGCGCCGGCGAGCTCCGCAGGAAGCGCCTCGGCCTGAGTCGCTGACGCCGTCGGTGCGCCGACATCGGGCCGCCTCGACCGGCCGCGCCCCCGGTCAGCTGGCAGCGTGAGGCCATGGCCTCTAGCGACCTCCTCAACCGCGACAACTGGTCCGTGCGTCCCTGGATCGACCGGCTGCCAGTCCGACCCGACATGTGCGCCATGGTGCTGGCACGTCCCTCCAGCGGCGAGGTGCACGTCCTGATCAACCCCCACGCCGAAACCCCGTGCGACCTGGCACACCTCCCCGACGACGTCGCCGAGCACGTCGGCAACCTCGTCCACCGCGGCCCCGACCAGGGATGGCAGCTCCTCCCCTGGGATTCGAGCACCTACCTGACCGGCCTGCTGCCTGGCGACAGCGGGCCTCTACCTGCATCCCGGGTGCAACTCACGCCCGACGAGCTCGACTTCGCCCTGCGCGCACAGGACTAGCCCGCCCGGCAGTTGCGCGTGGGACAGAAAGTGACGCCTGAGCCCTGCCCGGCCCGGGACGTTGAACTCCGCCCCGACAGCTGCGACGCTTCGATGCGAGCGGGACAACTGTCTCCGCGACTCGAACGCCCCGGGATGAACCTCAGGTTCACCACCCGGGGCGTTCGTCGTCGGCGGGCAGGCACCCGGGCCCCGGAGGTGAGCACGATGTGACCCCGATCCGCGGACCGACCCGCTCCCACGCGCTGCCGCGGCCGGCACTCGACGAGGCCCCCCACCTCGCTGGCCCGGCACCCTCGTGCCGCCCGCCCTCGCCCCTCGACCCCGGCTGACTGCGCCCCGCTCCGCGCGGGGTGATCGTGCGCGCCAGGCCGAGCCGGAGCAGGGGCGGGCGGCACGACCACCACAGACCACCCGGGCGTCGACCATCGAGTCCACCCGGGCACGCACCACCAGCCCAGCCCATCGCCTCCGACCCACTGCGGCGCCACACAGACAGGTGGCCAACGTCGGCACGGCAGGTCTGCGACTGGTGGTGCGCCTACTTCCGAGGGGGCGCCGTGGCGAAGACGACCACCCAGCGCGGGCTCGGCTGGGAGCACCAGCAGCAGGCGGCCATGCTGCTCCGCAGCCACCGCGACGGCACGCCCTGCCCCTGCCTCGAGGACGGCACCTGCGGCCCGGCCTGCCTGTGCCGGCCCGGCGGCCGCGGTCTGCCCATGTACCGGGACCGCACCCGCAACGCCGACGGCCGCCAGCTGCAGGCCGACCACACCCGGGCCCGCAGCCAGGGCGGCAAGCGCGCCGACCGGCTGATGCTCGCCACCTGTAACGGGTCCCGCGGCGATGGCACCCGCACCCCCCAGGCCCCGACCGAGGCGTCGGACTGGTGGACCGAGACCTGGTTCGACTGACCGTCGACCAGCGACAGACACGCACCACTAGCTGACCCCATCGCCTCCGACCCACTGCGATGCCGCGTCCCGTCCCGCACTGATCCGCGGGCAGCGCTCGGCCGATGTCGGGACGGCCATTGTCTGTCGACTTGGTGGTGCGCCTTCGTGACGAGGGAGAGGAACGCGATGGCCAAGGAAGGCAAGCCCTGCACCCGCGCCAGGTGCGACGACTGCGGCCGCTACCTGCCGGTCTCCACGGTGACCCTCGGGCCAGTGCGGGGGACGTGCGGGCAGTGCGGCGACGTAGCCGCGTCCGTCGTCGACCGCTGACCACCGCGCGACGACACCGGCGGGCCCGGCCGGACCCGCTCCGACCCTGCATCGACCACGACCAAGATCAAACAGGCCCCCTCCTAAATCTGCAGGTCAGACGCCCGTCGCCTGACCCGCCAGCCAGGAAATTTCTCTCTCCCCACGGCTGTGAGCTACGGGGACCCGACGACGGGAGGAGCGGCCGTGAACCGCTACGTGCTGCAGGGCCTGGTTGGCGACCTCGCCGCGGGTCGCCGGGTGCTCGTGATCACCGAGTCGGTGAGCCAGGCGCGGTTCTCGTTCGAAGACGCCGTGGCGGTGGTCGAGCACCTCGATGAGCTGCCGGCAGGCCTCAAGGTGCGCCGTGCGAACGGTGACGAGTCGATATCTACCGCGGCCGGTGGGCGGCTGTCCTTCCGCACTCGCCGTGGCCCCAGCTCGCTGCGCGGGCTGTCGGTCGACGTCGTGTTCGTCGACGTGGACCCGACGCCCGAGCTGATGGAGGCGCTGTACCCCATGGTTGCGACCTCCCGTGGCGAGCTGATCCGGCGGTGACCGAGCGACTGGGGAGCGGGCCGCGCCCCCCGGTCGGGCTCAAGGCGCGCGGTCGCCGACTGTGGGCCGACCTCGCCGAGGGCGAGAAGGCGCTCACCCCGCCGCAGCTGCTGCTGCTGGAGGAGGCCGCCCGGACGGCGGACCGCCTCGAGCAGCTCGACGGCGTCATCCGCGGGAAGGGTGTGGACGGGCTGCTGCACCTGCGGCACATGCACGACTCCTGCTCGGTCGACGAGAAGCAGATCGTGCTGACCGTCGACGGGGTGCTGTCGGAGGCCCGCCAACAGCAGAACGCGCTGCGGCAGATGCTCTCGACCCTGGTCACCACCCTCCGCCCCGCCGTCGAGGAGGAGGCCGAGGATGACCCCGCCGACGACCTCGCCCGGCGCCGAGAGGCTCGTCGGCGAGCAGCGGCCGAGGGTCAGTAACCTCCCGCAGTTCGACACCACCGCCTCCGGGGACGACGCCGTCGAGCTCGCCCTGCGGGCCGGGCTGGTGCTCGACCCGTGGCAGGCCTACTCGCTGCAGCTGATGTGCAGCGAGCTGCGCAACCGCTGGGCCGCGTTCGAGGCCGCCGTGATCGTCGCCCGCCAGAACGGCAAGGGCGGGATCATCGAGGGCCGCGAGCTGGCCGCGCTGATCCTGTTCGGCGAGACGGTCATGCACTCCACGCACCACTTCCGCACGACGCGCGAGGCGTTCGTGCGGCTGACCAACATCATCGACGGGTCGGCGTTCCTCCGTCGCAAGATCAAGCGGGTCACCACCGCCAACGGCAACGAGGGCATCGAGACCAAGGCCGGCGGCCGCATCGCCTACGTCGCCCGCTCCAACGGGTCCGGGCGGGGGCTCTCACCGGACGTCAACGTCATCGACGAGGCGCTGATCTACGCCGAGAGCAAGCACACCGCGCTGATGCCCTCGATGTCGGCGCGGCCCAACCCACAGATCATCTACATGTCCTCCCCTCCCGACGAGGAGGACCCCAGCCACGACGCCGTTGTGCTGTCTCGGCTGCGCGCCCGCGCGCTGGCCGGGGAGGATCCCCGACTGCTGTGGCTGGAGTGGTCGGTCGAGCTGGAGGCCTACAAGGCCGCCGAGCGGCTGCGGAAGACCGGCGAGGTCAACGCCGTAGCCGCCGACCGGCAGTCGTGGGCGCAGGCCAACCCGGCGCTGGGCTACCGGCTGTCGGAAGACTTCGTGGCCGTCGAGCTGGCGTCCATGTCGGCGCGTGGGTTCGCCGTCGAGCGGCTGGGCATCGGCTACTGGCCCGACCCCGACCCCAACGAGGTCGTCGTCCCCCCGGCCCTGGACATCAAGGCCTACAAGGCAGCCGCTGTCACCACACCACGCGCACCGAGCTCGCCGGTGTCGATGGGCCTGGAGGTGTCCCCGGCCGGCGTCGCCGCGCTCACCGTCGCCGCATGGCGGGCCGACGGCCGGGTGCACGGCGAAGTCGTGCAGTGCCTGCCCGGCACCGGCTGGTGCATCGACCTCGCCATGCGGGTCATCGAGAAGATCAACCCGGGCGCGTTCTTCATCGACTCCACCGGCCCCGCCGGTGCCCTGGTGCCGCAGTTCCGGCTCCGAGGCATCGAGCCCTCCACCACCTCGACCGCCGACCGGTACGCCGCGGACAAGGGCCTGGTCGACGACATCGAGGCCGGCCGCATGGCCCTGGTCGCCTGCCCCGCGCTCGATGCAGCCGCTGAGGCCGCCACCTGGCGCGACGTGGGTGACCGCAAGCTGCTCGACCGCAAGAGCAGGAGCGCCGACGTCAGCTCGATGGTCTCGCTCTCGATCGCCCGCCATGGCCTGCTCGAGCTGGCCGCCGAGCCCCCACCGCCGCCGGCTCCGTCGCCGGTGCCCATCCGGTCCGGCCGCGAGTCCTACTCGTCAGCGGCTGACCTGCTCACCACTGGCTTCTGACCTGAGGGGGTGTGCGTGACCGCACCGACGACCCCGTCGCCCCCGCCGGTCCCGGTCCGAGAGATCGGGTACGCCCGGCAGCAGTCGGCCAGCGCGTGGTGGGCCAGCGCCGAGCTGGAGACCACCCCTGAGCTGCGGTGGCCGCTGTCGGTCGGGATCTACGAGCGGATGCGCCGGCAGGACGCGCAGGTCGGCGCCGTGCTGCGGGCCCTGTTCATGCCCATCCGGCGCACCCGCTGGGGGCTGGATCAGGACGACGCCTCCGACGAGGTCGCCCGCGTCGTGTCCGCCGACCTCGGCCTGCCGCTCAACGGCGCCGCTCGGGTGCCCACCGTGCGCAACCGGGACCGGTTCTCCTGGCGGCAGCACCTGGTCGAGGCGCTGCTGCACCTGGTGTTCGGGCACATGCCCTTCGAGCAGCAGTACCGCGAGGACCCCGAAGGCCTGTACCGGCTGCGCAAGCTGGGAGCCCGGCTGCCCTCGACCCTGTCGGCGATCAACGTGGCCCGCGACGGCGGCCTGATCTCCATCCAGCAGCACGGCGTCGACAAGCCCATCCCGGTGAACCGGCTCGTCATGTACGTCAACGAGCGCGAGGGCGGGGACTGGCTCGGCAAGTCGCTGCTGCGCTCGGCGTACGGGCCGTGGCTGATCAAGGACCGCATGTTCCGGGTCTGGGCCCAGACCATCGAGCGCAACGGCATGGGCGTGCCCATCTACGAGGCCGGGGAGGGCGAGACCAGCCTCGACGCCGGCCAGGCGCTGGCAACCGGCTTCCGGTCCGGGGAGAACGCCGGCGGCGCCATCCCGAACGGCGCGAAGCTCACCCTCACCGGGGTCACCGGGGAACTGCCGGACGCCGAGCGGATCGTGCGCTACGCCGACGAGCAGATCGGCCGCAGCGTCCTCGCGCACTTCCTGAACCTCAACGCCCAGGGCGGTTCCTACGCCCTGGCCAGCGTGCAGGCCGACACCTTCACCGAGTCACTGCAGGCCCTCGCCGAGTACATCGCCGAGGTCGCCACCCAGCACATCGTCGAGGACATCGTCGACATCAACTTCGGGCCCGACGTCCCCGCCCCCCGGGTGACCTTCCAGGAGATCGGCTCCCGCAACCAGATCACCGCGGCCGCGCTCAAGATGCTCATCGAGTCCGGGGCCTTGACCCCCGGGCCGGAGCTGCAGCGGTTCGTGCGTGAGAACTACGGCATCCCCGGCCAGGAGGACGCATGACCCGCCCGCCCCCGACTCGACCCGACCAGCGAGTGCGCGACGCGCTGCGCAAGGGCTCCGCCGCCTGGTTCTACCTCGGCGCCCCCCACGCCGAGGTCGTCGGCGACCAGCCCACCGACGGCGAGCCGGCCACCCGCACCACCGCCGACGTGTACGTCTACGAGCGCATCGGTGGCTGGTTCGGCATGACCGCCGACGACTTCGTCCGTGACGTCGCCGGCCTGGACGTCGACCACATCAACCTGCACATCAACTCTCCCGGCGGCGACGCCACCGAGGGCATGGCGATGGCCAACGTCCTGCGCGCCCACCGGGCCACCGTCACCGTCTGGGTCGACGGCGTCGCAGCGTCGGCGGCCAGCGCACTGGCGATGGCCGGCGACGAGATCGTCATGGGCCTGGGCGCCCAGCTGATGATCCACGACGCCTGGTCGGCCACTGTCGGTGACGCCACCGAGATGCGCAAGGCCGCCGCGATGCTCGACTCGGTCAGCGACGCCTACGCCGCCGTCTATGCCGGCCGCGCCGGAGGCACCCCCGCACAGTGGCGGGCGGTCATGCAGGGCGAGGCCTGGTACGGCGGCCAGGAGGCCGTCGACGCCGGCCTGGCCCACCGCATCGCCACCCCCGAGGACGCCGGCAACTCCTCCGGCGAGCAGATCGTCCCCGGCCGCTCCGGCGGCGACTTCTGGAATCTGTGGGACTCCCTCGGCGACGCCGAGCGGCACGCCGAGACCCTCGCCGCCCTCTACAAGCACGCGGGCCGCGCCGACGCGCCCCCGCCACCGATGCCCGGCCGCGAGCCGGACGTCCTGCACGACCCCGTCGCGACCGCCGACGGGTCCACCCCCACCCAGGAAGGGAGCGGCACCGTGGCCTTCAGCGACGAGCAGCTCACCACCATGCGGCAGGAGCTCGGGCTCGCGGCGGACGCCGACGAGGCGACCATCATGGCCGCGTTCACCGAGGCCCTGACCGAGCGCGCCGACCCGGCCCCGGCCGCGGCGGCGTCCCCGGGAACCGTCACCGTCGACGCCGCCCAGCTGGCGACCCTGCAGGCCGACGCCGCCGCCGGCCGCGCCGCCCGCGACCAGCAGGAGACCGAGCGCCGCGCCGGCCTGGTCTCCGCCGCCGTTCGCGACGGCCGGATCGCCCGGTCCAGCATCGAGGGCTGGTCTAACGCCCTGGCCCGCGACCCGCACGCCGAGGCCAACCTCGCCGCGCTCACCCCGGGCGTCATCCCGCTGGCCGACATCGGCTACGCGGGCGCCCCGACCGCCGCCGTCACCGTCACCGACGGCGAGCTCGACGAGCTCGCCGCCCTCGCCGGCCTGCCGAAGGGGTCCCTGCAGTGAGCGACTACCTGCCCAAGTTCAAGCCCGGTGAGGCCTTCACCCTCCCGACCCTGGCCACCGCCGCCGTCACCGGCGGCCAGATCGTCACCGCGGCCGGGGCGCCCGCCGCGGCCGACTCGGTGACCTTCGTCGGTGTCGCCTCCAAGGACACCGCCGCCGGCCAGCCGCTGGGCGTCTTCGCCGACGCCGTGCAGCGCCCGGTCGCCGCCACCGCGCTGGCGGCCGGCACGCCGGTCAAGTGCGCCGCTGCCGGTCAGGTCACCACCTGGGTGTCCGGCACCGACAACTACGACCGCTACGTCGGGATCACCCTCGAGGCCATTGCCTCGGGGGCGGCCGGCGCCGTCAAGTTCGCCCGCTGAGGAGCCCCCGATGACCTACCCCCCCGCTGGCCCGACGATCGACGGCCAGAAGATCACCGCCCACCGCCTCATGAACAACCCGGTCCTGATCTACCGGGTGCTCCGCGGCCTTGTCGAGCAGCGCCTGATCGGTGACAAGCTGCTCGCCGGCCGCGTGGACCTGACCGGCTCCGGCTCGGTCATCTACGAGATCGCCGAGGCCATCTTCTCCGACCTGCCCGCCGAGCGCGTCGCGGCGCTCATGGAGTACCCGCTCACCACGAGCACCCCCGGCACGATCGCCGTGGCCAGCACCGACAAGTGGGGTCTGGCCGAGGAGATCAGCGACGAGCTGGTCGCCCGCAGCCGCATCGACCAGATCATGCGCAAGCTGATCAAGCTGGCCAACCGGATCGCCTTCCAGTTCGACCAGCTCACCCTGTCGGCCATCGCCTCGGCGGTCACCCAGGTGCAGCCCGCCAAGGCGACCTGGGACAACGCCAGCGCCGACCCGCTGCTGGACATCCTGCTGGGCGCCGCGCAGTCCGACAGCCTGAACCAGGGCTACACGGTGTCCGTGCTCGCGGTGAAGCCCGTGCCCTTCGCCCGGCTCCTGGCCGCCGCGAAGATCATCGAGCGCGCCCCCCGCGAGGGGGAGAACGGCATCCTGCTGACCGGCAACCTGGTGCGCGTCGGCGGCCTGGACATCTGGAAGACCACGAACATGCCCGCGGGCGTGGACGTCCTCGGTGCCGACCCCACCCAGCTGGGCTCCATCGCCTACGAGAACATCGGCGGCGGCTACGAGGGCACCCCGGGCGAGGTCGAGTCGAAGACCATCCGGGACGACAAGCGGGACGGCTGGCGCATCCAGGCCCGCAAGATCGCGGTCCCGATGGTCCAGGAGCCCGGCGCGGCCTTCAAGCTGTCGGGGGTCTGACCATGGCGCTCATCGGCATCGCCCCCCTGACCATGGTCCGCACGAACGCCGGCCGCACCGAGTACGTGTACGCCGGCGCCCCGGCCCCCGACGGCATCCTCGACGAGGACGCCGATCGGCTGGTCGGTGAGGGGTTCCTGGTGGAGGTCGACGACCAGGTGCTCGACGAGGCAGTCGTGGTCGTCCCGGACGACCCGGCCGACGGCTCGGTCGGCCCCGGGGTCACCGTGGTGCGCCCGCCCAACGTCGCCAACAAGGCCGCGTGGCTGGACTACCGGGTCGGCCTGGGTCAGATGACCCAGGCACAGCGCGCCCAGATCGAGGCCGGCGACGTCGAGGTGACCGTGGCCAACCTCAAGGACGACGCGTTCATGGACGACTGGGACAAGCCCGGCGAGGTCGAGCACGCCGACGGCACCCGCAGCGCCGTGCTGCGCGACGCCGTCGACCAGCCCGACGCCGTCGACCAGCCCGGCGCCGACGGCGTCAACCCGGCGTCCACCCCGACGCAGGCCTGACCCAGGAGGGAGTCCCGCATGTCCCTCGTCCCCCCGCAGGACGTGCGGGACTTCCTCCCCGAGCGCGTCATCAACACCACGCAGCTGACGGTAGCCATGTCCGTGGTCGCCGGGTGGCTGCGCAAGGCGGCCGGGCTCGCCGTGCCGCCGGACAGCCTGCTGCCCTCGGACCAGCTGTACGCCGCGGCTCTGGAGCTGACCGCGTTGGTCGTGGCCAACCCCGAGGCGCTGCTGTCCCGCGGGATGGGCCCCCAGCAGCAGGCCATGCCGTCGGTGAAGCGCCGCCGGGAGATCCTCGACGAAGTCGCCGAGGACGCCCGCGTGGCCGCGGTCGCGCCGCGAGGCTCCTTTCCCCCGCCGTCGTGCTGGCCTGACCCGGCGGAGCGCCGATGGCCACGCTGACCGACTCCACCGCTGATGCCCTCGACGCCCTCGTCGCGGCGTGCCGGGAAGCGATGCCCGCCCCGCCGTCCAGCGGGGTGGATGACGGCGTCGGTGTCGAGGTGCTGCTCGGTCCCGACCAGGACCGCACAGCGGTGCCGCGGGCGGTGACCCTGCCCGCGGCGTTCAACGCCGAGCTGGACCCGCTCACCGTGGCCCGGGTGGAGACCGGCGCCGGGCCGCAGTACGCCGACACGATCACCGTGGTGTGCTCGCTGCTGGCCCGCGCCTCCACGCAGCGACCTGAGCGCGACTTCGCTAGCTGGCGACGGCAGGCCTCGGCGATGCTGGGCGACCTCGGGGTGGCGCTGCGATCCCAGCAGCTGGCCGCTGTGGTGGCTCGTGCCCGACTGTTGTCGGAGCGCTGGTACGACGCCTACGACAACACCGGCGTCCTGCCGGTGGCCGTCGTCATCGACGCGCAGGTCGAGCTGACGGTCCTGTCGTGACCAGCCCGGCCGTCGGGGTCGGGTCTGTCGCCCTGTCGCAGCTGGCCCGCGACCTGCACCGCTTCGGGCCGGCCGGACGCCGGAACGTCCGCGAGCGGTTCGATGCCGCCGGTCAACCGCTGCTGTCGGATGCGAAGTCCCGCGCCAGCTGGTCCACCAGGATCCCCGGCGCGATCACCGTCCGCGCCTTCACCAACCAGGGCCGCGGCTCCCTCGGTCTGCAGCTGCGCGCCGACGTCGGCGTCGCACCGCACGCCCGCGCCTACGAAGGGCTCACCCGCGGCGGCAGCGCCGCGCAGTTCCGGCACCCGGTCTACGGCCACCTCGACCGGTGGGTGCCCGAGCCGACGCGCCCCTACCTGTCCCCCGCGGTCGAGGCCGCCGGGGAGCGACTGCCCGACGAGCTGCTCGCCGCGTTCGAGGACGCAGCCCGCGAGCTCGGCTTCCGCTGACCCCACCACCGAGAGGAACACGCCATGGCGCTCATCGCCTGCAAGCACGAGGTCTTCGGGGTCTGCATGGTCCCCGACAACTACCCCGACTGGTACCCGGCCGAGTGGATGCCCGTCAACGGCGAGCTGGCCGCGGTCGCGGTCGACCCCGGCGGCACGGACCCGTTCAACCCGGCCGGGCACCCGGTGCGCGGTGACGGCCTGGAGGGGCGCCCGCTGGGCGTCCTGGACTACCTCGAGGCCGTCGCCGACGAGGCCGAGCGCACCCGGGTCGTCGAGGCCGAGCGCGCCCGCGGCGACGCCGCGCGCAAGACCGTCCTGGACTGGGCGCCCAGCGCCTGACCGCCCGCCCGCGCCGCGGGCCTCTGCACCACCCCAGCGCCCCACCGCCCGGTGACGGCGCCTCCCGTCATGCCCGCACCCAGCCCGGAGGCTCGCTGTGCCCACCATCCCCAGCTCGACCCGGTTCTTCCTGCCCGGCGTCGTCGCGATCTTCTACTACCCGGCCATCGTCGCGGCCACCCGCATCCCCAGCTCCGCCGAGCAGGCTGCGGCCACCGAGCTCACCCAGGAGGTCGACGACATCTCGGGCTGGACCACCTCGGTGGACTGGATCGAGACCAAGGACGCGAAGAACCGGTTCCGGCCGCAGCTGCCCGGCGCGATCAAGCCCGAGTCCAGCAACATGACCTTCAACGGGTCCAAGAACGGCACCGACGTCCGCGGCGTGCTCGCGCAGGACCAGGTCGGGTTCATCGGCTTCTGCGACGCCGGCTACGTCGCCGGCGGCACGTCCAAGGCCGACATCTTCCCCATCTCGGTGGGCAACGTGGCGCCGCTGCGGTCGCTGGACAACGCCGCGTTCAAGATCCGCATCGACTTCGGCATCACCGCCCAGCCGGCACGGCAGGTCGTCCTGCCGTGACGCTCTCCCTGCGCGAGCGCCTGGAGGCCAAGAAGCGGCGCACCGGCACTCTGCCGGTGCAGGTCGGGGACACCGCCGGCGCCGCCCAGGAGACCGCGACACTGCGCGCCGCGCTGGAGGTGCACCTCGCCGCTGCGGCCGCCGACGATGCGACGGACGCCGAGCGGGAGCGGGTCGAGAAGGTCCGCGAGCAGCTGGCCGAGGCCAACGCCCGGCTGGCCGACACCGTCGTGCACGTCGAGCTGCAGGCGCTGGAGCCCGACGTCTGGGACGAGATCATGGCCGGCCTGGAGTACGACGACGAGGGCTCTCTCGACCTCGACGACGTCCGTGCCGCGCTGCTCGCCGCATCCTGCGCGGACGAGTCCCTGCGCGACGTCGAGTGGTGGCAGACCCAGCTGGACTCCCCGGCCTGGTCCAAGGGCGACAAGCTGGCCTCAAACCGGCTGATCCTGTCGCTCAACCTCGACACCCCCGTGGGGAGCTCGGGAAAAGGCTGAGGCGGGACCGCCTGCACCGAGACCGGATGGCCTACTGCGGGCCCCGCGGCATCGAGCTGGCGGCGTTCCTGCGGTGGTCCCCGGCGTCCCAGCGGGCGGCCCTGGAGTGGCAGGCCTACGAGAACCGTCGCTGCTCGGCGTGCGGCTCTCACCCGGAGGACTGGGCCGAGGACCCCCGCGCCCACCACGCCCACATGCGCCAGTGCAAGGGCTGCCAGGCCAAGCAGCGGGTGGCCGAGTCCGACCGCGCGAAGGACGCCGAGCGCGGCACCCAGATCGTCCTGGCCCCCGGCTCCGGCGCGCACTGCGCCACCTGCCGCCCCGTCGACATCGACTGACCGAGGGGGTGCCCGGTGGCCCTCTCTCGCGACGTCGTCATCCGACTGCTCGGTGATGCCGACTCTGCGGTCAAGGCGACCAAGGCCGCCGCCGACGCCGCCGACGTCTCCGTCCAGGCGTACCGCCGGGCCGAGCGGGAGCAGAAGCGGCAGGCCGACGTCGCCAAGGCCGCCGCGGACCAGCAGCGGGAGGCCATGGCCGACGTCGGCCGCGGCGCCGTGACGTTCGGCGCCGTCGTGGCCGCAGGCCTCGCCGTGTCCACGCGGGCCGCAATCGACTGGGAGTCGGCCTGGGCGGGGGTCAAGAAGACCGTCGACGGCAGCCCCGAGCAGCTCGCCGCCCTGGAGGGCCAGCTGCGGCAGCTGGCCACCACCCTCCCGGCCACCCACGCCGAGATCGCCGGCGTCGCCGAGGCCGCCGGTCAGCTCGGCATCGGCATCGGCGACATCAAGGAGTTCACCGAGGTCGCCATCGCCCTCGGCGTCTCGACCAACCTGTCCGCCGAGGACGCCGCCACCGGCCTGGCCCGCCTGTCCAACATCATGGGCACCAGCTCCAGCGACGTGGACCGCATGGGCTCCACGCTGGTCGCGCTCGGCAACGCCGGCGCCTCCACCGAGGCCGAGATCCTCGACATGGGCCTGCGGATCGCCGCAGCCGGCCGGCAGGCGGGCATGTCCGAGGGCGACGTCCTCGGCCTGGCCAACGCGATGAGCTCCCTCGGGATCGAGTCCGAGGCCGGCGGCACTGCGATCTCCACCGTCATCAAGGACATCAACTCCGCGGTCCTGGACGGCGGCGACCAGCTCTCGGCGTACGCCGAGGTCGCGGGGATGACCGCGCAGCAGTTCGCCACCGCCTGGCGCACCGACGCCTCCGGTGCGCTGGTCACCTTCGTGCAGGGCCTGGACCGGGTGCAGCAGTCCGGCGGCAACGTGAACACCACGATCGCCAACCTGGGCCTGGACGGCATCCGCACCTCGGACACCCTGCTCCGGCTCGCAGGCGATGCCGACGGGCTCGCGGCGTCGCTGGCCACCGGGAATGACGCGTGGGCCGAGAACAGCGCGCTCATGAACGAGGCCAACCAGCGCTACCAGACCACGGCCTCGCAGCTGGCCATCGCTCGCAACGAGATCAGCGACGCCGGCATCACCATCGGCCAGACCCTGCTCCCGATGCTGGCCGCCGGGGCCACGATGGTCGCCGACTTCGCCGCCGGGTTCCAGGAGCTGCCTGGCTGGATGCAGGACACTGTCGTCGTCATCGGCACCGTCGCCGCCGGCATCGCGCTGCTCGGCGGGGCCGCGCTGGTCGCCTGGCCGAAGATCGCCACCTTCCGCACCGAGATGCAGCTGCTGGCCACCAGCGGCGGCACCGCGGCCGCGGGCGTCGGCCGGTTCGCCACCTTCATGACCGGCCCCTGGGGCGCGGCCATCGGCATCGCCACCGTCGCCCTGGGCGGGCTCATCACCTGGCTGGGGGCGTCGTCCCGGGCCAGCGAGTCCGCCACGTCGTACCAGGAAGACCTGGCGGCGGCGCTGCGGGACTCCGGCGGCGCGATCGACGACAACGTCCGGGCCTTGGCGGCGAAGAAGGCCGCCGGCGACGCCGCCGAGGGTGACATGGACCTCCTCGCGGTCACCAAGGAGCTCGGCGGGTCCCTTCCCCGGGTCACCGACGCGCTGCTCGGCAACCGCGACGCCTACGAGGAGCTCATCCAGGCGTCCCGGGACTACGAGCAGGCCGCACTCGACCGAGCCGGCGGGAACACCGAGGACGCGACGTTTCAGGCTGCGACCGAGCGGGCTCAGGAGTACCGGGCCAACCTCGAGGAGCTGGCCAACTCCATGGGCGGCGCGGTCGCCGACAATGAGCGGCTGGCGGCGGCCACCGCCGAGTCCGGGGACGCCGCCGACGGCGCCGCGCCCGGACTGCAGGACGCCGCCACGGCGACCGGCGAACTCGGCGTCGCGGCCGACGACGCGAAGACGGCCGCAGAGGAGCTCGCCGACGCCCTCGACAACCTGAACGGCCCGACCCTCGACCTGCGCGGGGCCACCCGCCAGTACCAGGAGGCCATCGCAGACATCACCGCTGCGATGGGCGAGGAGGGCTGGCAGCGCACCCTCGACGACACCACCGAGGCTGGTCGGAAGAACAACGACATGCTGGACCAGCTCGCGTCGTCGGCGATGGACCAGGCCAACGCCATCTTCAACACCTCGGGCAGCTACGACGCGTTCCGCGGCTCCCTGCAGGCGTCGCGGGAGCAGCTGATCCAGGCGGCCATCGACATGGGCGCCAGCCAGGAGCAGGCCGTAGCGCTGGCCGACTCCATCCTGCAGATCCCCGAGCAGACCGAGCTGTCGGTCACCCTGCCGACCTACGGCACGACCCGGGACCAGATCAACGGGGTGCAGTCTCAGCTGTCCGGGCTGCCACCGAACACCCCGGTGACGGTGCAGGCGCTGACGGAGGTAGCGGAGCAGCGACTGCAGCAGATGGGCTACACCGTCACCCACCTGCCAGACGGCGCGGTGCAGGTGTCGGCCGACACCGGCCCCGCGCAGGCGTCGCTGAACAATTTCGTCAACCAGCGGCGCACCGTGACGGTGAACGTGGCCACGGTCTATTCCAACCCCGGCACCGCGGTCCGGGCCGACGGCGGGGTCGGGTTCGCCTTCGGTGGCTACACCGGGGACGGCGGGAAGTACGAGGTCGCGGGGCCGGTGCACCGCGGCGAGTTCGTGTTCGACCAGGAGAAGACCGCGCAGAACCGGGATCTGTTCGAGGCCATCCACGCCGGCCGGCCCTGGCCGGCCGAGGACCCGGGGGCCGCCAGCCCGATGGTCGCGACCCCGGTCGCGCGGTCCGGCCCGGCCGCGATGACGGTGACGGCTGCCGCTCCGCAGGTCACGGTGCTGGTGACCCTCGACGGCAAGGAGATCGCGGCCAGTACCGACGTCCTGATCGACCAGGCCATGGGCTCACTCGCCGACATGATCATAAACGCTGGGGGGTGAGCGGTGCCGTCGACGCTCGGCCTCGCCCTCACCCCCCAGCTGGCGACGACGCCCCCCTCGTACCGGGTCACGGTTTCCGAGACTGGCTCGCCATCGGTCGGCTCGGTCACCGTCCTGCGGACCGACCCCGACGGGCTGACCCGGCCGGTGCGCACCACTGACGGCGGCCCGCTGCCCATCTCGGGTGGGACGGCGACGGTGACGGACAACGAGGTGCCGTTCGGGGTGCCGGTCACCTACTCGATCGCGGTCAACAACAACCCCACCATCGCGGGCAACCTGCAGGTCCCCGAGGCCTGGCTGATCCACCTGGGGGTGCCGTCCAAGTCGGTCATGCTGCCCACGATCGCCGAGCTGACCGACCGGGAGCAGGACACCGCCGCGGTGGTCCTGCAGCCGATGGACCGCCCCCGTCCGCTGACCATCGCCGGGTCCAGCCGCCCGAGTGAGACCGGTGGGCTGGTGGTGCAGACCTCGACGTCGAGCGAGTTGGTGGCCATGCGGGCACTGCTTGACGACGACTCGGTGCTGCTGTTCAACGTCCCACCGAGCCTGGGCTATCTGGAGCCCACTGCCTACGTCTCGATCGGCCGCGCAAGGGCCGCCCGCCTGGTCGACTACGGGCCCGAGCAGCGGCGCCTGTGGACCCTGCCCTACCAGGTGGTCGACCGCCCGGCCGGCGGCACCCGGGCGCAGGTCGCGCACGCCGACGTGTCGGCTCGGTTCGCCCGCTGGTCGGACATCTCGGCCGGCACCACGTGGGCCCAGATCGCCGCCGGGACCGCCTGATGTACCAGCTGCCGGCGTGGGCCACCGAGCTGATCCGCGGCCCGCACAAGCAGTTCGGCCAGCTCCGCGCCCGCACCGCAACCGGGTCTACCGTCCAGCTGGAGGACTCCGGCGGGCTGGCCTACCGGGACCGCACCCTGCTCCCGCTGCTGTCGGGGTCGACCACCGCCGACGGGTCGACCCCCGGCGCCCGCCGCACCCTGACGGCGACGCTGGCGCCCCAGCCGGGCCTATGGGACCTGCTGGTCCCGGTCGGGGTCGAGCTAGTGCCCACCGTGGTGCTGCGCGCCCCGAACGGCAACCAGGTGGCCATCCCGCAGGGCGTGTTCCCGGTCGACGCGCTGCGCATGTCCTACGGCGCCGACGGGTCCATCGCGATCTCCTCCTGCCCGGACCGCTGGTCGAAGGTCAAGGCCGCGGGCTTCCTCATCCCGCGGGCCGCCCCGGCCGGCGTCCGGGCCCGGACGGCCATCACCAACCTGCTGCTGGAGGCGCTGCCGGCGGGCACCACGGTCACCGACCTGTCGACGTCGACGGCCACGGTGCCGGCCGGCACGTGGGAAGGCGATCGCGACAAGGTGATCGAGGAGCTGTCCACCGCGGCCAGCATCGACGTGTTCTTCGACCGCAACGGGGCCCCGGTGCTGCGGGACGTGCCGCAGCTGACGGCCAGCCCGGCGTGGCTGGTGGACGCCTCGGCGTCGGGGGTGCTGCTGTCCGCTGACCGGGAGAGGTCCCGGCAGAAGACCTTCAACGTGGTGATCGTGTCCTCGTCGAAGGCCACCTCCGACACCCCGTTCGACCCGGTCATCGTGTGGGACAACGACCCCAACTCGCCGACCTACGCCGGCCCCGACCCGGTGAACTCCCCGCAGCTGGCCGGGCCGTTCGGGGTCCGGCCCTACCGGTGGTCCTCCCCGCTGCTGGCTGACGCCAACCAGGCGCTGGTCGCCGCTCGCACCATCCTGGAGCGGGTCCGCGGGCAGGCGTCGCAGCTGTCCCTGACCGCCGTCCCGCACCCGGGCCTGGACGACGGGGACGTGATCACCGTGCAGCTGCCCCGCGAGCGGGCGGACAAGCGCCGCCCGGTCGAGCAGCACCTCGTCGAGACCGTCACCGTGCCCCTGGTCATCGGCCGCGACGGGCAGCGCATCAACACCCGCTCCACCCGGCCGGACGCGACGTGACCGGCGACGGCACCCGCAAGCTCGCCATCGTCCTGATGAACCTGGTCGGCGCCCGCGGGGTGCCCGTCATGGCCCGGGTGACCGCCACCGCCGGGTCCACCGCCACAGCGCCGGTCACGGTCCGGGTCAACGGCGCAGACCTCCAGCTCCCCCGCCTGGCCTCCTACCCCACCCCCGCAGTCGGGGACACCGTCCTGCTCATCCGGGCCGGCGGCACCTGGGTCATCCAGGGCCGCCTGTCCGCGTTCCCCACGTGAGGAGCTGACCCATGGCCACGACCGACCCCATCACCGGGATGACGATCAACGACCAGGGCGACGCCGCCACCGGCGGCTACCAGATCGGCCAGGTCGTCGTCGGGATGAGGACCCTGGTCACCCCGCGGTTTACCACGACCGCCGCGCGCGATTCCGCGTTCGCCGCTTCCGGCGTGACGCTGATCGACGGCATGTTCTGCACCGTCGCCGGCCGCCTCTACCAGCGCTACGGCGGGGTGTGGCAGCTCCGATCCGGTGGCCCGCTGATCATCGACACCCCCGCCGACTCTGGGATCGCCAGCGCGCTGAACTCGGGCAGTAACCGCGGCCTGCACGCCACGGTGGCCATCAACCAGCCCTTCGGGGCCGGGGTCCCGTTCATCGGCGAGGTCGTGGCCCAGTGCTACGCCACCGTGCAGGGCGGGTCCGAGCTGGCGCTCGGTGCCGTCGCGGACCCGGGCAACGCCGGGGTGCGGCACGGGCGGGAGAACAACAGCTCGGGCACCGCCGAGGCCCGCACCGTCAACGCGTTCGGGGTCATCGACTCCGGCACCAGCGACTCCTACAGCTTCCAGCCAATCCTGCGGCAGCTGTCCGGTGCGTGCACCCCCTCGGCGGACGTGCGGCTGTCGTTCTCCGTCGCCAAGGTCTGGCCCAAGAACCTGTGACCGCCCTCCTCGGCGGGGTACCCGTCGCCACCGCGCCGCCCCTGATCTGCCGGCAGGAGGGCGTCACCCTCGCCCCCGGCCAGACCCTCGTCCTGGCCGACCTCGCTGGCGCCGGGACGATCCGGCAAGTGTTCATCGCCATCGGCTCCGGCGGCGGGAAAGCCGCCTACGACTCGGTGCTCGCCGTGACCACCGACGGCCGCAAGCCCGAGGACTGGCGCGCCGACCTGGGCACCCTGTTCACAACGCACTTCGGGCAGCAGCTGAACGCGCAGTGGTCCTGCGACCACGCCCACGCCGAGGTCAACCGCGGCGGCGGTGGGGCCGCCGGCTACATGCTGACCCTGCCGCAGCCCTTCCGGGACGGCGCCCGCGTCGTGCTGTGGAACCCCACCAACGACCCGGCCACTGTCTGGACGCAGGTCGTCTACGACCGCGCCGACCCGGCCCCGGTCCGGCTGCGGGGCACCTCGGCCACCTGGACCGACCGGGTGACCATCCCCGACACCTCGGCGAAGGTGCTGGCCGCCCCGGCCGGGGACGGGTGGCTGGCCTGGCTGTCCCTGGTCGGCATGGGCCGCTCCGGCGACGGCGACGCCGCCCTCGGCTGGCTGGAGCGCAACCTGCGGTGCACCGACGGGTCCGGTGAGCTCGCGTTCGAGACCACCGGCCTGGAGGACACCTTCGGGGCGTCGTTCTACTACCAGGGTCGGCAGGGCTGGGGCACCCCGTGGTCGATGGTCGGCGCCGTCGACACCAGCCGCCGCGTCGCCGCCCAGGCCGTGGACCTGCTGCGCCTGTACGGCGGCATCCGCTACCGCGGCGGGCTCACCGCCACCCTGATGCCGCAGCCGCACGCCCCCGCGCACCTCATGTCGTGGGTGGCGCTGTTCTACGAGCAGCTGGAGCCCATGCCGGCGTAACGCGACGCGTCGTCCCGGCCGGCGGGCGCGACGCGTCGTCGTCGGCCGCCAGCTACGCGTCGAGGAGGACCTGCACGACGCATCCCCGACCACCATCCCGGTGGCCGGGTCCCATCCATGCCCGGAGGGCCACCGTGGATCGACCCACCACCACCCTGATCGAGGGACGCGCCAGCACCGTGCCCGGCCGGCCGACCGCGCTGGTCGTCGGCGGCCACCTGGTCACCGTCGGCGCGCTGCCCGTGCCCATGCAGATCGTCGTGCAGGTGCCCCAGCGCGAGGTGCCCCGGTGACGGCAGCCGAGCACCCGAACGCCACCGACCCCGTCAACGACCCGGCCTACCCCGGCATCGTCGCCGCCGACGAGCTGGACGACGACGTCGCCCAGCCGCCCGCCGACGGGTCCTGGGACACCGACCCCGACCTCACCCCCACCCTGCGGGTCGCCGGCACCGTCGTGCTCGAGCCCGACGACGCGTGGGCGGCTCTCTGCGCGCACGACGAGGTGCACCGGCCGTGAGGTACTCGATCAAGGACTACTCAATCTCCGCGGCCCGCAAGGGCTGGGGCCAGGGCTGGCCGACCTGCACGGCCAAGACCCAGACCGCGGTCATCGTGGCCCCGATCTCCGGGGTCAAGGTGGTCGTGCACAAGAGGGCCGCCCGGCTGGCGTTCCTGCTGATCGCCGAGACCGAGCGTCGCGGCTACCTGCTGCGCACCGGCCAGACCTGGGGCGGGAACTGCCGCGCCATCGCCGGCACCTCGGTGTCGTCCAACCACGCGTGGTGGATCGCGGTCGACATCAACAGCCTGGCCAACCCTTACATCAAGAAGGGGCTGCGGGTCACCGACTTCCCTAACTGGCTGCCGCTGATGTGGAACGCCTTCGGGTGGGCCTGGGGCGGCACCTACGGCGACTCGATGCACCTGGAGTTCATGGGCTCCCCCGAGGACGCCGACGACATGACCGCGCTCGCCGAGCAGCGCCTGGCACCCGGCCTGGGCGGAACCGCCGCCGCAGGCCTCATCCCGCTCACCCCGGAGGACGACATGTACGACCCCACCGACCGGTCCGTCGCCGGCGACCGCCACACCCAGCTCATCGGCGCCCTGGACTCCCTCAGCCGCCGCCTGGACCGGGTGCCCCTCGCCGTCTGGGACGACCAGGTCGCCGGCCCGGTCCAGGACGCGACCGGCGGCCCGCAGCAGGCCCGCAGCGTGCTCGCCGACGTCTTCGCCAACGCCCGAGCCAGCGCCGAGCTCGCCCGCGCCCTGGCCACCCGCGACGACGTCGACGAGAGCGCGCTCGGCCGCGCCATCGCCGGCGCGCTGGCCGCCCCAGTCATCGCCGCCCTGGGCGAGGCCAAGGGCATCACCCGCGCCGACGTCGAGGACGCCGTCCGCACGGTGCTGCTCACCGGCGCAGATCGCGCCGCCTGACAGCGCCTGTCGATCGACGTGACCACCGCCCTCGCGCCCCGGGCCGCCACCGAGTGGCGGCCCGGGGCCCACAACCTGGCCCTGATGCTGGTCCAGCTCATCCTGCTCGGCGTCGCCGCCGCCCGCGGGCTGGACTACCTGCAGCCTCGCCCGCCCGGGTTCGTCGAGCCGGGCCTGTCGGCCATCGAACGGGCCATGCCGTTGTCGCTGTGGGGAGCCGGGCTGTTCCTCGCCGGCACTCTCGGGCTGATCGGGATCGCCGCGCACCGCGCTGGCCCACTGATCCTCGCCCACGGCATGTGCTGCGCGGCCTACGGTGGCCTCGGGATCGGCATCCTGATGGACCGCGGTGTCGACGTCGACGGCCGCGGCGTGCTGGGCATCCTGCTCATCGGCGCCGGCCTGGCTGTCATCTACCGGGCGCCCCTGGCCTGGGTGCGGATCCTCGTGGGCGTCCCGCTCACCGTCGCCGCTCAGTGGCTACTGGCCATCGACCTCGGCCCCGGCTACCGCACCGGCACCGGCCTGGCCGGATCGGCCCTCATCCACTTCGTGCTCGCGGCCGGCACCGTCGTGCTGTGGAACCGGCAGCGCGCCAAGGCCGTCGTGGCCGCCGAGCGTGCGGGAAGCGGTGGTCGGTGACCGGCAGCGACATCGTCGGCGTCGCCGAGAAGCTGGGCCCACTTGCGCTGTGGCTGGTCCTGCTCGCCGCCCTGGCCTGGCTGCTGTGGGACAAGGTGCTCGGCAAGGAAGGCCTCATTACCCGCACCTGGCACGGCTTCTTCAACCGCGAGCTGGCCCGCGCCCGCCGCGACGCCGAGATCGAAGCCGCCCAGCAGCTGCGCCACGACGCACGCAACGCCGCCCTGCTCGAGGAGAACGCCTTCCTGGAGAAGGAGCTGCGCGATGAACGCCGGCAGACCCGAGAGGCCGCCGACCGCTACCGAGCCGAGCTCGCCGCCGTCCGTGAGGAACTCGCCGCCGCCCGCGAGCAGCTGCAGACCGCCCTGGAGCAGCTGGCTGCCATCCGCGCCGACGTCGGCGCGGTCCGAACCACCGTGGAGGACACCCCATGACCACCGTCAAGGCCCGCCTGTACGCCCTGTGGCTGCGGCTGCGCGACGCCGAGCCCGCCCAGCTCATCCAGTACGCCGCCACGCTGCTGGCGACCGCCGCGGCGTTCGGTGTCGCCGTCCCCCTCGGTCTAGACGCCCGCATCGCCGCCGGCATCACCGTCGCGGCCGCACTGCGCGACGTCTTCGTCTCCCGCGCAACCCGTGCCGCCGTCTGGTCGCCCGACTCCGTGGCCCGGCTGCAGGACGCCGCCGTGGCCCTCGGTGCTCCCCGGGAGCGCGTCAATCAGGTCGCCGCCCTGCTCGCCTCCGGGCAGCTGGAGCAGCTGCACGACCTGCTCACCCAGTTCGACGACGTCGGCCAGCACGCCACCGACCGGCAGCCGTAGACGCCAGCAGTCCGCGACGCCTCCCTGTGCGACAGCGCCCCCGCTCGGCCGAAGCCGAGCAGGGGCGCTGTCATGTTTCAGGTAACGGTCTACTTCGGGTTCTTCTCGTCCTGTTGCTCGGCGCGCTGCTGCACACGGTCGATGGCCGACTGCAGGTAGGGGTTGTCGCCGGTCACCTTCTGCAGGTTCTCCAGGTAGGTTGCGCCCTGCTCGCCGTACTGCCGGACAACGGCCCGACGGCCCCTGCTCGCGGATGAGGCGTTCACATCGCACTTCCTACCTCAATCGAGCCTGCTCTACGCATCCTCGACCACCTCCTGCATCAGGTCTGCCGTCAAGGCCACGATGTTCTTCACGGCAATCGTCCCGAGCCTGGCCCCATCATCGGGCTTGCAAGCTGCGATGGGAATGTCAACTGCGACGCACCCGAGAAAAGTTCCATTGGCCGACTTGATCGGCACCGCGAGAACCTCCCCGTACTTGCCGATCATCGTCCGGAACTCGTCGAGCGACATCCCCATGCGGAGATCGGCGCCGACCGACTTCCACCGTTTCTCCGTGCAGGCGCCGTTGGGAAACCGCCGACAGGCCGGTCGCAAGTCCCGGTCCACCTCGTCCTGGGTCTCCCAGCAGATCCCGATGACGCCCTTGCCGCGGGTCCACACGATGTCGCTGCGAGTCGGGCGCGGGTTGAACCTTCGATGCCCCATCCGCACCATCACGTCCGTTCGACCAGTGAGCCATCCGAGGCGGGACTTCTTGACCTTCCACAGGCTGACCCCGACATCCCACTTGTCGTACTTGGTCTGATCGCTGATCCGAAGGACCGCCTCGGTCAGCGCCAGGTCGATCGCCTGCTGGCGGTTGTCCCGCGATCCAGCCTTCCGCTCCTTCACGATGGCACGGACCTGCTCGCCGACCGCCACGACGCCCGGCGAGAGGATGCAGGCCCACAGCAGACCGGTCGGCGGGTTGTCCCACACGCCGGCCTGCTGCGCGCTGGTTCCGGCGACCCCGCTGGCCGCGACGACCGCCGCGATGGAACGCACCGTGATGACGGTCTTGCTGCCGACCGACACTGTTCACCCCGTTGACCTACCCCCGGTCACCCAGGTACTCCCCGCGATTGGCGCACCCCTCGCGCGCCGCTCAAAGACCCTACCTGCAACCTGCGACACGCCTGTGAGCCGGAAACGACAGCGCCCCCGCTCGGCTTCGGCCGGGCGGGGGCGCTGTTGCGCGTTCTGGGTCAGGTCTCGCAGGCGACGCCGTCGCCGTCAGAGTCCAGGCCGGACCGGTAGCCGGGCTGGCCGCGGTAGAGCGGGGCCTTGCCGGCAGCGCGGACTTCGGCGCAGTTGTTGTAGTACACGTCCCCGGGAGGTGCCGGGGGTGCCCCAATGAGGCCGGTGGTGCGGGACCAGGCGGCGGTGTTGTTGGTGCGGTAGACGACGAGGTTGCCGTCGTTCTGCAGCACGAGTCGGGCGCTGGCGTTGCCGCCGGTGCCGGTGTTGTAGAGCGGACGGCTGGCGGCGGAGTAGACGACGAGGTTGCCGTCGGTCTGCATGAGCAAGAAGGCGCCTCGGTTGCCGCCGGTGCGGGTGTTGAACTGGGGTGCGCCGTTGGCGTAGATGACGAAGTTGCCGTCGTCCTGCATGAGCGCCAACCACCCACCGATGGCGAGCGCCTGGCCGCCGCTGAGGCGCTCACCGGAGCCCAGGGTCTGCCCGACCACGGTCGGGCCGGTGGCCGGGGGCGGTGGTGCGCCGATGACGCCGGTGTTCTTGCTCCATGTGGGTCGTCCGTCGGTTCCGACGATGACCAGGTTGCCGTCGTTCTGCATGATCATGTAGGCGGCGGGGCGTCCTGCGGTGCCCGAGTTCCACAGTGGCTGGTTGGCAGCTGAGTACAGGACCGCGTTGCCGTCGTTCTGGAGTACGAAGCGGGTGCCGCCGGTGGTGTTCGTGGAGAACTGGGGTTCGTTGGAGGCGAAGTAGACGACGGCGTTCCCGTCGCCCTGGAGCACGAACCGGAAGCCCTGGTTGGCAGAAGTCAGCTGGTCTCCGACGCTGATGGTGCCGCCGCTGTCGAGCCGGTCACCGAGGTCGGCGGCCTGACTGACGGCGACGAGTCCGCCGCCGGCGAGAAAGCCGACGATGGCCAGCAGTCCAATCATGAGTCTGCGCATGGTGCCCCCGTGTTGTTGGTGATGATGGGAAAGCAACCTAGCTGTGCGCTGGCTCACTGTCAGCCGTGGGTTGGTCAAGGTTGAGCTGAGGACGCGACGTTAGGCACCCGACCGCCCTAGCGTCCGCGCCCGTGACCACCAACTCGCGCATCGTCATGCGCCCCTGTCCCCGCTGCGGGCACCCCGCAGCCCACCTTGAGCACCCGATCATGGCCGGGTACGACCCTTACCCGGCCCGCTGGGCCACCGAACGGATCGACTGCACCAACATGGAGTGCCCGGAGAACGCCAACCCGTAGAACGCGACAGCGCCCCCTCGGCTGCGGCCGGGGGGCGCTCCACCGTTGCCGCAACTTGCCTGCAATCCCCGCAACTCGACCCTGGGATTGGCGACGATCACGCCATGAGTAGCCAACCGGTCATCACCTATTGCCCCACCTGCCGGAACGACGTCCAGGCCATCCGGACGACCAAGACCAACGGCGCCGGCCGCGCCGTCCTGGACGTCACCAGGTGCCCGCGAGGGCACATCGTGCCCGGGTGAGCCGTCGCGCCAGCCGTTCTGCGCTCGAGCTACACGTTGCGCCCGGCCGCGGGCGACAGGCCATCCGGGTGTGTCAGCGGCGGGACTTCACGACGTCGGGCCAGGGCCGAGCACCTCGGGACGCCCCTTGGCTTCCGATGCCCAGGCTGCGATGCCGCCGAGCACGAGCAGCGGCACGCTGTACTGCCAGCGGTCAACGCGGGCGGCCGAGCACGCGGCGGCACCGGAGGTGTCGCCGAAGGCTCCACTATCCGGTCCGCCGGCGAACACGTTGCCGCAGCTGACGCCAGCGTCGGCGGAAACCGGAATGAAGAGGAAGAGCAAGCCGATCAGGGCGGCAGCGATGCCACCCCACAGTGCGAGGCGAGTGCCGAGCGTCACAGTGGTCCCCCGTGGTCGTGTGGTGACCGGACGCTACCGGACCGGAACGGCCCGTCCTGCCCTGTTCGGCACGGTGGCGAACAGGACGGTCACCGGCAGCACGAGGAACACGACCGGGACCATCATCTGGATCTCCTTGGCGCCGCCGGCCTCCAGCAGCCGGCGCTTGCCGGCCTCCCGGACGTCGGCGGCCTGGGCGCGCAGCACCTCCGCCAGCGGGGTGCCGCGCTCGATGGCGACGACGACGCCGTCGACGAAGCGGGCCAGCGCGTCGACCGACGTGCGGTCGGCGACCTCCTGCAGGGCGGTCACCAGCGGCACGCCGGCCCGGGCGCGGCCCAGCGCGCCGCCGAGCTCCCGCGCCAGCTCGCCGCCGGACAGCCGGGTGACCCGGGCCAGCGCGGCCACCGGGCTCTCCCCGGCGGTGACGGCGAGGGCGAGCAGCTCGGCGACGACGGGGAACTCCGCGAGCAGCAGGGCCTCCCGCCGCTGCACCTGCTGGGTCAGCCACCAGTCGCGGCCCAGCACCCCGGTGAGCAGCCCGCCGAGGCAGACCAGCACGGCGCTGAGCAGCACCAGGCCGCCGGACACCGCGGCGACCACGACGGTGACCAGGCCGCCGGCCAGCAGCCCGAGGCCGCCCCACACGACCTGCTCCACCCGGATGTCCTCGACGGTGGTCTCGGCGCCCAGTGCGTCCAGCCGCCGCCGGACGGCGACCCGCCCGCCCAGCAACCGGTCGACGAAGCGGGCGCCGTCGGTCAGGACCGGCCCGAAGACCCGGCGCGCGGCCGAGAGCAGGCCGGGCTCGGTGGCGGTGCCCAGCAGCCGGGAGGGCGCCGGGGTGTCCGCGACGTAGGGCGCGAGCCGGTCGACCAGCCGGACCGGGCGGGACGGCGGGGCGTACCGCAGCACCAGGACCAGCCCGGTCGACGCGGCGAGGCCGAGCAGGATGCCGACCACCCCGGGGCTCACGCCAGCACCCGCAGGTCCTCGGGCAGCCGGCCGATGCGCAGCATGAGCCGGTAGGCGGCCAGGCAGACGCCGCCGCCGCCGAGCAGGATGGCGGTGCCGACGGGGCTGTCGTAGGCGTCGAGGGTCTGCCGCTGGGTGGCGAGCAGGAGCAGCACCACCCAGGGCGCGGCGACGGCCAGCCGGGCGGCCTGCACGATCCAGCCCTGCCGGGTCTCCAGCTCGGCGCGGGCGCGGGCGTCCTCGCGCAGGAAGGTGACCAGCGTGCGCAGCACCCGGCCCAGGTCGCTGCCGCCGACCTCGCGGGCCACCCGCAGGGTCTCCACGATGCGGTCCCCGACCGGGTCGGCGAGGTCGTCCTTGAGCCGGTCGAGGGCGTCGGCGAACCGGCCGGTGGCGCGGTGCTCGGCGGCGAACCGGGCGAAGGGCGGGCGGAGCACCTCGGGTCCGCGGGTGGCCAGCGCGGCCAGCGACTCCGGCAGCGACAGCCCGGCGCGGACGGCGGAGGCCAGGTTGTCGACCACCTCGGGCCACACCTCGCGCAGGTCGGCCCGCCGCTTGCCGGCCAGCCGGCGGACCAGCAGGTGCGGGGTGGCGGCGCCGAAGACGCCGAAGGCCAGCGAGATGGTCACGGTGCCGGTGGTGACCAGCACGACGACGGCGGTGAGGAGGCCCAGGCCCACCTGCAGCGCGGTGAGCTGCGCGGGGTTGATGCCGGTCAGCCCGGCGGCGGCCAGCAGCTGCCGCCGGCGGCCGGGGCGCCGTGGCCCGGTGCGGCGCTGCGGGGCGCGCGGGCCGCTGCGCCAGACCAGCAGCAGGCCGACGCCGAGCGCGAGGCCCAGCATGGCGCCGGGGACGGTCACCGCCGCTCCCCCAGCAGCGCGGGCAGGTCGAAGCCGGCGGCGGCGAACCGCTCGGGGTGCGGCGGGTAGCCCTCGGCGCGGACCAGCCGGCCCTCGCGGGTGGTGAACACGTCGGCGGTCTCGATGACCGCGCCCTCGGCCCGGCCCGGCAGGGCCACGACCTCCCGCACCCGGCGGTGCCCCGAGGCGTCGGTGCCCACGTGCACGACGAGGTCGACGCTGCTGGCCACGGTGGGGACGACGAAGGCGTGCCCGATGTTCTCCCCCGCCAGCAGCGGCAGGGTGCACATCTTCACCACGGCCTCGCGGGCGCTGTTGGCGTGCAGGGTGCACATGCCGGGCAGCCCGCTGTTCAGCGCGATGAGCAGGTCCAGGCACTCCTCCTGCCGGACCTCGCCGACGACCAGGCGGGAGGGCCGCATCCGCAGCGCCTCCTTGACCAGCCGGCGCAGCGGGATCTCCCCGGCGCCCTCGAGGTTGGCCTGCCGGGTCTGCATCGCCACCACGTCCGGCAGCGGGACCCGCAGCTCGAAGACCTCCTCGGCGGTGATCACCCGTTCCCGCGCGGGGATCGCGGCGCACAGGCAGTTCAGCAGCGTCGTCTTCCCGGCCTGCGTCCCGCCGCTGACCAGGATGTTCAGGCCAGCGGCGACCGCGGCCTCCAGGAACCGGGCCACCTGCGCCGGCAGCGTGCCCAGCGCGACGAGCTCGTCGAGGCTGTGCGCCTGCAGCACGAACTTGCGGATGTTGACCGCCATGTGCCGGCGGGTGATGTCGGGGATGACGACGTGCAGCCGGGACCCGTCGGGCAGCGTCGCGTCGACGAAGGGGGTCGACATGTCGACACGTCGACCCGACGTGCGCAGCATCCGCTCGACCAGGTCGGCCAGCTGGCCCGGGCCGAGCACGGTGGTGGTCAGCTCGCTGCGCCCGCGGCGGGCCACGAACACCCGGCCGGGCTCGTTGACCCAGACCTCCTCGACCTCGGGGTCGTCCAGCCAGCGCTGCAGCGGCCCGAACCCGGCGACCCGGTCCAGCACGTCGCGCAGCACGCCCTCGGGGTCGGCCAGCGGCGGCAGCGAGGAGGAGGCGGCCCGCTCGGCGTAGTCGGCGACGACCTCGCGGGCCAGCGCCCGCACCGGGGCAGGGTCGACCGCGGGGTCCAGGCCGCGCCGACGGACCAGTTCGCGGACCTCGGCGTCGACGAGGTCCAGCGCGGTCGCCGCAGCGGGCAGCACGGACACGCGTTCCCCCGTTCGACGTGGCTCTGGACCAGCGCAAACTACGAGGACGCGGGGTTCGGCAGAAGACCGTGGGCGCGGGCTGTGGACAACCTGGGGCACCCGTACCCGATCGGGTGACGGGCGGTTCGACGGACCGCAGCGGCCCGGCCACGGTGGGTCAGCAGACGGAACCGATCCGGCCGCTACGCTGGCGCGCCACCGGACGACCGTGGAGGGACCGTGCCCGAGACCACCGGCGACAGGACGCTCCTGGCCACCGCCGTCGACCGCTTCTACGAGCTCGTGCTGGCCGACCCGGCCCTGGCAGCCTGGTTCGAGGGCGTCGACATGGCCCGGCTGCGCCGCCACCAGGCCGAGTTCCTCGGCAGCGCGCTGGACGGCGGCACCAGCCGCTTCGACCTGCGCCGCGCCCACGCCGGCCTCGGCATCGACGACGCTGCCTACGACCGGGTCTGCACCCACCTGCTGTCGGCGATGGCCACGGTGGGCGTCGGCGAGGGCTACCTCGGGGAGCTGCAGCAGGCGGTCGAGGGCCTCCGCGACCAGGTCGTGGAGGCCTGACCGCCCGCTGACCGGCTCAGGTCAGAACTGCAGCACCAGCCGGCCGCGCACGCCCCCGGCCTCCAGCCGGGCGTGCGCCGTCGCCCCCTCGGCGGCGGGCAGCACGTCGGCCACCCGCAGGGAGACCTCGCCGGACTCCGCCTGGGCGCGCAGCTTCGCCAGCGCGGCGGTGTTCTCCGCGTAGTCGCGCACCATCACCGGCTCGAAGCGCACCCCGCGGGCCAGCGCGTCGTCCTCGCCGCGGTAGCCGCGCACCGTCGTGACCACGCCGCCGTCGCGCACCGCCCGCGCCACCTCGGCGCCCTGCAGCGACCCGTCGGCCAGGCCGTCGACCCCGCCGGGGTAGCGGTCCAGCACCGCGTCGGCGAAGCCGGCTCCGCGCTCGAGCACCACGTCGGCGCCCAGCGAGCGGACCAGCTCCCGGTCGCCCTCGGCGGCGTCGGCCACCACGACCAGGCCGTCGACCCTGGCCAGCTGCACGACGTAGCCGCCGAACGCGCCGGCGGCACCGGTCACCGCCAGCACCTGCCCCGGGGCCAGGCCCATCCGGTCCAGGGCGAGCCGGGCGGTGAGCCCGTTCATCGGCAGGGTGGAGGCCGCGGCGTCGTCGGCACCGACCGGCACCGGGACGACGGAGGCGGCCGGCAGCACGATCTGCTCGCGGTACCCGCCGTGCGCCCCGACCGGGACGACGATGCCCATCACCCGGTCACCCACCGACAGCGGGGTGTCGGTGCCCTCGCCGACCTCGTCGACCACGCCGGCGACGTCCATGCCGGGGATCCACGGCATCTCCTGCGGGGCGCCCGGGCGCTGCGCGTAGGTGCCGTTGCGGGCGTAGGTGTCGGTCGGGCTCACCGCGGCGCAGGTGACGCGCAGCCGGACCTCCCCCGGGCCGGCGTGCACCTCCGGCACGTCGAGCAGGTGCAGGGCCTCGGGCCCGCCGAACTCGGTCACTCCGACAGCTCTCATGCCCTGGTCCAAGGCAGCGGGGGCCGTCCCCGATTCCCACAGCCGGCGTGCAGGCACCTCTGTGCGCACCGTCAGGGTCGCAGCCGACCGTGCCTGCATGCCCCCGCTGATGGCGCCCTCCGGTGAACCGCGCACCGCTGCCCCCGTGCTCGACGTCGTCGTCCCGGTGCACGACGAGGAGGCCGACCTCGAGCAGTGCGTGCGCCGTCTGGACGCCCACCTGCGCACCCTGCCCTTCAGCTACCGCATCACCATCGCGGAGAACGCCAGCACCGACGGCACGCTGGCCGTCGCCCAGCGGCTAACCGCCGAGCTGGCCGGCGTCACCGTCCGGGTGGAGGTCGAACCCGGCCGCGGCCGCGCCCTGAACCGGGCCTGGCAGGCCAGCGACGCCGCCGTCCTGGTCTACATGGACGTCGACCTGTCCACCGACCTCAACGCCCTGCTCCCCCTGGTCGCACCCCTGATCAGCGGGCACTCCGACCTGGCCATCGGCACCCGGCTGGCCGGCTCCTCCCGCGTCGTGCGCGGCGCCAAGCGCGAGTTCATCTCCCGCAGCTACAACCTGCTGCTGCGCGGCACCCTGGCCACCCACGTCTCCGACGCCCAGTGCGGCTTCAAGGCCATCAGCGCCGACGTCGCCGCCCGCCTGCTCCCGCTGGTGGAGGACACCGGCTGGTTCTTCGACACCGAGCTGCTCGTCCTGGCCGAGCGCGCCGGGCTGCGCATCGCCGAGGTGCCCGTGGACTGGGTCGACGACCCCGACAGCCGGGTGCACATCGTCTCCACCGCCCGCGCGGACCTGGCCGGCATCGTGCGCATGTGGCGGGCCTTCACCACCGGCCGCCTGCCCCTGGCCGACCTGCGCGCCCAGATCGGCCGCGGCCCCCTCGTCGAGCCCGACCTCGACGGCGTCCCCAGCGGCCTGGTCGGCCAGCTGGTCCGCTTCGCCGCCATCGGCGCGGTCTCCACCCTGGCCTACCTCGCGATCTTCGCCGGCCTCCGGCACACGCTGGACCCCCAGCCGGCCAACCTGGTCGCCCTGGCCGTCACCGCGGTGGCCAACACCGCCGCCAACCGGCGGCTGACCTTCGGCATCCGCGGCCGCGGCGGGGCCGCCACCGCCCAGTTCCAGGGCCTGCTGGTGTTCGCCCTCGGCCTGGCGCTGACCAGCGGCACGCTGGCGGCGCTGGACGTGTGGGACCCGCACGCCCACCGCCTCGTCGAGATGACCTTCCTGGTCGCGGCCAACCTCGCCGCCACGCTCCTGCGCTTCGTCCTGTTCCGGGCCTGGGTCTTCCGCACCCGCAGCCCCCGCGCCGACCGGGCCCCCGCCGTCGTCGTCCCCGACCTGGAGGCCAGCGCGCGATGAGCACCCTCCTCGACCGGCCCGTGGTCCCGGACGCGCCCACCCCGGAGCCGACCCCGGGACCGGTGCCGGTCGGGGACCCCCGGTGGGTGCGGCCCTCCCTGGTGGCCCTGCTGGCCGCGACCGGCGTGCTCTACGTCTGGGACCTCGCCGCGTCGGGCTGGGCCAACGCCTTCTACTCGGCCGCCGCGCAGGCCGGGTCGCAGAGCTGGGAGGCCTTCTTCTACGGCTCCTCGGACGCCGCCAACTCCATCACCGTCGACAAGCCCCCGGCGTCGCTGTGGGTGGCGGGCCTCACCGTCCGGGTCTTCGGGCTGAACTCCTGGTCGCTGCTGGTGCCGCAGGCGCTCATGGGCGTGGCCACGGTCGGCGTGGTGCACCTGGCCGTGCGCCGGGTGGCCGGCCCCGGCGCCGGGCTGGTGGCCGCCGCGGTGACCGCGCTGACCCCCGTCGCCGTCCTGATGTTCCGGTTCGACAACCCCGACGCGCTGCTGGTGCTGCTGCTCACCCTCGCGGCCTACCTGCTGGTCCGGGCGCTGCAGTCGGGCCGGCGGGCCACGCTGGTCGGGGTCGGCGTGCTGATCGGGTTCGCCTTCCTCACCAAGACGCTGCAGGCCCTGCTCGTCGTGCCCGGCTTCGCGCTGGTGTGGCTGGTCCTCGCCCCCTCCACGTTCCGCCGGCGGCTGGTCGACCTGCTCCTGGCCGGTGCCGCGATGGTGGTGGCCGGCGGCTGGTGGGTCGCCGTCGTCGAGCTGGTGCCCGCCGGCTCCCGGCCCTACATCGGGGGCTCGCAGACCAACTCGGTGTGGGAGCTCATCTGGGGCTACAACGGCCTGGGCCGGCTCACCGGCGACGAGACCGGGTCCGTCGGCGGCGGGGGCGGCTGGGGCGAGACCGGGCTGGGCCGGCTGTTCGGCTACGACGTCGGCGGTCAGGTCGCCTGGCTGCTGCCGGCCGCGCTGGTGCTCGGCGCCGCGGGGCTGGTGGTGCTCGGCCGCGCCCCGCGCACCGACGTCCGGCGCTCGGGCCTGCTGGTCTGGGCGAGCTGGCTGGTGGTCACCGGGCTGACCTTCAGCCTGATGGCCGGCATCTTCCACGCCTACTACACCGTCGCGCTGGCCCCGGCGATCGGCGCGGTGGTCGGCATCGGCGGCGCCCTGCTCTGGTCCCGCCGGAGCCGGTGGGCCGCACGCACCGTGCTGGCCGCGACCGTGGCCGGCACCGGGTGGTGGGCCGCGGACCTGCTCGGCCGCACGCCGTGGTTCCTGCCCTGGCTGGCCCCGACGCTGCTCGCCGCCGGGCTGGTGGCCGCCGCCGGCCTGCTGGTGGCCCAGCTGCTGCCGCGCCCGCTGCGGGCGCTGGTCGTCGCGGTTGCGCTCCTGGCCGGGCTGGGCGGGCCGGCGGCGTTCGCGCTGCAGACCGCCGGCACCCCGCACACCGGGTCGATCGTCACCGCCGGCCCCAGCGCCGCCACCCGCTTCGGGCCCGCCCGCACCGCCTCCACCGGGGGCGGCTTCACCTTCGGCACCCCGCCGCCCTCGGCCACCGCGGGCACCGCCACCACCAGCTCGCCCGCCGTCCCCGGCCGACCGGGCGGCGCCGTCCTCCCCGGCGGGTCGGGGCAGCTAGCCACCCGCGGCAACCTGCTGGACGCCAGCGACCCCACCGCGAAGGTGGTCACCCTGCTCGAGGCCAACGCCTCGGCCTACACCTGGGTCGCCGCGGCCGTCGGGTCGCAGAGCGCGGCGGGCTACCAGCTGGCCACCGGGGATCCGGTGATGGCCATCGGCGGGTTCAACGGCAGCGACCCGTCCCCGACCCTCGCGCAGTTCCAGCGCGACGTCGCCGAGGGCCAGATCCACTGGTTCGTCGGGGGGATCGTGGGCCGCAGCTCCGGCGGGTCGGACGCCTCCATCCAGATCGCCCAGTGGGTGGCCGCGCACTACGCGGCGACCACGGTCGACGGCACCCAGCTCTACGACCTGACGACACCCACCGGCTAGGGCGTCGTCCAGGGGGAGAACAGCGTGCGGGCGGTGGCGTCGGGGGTGCGGTAGGTCAGGGTCGACCCGTCGTGCAGCAGCACCGAGAGCACCAGCGGGTCGGCCGGGCCGGGCCGGTCGGGTCCGCTGAGCACCACGGCCCCGACCTGCTCGGCGCCCACCCGCCGGACGCCGTCGAGCCAGCTGACGTGCTCCGCGGACGACGTGGCCCGGCGGAGCAGCGGCGCGCCCGGGCGGCGCCGGACGCGCCGTCCGGCGGACCTGGCCGCCAGGGCCTGCTCCCGGTCACCGGCGGCCTGCTGGCGGTCCCGGGCCCGGAACCGGGCGATCTGGACGGCGGAGAACAGCAGCAGGGCCAGCGCCAGGACGGCGAACACCACCGACGCACCCGGCCCCACCCCGTCGAACCGGCCGGCGAGCTGGCTCAGCAGCACCAGCAGCCCGAACCCGCCGACCAGCGCGAGCAGCTGCTTGAACTGGGCGCGGGTGTCGGACAGCCCGCGGGCGAACCCCGGCACCTCGACCCAGCCGTCGTCGTAGACGG
>Ga0325400_1000092_pt1 | contig 53198 bp, 42 predicted proteins | sample PopdelMetagenome_2_FD_205662 | JGI IMG/M metagenome (GOLD analysis project Ga0325400, IMG submission 205662) | Populus deltoides microbial communities from Bellville, Georgia, United States - Xylem-PdKOR-R1 | ecosystem: Host-associated > Plants > Phyllosphere > Stem > Wood/Secondary xylem... | reverse complement strand
TCGGCGTCGGCGTCGGCGTCGGCAGGCACACGGCCGCCGACGACCCGCGGGCCGCGAGTGCCTGTCCCGACGTCCCTGTGCGTCGGCGGGCCGGGGTGTTCGTGCGCATACCAGGTCATCGAGACGCTCGGACCGCTCCTTGAGCGCGGGCACGCCCCCCGGGTGCCGGCGACCGGGGGGCGTACCCGGTCAGAGGAGCCGGGGCCGGCCCTCACCGGGCGCCGTCCACCACCGCGAGGCCGTCGGAGGCGTGGTCGCCGGCCGACCAACGGCCGGCCACGGCGGCTGCGCCGGGCATGCCGTACTGGAGCGAGCGGTCGGCGCCCGAGCGCCCGATCCGCTGCTGGAGCCACCACCGCGAGCCGCCGTCGACGACGGCGACGCCGTCGACGCCGTCGCCGTCCCAGTCCCCCGCGACGGGTCGCGAGTACGCCATCCCGTACTGCTGCACGAGCCCGGCGGGACCGCTCGTCGCCGTCCCCCGCAGCCACCACCGGTAGGCACCGTCGACGACGCCGATGCCGTCGCGACCGTCGCCCTCCCAGTCCCCGACGACGGGGGTGGTCCCGGCGAAGCCGTACTGGAAGCGCAGCTGGGCCGGTCCGGCGCTGGCCGTCTGCCTCAGCCACCACGTCGACCCCGCGTCCACGACGCCGATGCCGTCGCGACCGTCGCCGTCCCAGTCGCCGCACACCGGGTACATGCCCCCACCGCCGTACTGGACGACCCGGGCGCTCCCGCCGCCGGGCGCGTCGCGCAACCACCAGGTGCCGTCGCGGTAGACGGCCAGGGTGTCGACACCGTCCCCGTCGAGGTCGCACGCCAGCGCGACGTCGCCGCGGGAGCCGTACCGGACGACGGCGCCGGCGGGACCCTCGGACGGACGCCCGGCACGCTGGTACCAGACCGCCTCGCGCGAGCGCGGCGCGGGGCAGGCGCCGTACCGCGGGGTCGAGGAGACGACGAAGGGCCCACCCTCCTCCACCTGGCAGGGACCGAGGTCCGCCCGGGTGACCGCCCTGCCGGTCCACCAGGACGTGCGCTGGAAGGCACCGTCCCAGCTGAGGCTGACGTGGACGTGGTCGGTGTGCGGGCTGGCGCCCGTGTACGCCTTCCAGCCGGAGCCCGGGACGGACGTCGTCCGGTACGCCTCCCAGGTGCGGTGGTCCCAGATGAGGTACATGACGCCCAGCCGGCGGGCGTTGCCGGCCACCACGCCGTCGGCGTCCGGGCCGGTCAGCCACGCCACGAAGGCGTCCCCGGCGGCCTTCTCGGCGGGCACCCAGGCACGCACGCCCCAGTCCCAGGCACGACCGTCGTAGTGCTCCGAGCGGCCCCCGCCCGAGCAGGGGCGCTCCATGCTCGCCGTCCCGCGGAGGCCGTAGCTGCGGACGACGAGATCCGCCAGCGCCCTCGTGCCGGGTCGTGCCACCGGGTCGCAGGCGACCTGGCCGACGTAGCCCGAGAGCGGGTCGGGCGCCGTCGTGAAGGGACGGGGACGGGCCGGCTCGGCCGCCGCGGGGAGCGCGACGCCGACGAGGGCCAGGACGGCCGCCAGCGCGGTGAGCAGCCCGCTCACGCGACGGCGGGACGGGCGGCGGGACGGGCGGCGGGACGGGCGCGGATGCCGGTGGTCGAGGTCGTCGGGGCGGGACGTCGTCCGGCGCATGGGCTCTCCTGGGGTGGTCGGGCCGCGGTCGCCCGGCGGCGGGCGCGCGGGGACGTCGGGGTGAGAGGGCAGGACCGCTCGCCCGAGGGCGGGCAGCATGACGACGTGCGGGAGGTCCGCGAGGGTGGTGGGGTTCAGCGTGCCCGGAAGACGCCCGACGTGGGCGCCACCAGTCCGGGGAAGACGGAGGAGGCCGACAACCCGCAGCGCTTGACGAGTGCCTCGCCCACGAGGGCGCGGTAGTCGGTCGTGACGGCGAGGTCCCCGTCCACGAGGGCGGAGGACTGCAGGCCCGGCCAGCGGCCGTGCACCTTGCCACCGACCACGCCGCCGCCCAGCACGAAGACGGCGTTGCCGTAACCGTGGTCCGTGCCGCCCGACCCGTTCTCGGCCGCCGTCCGCCCGAACTCGGACAGCGTGACGAGCGTGGTCCGGTCGAGGGCAGGTCCCAGGTCGGTGGCGAAGGCCGCGAGCGCGGCGGCGAGGTCGGCCAGCTTCGCCGCCATCCATCCCTCGCCCGCCCGGCCGAGACCGACGTGCATGTCCCAGTCGCCCACGTCGACGGCGGCGACACGGACACCGACGCCGGAGCGGACGAGCAGGGCCAGCTCTCGCAGCGACCGGCCGAGGTCGCTGTCCGGGTACCCGGGCACGACCGGCGCGGCCTGCAGGGGTCCTACCTGGCGGACGGCGCGGACCGCCGTCCGGGCGGGGACCGCCAGGGCGTCGGGCGCACCGTCGTGCATGGCGCCGAGGGCGGTCAGCCAGCGCTCCTGCTCCCCGCCGGCGTACCCCCGGACGGCCACGTCGGCGAGCGTGCGCACGCCGAGCTCCGGCTGAGGGCCGCGCAGGCCCGGCGAGACGGTGCTCGAGCCGAGGTTCACCGCGGCGAAGACGCTGCCGCTGCCCGTGCCCCCGACCATCCGGTCCAGCCAGCCAGTGCGCAGGGTCGTCCCCGGGGCGGCGCGCTCCATCTCCTCCATCGCGGCGAAGTGGGACCTGTTGGCCTGCTGCATCCCGACCGCGTGGAGGGCGGCGAGCCGGCCCGAGCGCCACAGCGGCAGCAACGGCGCCAGGGCGGGGTGCAGGCCGAACATCGGGTCGACCTGGTGAGCACGGCCGGCCGGGACGGCGATGCCCGGGCGCAGCCGGGCGTAGGCGGGGTCCCCCAGCGGGACCAGGGCCGACAGCCCGTCGAGGCCGCCGCGCAGCGACAGCACGACGAGGGTGTCCCCTTGGTACCCGTCGTCGGCCAGGGCCACCTGGGTCACGGCGTCGCCCACCTGGAGGGCCACGGCACCGGCGAGCACACCGCCGAGGAAGGTCCGCCGGCTCAGGCCGTGCCGGACGCCCTCGGCGCACCCGCACGGGTCCTCGGCGGCTGGTCGGGGCTGGGGGACGGACGGGAGGGTCTGCGGGACGCTGGTCATCGGGGCGATCACCTCGTGGCGAAGGAGGGGGTGTCGAGGACGAGGCTCACCAGCTGGCCGAGGCGCCAGCCGACGAGCTCGTCCTCCGGGGTCAGGGAGGACGAGGAGGGGCGACCGGTGTAGGCGAGCAGAGCCGCCCTCTCACGGGGGGCCAGCGGCGCCATGAGCAGCCGGTCGGCGAGGGCGTCGAGAAGGGCCCCGACCGTCGCGGGGCGTGCGGCCGGCAGCAGGGACGCCACCGGCGGGACGCCCAGGCCGGACGGCCACCAGCCGTTGGCCAGCTCGACGTGGTGGTTCCAGGCGCCCAGCGTCCCGGCCACGGACTGCCAGGCCGCCGCGACGTCCGGGTAGCCGTTCGGCGGTCCCCAGTCGAAGGGGGCGTGCCCTCGGCCGCGGATCATCCAGTACAGCTGGTCGACGTGCTCGGTCCCCGGCCCGGGGACCGCGCCGAGCACCCGCACCGTGGAGATCATGTCCTCGAGCGGCCGCTTCACCTTCCGCCCTGCCGAGCTCGCGAACTCCTCCGACGCCAGCAGGGCGCGCAGGACGGGCACGACCTGGCTCCCGGTCTCGAGGTAGACGGCCGCCAGCCTCTCCACCAGGGCGGACGACGGCTCGTCGGCGACCAGGCGCACCGCGATCTTGCGCACGACGCGGCGGGCGGTCGCCGGCTGGACGGCCAGCCAGCGGAGGAGCTGCTCCTGCAGCCGCTCCCCGTCCGTCGCGCGGTGGGCGGGTGCCGACCAGCCGAGGACCCGGACGGCGCCGGTGTCGTGCCACTCCGGGGCGTACCGGCGCTGGCCCGAGTAGTAGTCCGTCGTGAGACCGGTGAACAGACGTGCGCAGTCCTGCACGTCGCGCTCGCCGTACCCCGCGCCGACCCCGACGGTGTGCAGCTCGAGGAGCTCGCGCCCGTAGTTCTCGTTGGGCGCGCCCTTGCGGCTCGACACGTTGTCGAGGAAGCGCAGCATCGCCGGGTGACGCGCGGACGCGACGAGCATGTCCGCGAACGAGCCGAGGGCGTGCCGCCGGATCACCGTGGTGTCGTAGTCGCCGCGGCAGTACCAGGCCTCGTCGGAGGGGCTCGCGACGTGGAGGTGGTCCGACCAGAGGTCGACCATGACCTCGAGCAGCTGTCGTCGGCTCCACGCCTGACGGACCATGGTCGCCCGGGCGACCTGGAGCATGGCGTCCCAGTGCCCCGCCGCGACGTTCCTCACGGTCGTCGAGATGTCCCAGGACGCCATCGGCCACCGCGCGACGAGCCGGTCGCAGGCCGTGTCGTCGATCGTGGCCGGGGCGAGCTGCGCCTCGAGCCAGGCCCTCCGTCCCAGGGAGCGGAGCTCTGCGAGCGCCGCGGGGGTCGGGCCGAAGGACGTCCGCCGCAGGAGGTGCAGGTCCGCGTCGACCTCGTCGGGCAGGCACACCCCGGGGTCGCTCGTGGTGGTCGCCGTCACCGCGCCCGCCGCGGCACCGGCACCGGCACCGCGGCCGCTCCGCCGCACGGCGGACGTCTCGGGGCCGGCGGCGCGGCCCGTGGTCAGTGTCGTCATGCGAGGTGCATCGGCTGCACGGCGCTGGTTCTTGAGAGGACCGGACGGCGGGCCGGCGACGGCCGAGGGCCCGGACGTCGGGGTGCCGACGTCCGGGCCCTCGGACCGGGTGCGACGCGGGTCAGCCGAAGGTCATGTTGCACCGGTACTCGGCCGTCGCGCCCAGCAGGGTCTTGACGTTGACGTCGCTCTCGACCTGCTTGGGGAACCAGTAGGACCTGCCGCGGGCGTCCGGCGCGCGGCCGAGGACCTGGGCGTAGTTGTCGGCGAGGCGGGCGTCGACGGCCTCCGCCGAGTACCAGATCTCCCGCAGGGCGGCGAGGCGTCCCACCCGGGCGGCGCGCTGGTCCCAGTAGCTCTTCTCCCCGGCCGACGCCGTCCGTCCGAGGACCTGCTTGTACCAGCGGCCGGCCACGTCGCCCCGGCGGGCGTACTCGTCGCTGGCGAGGAGGTTCTGCTCCACCCACTCCAGCGCCATGCCCTGGTCGCTCGTGCTGTTCACCCAGTACCCGGCACCTCGGTCGAGGCCCCGGCCCAGGTAGAAGGAGTACATGGCCGTGATCTCCCGGGTGTTGTACTCCCGGCTGTGGAGGACGCGCCAGAGCACGTCGCTCTCCTTGCTGCCGGCCTGCAGCTGGCCGACCCAGTAGCCGCGGCCGCTGTCCGCCGCCGCCTGCGCCGAGGTCCGCCCGAGGAAGGTCCTGTACCAGGCCTGGACGAGCGCGTCGTCGTACGCCGCCGCGGAGACCGCCGTCGTCGTCACGGCGGCGGGGCTCGGGGCCGAGCCCTCGGCCGCGGCCTGCCCTGCCCCGAGGGTCACGACGCCCGTGACGGCCGCGGCGGCCAGCAACCCGGCCGCCGCCTTGCGGAAGTGATGGTGCACCGTGGACCTCCTGATCGCCGGTCGCGCGGCTCGCGACCTGTCGAGGAGTCCATCGGCACCGGCGGCGCCCCGTTCGCCCCCGCCCGTCCGGGTGCACCCGGACGGAGCAACGGCCGGGCGGCGGGGGCACCGCGGGGGGGCTGGAGGGGTCAGCCGGCCGCGACGAGGGCCACGTCGTGGTCCACCATCCTGGCCACCATCTCCTCGAAGCCCACGGTCGGGACCCAGCCGAGGACCTCGCGGGCCCGCCGCGCGTCCCCGACCAGCAGCGCGGCGTCGACGGGACGCACGAAGGAGGGGTCGCTGCGCACCCGGTCCCGCCCGTCGTCGACCCCCACGCGCTCGAAGGCCGCCGCCACGAGGTCGCGGACCGTGTGCGCCTGCCCCGTCGCCACCACGTAGTCGCCCGGCTCGTCGTGCGTCCCCGCGCGGACGAGGGCGTCGACGTAGTCGGGCGCCCAGCCCCAGTCCCGCGCCACGTCCAGGTCGCCGAGCACCAGCTCGTCCTGCCGGCCGGCGGCCACGGCCGCGGCCGCGGCCGTGATCTTGCGGGTCACGAAGGTCGGCGGGCGGCGCGGGGACTCGTGGTTGTAGAGGACGACGTTGGACCCCAGCCCCCCGCGCGCCCGGTGCGCCTGGACGAGGTGGTGCGCGAAGGCCTTGGCCGCCCCGTAGGGGGACGTGGGTGCCAGCGGCGTCCGCTCGTCCTGGGGGGCCGACGCCGCGGTGCCGAAGACCTCTGCGCTGGAGGCCTGGACGAGGTGGACCGGGCCGCGCTCGTGCTCGAGGGCGCGGACGCCCGCCAGCACGTGCGCCACCGCGACCCCGCTCGCCTCGGCCGTCTCCAGCGGGTCCGACCAGGACCGGGCGACCGAGGACACCCCCCCGAGGTTGACGACGAGCCCGGCGCCGGAGCCGGCGACGGCCGACGACAGCGCGGCGCCGTCCCGCAGGTCGACCGCGGCCACCTCGAGCGCGGCCCCGGGGTGGCGTCCGCGCACGACGGCGACGTCCGCGGCCGTCCGCACGAGCGCACGGACCGTCCAGCCCTCGTCGAGGAGACGGTCGAGCAGGTAGCTGCCGTCCTGCCCCGCGGCCCCCGTCACGAGGGCCGTCCGCGACGCGGGCACCTCACCCACGGGCGCCGCCGGCGAGGGCACGCTGCTCGGCGAGGTCGGCCTCCACCATCATCCCGACGAGGTCGCGGAAGCCGACCTCGGGGACCCAGCCCAGCTGGTCGCGCGCCTTCGTCGCGTCGCCGATGAGCAGGTCCACCTCGGCGGGACGCATGAAGCGGGGGTCCTGGCGGACGTAGCGCTCCCAGCTCTCCACGCCCGCCCGCTCGAAGGCGACGTCCAGGAGCTCGCGGATCGAGTGGGTCTCGCCCGTGGAGACCACGTAGTCGTCCGCCTGCTCCTGCTGCAGCATCAGCCACATCGCCCGGACGTAGTCGCCGGCGAAGCCCCAGTCGCGGCGGGCGTCCAGGTTGCCGAGGACCAGCTCGTCCTGGAGCCCGAGCGCGATGCGCGCCACCGCCCGGGTGACCTTCCGGGTGACGAACTCCGGACCGCGACGGGGCGACTCGTGGTTGAAGAGGATGCCCGAGGACGCGTGCATCCCGTAGGACTCGCGGTAGTTGATCGTCATGTAGTGCCCGAAGACCTTCGCGACGCCGTACGGGCTACGCGGCCAGAGCAGCGTGGACTCCCGCTGCGGCACGTCCTGGACCTTGCCGAACATCTCCGAGCTGGAGGCCTGGTAGAAGCGGACGCTTCCGACGTCCTCGCCGGCGTGCAGGCGTGTCGCCTCGAGGAGGTTGAGGACCCCCTTGCCCGTCACGTCGCTCGTCAGGTGGGCGTTCTCCCAGCTGTACGCCACGAACGAGATGGCCCCGAGGTTGTAGACCTCGTGCGGGTCGGAGGCCGACAGGGCGCGCATGAGGCTCGACAGGTCCATGAGGTCGCCCGTCAGCACCTTGACGTCGGGCACCAGCTGCTGCAGCAGCTCGATCTTCGGGTTGTTCTGCCCGCGCACGAGGCCGTACACCTCGTAGCCCTTCTGCAGCAGCAGCTCGGACAGGTACAGGCCGTCCTGCCCGGTCACCCCGGTGATCAGCGCGCGCTTCATGCTCTCCTCGGTCCGTCGGGCGCCTCGGCGCTCGGGTCGGACGCGGACGCGCCCGGACCGCCCGGACGTTACCGGGCGGCCCGGGCGCAGCCGGGGAGGCGGACGACGGTCGGGCGGGTCAGCCCACCACCCCGGTGCCGTCGGCCCGGGCGCCGCCCCAGGCGCCCACCACCGGGCGCAGGCCCTGGCCGCCGTACCAGAAGTCGCGGAAGGCCCGGCCGGGGCTGGTCGCGTCGCGCAGCAGCCACCGTCCGTCGGCGTGGACGCCCAGGCTGTCGCGGCCGTCGCCGTCCCAGTCGCCGACCACCGGCACCGCACCGGCCCACCCGTACTGGGTGACGGCCGCGGCCCGGCCGGGCGAGGCGGTGGCCCGCAGGTACCAGGTGCCGGTCCGCCGCTCGTACACGCCGATGCCGGCCTTCCGGTCGCCGTCCCAGTCGCCCACCACGGGCACGGACCCGGCGCCGCCGAAGCCGAACTGGAAGACCGACGTGGCGGCCCCGGCGTCGTTCCACCTCCGCAGGTGCCACGTGGAGCTCTTGGGGTCCACGACGCCGATGTTCTCGTCGCCGTCGCCGTCCCAGTCGCCGCAGACGGGCGTCCAGCCCGGTCCGCCGAACTGGAAGCTCCGCGCCGTGCCCGAGGTCGCCGAGTCGCGGAGGTACCAGGTCGCGGTGCGGGGGTCGAAGACGGCGATGCCGTCGCGGCCGGTGCCGTTCCAGTCGCAGGACAGCACGACGTCCGCCGTGGAGCCGTAGCCGAAGCGGCGGCTCGGCGTCCCCGCGCCCCCCTTGTCGCGGAGCATCCAGGTCGCCTCGCGGAAGCTCGGCCTCACGGCCGGCGACGTGCCGCTCCCCGCGGCCACCTTGGCGGCGACGAGGTCGCGCAGCGTCCCCAGCCGGGCGGCCAGGTAACGGCCCGGGCAGGCGGTCCAGCCGCCGGAGACGATGCCGTGGGAGGTCACAGTGTCGACCGTGACGGGGGTGCCCGCCTTGTACTTCGTCGAGCTGCCGCCGGCGCTGGTCAGGGTGGTCCGCCCGCGCGGGTCGATGCCCGCCAGGCGGAACTTCCACGCGATGACCGCGGCCATGGCGTCCACCGCGACGTCGGGCGGGGCGACGACGTCGTAGTTCCCCATCATCGAGACGCCGAAGGTGCTGCGGTTGAAGCCTCCCGCGTGCGCACCGAGCACGGACCGCTCCATGCCCCCGGCCCGGCCCTCGAAGACCTGCCCGTACTTGTCGACGAGGAAGTTGTAGCCGACGTCGCACCAGCCGAGCGTCTGCGTGTGGTAAGCGTAGATACCTCGCACGACCGCGGCGGACTGGGAGCGCGTGTAGCTGTTGCTGCCCGCCGTGTGGTGGACGACCGCCGCCTTGAGCGTGCCGGCGTCGCCGGGGTTGCTGCACCGCAGCGACTCGTCGGCCCCCCACGCCTTGCGGGTGATGACGGCGGGGGCGCCGGCGGCGGCCGCCGCGGCGAGGGGCGTCGCGGCCGGGGTGGGCTCCGTGCCCGGGTCGACCAGGTCGACGTCCAGCCCCTGGGCCGACGCGGCGGACGCGCCGGCGACGCGGACGTCGACGCCGTCGGCGCCCTCGCCCACCCACAGCGGCGCGGTCCCGACGACCTGCGCCTGCGCCCGCGCCTCGGCCGTGCCCGGGTCCGGCGCCTCGTCGACCAGCGGCACGGCGAGCTCGGTCCAGCCGGACCAGGTGCCGTCCGTCCGCGTGCGCACCTCGACCGCGAGGTCCGCGGCCGTGCCGGCGCTCCACGTCACCGCCACCATGGAGAAGGGGTCGACGTCGAGGGCGCCCGTCGAGCGCACCGCGTCGCGCGAGCTCCGGATGCCGTCGGCCGACGCCGCCGCGAGGGGCGCGGACGCCGCCGGGACGGCGATCGACGTGGTCGACATGGGTCGTCCCCCGGGGGTCGCGGCCCCCGCGGGGCCGGCCACCGCGACGGCCGTCCCGGCGAGGAGGACGCCGACGACCGTGCGGGCGGTGGCGGTCCGGAGGGTCGACCGCCCGGTGGCGGTCTCCGGTCGCGTGCTCATGGGTTGGGCCTCTCGGGTGGGTTTCCGTGCGGGTCCTGCACGGCGCGTCCCTGCCTGCATCGGCAGGACGCGTCAGACCTGTAGTGCCGGCCGTGACGGGCCGTCACGGGTGCGGTCGCCGTCCGCGGTCCGTCGGCGTCCCGGTCACGACGTCGGCGACGTCACGCCGAGCGAGCTCCGGCCCCGACCCGACCAGTCGCCGACGACGGGGCGGTGCCCCGCCCCGCCGTGGTCGACGACGAGGTCGGCGGGACCCGGCCCCGACCGCGAGCGCAGGTACCAGCGTCCGCCCGCGTAGACCCCCGGCGTGGTGGCCCCCCCGGCCCACTCCCCCGGGACGGGCACGGCACCGGTGAAGCCGTAGGAGAAGGTCCGGTCCGGACGCCCGGGGGTGAGGGAGTCGCGCAGCATCCAGGTGCCGTCGTGGTACACGCCGAGGGTGTCGCGCCCGTCCCCGTCCCAGTCCCCGACCACCGGCGTCGCGCCAGGCCACCCGTACGAGACCACGGCCCCCGCCGGGCCCGGCGTCCCCGTGCCCCTCAACCACCAGCGGGAGCCGTCGTGCACGCCGATGCCGTCACGGCCCACGCCGTCCCAGTCGCCGCAGACGGGCGTCATGCCGGGCCCGCCGTAGTCGAAGCTCCGGACCGGTGCACCGGGCGTGGCGGTCTCCCGCACGTCCCACCGCCCGTCGCGGTAGACGACGACGCCGTCCCGCCCGTCGCCGTCCAGGTCGCAGGCCAGCTCGACGTCCGTCGCCAGGCCGTAGCCGAAGGCCGCCCGGTCGGTGCCGTGCGGGGAGTCGCGCAGCCACCAGCCCTTCTGCCACGCGGGGGCCGGGTAGCGGACGTCGAAGAGGGTGGAGCGCAGCCCCAGCGCGCTGCGGACCCGCTCACCCGTGACCTCCGTCGCGCCGAGGGCCCCGGAGACCCGGGCGCGCAGCACCCGGCCGCCGTAGGGGCCGCGGCCGTCCCGCTGCAGCACGTCCAGCCGTGCCCCGCCGCCGACGGACGGCCACGCGCGCTGGACCGCGCCGGGGTCCAGCCGCACCTGCCAATCGCGGTACGGCGAGCGGCTGTCGCCGGCGTCGGCCACGGCGGGGAAGCCACCGCCCGCCGACCAGCCACCGGTCGACGAGGAGAACTCGGTCGCCACGACGCGGCCGCCGCGGGCCCGGACCTGGCCGGCCGTCGCCCCGACGGCCGCGTCGCTGCGACGGTCCTCCAGGGAGCGGCCCGACCGCACCGCGCCGGGGTACACCTGACAGCTGGTCGTGTCGCAGGTCGAGGCGTAGGACCAGCGTCGCTCGGAGAGCCCGTAGGAGCGGGCGACCACGGCCTGCGCCCGGAGCGCGGCGGCGCCGCGGCCGCCGCCCTGGTCCGCCCACGACGCCGGGGACTCGGCCGGCACGACAGAACGGAGATAGTCCTCGACACGGACGAAGTTGACCAGACGGGTCGTCCCCTCGGTGATGACGGGGCGGAAGTTCCCCCGGTACGCGGTGCCCGTCTCGCACACCGTGAGAAGGCGCGACCGGTCCTCGCCCGCCGCCTGCGGGAGCCAGACCGCCGGCGCCGGGCCGACGACCACCTCGGGCGACCAGGAGGAGCCGCCGCAGCCGCCGGAGCTGGTCGACCACCCCCACGCGGCACCGCGACGGACGAACCTGCTCACGACCCCGGCGGGCACCGCCCGACCCTCCACGACGGTCGGCGCCGACGACGACAGCGAGACGGTGGTGCGACCGTCGAGGCCCGTCAGGCGCACCGAGACCTCGGAGTCCGGCACCACGGCGGCGTCCGTCCCCCCGTAGAAGTGGTCCAGCACCCGTCCGTGGTCCCAGCCGTGGTCGACCGCGTAGCCGAGCGCCCCCCACTGCCCCATGCCCCGTCCGTGGCCGAAGCCGGAGCCGACCACGACGGGCCCGTCGGCGGCCGCGGCCGCGGCCGCGGCCGCCACGGGCACGGGCGACGGTGGGGCGACGGCCGTGGCGAGCGCGGGCCCCGCCGGTCCGGCCACGACCCCCACGACCGCCGTCACGACGACGAGGGCACACGTCGCCGCCCGTGCCAGCCGTCGAGGTCCCGGGGCGAGGACGGCGGGTCGCCGGCCACGGCGGTGGCTCCCGGGCCCGCCGAGGGCGGTGGCGGCGTGCTGGGGCGAGGCGTGTGGACGCATGGCGGCGTGATCGGCACGCCCACCCCCTGGCCGTAGAGTCCTCGCGACCGACCCACCCAGGAGGAGGACGACGTGCCCGCGAGGCCCGAGGGAGCCGCCGCCCGCTGGCGGCGGACCGAGACCGAGCTGGTCGTGGCCCTGCAGCGCCGGGCCGCAACCCCGACGACGACGCGAGCGGCCCGGGCGCTGTCCCACGCGGGCGAGCACGCGGCGGCATGGCTCGTCGTGGGCGCCGCCGGCACGGCGCTCGACCGTGGGCGCCGCGGCCGGTGGGCCGGCGCCACGGCGGCGGTCCTCGGCGCGCACGCCGCCACGGTCGTCCTGAAGCGCGTCGTGCGACGGCGACGCCCGGACGACCCCCGCGTCGTCGTGGGGGCGACGGCCCCGAGCCGGCTGTCCTTCCCCAGCTCCCACGCCGCCTCGACGACCGCGGCGGCCGTCGTCTACGGACGCCTCCTCGGGACGAGGGCGACGTGGGCCCTCGTCCCGCTCATGGGGGTGAGCCGGCCCCTCCTGGGCCTGCACTTCCCGGGCGACGTCGTCGTCGGCACCGCCGTGGGCCTGCTCGCCGCCCGCGCCCAGGCCCGCGGCGGACGTCGATGAGCCCCTCGCTGCACGCCGGGCCCGCCCCCGTCCCGGTCGGCGCCCGCCTGCGAGGGCTCGTCCGCGCCGCCAGGCCGCACCAGTGGACGAAGAACCTCCTCGTGGGGGCGGCCGCCCTGGCCGCCGGCCGCGTCCTCGAGGTCGACGTCGTCGCGGCCGTCGCGCTCGCCTTCGTGGCCTTCTGCCTAGCCGCCTCGTCCGTCTACCTCCTCAACGACTCGCTCGACGTCGACGCCGACCGTGCCCACCCCACCAAGCGCTCGCGGCCCATCGCCGCGGGGGTGGTGCCCGTCCCGCTGGCGCTCGCCGCCGCCGCCGCCCTGGCGGTGGTCGCGCTCGGGCTCGGCTGGGTCGTGAGGCCGGACCTCGCGGTCGTGCTGGCCGTCTACCTCGTCGTCCAGGTCGCCTACTGCGTGCGGCTGAAGCACGAGCCCGTCCTCGACGTCGCCGTCGTGGCCTCCGGCTTCCTGCTGCGGGCCATCGCCGGCGGAGCCGCCACGGGCATCCCGCTGTCGCAGTGGTTCCTGCTCGTGGCCGCCTTCGGCTCCCTCTTCATGGTCAGCGGGAAGAGGTACTCCGAGAAGCGGCTCGCCGCCGCGGAGGGCGGCGCCACCCGCGCATCGCTGCTCCGCTACTCGGAGTCCTACCTGCGCTTCGTCTGGTCGTTGTCGGCCGCGGTCATGATCACGGCTTACTCGCTGTGGGCCTTCGAGATCGGAGGGGGCGAGGACGTGCCGTGGACCGCGATGTCCATCGCCCCCTTCGTCCTCGCCGTGCTGCGCTACGCGGTGGACGTCGACGGCGGGCGAGCCGGGGCACCGGACGAGATCGCGCTGCGCGACCGCGTGCTGCAGGTCCTCGCCCTGCTCTGGCTGGCCACCTTCGCGCTCGGCGCTGCCGCCTGACGCCCGCCGCCGGGGCCCCTGGACGAGGCCCCGGCGGCGGGCTCCTCAGCGCCGCGCGGCCGCGCGGGCGAGCAGGCCCTCGTAGGCGTCGACCGTCGGCTCCAGCCCGTAGAGCGCCCTGGCGCGGTCGCGCCCGTCCGCGGCGACGCCCTCCCCCGCGCGCAGCCGGCGCAGCGCGGCCGTCACCGCCGCGGAGTCACGGGGCGGCACCACCGCGCCGAAGCCGGTCCGCAGCACGGGCTGCCGGACCCCGGGCAGGTCGGTGGTCAGCGAGGGGACCCCGGCCAGCATGGCCTCCACCTGGACGATGCCGAAGGCCTCGAAGGCGTTGACGGAGGTGAGGGCGAAGACGTCCAGGCTGGCGTAGAGGTCGGCCAGGTCCTCGTCGGCGACGAAGCCGAGCATCCTCACCCGCGGGTCGTCGGCGACGGCTCGGCGGACCCTCTCGACGACGCTCCCCCCGGCGATGCCGGAGAAGCTCCCGCCGACGAGCAGCCGGGCGTCTGGGTCCTCGAGCGCCCGGAAGCCCTCGACGAGGTACTCGACCCCCTTCTCCTCGACGATGCGTCCGAGGAAGCCCACGTGGAGCCCGCCCGTCTCCCGGAAGCGCGGGGAGCCGCCGGACCGCAGGTGGCTCGGGGGGGCGATGGCCTCGGCCCGGTCGGACATGGCCGCCCAGACGCGGCTGTGCTCGGCGTAGTCGAGGCTGCTGACCCCGACGGCCGCCGACGACCGGAAGGCGGCACGGGAGGACGCGTCCATGACCACGCGCTGCGCCGTCGACGCCGCACCGGGCGGCAGGCTGATGTCGCACTGGTAGGTCGAGACCACGGGGGCCGCGGAGAGACGCGCGAGGAGGCCCGCCTCCAGCATGGGCAGGTGGAGGTTGACCACGTCGGCCGAGCGGGAGGCCCGGGCGAACCACAGCGGGAGGGCGGGGCTGACGGTCCCCTTGCCCAGGCGCGCGACCACCGGGGCCCTGAGGACCACCACGCCGTCCAGCACCTCCCGCTCGGGGAGGTCGTCGTCGTGCCGGGTCGTGACCACGGTGACCTGGTGACCGCGCCGGACGAGGCCGACCGCGACGTCGCGCGCCGCGTTGGTCAGGCCGCTGACGTAGGGGGCGTAGTAGGTGAGCCCCATCAGGACCCTCAGGGGCCTCGTCATCACTGCTCCTCGGGGGTGGCCGCTGCCGGGTGCCCCGGTCCCGAGGTCCCGTGGACGAGCCGCACCATAGCGAGCGCCCAGCCCGCTGCCGCACCGGCGAGGAGCCCCAGCTCGACGCGGAGGAAGAGGTCGGGGACCACGGCGACGACGGCGACGGCGACCACGAGCGCCACCACCCAGGCCTGCGCGGCGGCGGCGTGGCGTCCCGTGGCGACCGACGCCGCCGCGACCACCAGCAGGCCCAGGAAGGCCGCCGACCCCAGGACCATGAGCGCCAGGTCGCCCCGGTCGACGCCGCCCAGCGCGGCACCGGCGAAGAGCCGCAGCACGGACGGCCCGAGCCAGGCCGCGCCGGCCGCCGCGAGGAGGCCCCCGCCGAGCACGAGGGCCGACAGCCGCACGAGCGCCCTGCGCAGCTCGTCGGTCCGCCCCTCGCGCGCCATCCGTGCGACGGGGGGCACGAGCACCCCCTGCAGGGGGACGGCGACGAACAAGGGCGCCCGGGCGAGCGTGAAGGCGAGGAGGAACCGCGCGGCGTCCGCCGAGCCGTCCTCCCCCAGCAGCCGCACGACCACCGGTCCCGCGTTCAGCAGCACCTGCGCGCACAGCGTCACGAGCAGCAGCGGGGGGAGGGCCCGCGCGAAGGACCGGCCGGCGCCGCTCGTCGCAGGGGGCTCGTCCGCCGCCCCCGCGGGGCCGCCCGCCCGCGCCGCGCGGAGCACCACCGGGAGGAGCAGGCCGTGGGAGACGAGGACCGACACGACGAGGACGCCGGCGTACACGGCCGCCGTCGGTGCCGTCGCCCACACGGCCACGGCGGCGGCGAGGACGACCCGCGTCGCGGCGTCCAGGGCCACCGAGCCCGCGAAGGCGGTGGTCCGCCCGAGGCCGAGCAGGGCCCCCCGGACCCAGAACTGGAGGGCGGAGGCGACCACGAGGGCGGCGACGGCGCGCACCGGCGCCGTGCCGCCGAGGAGCTCCGCGAGCGGACCGCGGACCGCGCCCACGACGGCGAGCGCCACGACGGCCAGCGCGGCCGCGGCCGCGGCCCCCGCGAGCAGCCGGGCCCGGCGCGCGGACCTACCGTCGGGGGTCCCCAGGGTCCGCGCCAGCTCTGCCTCGACGGGGGCCATGACGCCGAAGCCGACCACCAGCGACACGGACCAGACCACGGCGAAGGCGGCCGCCTGCTCGGCGTCCGCGGCCAGGTCGCGCGCCGGGACGGCGAGGAAGACGTACGTGAGGAGACCGGCCGCGACCGTCGCCGCCGCGAGGGCCGCCGCCGCCGTCCTCGCCCCAGCCGCCGCCACGCCGCCACGCTAGGGCAGACCCCGCCCCGGTCCGCGCCACCCGGGCCGCTCGCGCCACCCGGGCCGCTCGCGCCACCCGGGCCGCTCGCGCCGGCCGGGCCGCTCGCGCCGGCCGGGCCGCTCGCGCCGGCCGGGGGCCGAGCGCCACGGTGCTAGCGTCCCGGACGCCCGCGAGGGCCCGGTCCCGCCGGTCCTCGCCGTCGTCCGCCGCCACCGGCCCCAGGAGTGCAGCGCGTGCCCAGCGCACCGAGACCGGCCCCCGCCGCACGGAGGTCCCCCCGACCCGGCGGCTCTCGCCTCCCGCTGCGGCTGCTGACCCTCGCGCTCGGGGCGGTCTGCCTCCTCGCCGGTCTGGCCCTGCCCCTCGCCCCCGTCGAGCGCGACCGCCCCGTCGTGACGTGGCCGCAGGACCCGGCGGCGGTGGAGAGCACCGCCCTGCCCCTGACGGCCTACCGGCCGGCCGCCCTGGACGTCGCCGTCGGCTGCGCCGCCGTGGCGGAGGTGGCGGCCGCCGGCGGCGGCACGGTCCTCGCGACCGTCGACCCGGCCCACCCCTCCGCCCGTGCCGAGGGGCTCGTGTGGGAGGTCGACGAGGGCGTCCAGCGGCTGACGGTCGCGGGCGACGTCCTGCTGAAGCAGGACGTCGCCGCGGACGCCGGCTGCGGCCGGTACCGCCTGGTGGGCGACGGGGAGGGCCTCGAGCTCTTCCGCGACGACGACCTCCTCGCCGCGCCGACGGGGCGTGTCGACGTGCCCGCCGAGCCCGGCCTCGAGCCCCCGCCCGCCGGCGGGCCCGCGGCGCTGTCGACCAGCCTCCCCTCGGTCGACCTCGTCGAGACCTCGCTCGCCGCCGTCGGCGACGACCCCTCCGCGGCCGACGTCCTCTCCGTCCGGCTGCTGCTGGACGACCGCGGCGCGTCCACCCCCGCGCCCACCAAGGTCGTCCTCCTCGTGCTGCTGCTCCTGGCCAGCGCGGCCCTGCTCGTGCTGGCGGCCCGCGAGGACAGCTTCCGGCGGGGTCGTCCGACCCTGCCCGCGGCACCGCGACGGCGCCGGCCGCGCCGGCCCCGGGCCGTCGACGTGGCGCTCGTCCTCGCCCTCGTCGTGTGGCTCCCCCTCGCCCCCATGACCGACGACGACGGCTACTACGCCTCGATGGCCGCCGCGGTCCGCGACACGGGCTACGTCAGCCAGTACTACCAGCTGTGGGGGCAGTCCTTCGTGCCCCTCTCCTGGCCCTGGTACGCGCTGGGCTGGTGGGTCGACCTGGGCGGTCGGTCCGTGGTGTGGCTCCGGCTGCCCGCGCTGGCCCTCGGCGTCACGACGTGGGTGGCGCTGCGGGCGGTGCTCGGGCGGACGGCGCTCGGCCGGGGACCGCTGGCCGGGCGGCTGAGGTGGGTCCTCGCCGTCACGTTCTGGGCCGCGTGGGCGCCCTTCAGCATGGGCGTCCGGCCGGAGGCCGTCGGTGCGGCGACGAGCGCCCTCGTGCTCCTGCTCGTGCTCGTGACGGCGCAGACCGGGCGCCTGCTCCCCATGAGCGGGGCGGTGCTGCTCGTGTCGGCCTCGCTCGCCGCCCACCCGACCGGGGCGGTGGCGCTGGCGCCCCTCCTCGCGGGCTCCGCCCTCGTCCTGCCGCCGTTGCTGGCCGGGCGCGGCCTCGTCGAGGGGCTGCGACGTACGGTCCTCGTCGTGGTGCCGGGGGCCGTGGCCGTCGCCCTCGGATTCGCCGACGGCACGCTCGACGACTTCGTGTCGAACCGTGCCCTCTTCGCCGCCACCGAGGAGTCGCTCGGCTGGACGGACGAGGTGCGCCGCTACGGACTGCTCCTCGCGGACATCCCCATGGGTGCCTTCGCCAAGCGGACGGCGGTCCTCCTCGGGCTCGTGGCGGTCGCCTGGGCCGTCGTGCTCGTCGCCGCGCTGGGCCGCTCGCCCCGTCGGGCCCCCCGGCTGCTGCACCTCGTCACCTGGTCCGCGCTGCTCGCGCACGTGGCGCTGTGGGTGACGCCCAGCAAGTGGACGCACCACTTCGGCGCCCTGGCCGGCACGGTCCCCCTCCTCGTCGCGCTGGTGGTCGTCCTCGGACCGACCCTCGCCCGTCGCGCCACGGCGGGCCGGCCGGGTCCGGCCCTGTCGGTCGCCCTCGTCGCGGGCGTCGTCGCGACCGTCGCCCTCGGCCTGTCCGGCCCCAACGCCTGGCCCTACATGCCCGAGATCGGCATCCTCGGCGGTGGGCTGGCACCGTCGGTAGGGGGTGTCCCCCTCTCGTCCCCGGCGCTGTGGCTGGCCCTGGCCCTCGTGGTCGTGGCGGTCGCGGCAGCACGCCGACGGGCCGTGGGCGCGCGGGCCGCCACGGCCGCCGCCGTCGTCGTGGTGGTGGCCCTCGCCACCTCGTCGGCCTACATGGCCGCCGCCTTCGCCCGTCAGGCGCAGGTCGCCCTCGCCGACGGCACGTGGGCCCCCGGGGCGGCGGCCCTGGCGGACCCGACGGCACGGCGCTGCGACGCCGGCTCGGCCCTCCAGGTGGTGGACGACCGGTCGGCCGTCCCGCTCGCCGCCGTCCCGCCGTCGGCCGACCGCGACGCCCGGCTCGACGGCTTCGTCGCCGGCGGGGGCTGGTGGCCCGGCAGCCCGCCGCCACAGCCGGTCGGTGGGGGTCTCCTCGGGCAGGTCTGGGGCTCGCTCGACCCCGACGAGGCCACCGAGGGCGAGCTCGTCTCCCCCTGGTACGCCCTCCCCGGTGACGGGCGTGACGTCGCCGTCACGAGCGCCGGCCGGCAGGTCGCCCCGGGCAGCGTCGTGCTCGAGACCGGCGCCACGCAGGCCGGGGGCGCCGTCGAGGTCCTGGGCACGCAGGACGTCTCGGACGGCGAGGACGTGGCGCAGTGGCGCGTCGCCCTGCTCGACGACGCACCGGACGGTGCGGACGTCGTCCGGGTCCGGGCCGCGGACACGGGGAGCGGCACCGGCGGCTGGGTCGCCGTCTCGGCCCCGGCCGCCGTGTCGTGGACCGATCTCGCCGACCTCGGCGGCTCCTCGGAGGTCGGCGTCTCCTGGCAGGCCGTCTGGCACTTCTCGTGCCTGCGGCAGCCCGTGGTGGCCGCCGGCGTCACCCGGCTCCCCGCGCTGGCAGTCGCCTACGGCGGCGAGGGCTACGAGGGCCTGGGCGACAACACGTGGCAGCCGTTCCGCGGCGGCCTCTTCGGGCACCTCGACCGCAGCACGAGCCTGCTGCGCCTGCCCTCCCGCTTCGAGGGGCGCGAGGGCGGGGACCTCCTCGCCGTCCTCCGGGTGAGCCCCCCTCGTGCCACGGAGGCCTACGAGCTCGGGGTCGCCCCCGAGACGACCTCCGGTCTCGAGGGGCCCTCGACCGACGCCTGGTGACGTCCCGCCGACGGGCGGGGCGGCCCGGCGCGGGCCGTCAGGTGGCGCGCAGGTGGTCGACCGCGTCCCGGACGGGACCGTCGACGACCATCCGTCCCCGCTCGAGCACCACGCCGCGGTCGCAGACGTCGACCATGCGGTCGAGGTCGTGGCTGACGATGACGAGCGTGCGTCCCTCCGCACGCAGGTCCGCGATCCGGGCGAGGCACTTGCGCTGGAAGGGCTCGTCCCCGACGGCGAGGATCTCGTCGACGAGGAACACCTCGGGGTCCGTGTGGACGGCCACGGCGAAGGCGAGCCGGAGGAACATGCCCGAGGAGTAGAACTTCACCTCGGTGTCGATGAAGCGCTCGATCTCGCTGAAGGCGACGATCTCGTCGAAGCGGGCCCTCGTCGTCGCGGCGTCCATCCCGAGGATGGCGGCGTTGAGGTGGACGTTCTCCCGGCCGGTGAGGTCGGGGTGGAAGCCGGCTCCCACCTCGATGAGGCCGGCGATCCGGCCCCGCACCCGCACCGTCCCGGTGTCCGGGCGCAGCACGCCGGACACGAGCTTCAGCAGCGTGGACTTGCCGGAGCCGTTGTGGCCCAGCAGCGCCACCGACTCCCCCTGGACCACTCTCAGCGAGACCGCGTCGAGGGCGGTGAAGTCGTCACCGGCCGTGGGACGACCTCGCAGGCGGGCGACGGCCGTCTGCTTCAACGACTTGTCGTGCCGCAGCCGGAACGTCTTCGAGACCTCGCGCACCTGGACGGCGTCCATCACAGCTCCTGGGCGAAGCGGCCCTCGAGCCGCCGGAAGACGGCCTGACCCACCACGAGGACGGCCAGGGAGAAGGCCAGCGCACCGACGCCGGCCACGACCAGGTTGGGCGGGATCTCCCAGGCGCCGGGCGGCGCCGTCTGGACGGGGAACCAGAAGGCGCGGTGGAACAGCTCCACCGCGATCGTCAGCGGGTTGTGCTGGTAGAGCCACAGGAGCACCGAGCCCTCGCCCAGCGACTCGCGCACGAGGGTCCACGGGTACAGGACGGGCGAGAACCAGACGGCGACCATGGTGATGAGGTCGACGACGTTCTCGAGGTCGCGGTACGCGACGTTGAGCGCGCCGAAGAGGAGGCCGAGCCCCAGGGACAGCGTCACGACCACGAGCACGGCGAGCACGGCGAGCGAGAGCTCCACCGGCGCCGGTCGCCAGCCGAGCGCGAGGGCGGCGACGAGAAGGACCACGAGCTGCGGCACGAAGTGCACCAGCGCGACCCAGATGCTCGAGACGGGGAACAGCTCCCGGGGCAGGTAGATCTTCTTCACGAGCGGGGCGTTGCCCGTCACGGCCCGCGTGGCGTTGGCGAACCCCTCGCTGAAGAGGTTGATGACGACGATGCCCGAGAACAGGTAGAGCGCGAAGGGGGGCAGCGACGCCCGCTGCTGCAAGAACTCGCCCAGCGCGAAGAAGAAGACGCCGAACTGCACCGCCGGTTTGACGTAGGACCACGCGAGGCCGAGGACGGACCCGCGGTAGCGGACGCGCAGCTCCTTGCGGACGAGGAGTGCGAGGAGGTGCCGACGACGGAGCACGTCGAGCAGGCCGAGCCCCCGGCCGGGCTCGACCATCCCCGACGCCCCCGCGTCACCCTCCGCCGCCGAGGCGGGCGCGGTCACGGCACGGGCCGCCCCTCGACGGGCACGGCGCGGCGTCCCGTGGGGGGCGGCAGCTCGAAGGAGGCCTGCCACCCCTCGGGGCTGGTGAGGGCCGGCAGCGCCGCGCGGTAGTCGGCCGCGAGGCGGGGCCACTCGACGAGCAGCCGCGTGTGCAGCTCGACCGTCCTGGCGAGCAGGCGGCGGAACCTGGCGGGGTCGCGCCGGTACCACGCGGTCCCCGTGCCGTCGGCCGAGCTGACGAGGGCGCTGTCCAGCTGGGCGAGGACCCACCAGCGGGCGTCGAGGTGGGGCACGTTCGCCTGCGGGTTGGTGCTGGCCAGCTCGCCCACCGGCCGCGCCTGCCGCACGGCTCCCTTCGCCGCGGCCACGAGCCCCTGCACGCGGCCCTCGGGGACCTCGATGTCGCGGCCTCGCCGGGGCGGCTTCCGTCGCCGCTGGGGCGGGAACGCCGTGGCGTCGGGCGCCAGGACGGCGTCGCCGAAGGCCCGCCTGATCTCCCGGAGGGCCGGCAGGGTCGTCGCCAGGTCCCGGTGGAGGTGGTCGGGGCCGGACAGCACGTCCTCCAGGGCCCGCACCCTCAGCTCCGCCGTGGAGTACTGCATCGAGAGCAGGTGCTTCGTGCTGATCGCGACGCTCTCGCGCACGAGGCCCCCGCCGTGCTCGTACGGCGAGTGCAGGAGCGCCACGACCATGCGGTTGCGGGCGTGGTAGTACGCCTGCCAGTCGACGGCGTCGTCCTTGTCGGTCCACGGGACGTGCCAGACCGCCGCGCCCGGCAGGGACACGGTGGGGACGCCGGCCTCCTCGGCCCGCAGCCCGTACTCCGCGTCGTCCCACTTGATGAAGAGGGGCAGCGAGACGCCGAGCCGACGGACCACCGACGTCGGGACGAGGCACATCCACCAGCCGTTGAAGTCGCCGTCCACCCGCCGGTGCAGCCAGGGGGTGGAGCGCAGTCCCGACCGGGAGAGGTCGTGGTCGTGCGCGGTGTTGGCCGCGGGACCCCACCAGAACCGCCAGCGCTGGACCTGCTCCGACAGGGCGTGCAGCAGCGAGCGCTGGTACATGCTGAACATGTGCCCGCCGACGACCGTCGGGGTCCGGGCGAGGTCGCCGAACGTGACGGCGCGCAGGACGCCCTCCGTCTCCACGACCACGTCGTCGTCGAGGAGCAGCACGTTGTCGACGCCGTCGGCGAGGCTCTCGACCATGCCGCGGGCGAAGCCCCCGGAGCCGCCGAGGTTCGCCTGCTCGAGGACGACGAGCCGGTCGCCCAGGGCGGCCCGGGCCGCAGGGAAGTGGTCCGGCTCGTGCGAGACCTTGTCGGTGCCCTGGTCGACGACCCGCACCCGCCGGACCACCTGCTGGAGCTCCTCCGCCCCCAGGCTGCCCAGGAGGCGGGCGCAGTAGTCCGGTCGGTTCATCGTGGTGACGGAGACGGTGACGGTGCCCCGGCCCCTGTCCGCGCCGTCGGCCGTGCTCCAGGAGGCCTCCTCCAGCACGAGGTCCGAGAGCCCGCCCGCCAGGTCGAACCAGTACCAGCCACCGTCGTTGAAGGCCGTGAGCGGCAGGTCGATCTCGACGAGACCGCTCTCGCCCTCGCCCCCGACGTGGAAGGACCGCACGCGCTGGGCGTTGCCCTTGGCGTTGGAGCGGTAGACCGTCACGCTCCCGACGCCGGACGTACGGACCTGCAGCCGGACCGACGTGACGACCGTCCAGCGGCGCCAGTAGCCGGCCGGGAAGGCGTTGAAGTACGAGGCGAAGGAGGTCCGCGTCCCGGCGGGCACGAGGAACCGACGACGCCCCAGCACCTGGTCGCCGGACACCGGCGTGGTGCCCCGTGAGTCCTCGGGAGCACCCAGGAGGTCGCCCTCGACGTAGAGGGGCAGCACGTCGACGTCCCCGTCGTCGGGGAGGACCACCCGCTGGAGCACCCGCCGGCTGGCGGCGGTCACGCGTCCACCCCGCCGCTGACGAGCGGGGCCCCGCTGCGGAAGTGCGGCGCCAGCTTGTTGTCGACCATGGACAGGGCGGCACCGATGGCCATGTGCATGTCCAGGTACTTGTAGGTGCCGAGCCGACCGCCGAAGAGCACGTCCCGCTCGCCGCGGGCCGCGTCCCGGTAGGCCACGAGCCGGGTCCGGTCGGCCTGCGTGTTGACGGGGTAGTACGGCTCGTCCGTGCCCTCGGCGAAGCGGGAGAACTCCCGCATGATGACCGTCGCGTCCGTCGGGTAGTCGCGCTCGGGGTGGAAGTGCCGGAACTCGTGGATGCGGGTGTAGGGCACCTGCGCGTCGGCGTAGTTCATGACCGGCGTCCCCTGGAAGTCGCCGACGGGCAGCACCTCCTCCTCGAAGTCGAGGGTGCGCCAGGTGAGCTCGCCCTCGGCGTAGTCGAAGTACCGGTCCACGGCCCCGGTGTAGACCACCGGGACCTGCCCGGCCGTCGCCCTCTTCGACACGGCCTGCGTGTCGTCGAAGAAGTCGGTCTCCAGCCGGACGGTGATCCGCGGGTGGTCGGCCATGCGCTCGAGCCAGGCGGTGTACCCGTCCGCCGGGAGCCCCTCGTACGTGTCGTTGAAGTAGCGGTTGTCGTACGTGTACCGGACCGGCAGGCGCGAGATGACCTCCATGGGGAGGTCGCGGGGGTCGGTCTGCCACTGCTTGGCCGTGTACTCGCGGATGAAGGCCTCGTACAGGGGTCGGCCGATGAGCTGGATGGCCTTCTCGTCGAGGTTGGTCGGCTCGCGGCCGCCCAGCTCGGCCGCCTGCTCCGCGACGAGCGCCCGTGCCGAGGCCGGCGAGTGCGCGGACCGGAAGAACTGGTTGATGGTCCCCAGGTTGATGGGCATGGGGAACACCTCGCCGCCGTGGTTGGTGTAGACGCGGTGGACGTACGGCGTGAAGGCGGTGAAGCGGTTGACGAACTGCCACACGCGCTCGTTCGAGGTGTGGAAGAGGTGGGCCCCGTACCGGTGGACCTCGATGCCGGTGGTCGGCTCGGGCTCGGAGTAGGCGTTCCCCCCGATGTGGTGGCGGCGGTCGATGACGACGACGTCCAGGCCCAGCTCCTCGGCGCACCGCTCTGCCACGGTGAGGCCGAAGAAGCCGGACCCGACGACGACCAGGTCGGCGTTCACAGGGTCTCGCTCCTCGATCGGGGGACTTGCAGGTTAGTCGCCGCGGTGGCCGGGCCAGCGCACGCGGCCCCTCGTCGGGCGGGTCGGCCCCTCACCAGCCGGTGGCAGCACGCAGGTCCCGCTCGAGCAGGGGGACGGTGCTGCGCATGTAGGGCACGGTGATGTGGTTGTCGTCCACGTAGACGTACAGACCGCCGACGACGGCGTCGCACGTCGTCGCCCCGCACCAGTAGTCACGGGTGTCCACGACGGTCGTCCCCGTCGGCAGGGCGGCGACCGCCGCGGCCAACGCCTCCTGCGTGTAGACGGCGTCCGTGGGCGTCGAGCACGTCGCCGGGTCGTCGGTGTCGAGGACGCACTCCGTCGGTCGAGCGGCGTACCGCGGGTTGTCACGCATCGCCAGCACCGGCACGCCCGCGGCGACGAACCGCCGGGCCTGCGCGGCAAGTCCTCGCGAGGGCACCTCTCCCCCGCCCGGGCGGACCTCCTCGGTCGCGGTCGTGACGACCAGGGAGGGGGACAGCGCGAGGACCTCCTCGACGACGCGTCGGTTCCACACGCGGCAGGCGTCCTCCTCCTCCTCGAAGAAGGCGGGGTCGCGCAGACGACAACCGCCGGCCACGACCCAGGACACGGACATGTCCAGCTCCTCGGCGAGGTCCCGCAGGGGCGTGACCCACTGCACCGCGTGCGAGTCGCCCACCACGACGACCCGCCGAGCAGCGGACCGGCCGTCGCTGCACACCCGCAGGCGGTCCGGGAGGGCCTCGTGGCTGCACAGCTCGTCGACGTCCGAGTCCGGCCAGCCGATCCACAGGTCGACGGGCGAGGGGACCAGCGGGCCGACGGGCGCCGCTGCGGTCGAGGCGGGGTCGAGGACGAGCGCACCGGGACGCGCCTCGTCCGCGAGCAGCCGTGCGCGGTGCTCCAACCAGGCCCCCCAGCCGCTCGCGACGAGCGCCGCCGACGCGGCGACGGCGACGGCCGCGCAGGCGGCCGTCCCCGGCGGACGGCGTCGGAGCGACGGCACGAGCCGCCCCTCCACCACCCGGTCCGCGAGGACCGCGAGGAGGGTCGAGAGGGCCACGACGCCGACCCCGCCGACCGCGGTGGCGGTCGTGCGCCCCGTCACGTGCAGGTAGCAGACCAGCACCGGCCAGTGCCACAGGTACAGGGGCAAGGAGAGCCGGGCCGCCCGGACGAGGACACGCGCCCGGAGCAGACGGTGGACGCCGAGTCGGCCGCCCGCGCCCCCCGCGGCGACGACGAGGAGGCCCGCCAGCACCGGGAGCGCCGCCGCCGTGCCCGGGAAGGCGGTGGGGGGAACGACGAAGCCGGTGGCCACGAGGGCCGCGAGGCCCAGCCACCCGAGGACGAGGGCCGCCGGGGCGCTGGGCCGCCAGGTCGCGAGCATGACACCGGCGAGCCCCCCGAGCGCCAGCTCCCAGACCCTCGACGAGGCGTCGACGTAGGCGTAGGCCTGGTCCGCCGCCGTCAGCACCACCGATCGCGCGAACGACGCGACGGCGAGCAGGGCCGTCACGACGACGACCGCTCGACGCGCCCGCCGGGGCGAGCGCCGCACGGCCAGCAGCACCAGCAGGACGACGAGAGGGAGCAGCAGGGTGACCTGCGCCTGGATGGACACGGACCAGAGGTGCAGGAGCGGGCTCGTGCCCTCCCCGCGCGCCAGGTAGTCCACCGCCTGGTCGGTCAGCCTGCGGTCCTGGACCATGGCCACCGAGGCGACCGACTGGGCCACCGTCTCCAGCCACCGCGTCGGCGGCAGCAGCGCTGCCGTCATGACGAGGGTGCCCACGACCGCGAGGGCGACCGCCGGGAGGACGCGGACGGCGAAGCGGCTCCAGGCCTCGACGACGGCCGGCAGGCCGAAGGAACCGGTGTCGACGCGACGCAGCAGCGACCCGAGGAGGAAGAAGCCGGTCAGGGCGAGGAACACGTCGACGCCTCCCGAGACGCGGCCGGTCCACACGTGATGACCCACGACGAGGGCGATGGCCACGGCACGGAGTCCCTCGACCTCAGGACGCCGCGCGGCCCTGCTCCGGACGGAGGTCGCCCCCCGCAGGTCCGGCACGGGCGGAGCGGGAGCCGTGGACATCACGGGCAACCTACCGGCGGGACGGCGCGCCCATGCTCACCCCGGAGGGCAGCCGGTCACCTGGAGCAGGAGGGACTCACCGGAGGCGGCCACGGGCGACAACCCGGTCGCCGGTGAGGCCGCCCGCAGGCCGCGGTACAGCTCGTCCGTGCGCGGGCCGGCGTAGTAGGAAGGTCCTCCCAGGTCGAGCACGTAGCCGACGCCGAGCGAGGTCAGCGCCGCACAGACCCGCGGGTCGCTGCCGAGGCGGTCCAGGTGGCGGCCGACGACCTCGGAGTCCTCGTCCCACGACCCGGAGAGGTGGGTGAAGAGCACCTCTCGGTCGGCGAGGGCGTAGGCCAGCGCGCCGCCGTCGTGGGGGTCCGCGGCGATGACGGCCTCCTCGGGCACGAGGTCGGGCAGCGCCGCCAGCAGCGACACCTCGTCGCCGTCGAGGAGGGGCACGTCGTCGGCGTCGGAGGAGTACGCCAGCCGCAGGCTCTCGCGGGTCGGCGTCCCGCCCGAGCCGGGGGCGACGGTCATGGCCGCAGCGGCGGGCAGGACGAGCACGAGCGCCAGCGCCGGCCGGGCCCGGCGCGGCACGGCGGCGACGGCGCGGACGGCCGCCGCTCCCAGACCGATGCCGGCGAGGGGGGCGGCGACGACCGTCACGAGAGGGGCGATGCGGACCGGGTCGCTGTACCAGAGGGCGGTGAGAGGGCTGGTGTCCGTGGACCGCGCGACGACGAAGAGCGCGCCGGCGAGTCCGGTCCCGAGGAGGAGGAGCCTCGCGCGGCGCCGTCGGACGAGGACGACCGCGCCGCCGACGGCGGCGAGGCTGGCCCACCAGGTGGCGGCGCCCCGGCCCTCGGGAGGAGCCCCGAGGAGGGCCTCCCCCACCGCCTGCGGCGCCGTCGCGCCGGCCGGCCACGTCACGGCCGACATCGAGGCGAGGACTGCCGACCCCGGGAGCGCCACGGCCAGCACCGCCGACGCCGCGCCCACCAGGAGGAGCGCCGCCACCGCTGCCGGCCGGCCTCTCCTCGTCGACGCGAGCCTCCGGCCCCCGGCGACGAGGGAGGCGCCGAGCGTCGGCAGCAGGAGGACGCCGAGCGCGGCCGCCCCCGTGGGATGGGCCAGCGCCAGGCCCGGCACCACGCCGACGAGGAGGAGCACGGTCGCGGCTCCCCTCCCCGGCGGGCGGGGCGCGTCGGCCGGGCTGGAGGGCCGCGACGCCGGAAGGAGCCCGGGCGCCGCCCCTCCCCCCGCGGCCCGCAGGCCCACCACGACCGCCGCGGGCAGCAGCGCCACGGCGAGGAACGTGGGGTACACGACGCCCCAGTTCAGCAGGAGGGAGGGGAATAGCGGGAAGGCGCCGGACGACGCGCCGGCCGCGACGGTGCCCAGCCGCGCGCGCGGGGCCACCTCGCGGGCCAGCAGGACGACCCCCGCGGGCCAGGCCACGGCGGCGACGACCAGCGCGGTGACGTTGGTCGCCACCACCACGAGGTCCCAGGAGCTCCCGGTGCCAGGACCTGTCGGGAGCATTGCCGCGGCACCGGCGACCGTCGCGACGAGGTCGTGCCAGGCGGCGGGGTAGAAGCCCCTCGTCGTCGACGTCAGCAGGCCGAGCGTGAGCGTCGACCCGTCCCCGGTGTCGAGGACGTGCCGGACGCCGTTGAGGTGGAAGACGGCGTCGTAGCGCTGCGGGACGAGCGCCGGCGAGCGCACGGCCGCCACAAGGGTGAGCGAGACCGCGGCGGCGCCGAGGACGACGCCGGCCACGGCCGCCGCCGCGTCCCGGCGGCTCGCGGGCCGTGGCGGGCGCCCTGCAGGCACGCCGTCCGTCGCTGCGGCGGTCCTCCGGGACGCCCGTCGGGCCGAGGCCACGACCACGAGGGCCAGCGCGAGCACGGCGGTCGCCGACACAGGTCCGAACCGGACGCCGAGCGGCTGCAGGACGACCGCACCGAGGGCCAGCAGGGAGGTGGTGAGGGCCGGTGCCGCCGCCCAGAGCACGAGGCCCCGGGCCCCGGCCACCCGCCCCAGCAGCGCCCCGGGCAGCACGAGGACGACCGCGGCGAGGGCGACGACCGGCAGGACGTCCGCCCAGCCGGCGAGTCCCTCGAGCGGTGGGACCTCGACCACCGACCCAGCACCCCCGACCGTCCGACGACTGCGGGGACCGTAGCAAGCAGGCCGTCGCGTGCCAGCATGCTCAGCCATGCGGCGCTACCTGCTCGCCACGTCCGGGCACCCCAACTACGGCGACGAGCTCATCACGTCGACCTGGCTCCGGCTCTTGGCCCGTCTCCACCCCGACGACGAGGTGGTCCTCGACAGCCCCCAGGCCGGCGGCAGCGCCGCCCTCCACGGTCACCTGCACCCCCGGCTGCGCAGCGTCGACACCGTCTTCCGCGTCGCCGAGGAGGCGGGCGACCTCGACCCCTGGCAGGTCGCCGCCTTCGTCCGCCGCGCCGTCCACGACCACGGCGTCGCTCCTCGCTGGGCGGCCGGGCTGGGGCTGCTGGAGGGCGCCGACGTGGTCCACGTCCTCGGGGGCGGGTGGGTGAACGCGCTGTGGCCGCTCAACGTCGCGGCGCTCGCGGCGGGCGCCGCCGTCGCCGAGGCGGGCGGAGAGGCCCATCTCACCGGCGCCGGCCTGCTGCCGGCGCCCGTGTCGTGGGCGCCGCTGCTGCGCCGGCTCCTGCGGGCGTACACCACGGTCGACGTCCGGGACCGTGCGTCCGAGGCGCTGCTCGAAGGCCTCCCGCAGGTCGTCCGGACGGCCGACGACGCCGTCCTCGCCCTCGGGGCCGACGACCTCACGACGTGGGCGGGAGCCCCCGAGCTGCCGGGGACGATGCTCTGCGTCCAGTCCGACGTCGTCGCCCCGGACGACCTGCCGGCGCTGGCGGGGCACGTGCTCGCGCAGGTCGAGGCCTGGGGCACGAGGGGCGACGACCTCGGGGTCCTCGAGTGCGTCCCCCGCGTCGACCGGTGGGTGTGGGACGCCGTGGTGCAGCCGTACCTGCCCGGCGCGCGCTTCTTCTCCCTCGGCGAGGTGCTGGCCACGGGCTTCCCGGCCAAGCCGGGGCAGCGGTGGCTCACCACGCGGTACCACCCCCACCTGGTGGCGGCCGCGCGCGGCGCGGCCGGCGTCGCGGTGGACGTGCGGGAGGACTACTACGGCCACAAGCACCGGGCGCTGCTCGACCTCGGCTCGCCCTTCGCCCTCGTGCGGCCGGGCGTGGACGCCCCGGTCGTCGACCCGCCGCCTGCCGGGTGGCGGACGCAGGATCTCGTCGCCGCGAAGCAGGCCGTGGCGGAGGCCGTCCACGGGGCCGGCCCGGCACCGGCGCCGGCGCTGCCCGGCCACCCGGTGCGTCCCGGGCTCCTACCGCCGTCGGTGCAGGGGGCCGAGCAGCCCGGGCGCCGCTGGGGACGCCGGTAGACGCACCGACCGGCGCCACCGACCCGCGTCACCGGCGCGACGACCCGCCTGCACGGCCCGGGCCGTCGCTCGTGGCAGCATCGTCGGCCGTGCCGACCCCCGACGCAGATGCCCGCCGGACCCCCGTCCGCACCGGTGCGACGCCGTGAAGGTCCTCAGCGTCGTCGGTGCCCGCCCCCAGTTCGTCAAGCTCGCGCCGGTCTCCGCCGCTCTCGACGCCCGGGGCCACGAGCACGTCGTCGTCCACACCGGCCAGCACTACGACCCGCGGCTGTCCGCCGACCTGCTCCGCGACCTCGGCCTCCGCGCCCCGGACGTGGCCCTCGGCGTGGGCTCCGGCACGCACGGCGTGCAGACGGGTGCCGTCCTGGCCGCGATGGACGGCGTGCTCGACACCTACCGGCCCGACTGGGTGCTCGTGTACGGGGACACGAACTCGACGGTCGCCGGGGCGCTCGCGGCGGTCAAGATGCACCTGCCGCTCGCCCACCTGGAGGCCGGTCTCCGCTCCTTCAACCGACGCATGCCCGAGGAGCACAACCGGGTCCTCACCGACCACGCGGCCGACCTCTGCCTGGCCCCCACCGACCTGGCGCTCCGCAACCTCCGGCGCGAGGGGCTCGCGCACCGGTCGGTCGTCGTGGGCGACGTCATGACCGACGTCTGCCTGCGCACGCTGGCCGAGGTGCGGGAGCGCCCCCCGGCGCTGCCGGTGGAGGTCACCGGCAGCGGCCCGCACCTCTTGGCGACGCTGCACCGCGCGGAGACGACCGACGACCCCCGGCGCCTCTCCGAAGTGGTCGCGGCCCTGGCCGGCCTGCCGGTCCCCGTGGTGCTCCTGGTGCATCCTCGGCTGCGGGCGCGGGCGGAGGCGGCGGCCGTCGACCTCGGTGCCGGCTCGCTGCGTCCCGTGGCACCGCTCACCCACGCCGACATGCTCGGCGCCGTCCTGAGGGCCGACGGTGTGGTCACGGACTCGGGCGGGCTGCAGAAGGAGGCCTACCTGGTGGGGACGCCCTGCACCACCGTGCGCACGGAGACGGAGTGGCCCGAGACCCTGCAGGGCGGGTGGAACGTGCTGGTCGAGGAGCCCTCGGCACTGGCCGCGTCGGCCACCCGTGGGCGGCCGACGGCCCCCCGCGGCGCCCCGTACGGCGACGGGGACGCCGCGACCCGGACCGTCGTCGAGCTCGAGCGAGGACCCCGGACATGACCGGGCCGACCGGGCCGACCGGGCCGACCGGGGCCGCGAGCGCGTCCCGCCGCCCGCGCGCCGTCGTCGTCGCCATGAAGCCCCAGCTGCGTGGGCGCATCCGCCGCAACGTGCAGACGCTGCTCGAGATGGGGGCGGAGGTCCTCGTCATCACCGTCGACGGGGGGAAGGACTTCCGCCTGGGTCTCGACGACCCTCACCTGCACGTCCGCTACGAACGGCCGCTGAGCGTCCTCACCGTCCTCGGCCACGTCGCCGGGCGCGTGCAGGGACGCCGGTGGGCCGCTACGTCGCCGACCGCGGTCCGGACGGCGAGCACGACGGTGACGACTGACGACCCGGCCGTGCCCCGCGTCCCCGCGTGGACCGGGCCCGCCGTCGCCGGGGCCCCGCCCGCCCGGCCCGTGCGCGGGCGGCCGGACGTCCACGTGGTCGTCCGGCTGGTCCTCAGGAGAGCATTCGGCGGCTTGCAGGCCCTCCTGCGGCCCTGGCACCGCGTCACCCTCTGGGCCGACTTCTGGCGTCGGTCGGCACGATCGGCGCAGGCCTGGGGGCCGGACCTCCTCGTCAGCTCCGACGTGCCGGGCCTCGTGGGCGCCGTCGCCGCCGCCCGGCGCTCGGGCGTCCCCCACCTCCACGACTGCCACGAGCTCTACCTCGAGAGCACGCACCTGACCCCTCGCGAGAAGCGCCTGCTGGCGCCCGTCGAGCGGCACGCCATGCGGAGGGCGGACGTGGTCACGTGCGTCAACCGAAGTATCGCCGAGGAGTACCGCGCGCGCTACGGCGTCCGCCCCGTCGTCGTGCGCAACTGCGCACCGCGTCCCGTCGGGCGGGCGTCCGCCGACGTCCGCGAGCTGGCCGGGCTCCCCGCCTCCGAGACGGTGCTGCTCTACCAAGGGGGCTTCGCGCCCGGGCGGGGTCTCGAGGTGCTGGTCCGCGCGGCGGCACGCCTCCCGACGGGCACGAGCCTCGTGCTGCTCGGGGACGGCCACCACAGAGCCGTCCTCGAGGACCTGGCGGCGGCGTCCGGCGCCGGCGGCAGCGTGCACTTCCTCCCCGCCGTCGCGCCGGACCTCCTGCTGCCCCTCACCGCCACCGCGTCGGTGGGCGTGGTGCCGTACCAGCCGGTGTCGATGAACAACCGTCTCGCGCTGCCCAACAAGGTGTTCGAGTACGTCGCCGCGGGCCTCCCCGTGGTCGTCTCGGACTCGCCCGAGCTGCGGCGCGTCGTGGAGGACGGCAGGTGCGGCGCTGTCTACGACCCCTACGACGAGACGTCGCTCGCGCGGGCGCTGACGGAGGTCCTCGACCCGGCGACGTACGGGGCGACGCGGGCCGCGGCACGCACCTACGGGGAGGACAACTGCTGGGAGGTCGAGCGGGAGCTGCTCGTCACCGCCCTCCGCGGCCTCGGCGAGCGCCTCTGGCCCGTGCCCGTGCCCGCGGGCGGACCGCCGTCGGCCGGCCGGCCGGTGAGGTGAGACGTGCCTGAGGAGCCGCGGCAGGAGCTCGAGAGCACCTGGGTCGTCGTCCCGCTGTACCAGGAGGTGACCGTGGTCGGTGACGTCGTGCGCCGGCTCGGGCGGCACTTCCCGCGGGTGGTGTGCGTGGACGACGGCAGCTCCGACGGCTCCGCCGAGGCGGCCGGGGAGGCGGGGGCGGTGGTCGTCGTGCACCCGCTCAACCTCGGCCAGGGCGCCGCCCTCCAGACCGGCCTCGACTACGTCCTGCGCGACCCGGCGACAGAGCACGTCGTCACGTTCGACGCCGACGGGCAGCACCAGGTCGAGGACGCCCTCGCCATGGTCCGCCGGCTGCGGTCGGGCGAGGCCGACGTCGTCCTCGGCTCCCGGTTCCTCGACGGGAGGACGTCGTTGCCCAGGGCGCGGCGGGCGGCCCTCCGGCTGGCGACGCTCCACGCACGCGCCAGCACCGGCCTCGCCGTCACCGACACGCACAACGGGCTGCGCGCGATGAACCGTCGCGTCGCCGAGGGGCTGCGCCTCACGCAGAGCCGCATGGCCCACGCGAGCCAGATCCTCGAGCAGGTCGCGGACATGGACGTCGTCCACGTCGAGCACCCGGTGCACGTGCTCTACACCGACTACTCGCGCCACAAGGGACAGTCCCTGTGGAACTCGGTGAACATCGTCACCGAGTCCCTCTTCCGCTAGGAGGCACCGTGATCAAGCTCGTGCTGCTCGCGGCCATCACCCTGACGGCCGCCGTGCTCGTCCGTGGCCGCCGAGGTGTGCGCCACCAGGCCCTGCGACGGATCGCGCTGGTCCTCTTCGCCGCCGGCGCCGCCCTGTCCCTGTTCTTCCCGCTCACCTGGACCTGGGCGGCGGACGCCCTCGGGGTCGGCCGCGGCACCGACCTCCTGGTGTACCTGCTCATCGTCGCCTTCCTCGGGACGGTGGCCACGTCCTTCGTCCGCTTCCAGGAGCTGCAGCACCAGGTGACGGTGCTGGCACGACGACTGGCCCTCGACTCGGCGCCCGCCCCCAGTCGGGACGCCGAGCCCGCGGTCCCCCCCCACCCCGTCGAGGACCCGGCCGGGCCCCGGACGCGGGCGTCGTGAGGCGGACCGTCACGCCGCCGGACCTCACGTCGGGCGCGAGCAGACGATGAGAGCGTTGAACGACCTCCGCGCGGCCTTCCCGGTGCTGCGGCTCCTCGTGCGCCGCGACCTCAAGGTGCGGTACGCCGACTCCTTCCTCGGGTGGCTCTGGTCCTTCGTCGAGCCCCTGTCCTTCGCGGCGATCTTCTACGTCGTCTTCTCCGTGCTCCTCGACCGCGGTCTGGGCCAGGACCCGTACATCCTCTTCATGCTCCCGGCGCTGCTCGCGTGGCAGTGGACCGCGGGCAGCCTGTCGGGGGCGGCCAAGTCGCTGACCAAGGACAAGCGCCTGGTGGGCGCCGTCCGTCTGCCCCGTTACATATGGCCGCTGCGGACGGTGATGGTGAAGGCCTGCGAGTTCTTCCTCGCGCTGCCTGTCGTGGTGCTCGTCGCAGCGCTCTTCGGGCACGCCCCGACGCCCATGCTGCTGGCCCTGCCCCTGGCCGTGCTCATCCAGGCGACACTGCTCGTGGGACTCTCCCTCGTGCTCAGCCCCATCGGCGTCCTGGTCACGGACACCTCCAACGTCCTCGCCCTGGTGCTGCGTCTCGGCTTCTACGGCTCCCCCATCTTCTGGGGCCTGTCGGACGTGCCGGAGCGCTACCACGCCTTCCTCATGATCAACCCGATGGCCGGTGTCATCGACCTCTACCGAGCCGCCTGGTTCGCCGACACCTTCGCGGGGTGGGCGCCGGTGCTGGCCTCCGGTGGCGCCGCCGTCCTCGCTCTCGTGCTCGGCGCGCTGGTCTTCCGCCGGCTCGAACGACCTGCCCTCAAGGAGCTGTGACGTGCAGTCGCCCCACACGATGCGCAGACCGGTCCCGCCCGGGCGCCCCGCCCTCGCGGTCGAGGGCCTCGGGATCCACTTCTCGCGCCACCGCCGCCGGGCGCTCTTCCTGCGCGAGCTGCTGTCCCGGGGCAAGGACACCGCCCCGGACCGCAGCAGCTTCTGGCCCCTGCGTGACGTCTCCTTCAGCGTCCAGCCCGGTGAGGCCGTGGGCGTCCTCGGCGTCAACGGCAGCGGCAAGTCCACCCTCCTGCGCCTGATCGCCGGGGTGCTGCTCCCCGACGAGGGGCGCGTCGAGGTGAACGGGGGCGTCGCGCCGCTCATCGAGATCACGGGCGGCTTCGCCGGGGAGCTCACCGGGCGCGAGAACATCGCGGTCGTCTCCGCCCTCCACGGGCTCGACAAGGGTCAGCTGGCGGAGCGCTTCGACGCCATCGTGGGCTTCGCCGACATCGCCGACTTCCTCGACACCCCGTTCCGCCACTACTCCTCCGGGATGAGGGTGCGGCTCGCCTTCAGCGTCATCGCCCACCTGGACGAGCCGATCCTGCTCGTGGACGAGGTGCTGGCCGTGGGCGACAAACGCTTCAGGGCGCGGTGCCACGAGATGATCGACGCCCTGCTGGCCGCCGGTCGGACCCTCTTCCTCGTCAGCCACAGCGAGGCCGACCTCCGTCGCTTCTGCACGCGGGGGCTGCTGCTCGAGAAGGGCGCCCTCGCCCTCGACGGCCCGATCGAGGAGGTCCTCGAGCGCTACCTGGCGACCTGAGGACGGGCGGCCGGCGGACGGGCCGGCGGGTGGTGCTCCGTCGGACGTGTCAAGCCCGGCCCGCCACCTGCCGAGGCCCACGGCATGCGGATCCTCGGGTGGCGGCAAGGCAGCGGACGGACGGGGACGACGGGCCGGGGGCGGCGCGCGGCCGGCCTGGTGGCGTCAGCGCTGCTCCTGGGGCTCCACGTCCCCGCGGTGGCGGCCCCGTCCTCGTCCGGCGAGCCGGTACCCAGCACGGCCGCGGCCGCGACGGGCTCCCCGGTCCTCGGGCACTACGGCGGGCACGTCGTGTCCGGCTCGTCGATCGACGTCCGCGCCACCGTGCAGGCGCTGCAGCAGCAGGGCGTGACCACGTACGCCTACCTCGTGCGCACGCCGCAGCAGTGGCAGGACCTGCCCAGGTTCCTGCGCGCCGCGGAGCCGGCCGGCATCGACGTGTGGGCGTACCTCGTGCCGCCGAGCTCGGTCCCCCGGCCGCCCGGTGTGCAGGTGCCCTGCTGGTCGAGCTCTTACGTCAACGGCGGGGACTACGTCTCGATCTTCCGCTCGCTGGGGCGTCTGTCCGCCCAGCTGCCCGCCCTCACCGCCGTCGTCGTCGACGACTTCTCCCAGAACGCCGTCCCCAACCCCCGCGCCAAGTGCAGCTACTTCACCGTCGACCGGGTCGCGCGGATGGTGGCAGCGGCGCGCAGCCACCAGCCCTCCCTCAAGTTCTACCCCGTGCTCTACCACCGCGACTTCTCGGGCGCCTCGATCGACCTGGCGGCCTTCCGCGCCCACGTCGACGGAGCGGTCTTCCCGTACCGCGGCGAGACGTACCAGGCCGGCCGGTGGGTCCCTGACTACCTCCGCCGCGACACGCAGGCCGAGCAGGTGGACCTCGCCCGACGCGTCACGGGGCGCTCGAAGAAGCTCTTCGTCATGCACTACGCCTACCACCGGTGCGACGCCGGCTCGCCCGGGGAGTGGTCGCCCAACGTCTGCTGGACCGCCCCGTCGCTGCTGTCCTCGATGGTGCGCCGGTCGCTGGAGATGTCGGCCGAGGGCCGCGCGGACGGCGTGGTCGTCTACCGGCAGCCGCTCGCGGACCCGGCCGACCCCCGCATGCGGGTGCTGAGGGCCCTCTACGCCCGGCCCTGGTGACGGTCGGGCGGTCCGTCGTCAGCGCCGTCCCGGCGGGCACCGGGGAGGTCGGCGTAGCACTCCAGCAGGCGTTCCTGCTCCACCTCCCAGCAGAGCTCGCCCGCGGCCGCCGCACTGCGCTCTCGGTACCGCGCCCCGCTGGCGAGCACCGACCCCACCGCTGCGGCCAGGTCGGCGGGCCGCCCGGGGGGGAAGAGCTCTCCCACCCCGTGCCGCCGGACGAGCGCGCTCATGTCCGGCAGGTCGGTGGCGACGACCGGCAGCCCTGCCTGCACGGCCTCGAAGAGCTTGTTGGGCAGGCAGAAGCGGTACGACAGGCAGGTGGGCTGGATCGCCACCAGCGCCACGTCCCCGCCCGCGACCGCCGCGGACACCTGGGCCGGTCCCACGGGCGCCATCAGGCGCACCCGGTCGGCGACACCCAGACGTGCCGCGTGCCGCCTGAGGTCGTCGACGTAGACGTCGTCGCCGTAGCCCACGCCGACGAGCACGACGTCGGGGGGCAACGTGACGAGGGCCGACACCATGTCCTCGAGCCCCCTGCCCGAGGTGTAGCGGCCGCTGTAGACGACGACCCGCTCGTGCGGACGTCGGTCCAGGGGCGGTACCGGCCGTCCTCCGTCGGCCACGAGGCGACGGGGCGTGTTGCGGACGACGTGGACGGGCCGTGCCAGCCCGTACGTCTGGCCCAGCCACCGGGCGATCGACGGGCTCACCGTGATGACCGCGTCGGCCCGGCGGACGAGGAAGCGCTCGAGGAGCGCGTCGGCGGCCCGGCCGAGCGGCCGGGCCTCTCCGTGCCGGTTCCGGTGGCGCCACAGCTCGTGCGAGTCGTACACGAGGTCCGCGCCCGTCCGCCGCGCGAGGGCGGCGGCGACGGGCAGCGTGTTCAGGTCGTGGGCGTGCACGACGTCGGGTCCCCACGCCCCCGCCGCGGCCGAGGCCCTGCGCCAGTAGTCGGCGGTCGTGGCGGGACGGTAGAGCGGGAGCGCCGCACGGCGCACGGCGCGGTAGACCAGCCGGCCGACGCCGCCCTCGGCGGCCGGCCGTACCGCCGCGGGCGGCGCGGCCCCTCCCGGGGCCGGGGCCCGGCCGCCGCCCGACGACCCTCGCGGCCGCCGCGTCGCCGCACCGGCACGCAGCGCAACAGCATGGGCGCCCGCCAGTCCACGGGCCACGACCGACCGGGTGCGCAGACGGTGGATGTCCACGCCCTCGTGCACCACGAGGCCCTCGGGGTGACGGTCGCCGGCGAGCGCGAAGAGCCTCACCTCGCACCCGCTCTCGAGGAGGGACTGGGCGGAGCGCAGCACCCGCGCGTCGTTGGCGCCGTGGTTCATGACCAACATGGCGACGCGGCGGCGGCCGGGATCGGCCACGGCCCCGACGGCCCCGACGGCCCCGACGGCCCCGACGGCCCCGACGGCCCCGACCACGCCCTCGTCACCGACCACGGGAAGGAGACCCTAGCCCGCCGCCCGCCGGCCGTGCAGGTGTGTCACGCGCCAGGACGGGGGTGACGCGGGGTAGCGTCGTCGACCGTTGCCTGCACACCGGACGGAGGACGCCGTGCCTGGACGAGTCGAGCCGAGCGCCGACGTCGACGCGACGGCCGTCCTCGGCGACGGCACGGCCGTCTGGCACCTCGCCCAGGTGCGCGAGCGAGCCGTGGTCGGCGCCGGGTGCGTCCTGGGCCGCGGGGCCTACGTGGGGGCGGGCGTCGTCGTCGGCGACCGGTGCAAGATCCAGAACCACGCCCTCGTGTACGAGCCGGCCGTCCTGGAGGACGGTGTCTTCGTCGGCCCCGCGGTCGTGCTGACGAACGACCGCCTGCCCCGCGCCGTCTCCCCCGACGGCAGGGCCAAGACCGCCGACGACTGGGAGGCCGTCGGTGTTCGGCTCCGCGAGGGCAGCTCCGTCGGCGCCCGTGCCGTGTGCGTCGCCCCCGTCGTCGTGGGCCGCTGGGCCATGGTGGCGGCCGGGGCGGTCGTCACGAGGGACGTGCCCGACTTCGCCCTCGTCGCCGGCGTCCCCGCCCGCCACGTCGCCTGGGTGGGCCGTACCGGGGCCCGCCTGGAACCCAGGGGTGACCGGGGCTGGAGCTGCCCCGCAACCGGGGCCACCTACCGCGAGACGCCGGACGGCCTCGCCCTCGAGGAGCTGGCATGAGCACCACCACCCCTTTCGTCCCTGCGGCGCGGCCGCTCGTCGGCGAGGAGGAGCGGGCCGCCGTCGACCGAGTGCTGCGCAGCGGCGGTCTGGCCCAGGGTCCCGAGGTGGCGGCCTTCGAGGCGGAGTTCTCCGCGCTCGTCGGCGGCCGGGGCTGCGTGGCCGTCAACTCCGGCACGAGCGCCCTCCACCTCGCCCTGCTGGCGCTCGGCGTCGGGCCCGGTGACGAGGTCGTGGTGCCCTCGTTCACCTTCGCCGCCACGGCCAACTCGGTCGCGCTCACCGGCGCGACGCCCGTCTTCGCCGACGTGGACGCGGCCTCCTTCTGCCTCGACCCCGCGGCCGCCGAGGCCGCGGTGACGCCGCGGACCCGCGCGGTCGTACCGGTGCACCTGTACGGCCACCCGGCGGACATGACCGCCTTCCGGGCGATGGCCGGCCGCCACGACCTCCTCGTCCTCGAGGACGCGGCGCAGGCGCACGCCGCCCGCTGGCGGGGCGAGCCCGTGGGCGCGCTGGGCGACGCCGCCGCCTTCTCCTTCTACCCGACGAAGAACATGACGGCCGGCGAGGGCGGGATGGTGACCACGGGCGACCCCGCGGTCGAGCGGGGCGTCCGGCTGCTGCGCAACCAGGGGATGGAGAAGCGCTACGCCAACGAGGTGGTCGGCTTCAACGCGCGGATGACCGACCTGCACGCCGCCATCGGCCGCGTCCAGCTGCGCCGCCTCGAGGGCTGGACCCGGCAGCGGCAGGAGAACGCGCGCTTCCTGGACGAGCAGCTCGCGGGCACCGTCGTCGTGCCGCCGGTGACCGACGGCGCCGAGCACGTGTACCACCAGTACACCGTGCGGGTCCCGGAGGACCGCGACGGCTTCGCGCGTGCCCTGGCCGACCGCGGCGTCGGCTCCGGGGTGTACTACCCGACCCCCGTGCACCGGCTGCCCTCCTTCGGGCTCCGGGCGGACCTGCCCCGCACCGAGGCGGCCGCCGCGGAGGTGCTCTCCCTCCCGGTGCACCCGGGCCTGTCGCGCGAGGAGCTGGAGCGCGTGGTCGAGGGCGTCCTCGCGGTCGCCGGGGCAGGCGCCTGATGGTCGCCCCGCTCCGCGCCGGTCTGATCGGGCTCGGCATGATGGGGCGCAACCACGCCCGCGTCCTGCGACAGCTGGACGGGGTGGAGCTTGTCGCCGTGGCGGACCCGGTGGGCGACGCCCACGGCACGGCGGGCGCCCTCCCGCTGCTCTCGTCCGTCGACGCCGTGGTCGCGGCCGGGGTCGACCTCTGCGTGGTCAGCGTGCCGACCGCGGCGCACGAGACGGTCGCCCTGGAGCTCGCGGCGGCCGGGGTGCACGCCCTCGTGGAGAAGCCGCTCGCGGCCGACGTCGCCGCCGCGAGCCGTCTGGCGGAGGCCTTCGAGGCGGCGCGGCTCGTCGGCTGCGTCGGGCACGTCGAGCGGTACAACCCCGCCCTGCGCAGCCTGCGGGAGCGCCTCGCCTCGGGAGAGCTCGGCGAGGTCCACCAGGTCGCCACCCGGCGCCAGGGCCCCTTCCCGCACCGCATCGCCGACGTGGGTGTCGTCAAGGACCTCGCCACGCACGACTTCGACCTGACGGCCTGGGTCGCCGGCAGCCACTACCGGACGGTCGTGGCGCGGACCGCCCACAAGAGCGGCCGCGCCCACGAGGACCTGGTCTCCGTCCTGGGCGAGCTCGAGGACGGCACCGTCGTGGCCCACCTCGTGAACTGGTTGTCCCCGCTGAAGGAGCGCGTGACGCTCGTGACGGGTGAGCGCGGGACCTTCGTCGCCGACACCATCACCGCCGACCTGACGCACTACGCGAACGGCTCGGTGCCCACGACCTGGGACGCCATCGCGGCCTTCCGCGGGGTGTCCGAGGGCGACGTCACCCGCTTCGCCATCCCGAAGGCCGAGCCCCTGGTCACCGAGCTCGCGGCCTTCCGCGACGCCGTCCTCGGCGTCTCGGACGACGTCGTGTCCATGCGTGAGGGAGCCACGACCGTCGCCGTCGCCGAGGCTGCGCTCCGCTCGGCCGCCGGGGCGGGCGTCGTCGACGTGGCGGACGTCCTCAGCGCCCCCTGACCGCCCCCGCCCCGCCCGACCCGTACCCCAGCAGACGGAGGACCCTGACCGTGCGCACCTGCGTCGTCGCCCTCGGCAAGATCGGACTGCCGCTCGCGGTGCAGATGGCACGCTCGGGCCACCGGGTGGTGGGCGCCGACGTCGACCAGCGCGTCGTCGGGCTGGTCAACGAAGGGGTCGAGCCCTTCCCCGGCGAGGCGGGGCTGGGCGAGGCGCTGCGCGAGGTCGTCGCCTCCGGGGCGCTGCGCGCGACGACCGACACGACGGAGGCCGTACGCGCCTCGCAGACGGTCGTGGTGGTCGTGCCCCTCTTCACCGACGAGGACGGCGTCCCCGACTTCCGGGCCATGGACGCGGCGACCGCGGCCGTCGGGCGGGGCCTCCGGCCGGGGTCGCTGGTCAGCTACGAGACCACCCTGCCGGTCGGCACGACCCGGCAGCGCTTCGCCCCCGCCCTCGCCTCCGGGTCCGGGCTCACCGTCGGCGAGGACCTGCACGTCGTCTTCTCCCCCGAGCGGGTGCTCACGGGACGGGTCTTCGCGGACCTGCGGCGCTACCCGAAGCTGGTCGGGGGCGTCGACGCCACGAGCGCCGCAGCCGGGGTCTCCTTCTACGAGTCCGTGCTCCAGTTCGACGAGCGTCCCGACCTGCCACGACCCAACGGTGTCTGGGACCTCGGCTCGGCCGAGGCCGCGGAGATGGTCAAGCTCGCCGAGACGACGTACCGGGACGTCAACATCGGCCTGGCCAACCAGTTCGCCCGTCACGCCGACGAGGTGGGGCTCGACGTGCGTGCGGTCATCGAGGCCGCCAACAGCCAGCCCTACTCGCACATCCACATGCCCGGCATCGCCGTCGGCGGGCACTGCATCCCGATCTACCCCCGCATGTACCTGTGGGGCGACCCCGGGGCGACGGTCGTCTCCGCGGCCCGCGAGGCCAACCTCGGGATGCCCGCCTACGCCGTGGACCGCCTCCGCGCGGCGATGGGCGGGTCGTTGGACGGCGCGCGCGTCGTCGTCCTCGGCGCCGCCTACCGCGGCGGTGTGAAGGAGACCGCCTTCTCGGGTGTCTTCCCCACGGTGCAGGCCCTCGTCGCAGCCGGCGCCGTGGTCGGCGTGCACGACCCCTTGTACACCGACGAGGAGCTCCGCGCGGCAGGACTCGCGCCGCACGCCCTGGGCACCCCGGTGGACGCCGCGGTGCTCCAGGCCGACCACCCGGAGTACGCACGTCTGGAGGACACCGACCTCCCCGGCGCACGCGTCCTCCTCGACGGACGGGGGACGACGGACCCGGGCCTCCTGCGGGGCATCCGTCGCCTGCTCGTGGGTGACGGCCTGCGCGCCGCACCGCTCCACGACGACGCGGGGACCGCGGGACCCGCCTCCGAGCGGTCGGGGCCCGCGGGACGGCCGCCCACGGCCGGCTGACCCACCGGCGGGCTGCCCGCGTCCGCCCTCCTCAGGCGGAGCGGCCGGCTGCCGGCCCACGGCCCGCCGGCACCCGGGGGCGGCACTCGAGGACCGTCCCGGCCGCCACGGCCGCGACGGCCTCCGCCGACATGGACGTCCGTGTCCACCGGGCGAGCGCCTCCCGCCGTCCCGGCGACGGCGGAGCGGCCAGCGCCCGCCCCATGGCCTCGGCCACGGCCCCGACCTCCCAGGCGACCGCCCACCCGAGGTCGTTCTCCCGCACCAGTCGCGCTCCCGGGCCGGCGCCGGCGTACAGGACCGGTGTGCCGCACGCCGTCGCCGCGAAGGCCTTGGTCGCCACGGCGAGGTCGTAGCCCGCTCCGGGCCTCACCGACGCGAGGGCGGCTCGTGCCCGCCCGAGCGAGCGCGCCACGTCGTCCACGGGCAGCAGCCCCGTCAGCTCCACCCGGCCGGGCACGAGCTCCTCGGCGCGCCTCCGCAGCGCGGCCACGTCGGTCCCCTGGCCGTGCATCAGGAGCCGGGCCGTCGGGAAACGGTCGGCGACCCGGGCGAAGGCCTCGACGAAGACACCCGCGCCGTGGACCTCGGACATGGTCCCCGCGTACACGAGACGCGGTCCCGCGTCGTCCACCGGCTCGTCCGCCGGCGGCTCGTGGTCCGCCGTGCCGCCGCCCTCCCCCGCGCCGGGGCGGAACCGGCGGACGTCGACACCGGTGCCGACGACCCGCACCCGGCCGGGGTCGACGCCGAGCCCCCGCAAGGCCTCCGCGACCTCCTCGGTGACGGTGACGACCGTCGTGGCCCCCCGCATCGCCCACGACTCGAGCGCCCGGACCGCACGACGCACCACCACCGGGGCACGGGTCGCGGCCACGGCGAGGGAGAGGACGTCCGCGGCGTAGTAGACGTACGGGGTGCGACGCAGCGCGCAGACGGCCCGCACGACGGCGCCGGTCGTGGGGGGCGGCTCCACGACCACGACGTCCGGGCGGCGCGCGAGCAGCAGGCGCAGGGCGAGGGGCACGTCGAAGCTGGCGTACGGCAGGTAGCCACGGACGGCACCGTGACGGTCGCGCAGCACGGGCCACCGCGACACCCGTGTGCGGCCGTCCGGGACGGCGCCCGCACCGCGTCGCGGGCGTGTGGTCAGGACGTGCACGTCCGCGTCACCGGCCAGGGCGTCCACGAGCGCCCCCAGCCTCAGCGGCGCGGCGCCCGGCTCCGGGCGGTAGACGCGGGACGCGAGGAGCACCCGCGGACGCGTGGGCCGGTCCGAGGCACGCTCACCGGTCACGGCGGGCCCACCCCTCGAGCAGGCGGACGAAGTCCTCGCCGTCCACGGCCCAGTTGTGGTCCGCCGCCGCGGTCGCGCGGCCCGCCGCCCCCATCCTGCGACGCGCACCGGCGTCGTCGCGGAGGGCGACGACCGCCTGCAGCACGGCGTCGACGTCGTGGAAGCCCACGACCACGCCCGCCCCGGCCTCGGTGACCAGCCGAGCCGCCTCGGGGTTGGGCGTCACGACGACGGGCACGCCGTACGCCATGTACTCCATGACCTTGGTGAACCTGCTGTGCGCGTAGTTGGCGTGGTCGTGCAGGAGGACGAGCCCCGCGACGGCCCCCGGCAGACGCGCCAGGGCCTCGTCGTTGGGGACGAAGCCGCGGTGGTCCAGCGCGCCTCCCGACGCCGCCGCCTCCTCGCGCAGGCGTGCCTCCACGGCGGGCGAGGCGTTGCCGACCAGCTCCAGACGCATGTCGTCGGGGAGACGGGCCGCGAGGGCCACCATCTCCTCGAGCCCCCTCGCCCGCGTCAGGGCGCCCACGTAGACCACTCGGTGGGGCCTCGCCCCCGTCGGCGCGACGGGGGCGGGCACCTCGGCGGGGACGCGGGGGGTGTTGGGCACCACCGGGTGCCGGCGCCGGAACCGGCCCACGTAGCCGTGCTCGGCGAGCAGGAGGTGCAGGCGGCGCTCGGCGACCCGCTCCAGGAGGGACAGCGCCGCCGCCAGCGGGCGGCGCAACGGGTCCGGCACGCCTGGTGCCATGTGGGCCTGGGCCGGGACGTCCTCGTGCACGTCCCAGACGACCGCCGTGCGGGGGGCCCACCGGCGCAGGAGGAGCAGGAGCGGGACGAGCTCCGGGTCGTGGGCGAGGACGACGTCGTGGTCCCGGACCAGCGGCAGCGCGCGGCGGGCGGCGCCGACCAGGGCCCACGACCTCTGCAGCCCCACCGCGCGCGGCACGTCCACCGGTGTGACCTCGGGCACGTCGACGGCGGGGTCGAGCCCGAAGGCCGCGAAGGGGGCGAGGTAGGTCACCTCGTGCCCGCTCGCCCTCAGGGCGCCGACCTGCCGTGCCCTGATGCGGGCGTCCTGCGGCGGGTGGGCCACGGTCATGACGAGGACGCGCAGGGGTCGGCGCCCGGGGGGGACCGACCCGGGGGCGGCGCTCACGGCGACCTCGGGCCGGTCGGCGCGGGACGGGCGGACTCGACCACCTCCGCGAGACCGGCCGCGAGCCCGACGGGGCGCGCCGAGGGGAAGAGCTCCGTCATGAGCGAGACGTCCGCCTGCGAGTGACGGACGTCGCCCGGGCGCACCGGTGCGTACCTCCGCTCCGCCGTCCGTCCCGCCGCACGTCCGACGGCCTCGGCCAGCGCCCGCAGCGTCACGCTGCCACCGCCCCCGACGTTCACCGCCGTGGGGTGCTGCAGGCGTCGACCCACCGCGTCGAGCAGGACGTCGACGACGACCGAGACGTGGACCAGGTCACGCGTCTGCAGGCCGTCGCCGTCCAGACGGAGGGGCCTGCCCGCCAGCACGGCGTCGACGAAGGCCGGCACCACGGCCGCGTAGGCGTGGTCCGCCGCCTGACCCGGCCCGTAGACGTTGAAGAACCGCAGGGCGAGCGTGCGCAGGCCGTAGCTCCGCTGGTGCACCAGCACGTGCTGCTCCGTGGCCAGCTTGCTGACGCCGTACGGCGACACGGGCGCCACCGGGTCGGTCTCCCGCGCGGGCAGGCGTGGGTCAGCCCCGTAGACGGCGCTCGACGACGCCGCGACGACGTGCTCGACGCCGTGGCGGCGGCACGCCTCGAGGAGCAGCAACGTCCCGGTCGAGTTGACCTGGTGGGTGCGCAGCGGGTCGAGCACCGACTCGGCGACGCTGGCGCGGGCGGCCAGGTGCACCACCGACGTCCGCCCCGGCAGCACCGCGTCGAGGACGCGCGGGTCGCTGACGCAGCCCTCCACGAGACGGGCCCCGGTCCCCGCGAGGACGGCCGGGTCGCCCGAGCTGAGGTCGTCGAGCACGACGACGTCCTCCACGGCCGGGTCCGCGACCGCCGCGCGGACGAGGTGCCCGCCGATGAAGCCAGCCCCGCCCGTCACGAGGAGCCTCGCGCCGCTCACGCCGCGCCCCTCGCGAAGACGGCGCGGTAGCCGCGGCGCCGCACCGCCTCCGGCAGGAAGCGGTAGCCGACGCGGACCACGACGTTGCGCGCGAACACCACCGGGCCGACGAACCCCTCGCGCAGCAGCTCCCGCTGCAGGCGCAGCTCCGCGAGCGCCAGGCGGCGGCCTCCCCGGCGGGCGTAGGAGCCCCCGTCCACCCGGTAGAGCACGAGCGGCTCGGGGACGTTGGCCGCCCGCGCGCCGACGGCGAGCATGCGGGCGAAGAGCCAGTAGTCCTCGAGCAGCGGCAGGTCCCGGTAGCCGCCCGCGGCCTCGACGACCGAGCGGCGGTAGACGACCGTCGGGTGGTTGAAAGGGCTGTGGAAGCGCGCCCGCGCCGCGATCTCCGCGTGGTCGAGCGGCGGCGTCCGGCGGGCGACGACCTCCTCGGCGACACCGTCGCGCCCCCCGACGAGCTCGGCCAGGCCCGACCCCACGAGGTCGGCGCCGGCCTCCAGCAGGGGCAGCTGACGGGCGAAGCGGTCGGGCAGGCTGACGTCGTCGGCGTCCATGCGGGCCACGACGTCGTGACGGCAGGCCTGCAGGCCGTCGCGGAGGGCCGCCGCCAGACCGCCGTTGGCCGGGCGGCTGACGAGGCGCACGTCGACGGGGCAGGTCCGGAGGAGCTCGTCGACCTCCTGGGCCAGGGCTCGACCGACCGGGCCGTCCTGCACGAGCACCACCTCGTCGGGACGGCGCTCCTGCTCGTCCACGGCCGAGCGGAGCGCCCGGCGCAGCAGCGCCGGGTCGTCGCCGCGGTAGAACGGCAGCAGCAGCGAGAAGGGCACCGGCGCACCGGCCTCGCCCGACGCCGCGTCGGCGGCCCACGACGACGGCAGCCCGGCTCCCGCGAGGACCTCGGCGGTCGGCCGGGGCCGTCCGAGCGCGCCCTCCCGCAGGCCCTGCAGCGCTGCCCGGACCAGCACGTCGCGACGCCGGCTGCGGCGCAGCGTCGTCGCCCAGCGACGCAGCGTGGAACCGCCGAAGAGCAGCTTCTCCCAGGGTGCGAGCCCGCGGCTGCGGGCGAGGAGCCAGACCTTGTTGCGCACCTCAAGCCGGAAGCGCGGGCCCGGGTCGGCGGAGGTGTCGCCGAAGACCCGGGTGCGGTGCTCCACCGTGCTGCGGCGGCAGGCCAGCCCCAGCCGGCCGCGCAGGAGCCGGGTCGTGAACTCGAAGTCGTCGTTCCACAGGAAGTACCCGGCGAGCGGCGGCCCGACCTCACGCGTGCGGTCGGCACGCACGAGCACCGAGACGAAGGACGCCGACCGGACGGGGACGGCGTCGACGGCGGCCGCGGCCCGCCGCTGCGCGGGGGTGGCGGCGACCCACGGCCGCGGGGTGTTCATGGGGTGCTCGCGCCCGTCCGTCCACAGGACACGGCTGGCCACGAGGTCCGGGGCCGACGGGGAGGCGGCGCAGCGGAGCAGCTCCTCCAGCGCGGTCGGCGAGGGCACCGTGTCGTCGTCGAGGAGCCACAGCCACACTGGGTCGTGCCGGTCCAGGGCGCGCACCACGCCGGCCGCGAAACCTCCCGCCCCGCCGATGTTCTCGGTGAGCACCACGAGGTCGGCGGACGGGTGCTCCCGCCGCACCCGCTCGGCCGACCCGTCCGTCCCGGCGTTGTCCACGACGACGAGGGCGTCGGGCCGGCGCGTCTGGGCGGCGACGGCGGCCAGGGACGCCCGCAGCAGCTCCCGCCGGTCGTGGGTCACCACGACGGCCACGACCCGCTCCCGGGGCCTCCCGTCCTCGCGCACCGGACGACCGTAGACGCTCGCCGCCCGGGCCCGTCCGAGCGACGCGGCGGCACCCCCGGCACCTGACCGGCGCCCCTCCGCGACCGGGCGGGGAGGGGCACGTCCGGGAGCCGGCCCGGGGCAGGGCCGACCGGGCAGTCCTGCCGTGCTGGCCGGACGCAGCGGCCCCGCGCAGGGCAGGATCACCGGCCATGAAGGGGATCATCCTGGCCGGCGGCAGCGGGACGCGGCTCCACCCGATCACGGTGGGCACGAGCAAGCAGCTGCTGCCCGTCTACGACAAGCCGATGATCTACTACCCGCTCACGACGCTGATGCTCGCGGGCGTGGACGAGGTGCTCGTCATCACCACCCCGCACGACGCCGACGCCTTCGCGCGCACGCTCGGGGACGGCAGCCGCTTCGGCGTGGACCTGCGGTACGCGGTGCAGCCCTCCCCCGACGGGCTCGCCCAGGCGCTCATCATCGGCCGGGACTTCCTCGACGGGGGGTCCGTCGCGCTCGCGCTCGGGGACAACCTCTTCTACGGCCCCGGCCTCGGCGAGCAGCTGTCGCGCTTCGCCGACCTGCAGGGTGCCGCCGTCTTCGGCTACCGCGTCGCAGACCCCACGGCGTACGGCGTCGTCGAGTTCGACGAGCACGGCCGGGCGCTGTCACTCGAGGAGAAGCCCGCACGGCCGCGCTCGGAGTACGCCGTCCCGGGCCTGTACTTCTACGACGGCGAGGCCCCGGACATCGCCGCCGGCGTCCGGCCGTCGGCGCGCGGCGAGCTCGAGATCACCGACGTCAACCGCGTGTACCTCGAGCGCGGCACCCTGCAGGTGACCGTGCTCCCCCGGGGCACCGCCTGGCTCGACACCGGCACCGTGGACGCCCTCAACGACGCCTCCAACTTCGTCCGGGCGCTCGAGGCCCGGCAGGGGCTGAAGATCGGCGCGCCCGAGGAGGTCGCCTGGCGCCGGGGCCTGCTCAGCGACGACGACCTGCGTCGGCGCGCAGAGCCCCTGGTCAAGTCCGGGTACGGCTCCTACCTGCTGTCCTTGCTGGGCGACCGGCCCACGGACTGACGCGGCACGGGCACGGAAGACGGCACGGGTCCACCCGGGCCCGTGCCGTCCGACCCGCCGGCGGCCACCGCCGGTCGGCCGCGGCGTCAGGCGCCGGGCGTGAGGGTGCGCTCCCCGCGGGCCTCGTACAGCGCCTCGGAGGCGTCCTTGCGCGCGGCCCACCACGCCTCGTTCTCGGCGTACCAGCGCACCGTCGCCTCGAGGCCGGCCTCCAGCGACGGGTACGCCGGGCGCCACCCCAGCTCCTCGCGCAGGCGGGTGCTGTCGATGGCGTAGCGGCGGTCGTGCCCGGGTCGGTCGGTCACGTGGTCGAGGTCGTCGACCGGGCGGCCGAAGACCCGCAGGAGCGCCTGCACCACCTCGAGGTTGCTGCGCTCGCCGTCGGCCCCGACGAGGTACGTGCGGCCGGCGGCGCCCCTCTCGAGCACCGTCCAGACCGCGTCGTTGTGGTCGTCGACGTGGATCCAGTCGCGCACGTTGTCACCGGCGCCGTAGAGGCGGGGGCGGCCGCCGCGCAACAGCTGGGTGATCTGCCGGGGGACGAACTTCTCGACGTGCTGCCACGGGCCGTAGTTGTTGGAGCAGTTGCTGATCGTGGCGCGGACGCCGAAGGAGCGCGCCCACGCGCGGACGAGGTGGTCCGCGCCCGCCTTGGTGGAGGAGTACGGGCTGGACGGTCGGTACGGCGTCGCCTCGCTGAAGCGCTCGGGCGACCCGACCTCGAGGTCGCCGAAGACCTCGTCGGTCGAGACGTGGTGCAGCCGCACGTCGTGGCGGCGGACGGCCTCCAGCAGCGTGAAGGTGCCGACGACGTTGGTCCGCACGAAGGGCGCCGGGTCGGCCAGGGAGTTGTCGTTGTGGCTCTCCGCCGCGAAGTGGACGACGACGTCGGCGGCCGCCACGAGGGGGTCGACGACGCCGGCGTCGGCCACGTCGCCCTGCACCAGCCCCACCCGCGGCAGCCCCTCCAGGGGCGTCCGGTCGCCGGCGTAGGTCAGCAAGTCCAGGACGACGACCTCGACGTCGGGCCGCGTGGCGACGGTCCTGCGGACGAAGTTGGACCCGATGAACCCGGCCCCCCCGGTGACGAGCAGCTTCATGCGGTCCTCTCCTCAGGTCGTGCCGGTCGGGCGCACACTCCCACGCGGACGTGCGCGGCGTCCGGGGTCCGCGGCGCGGGCACCCGGTCGGGCGACGGCGGGTGTCAGCCGAGCACCTCCGGCGCGGCCTCCCGCCACCGCTCGAGCCACGGTCCCGGCGGGGCCACGCCGGCCCTCTCCAGCGCGGTGTGCCCGAGGACGCTCCAGGCGGGCCGCGGGGCCGGCAGGGCCAGCGCGGCGGAGGTCGTCGGGCCCACCCGCCCGAGATCGGCGCCCAGGTGCTCGGCCACGGCCCGCGCCAGCCCGAGCCACGTCGTCGACCCGGTGGAGGTGGCGTGGTGGACGCCGGGCGCGGCCTCGGCGGCCACGAGCTCCACGAGCACCCGGGCCACGTCGCGCGCCCACGTCGGCTGCCCCTCCTGGTCGTCGACGACGGTCAGCCGGTCCCGCTCGCGGAGGAGGCGGGCCATCGTGCGGGGGAAGCAGGGGCCGTCCCCGTACAGCCACGCCGTCCGGACGACGAGCGCGTCGGGGGCGTGCGCGGCGGCGGCCCACTCCCCCGCTGCCTTCGTGCGCCCGTAGGCCGACAGCGGCGAGAGCGGGGTGCCCTCGTCCAGCGGCGTGCGCGTGCCCGGGGCGCCCCCGAGCACGTAGTCGGTCGAGACCTGCACCAGGCGCGCGCCCGTGGCGGTGGCGGCCGCGGCGAGGTGGGCGACGGCGGTGGCGTTCACGGCGAAGGCGTCGGCCTCGGCGGTCTCCGCGGCGTCGACCGCGGTCCACGCCGCCGCGTTGACGACGACGTCGTGGTCCGCGAGCGCGCGGCGGCAGGCCGCGGCGTCGCGCACGTCCAGCCGGGCCCGCGGGAGCACCGTGACGGGCTCGCCCGCCGCCTCGAGCCGCGCCACCACCTCGCGCCCGAGCATCCCGCCGGCCCCGACCACCGCCCACCGTCGCACCACCATGGGCCGATGGTGGCAGCCGCCGTGGCGACCGGGTGGCACGACGGCCCGACCGCACCGGCGCGCCCTACTGTCCGGCCATGGACGTCCGACCCCTCGCCGTGGACGGCGCCCTCGTCGTCACCCCCACCCAGCACCGCGACGCCCGTGGGGTCTTCGCCGAGTGGTTCGCCGAGCCCGCCTTCCGGGAGGCCGTGGGACACCCGCTGCGGCTGGCGCAGGCCAACTGCAGCGTGTCCGCCGCCGGTGTCGTCCGCGGGATCCACGTCGCCGAGGTGCCCCCCGGCCAGGCCAAGTACGTCTTCTGCCCGGTGGGGGCCGTCCTCGACGTCGTCGTCGACCTCCGGGTCGGCTCGCCGACGTTCGGCGCCTGGGACTCCGTCCTGCTGGACGACGTCGACCGGCGCGCGGTCTACCTGGCCGAGGGCCTCGGTCACGCCTTCATGTCGCTGGCGGACGGCAGCACCGTCGTCTACCTGTGCTCGGAGGGGTACGCGCCGGGACGTGAGCACGCCGTCCACCCCCTCGACCCCGAGATCGGCGTCGCCTGGCCGCACGAGGACCGCGCGGGGCGCCCCCTGCACCCCCTCCTCAGCGACAAGGACGCCGCCGCACCGGGGCTGGCCGAGGCGCTCCGTCGAGGCCTGCTGCCCACCGCCGAGAGGTCGGCCGCGCACGTGGAGGCCCTCCGGGGCCGCTGAGCGTCCCCGGGGCGTGGGTCCCCCTCGCTCCCAGGACGCGTGCTTATCCTTCCCGCCATGCCGACCGCCTCCGAGCCGCGGCGGGCCCCCGTCACGGACGAGGAGCCTCGCTGGGGACCTTCCACGACGTACCGCTCGAGCCCCCGGGTGCGGCGCGGCGGCCGTGGGCAGCTGCCGCCGCCGACTCGTCCCCGCCCGGCGGGCGCGGCGTCCGGCCGGTCCCCCGACGTCCGGCCCGTGGACGGCCGTCGTCGGGACGGCGAGGTCCGACCCGCCCCCCGCGGGCCCTCGGCACCTCGTCGACGCCCGAGCCGGGCCATCCGGCGGCGGCGGGCGCTGGGCGTCGCCGTGCTCCTCGTCGCCGCCCTGGCCGTCTACCCGGTCGCCCTGGGGCTGACCGCGCTGGCCGCCCTCGGCCGGGTGGAGGCCGTCGGGAGCTCCGCCGTGGACGGCGGCGCCGGGCGCAACTACCTGCTGGTGGGGTCGGACAGCCGCGAGGGCACCGACATCGGCGGCGACGCACCGGGCGCGCGGACCGACTCGATCATGCTCCTGCACGTGCCGACCCTGGGCGGCCCCTCGGTGCTCGTCAGCCTGCCGCGCGACTCCTACGTCCCGGTCCCGGGGTACTACGAGACCAAGATCAACGCCGCCTACTCCCTCGGCGGCGCCCCGCTGCTCGTCGCCACGGTCGAGCAGGCGACGGGCCTGCGCGTCGACGACTACGTCGAGACGGGCTTCACCGGGTTCGCCGACGTCGTCGACGCCGTGGGTGGTGTCGAAATGTGCCCCCCCGCCCCGATCGTGGACCCGCGGGCGGACCTCGACGTCCCGGCCGGGTGCCAGGCGATGGACGGGGCCACGGCCCTGGGCTACGCGCGCACCCGGTACGAGGACCCCACCGGCGACATCGGGCGGGGCGACCGCCAGCGCGAGCTCATGTCCGCGATCGCCGCCGAGGGAGCCTCGCCGGGCCTGCTGCTCAACCCGTTCCGGGCGTTCCCGACGGCGCGCGCGGCCGGCGGGGCCCTCGTGGTCGACGACTCGACGGGTCTGTGGGACCTCGCGACCTTCGCCCGGGGCATGCGCAGCGCGTCGTCCCCCGACGGGATCTCCATGACCGTGCCGATCAGCGCCTCCGACCGGATGACCAACTCGGGCCAGGTCGTCGACTGGGACGCCGAGCAGTCCGACGCCCTCTGGACCGCCCTCCGGCAGGGGGACGCGGACACCGTCCGGGCGATCGCCGACGCCCAGGCCGGCACGGCGGGCTGACGGCGCGCCGCCGCTCCGCGTCACCCCCCGGCGACCCGCCCCCGCAGCGCCGCGCCCTTGCCCTCGGCGGCGGCGCGGAGCTCGTCCTGGAAGGTCGCCATCCGCGCCCGCAGGCGGGCGCCGCGCTCGTCGTCCGCGGCGGCGAGCACCCGGACGGCCAGCAGCCCCGCGTTGCGGGCGCCGCCGACCGACACCGTCGCCACCGGCACGCCGGCCGGCATCTGGACGATGGAGTACAGCGAGTCGACGCCGTCGAGGTGCGCCAGCGGCACCGGCACCCCGACCACCGGCAGCGGCGTGAGCGCCGCGAGCATGCCGGGAAGGTGCGCCGCTCCCCCGGCCCCGGCGACGACGACCCGCAGGCCGCGGTCCGCCGCGTGCCGGCCGTAGTCGAGCATCCGCTCGGGCATCCGGTGCGCCGAGACGACGTCGACCGCGTGCGGCACGTCGAACTCCGCGAGCGCGGTCGAGACCGCCTCCATGACACGCCAGTCCGAGTCGGAGCCCATGACGACACCGACCACCGGGTCGCCGTCCCCGACGACCGCCCCGAGACCTGGCACCTGACGACCCATGCCGCCCTCCCTCACTCGTCCAGCAGGCCGGCGAGGTAGTCGGCGGCGTGGCGGGCGCGGGCCCGCACGTCGTCGAGGTCGTCGCCGCTGACGCTGACGTGGCCGAGCTTGCGCCCGGGCCGCACGCCCTTGCCGTACAGGTGCACCTTGGCGCCCGGGTCGCGCGCCATGACGTGGCGGTACGCCCGGTACATCTCCTCGGGCCCCTCGTCCCGGGTGCCGAGGACGTTGACCATGACGGTCCACGGCGCCCGGGGGCGCGGGTCGCCGAGCGGCAGGTCGAGCACGGCCCGCAGGTGCTGCTCGAACTGGCTCGTCGTCGACCCGTCCTGCGTCCAGTGCCCGGAGTTGTGCGGCCGCATCGCCAGCTCGTTGACGAGGACGCGGCCGTCGGCCGTCTCGAAGCACTCGACGGCGAGCACGCCCGTGACGCCGAGCTCGCCGGCCACCC